>Ga0265331_10000054_pt1 | contig 180181 bp, 182 predicted proteins | sample 41923metaG_FD_202088 | JGI IMG/M metagenome (GOLD analysis project Ga0265331, IMG submission 202088) | Rhizosphere microbial communities from Carex aquatilis grown in University of Washington, Seatle, WA, United States - 4-19-23 metaG | ecosystem: Host-associated > Plants > Roots >... | reverse complement strand
CGTTAGCGGTGCCGCAGGCACTGGGCCTGCTCAGGGAGCAGGACGAACCCACCCCCGACTGACGAATTGGCGTGGTGGGTGCTCTTAGGGCCGTCTTCGGCCCGTGCACCCGCCATGCCAACCCGCAGGGCGAAGTGAGGAAGGAGGGTTTATAGCGCTCCACTGCTTACTTCCTCGGCCCGGCACGGGCCGCCTTAATGTGAATTTCGTGGTCGCCAGACCACGCCATTTCGTATCCCCATGGGAACAGGAGTGCTGGCAGGCACACCAGCGGTTCTTTGATGCAGCGCCACCCACTGCCCCACTCGTCTTCGTCCTGGCGATCGCGCTTTTCTGCGAGATCGTAGCCTTTGGTGGACCAGTAGCGCTTGAGCGCAGCGAAAGGCTTTGGGCCTTTGCCGACATATTTTGCGACGTAGCGCGCAGCGTTGGCAACTTTGCCAACGGCGCGGATATCGACGATAGGCGCTTCGATTAATTCATTCATGGTCGCGCTGATCCATCGCTGCGGAATGAACGGCGCACGCATGAGAATGTGTAGGTGTGGCTCACCCTTCTTCGTTTCTTCGAAGACCGCGAGATATTCGATGGGAGCCTTTGTGAATTTCCGCCGCGCGCGTTTGATCATCACCTTGAGGGCGTCGGACAATTCCTGCGCGCGTTCATCGGGGGATTGCCCACGCTTCGGATTGACCGTGAGCGTGAGGAATGTTGTGGGCTGGCCGTTGGTGGCCATTCGCTTGAGGCCACCGATACGGAACGGCGCGCAATCTGTGCAGGTCCATGACCGGCACCACAGAGTTATGGCGTGGACGGTTGGCCCGTTGAACTTCACAAGAGACCAACCGCCGCACACAGTCATAGCGCGCGCTGCCCTAGATAGGCAGAGATCGCTTGAACGATCTTTGCCGCCTGCGCACGCGGTACCCATTCGTCAATCATCAGATTGCCGAATGCATCGTGAAGGTTGAGGCGAGACGGCTTGCCGTCGCCGTAGCTGATGATCGTTATCGTAGACGACACCGGCCACGGCTCGCGCAGCGCTACGCGTTCCATTTGCCGGTACCGCTGATAGCGGTCAGGCATTGCTTGTACGAGAACCACTCGCGCGGATTGCTCCAAGTTCGTGGAGGAATGCCGCACTCAAAGCGGATGATGCCTTTCATCAGATCAGCAGCATTCGCGATATTGTAGAGGTTCATGTCTTGGTGGCTGGCATCGCGCGCGTTGATGCCCAGCCACTTCGCCAGAAAGGTTTCATAGTCTAGCGGGATATTCTCACCGACCGGGGCGTAGCGGTTTATGAAGGCTGGCACGGTGTTGAGCTTGTGCACCGCATAGAAATCCCAGATGCACCACGCGAGATTTAGCAAGCCCTCCTCCGCCGTATCGAAACAGGCGTAGCCGTCATTTCGATGCGTCTTGCTTGTCGGAGCGCACGCCGAGCGAAGATTGCCGGGATTGTTGTTGCGGATGCCGCGCGGAAGCTTTGCTTGATCGAGGAGCATTTAGACCTCCTCGATTTTGAAGAATTCACGCGCCGATGACGGGATGCTGTCGTGAAAGTCTTTGAATGTATCAACCGCATCCTCAATGCGGTCAAAAACAGATGCTTCGACTTCGCGGCATTTCCAGCCACCATTGCCGAGAAAGAGAGCTAGTGATGGGGATCGCAGTGTGATGATGTACATGGGATCACCGCACCTTTCCGACGATTTTGAGAGCGCGTGCCGTCAACCGTTTTGTTGCGGTTCTAAGTGCGCGACGTTCGGATGCGGGGATTGTGCGGCGGTCACCGCCCATGCGAGCCAAGATCGCAACGACCTCGGCTAGACTGAATTCAACAATAATGATTGTTTTGTATGGGTCCTGCTTCACAGTGAAGCCTCCGTTCTGCTGGGGTTAATTATGAATTCCCAGCAGCGGAGACTTAGGTGGCGCAGATGAACCAACGCCTTAGTTGGTCAATTCTGCGACTATTACTTATACGATAAATTGGCATGTGGCGGGACGGACCGATGGCCTTGAATAGGCGCATGGGTCCGCGGGCAGCTGGTTCTGCTCTCGCCTGTCGATGTCTGGTTCGCCCTTTGAACAGGCAAATGGGTTGCCCGGACAAGACGGGCAATGACAGCATGGGATGAGAGTGTTTCCGATTTCGGAGATCGCGCTCTAGTTGGGAAATCGCGCTTCAATCGCGAAATCGCGCGCCAATCCCGCTAGTTCAGCGCCACGGCGTGAAATACGTCGGCGATGCGGGCGCCTTCGGGGACGGGTTGGGGTTTTGGGGTGAATTCGGGGGCGCGCCAATCCAGATGGAACAGGATCTGGCGCGTGCCATCTTCCGCCATGTCCGCGAACGGCAATTGCAGCTCGACGATGCGTTCCGGGCGACCTTGCGCATCGCTTCCGTGGCGGATGCCGATGCCGATGCTGCCCATGGCGATGGTGCTGTTGCGATCCAGCCGGAGCTTCCAATCGGCTTGCGGGGTGTATTCCTGCCAGTTCTTGCCGGTCAGATCGCGGCCGAGCGCGCGCGTGATGGCGGTTCCCGCCAGGCGGCAATGCGCGCTGATGCCGGGACGTATCTGGAAGATGCCGATGCCCGGCAGAAGATCGCGCATCCGGCCGGGCTGGAATTGCGCCCTTGTGGGCAGCCGATCACCGTTCCACAGCGACAGCCAGTAAAGCGCCAGCGTGTGGTTGCGGCCTGTCAGCCCCAGTTCCTCGAAGGCGCGGATCGCGAGATCCTTGTTGGCTGTGTGCATGTGAATTGCCCCTCGCCGCCGCCCTTGCCCCGAAGCTGCCCGGCCTTTTCAATCGAGGCATGACAGACAAACCGAATATCGAGTCGCTGCTTGAGATTATGCGCCGATTGCGCGATCCCGAAACGGGCTGCCCGTGGGATCGCGAACAGACTTTCGCGACCATCGCGCCCTACACGATCGAGGAAGCCTATGAGGTGGCCGGCGCGATCGAGGATGGCGATTGGGTTTCGCTGAAGGATGAGCTGGGCGACCTGCTGTTTCAGGTCGTGTTTCATTCGCGCATGGCGGAAGAACGCGGGCTGTTCGCCTTCGACGATGTGGTGGCGGCGGTCTGCGAGAAGATGCTGCGGCGGCACCCGCATATCTTCGGCGATGGCGAGACCATCGCGAACGCCGAGGCCCAGACGGTGGCCTGGGAAGAACACAAGCGCCGCGAGCGCGCCGCCAAGCCCGCGCAGGGTTTGCTGGATGATGTTCCGCGCACCCTGCCCGCGCTGCTGCGCGCGGTGAAGCTTCAGAAGCGTGCTTCGACCGTGGGCTTCGATTGGGATTCGGCGCCCAAGGTGATCGAGAAGATCGTGGAGGAAGCCGCCGAGATCGCCGAGGCGCAGGCCCAAGGTGCAGAGCCCGCCCGCGTTGAGGAGGAATTCGGCGACCTGCTGTTCGCCGCCGCCAATCTGGCGCGGCATGTGAAGGTGGACCCCGAGGCGGCGCTGCGCGCGGCAAATGCCAAATTCACCAGGCGGTTCAAATTCATCGAAGCCGCTCTTGCCGCGCGAGGGCGGACGACGATGGACGCCACGCTCGATGAGATGGAAGCGCTTTGGCAGGAGGCCAAGCGAGGGGAGAAATAATTGTCATCCCCGGCCGAGCGAAGCGGCAGCTTCGCGAGGGGAAGGGGACCCAGGCGTTTGATATCGCCGGGTGTCGAACGCCTGGGTCCCCTTCCCTCACATCGCGCTCACGCGCGATGTTCGCCGGGGATGACAATATGGTTTAGCGGCGGCGGCTAACGCCCTACACGCCCACGATTTTTGGTCCGTAATGATTGCGGAAACGATCCATATCCTGCGGATCGACCGCCACGCTCAGCGCGATACCCTTTGCATTGTCCCGCCGCTTGACGATGCGGCCGTGGCGATAGGCCCAGGCGAGCCCTTCCCCATCGGCTGTATCCAGCGTCAACTTGAGGACGTTTTCTTCCTTGCCCAGCATCGCATCGAGGCGCGCCAGCAGTTCGGGCAGACCTTTGCCCGTGAGCGCGGAGGTGGCGATGGCGCCACCCGCGCTGTTTCGTTCCAGAAGCGATTTCTGAGCTTCGGGCTCCAACAGGTCTATTTTGTTGAGAACTTCGATGATCCTCGTCTGATCTTCATCGACCCCGAGTTCGGCCAGAACTTCCAGCACATCTGCCTTCTGGGCATCGCTTTCCAGGTGAGCGGAATCGCGGATGTGGGCGATGACATCGGCCTCCAGCACCTCTTCCAGGGTGGCGCGGAAGGCGGCGACCAGTTCGACGGGGAGATCGGCGATGAAGCCCACCGTGTCCGACAGGATGGCGCGGCGGCCGCTTGGCAGCTTCAGGCCGCGCATCGTGGGATCGAGGGTGGCGAACAGAAGATCCTTGGCCAGCACCTCGGATTTGGTGAGCGCGTTGAACAGGGTCGATTTGCCGGCGTTGGTATAGCCCACCAGCGCGATGACCGGGAACGGCACCCGCTTGCGGGCGCGCCGCTGCAAGCCGCGGGTGCGTTTGACGCCCTCCAGCTCCTTTTTGATCTTGATGATCCGCTCGCCGATCAGGCGGCGGTCGGATTCGATCTGGGTTTCGCCGGGGCCGCCGAGAAAGCCGAAGCCGCCGCGCTGGCGTTCCAGATGGGTCCAGCTTCGGACCAGGCGGCTTCGCTGATAGCTGAGATGGGCGAGTTCGACTTGCAGGCGCCCTTCCCTTGTCTGGGCGCGCTCGCCGAAGATTTCCAGGATGAGCGCGGTGCGATCGAGCACCTTGGTGGCCCACACCTTTTCGAGGTTGCGCTGCTGAACCGGCGAAAGCTGCGAATTGACGATGATAACGGTGGGTTCGAGCGATCGTGCTTCGGCGGCAATCTGTTCGGCCTTGCCGCTGCCGATCAGGGTGGCGGGGGTCGCGTGCGCCAGCGGCACGATATATTGGGCAATGACATCCAGCCCGATGGCCGCGGTGAGGCCCACCGCTTCGGCCAATCGCGCATCGGCATCGCGCCCGCCCGAAGCACGCCGCGCCTTGGGCTCAACGTGGACGACGAACGCGGTGCGCAGTTCTTCGGAGCTTACGCCGGCTCCCCGGTTGCTTCCGTGTCTTGCAGTTGTATCGGCCCCAGCGGCATGACCGTCGAGATCGCGTGCTTGTAGACCAGTTGCGCCTGGCCGTCCCGGCGGAGAAGCACGCAGAAATTGTCGAACCAAGTGATGTTTCCTTGAAGCTTCACGCCGTTGACGAGAAATATAGTGACGGACGCTTTGCTTTTACGAACGGCGTTTAAAAAGGTGTCCTGCAAATTTTGTTGTTTTTCGCTCATGGGTGAACCCATTGTCTGGTTGCACTTCGCGGCCCCTGCGAAGCAGAACGAGCATAAGTCCATTTGCTGCAACCGCGAAAGGGGCTTAAGGGCCGTTCTTCGCGTTTTCAGTATGGTTCTGTACCCAATCTTCGTAGACCTCCTGAACCCGGCGGGTCACCGGGCCCAGTGTTCCGTTCCCTATGCGGACCCCATCGATGGCGACAATCGGGATGCCTGCCCCGGTTGCAGCCGATAGGAATGCCTCGCTGGCCTGTTTGGCCTCTTCGGGGGTGAAGCGGCGTTCCACGACCTTCAACTGGGCGGCGGCGGCAGCTTCCAGGATCACCCGGCGGGTGACACCGGGAAGGATGGCGTTGCTCAAATCGCGTGTGACGATCTCGCCCTGCACGGTGACGATCCAGGCGTTGGTGGATGACCCTTCGGTGACGAAGCCATCGCGATCCACCAGCCAGGCTTCATAGGCGCCCTGTTTGCGGGCATCGGTTTTTGCCAGAAGGTTCGCGAGCAATTGCGTGGTCTTGATATCGCATCGCGCCCAGCGCTCATCGGGCCGGGTGATGACCTTGATGCCCCTCTGCTTTCGCAATTCGATGGCGGCGCGATCCATTTCGCGCGCGGTCATAATCAGGGTCGGCTTCTGCGCTTCGCTCGGAATCGGATGGTCGCGGTGAAACGCGCCGCGGGTGACTTGCAGATAGATGAGCCCGTTGCGCAAACGGTTGCGGCGCGCGATCTCCCGGAAAACGAATTTGAGCGCGGCGCGCGACATCGGCATGGCAAGGCGGATTTCACGCACCGAGCGTTCGAGGCGATCGAGATGTTCTTCTTCATCCCGGAATTCGCCATCGACGACGCCCACGACTTCGTAAATCGCATCGCCAAATTGCAAGCCGCGATCTTCGATATGCACGCTTGCCTGCGCATGCGGCAGGTAGCGGCCGTTGACATAGGCGATGCGGCCTTGCGGGGCCTTTGCCGGCCAGCGCATCAGGCGTTGAAAACCTGGTCGCGGCCGGTCGGGCCGACGCCGAGCGATTTCAGTTTGCGATGCAGGGCCGAACGCTCCATGCCGATAAAGGCGGCCGTGCGCGAAATGTTGCCGCCGAAACGATTGATCTGCGCCAGCAGATAATCACGCTCGAAGATTTCGCGGGCTTCGCGCAACGGCATGGAAATCACAAGATCGCCCTTGCCCGCATTGCCCCACGGCGCACTGGCGCCCAGATCCGGCGGCAGCAAATCCGCCGATATCGCCTGCGCGGTGTCATCTGTCGCGAGGATCAACAGGCGTTCCACGATGTTGCGCAGCTGGCGGACGTTGCCCGGCCAATTGTGCGCCTGGAGAACCGCCATCGCATCGTCGCCGATCTCGCGCATCGCAAGGCCGGAGGCGACCGAGAGCCGCTTCATGAAATGCATCACCAATGGCGGAATATCGTCACGCCGCTCCGAGAGCGACGGCACGCGCACGGGCACCACGTTGAGGCGATGATAGAGGTCTTCGCGGAAGCGGCCATTGCCGATTTCGTTGCGCAGGTCGCGCGTGGTAGACGAGATCACGCGCGCATCGACCTGCACCCGCGTCGTTCCGCCGACACGCTGGAATGTCTGATCCACCAGCACACGCAGGATCTTGGCCTGCGTTTCCAGCGGCATGTCGCCCACTTCATCCAGATACAGCGTGCCGTTGTGGGCGAGTTCGAACAGGCCGGTTTTGCGCGGCGCATCTGCGGTTTCGACGCCGAACAATTCGGATTCGATATGATCGGGATCGAGGTTTGCACAATTGATCGCCACGAACGCATTGCCCGCGCGGCGCGAATTGGCGTGGATCAATCGCGCCACCACTTCCTTGCCCGACCCCGAAGGGCCGGAGATCAACACGCGGCTTCCGGCTGGCGCCACTTTGTCGATCATCTGGCGAAGCTGGGAGATGGCCGATGATATGCCGACGATTTCCAGATCGTCGCCCACCTTCAGTTTCAATTCCTGAACTTCGCGCCGCAAGCGCGCCGCCTCAAGCGCACGCGCGCAAACATGGATCAGGCGATCGGATTTGAATGGCTTCTCGATGAAATCGTAGGCGCCCTTCCTGATGGAGGCGACGGCGGTTTCGATGGTGCCGTGGCCGGAGATCATCACCACGGGCAGATCGGGGTGCTCGCGTTTGATGAGATCCAGCACCTGGATGCCATCGAGCTTGCTTCCCTGCAACCAGATGTCGAGCACCACGAGCTGCGGGCGGCGCTGCCGCACGGCGTTGAGCGCGCTATCGCTATCGCTGGCGACGCGCGTTTCATATCCTTCATCATGCAGGATACCCGCGATCAGATCGCGGATGTCCTCCTCGTCGTCAACGACGAGGATTTCAGGCGCTATCAACGAGCCGGTCTTGCTCATTCGTTACTCCCAGGTCTTTAAGAACTTTTTGCCGTAGGGGAAAAGTGAGGCGGACTTCCGCCCCTTGATGTTCGGCAGCATCGGTGATCGCAATTTCTCCACCATGGTCTTCCATGATCTTGCGCACGATGGCGAGACCGAGGCCCGTGCCTTTCGCGCGCGTGGTAACGTAAGGCTCCGTCAGGCGATGGCGATGTTCCGGCGGCAAACCGATGCCATTGTCGGTAACGCGGAACGAGAACCGTTCTCCATCGCCTACCAGCGCGATCTTGATGCGGCCCGGGCTGTCATCACCGGTCGCTTTGCGGGCCTCGATGGCCTCACCCGCATTCTTCAGCACATTGGTCAGCGCCTGCGAGACAAGCCGCCCATCGCTTTCGAAGAAGATCGGCTCCTTCGGAGATTCCACATCAAACGTGATTGCCGGTTGCGCCACGCGCTGGAGGAACACAGCCTGTTGCAGCAGTTCCTGCGCATTCTCGCGGCGCATCTTCGGCGAAGGCATTCGCGCGAATGAGGAGAACTCATCCACCATGCGCCCGATATCGCCCACCTGACGGATGATCGTGTCGGTACATTGGTTGAAGATATCCGGCTCGGTGGTGATCTCCTTGCCGTATTTGCGCTTCAGGCGTTCGGCGGAAAGCTGGATCGGCGTCAGCGGATTTTTGATTTCATGGGCGATGCGGCGCGCAACATCGGCCCAGGCGGCGGTGCGCTGTGCGGAGATGAGATCGGTGATGTCATCGAACGTCACCACATATCCGCCGCCATACGCGCCGCTTTCGCTCGCAACCTGGACGCTGAGGTTTCGGGTGACGGACCCGCGCCTGACGGCGGCCTCTCCGCTTGCGCGCCCCACCGGCTCCTGTATCGCGCGGCGGATCAGGGCTGCCAGTTCCGGCACGGTTTCGGAATAGTGCTGGCCCTCGATCTCGTCCGGCTCGGCATTGAGAAGGCGTGCGGCCATGCGATTGACGATGGTGATGCGGCCATCATTGTCCAACCCGATCACGCCCGCACTCACGCCGGCGAGCACGGCTTCGGTGAAGCGGCGGCGTTCGTCGTTCTGCTGGTTGGCTTCCACCAGCGCGTCGCGCTGCGTGCTCAATTGCGAAGTCATGCGGTTGAACGCAAGGCCCAACGCGCCCATCTCGTCATCGTCGCGGTCGATCTCGACGCGTGCTTTCAGATCGCCCTCCGTCACGCGCTCGGCGGCGCCGATCAGGTTGGAAATCGGGCGCACCAATCGCGTTGCCGCCCAAAGCCCAGCCCAGATGGCGGACAACAAGATAACCAGCGAGACCACAGCATAGAGGGCTGCGAATATCAGCTGTACCTCCGCGCGGTTCTGGTTAAGGCGATTGTATTCGGAAGCCGCGTCGATGGTTCGCTGCTGGTGCGCCAGCACTTCGGGATCGACCGCGCGCGCGACCAGCAGATAGGCATCAACGAACGCATCGAGCTTCACCATCGCGCGCACGAGATTGTCGTTGGATTCCGTGAGAACGACCACCTGCCCTTGGGCCGCCTTGGCCAGCGTCTGTGCCGATGGCGCTTCGTATTTCGGCATCGAGGGAAGCTTGGCGCTGGCAAGCACGCGCCCATTGGAGTCGATCACGAACACCGCAGGCAACGCGCGCACCGAGGCTTGCGTCACCAGATAATCGGTGAAGCGTTTGCGCATGTCCTGCTGGTTCTGTTGCAGCAGCGGCGCTGCGCGATCGATATCATAGGCCATGGCGAGGATATCGCCGCGGATCACCTGGCGGTGTTCTTCCACATAGGCCTGCGCCACGCTCACCGCATTGGAGAGCGCAGATTTCACCCGTTCGGAGAACCAGGCTTCGACGCCGAGGTTCAGCGTCACGGCCGCGAAGACGGCAACGAGAATGGTCGGCACCACCGCGACCGCGCTGAACATCACCGCCAGCCGCACATGCAGCTTGGCGCCCGCGATGCCGGAGCGCCGCTCGCTCCAGATGCGCACCAGCCGCCAGGCGATCAGCGCGCCCAGCGTCAGCACGAGAGTGAGGTTGATGAGCAGCAGCCCGATCAACCCGCCGGGCGTTGGATTATAGGGGACGAGGCCGGTGACGATGGCGTAAGTCGCGATGCCGGAAAGCACTGCCAAGACGCCCACAGCCAAGGCAATGCGCGACGGCCGAGACATCGCCAGCACGACGGCTCGCAGCCCGGTTCTCCTCGGCGCTTGTAAGGCGTTTACGGTGGCCATTCAGTCCGTTGGAGCTGGAAGCCGGGCGTAAGACGGCTTCACCATACCGCCACAGTGTAGCGATGCCACAAACTGTTGCAAGAATGCAGCGCCGAGCGCCGTAAACGCCGGGAAACCGGCCTAATCGGCCTTCAGACCCTTAATAACTTCTAACCCCAGGTCGCGAATCTTCTTCCGAAGGGTGTTGCGGTTGACCCCCAGAAGCTGCGCCGCCCGGATCTGGTTGCCGCGCGTGGCGGCCAGACAGATGGAGATCAGGGGCCGCTCCACTTCCTGCAACACCCGATCATAGAGACCGGGCGGCGGCAGGCGATCACCCTGGGTGCGGAAGTAACGTGTCAGGTAGCGCTCGGCGGCCGTGCCGAGCGAAGCGCCATCTTCCATCACATCGGAATCGGAAAGCGCTGGTTCGCGCAGTTCGGCAGCGATGGCTGATGCCGGAATATCCTCGCCGGGGTGCAACACCGCCATGCGCCGGGTCAGGTTCTCCAACTCGCGCACATTGCCCGGCCAGCGATAGCGCCGAAGCAGATCCAGCGCCTCGGTATCCAGAGATTTGACCGGAAGCCCCTCCTCCGCGCCCTTGCGCAGGAAGTGGCGCACAAGATCGGGAATGTCTTCGGAGCGTTCACGCAAGGGTGGCAACCGCATCGGCACCACGTTGAGGCGATAATAAAGATCCTCGCGGAAAAGCCCCTGTTGAATAAGCTGGCGCAAATCGCGGTTGGTGGCCGCGATGATGCGCACATCGGTCTTGATCGGCGTGCGCCCGCCAACGGTGGTGTATTCGCCCTGCTGCAACACGCGCAGCAACCGCGTCTGCGCTTCGAGCGGCATGTCGCCGATTTCGTCCAGAAACAGCGTGCCGCCTTCGGCCTGTTCGAAACGGCCGACGCCGCGGTTGGTGGCACCGGTGAACGCACCGCGCTCGTGGCCGAACAATTCGCTTTCAACCAGTTCCTTCGGGATGGCCGCCATGTTCACGGCCACGAACGGCCCGTTGCGGCGCTTGCCATAGTCATGGAGCGCGCGGGCCACCAGTTCCTTGCCGGTTCCGCTTTCGCCCATCACCATCACGGTGAGATCCGTCTGCGTCAGCCGCGCGATGACGCGATAGATTTCCTGCATCGCGGCAGAGCGGCCGATCAGCGGCAGGCGTTCCTCACCCACTTCGGGCGCATCCACGCGCCTTGTCTGCGGCTGCGCGAGCGCGCGCTGCACCACCGACACGAGTTCCTTCAGGTCGAAGGGTTTCGGCAGATATTCGAACGCGCCGCGTTCGGCGGCGGTGATCGCGGTGAGCAGCGTGTTCTGCGCGCTCATCACGATCACGGGCAGTTCGGGGCGCAATTTCTTGATGCGCGGAATGAGATCGAAACCGTTCTCATCGGGCAGCACCACATCGGTGATGACGAGATTGCCCTCCCCCGCCGTGATCCAGCGCCAAAGACCGGCGGCTGTTCCCGTGGACCGCACGTCATAACCCGCGCGCCCCAGCGCCTGATTAAGAACCGTGCGAATCCCCGCATCGTCATCGACAATCAGGATGGTTCCGGCAGGCATCAGATCTCCTCCCCATCCACGGCTGCTTTCGGAAGCAAAACGCGAAAGATCGTCTTTCTCGGTATCGAGTCGCATTCGATCACACCGCCATGGTCGCCGATGATCTTGGCAACCAATGCAAGACCGAGGCCAGAACCGCGCGTTTTCGTCGTAACGAACGGATCGAAGATGTGCGGCGTCAGATCGGGGGGGACGCCCGAGCCATTGTCGCGCACCGTGACTTCGAGCGGCAGGCTGAGGCGCTCGCCCGAAACCGGTGCGCTCACCCGCACGCCCGGGCGATAGCCGGTGGTCAGCGTGATCTCTCCACCGGCCTCCGGCAACGCATCGCTCGCGTTGTGCACGAGGTTGAGGAACACCTGGATGAGCTGGTCGCGATCGCCCAGTACCGGCGGCAGCGAAGGATCGAACTGTTCGTGAAACACCACATCGCGCGCGAAGCTTGTTTCGGCGACCTTGCGCACGCGGTTGAGCACTTCGTGGATGTTCACCGGCGCGCGCGGCAGGGTGCGGCGATCGCTGAAATCTTCCATGCGGTCTATCAATGTGCGGATGCGGTCTGCTTCCGCACAGATCAATTCGGTGAGGTTGCGTTCGCTGGGCGGCACGGCTTCTTCGAGCAATTGCGCGGCCCCGCGAATTCCCGCGAGCGGATTTTTGATTTCATGCGCAAGCACCGCCGCCATGCCGTGCATCGAACGCACCGCGCCGCGATGCAGAAGCTGGCGGTCGATGCGCTGCGCGAGGCTGCGTTCCTGCAAGGTGACGATCACCGCCCCTTCCGGTTCGACGATCGGCGTGGCTGTGACATCGGCCACGCGCTCGCCATGGCGCGGCGTGGTGAGATCGACATCGCGCACGCCGACAGAGGCGCCGCGTTCGCAGGCCTGTGCTATCAGTTGCAGGATTGGACTTCCGAAGGGCACGATCTCTTCGAGGCGGTGCCGGGCCAGGAGATCTGCCCCCATGTCGAAGAACTGTTCCCCCGCTGGATTGACGTACAGCACCTCGTGGCTGGCGCCGATCATCAGCACGGGCATGGGCAGGGCTGCCGCGATCTGGGCCGCGGCTTCGCCCAGACCAGTCCGGACTGGCGCCTTCTTGGCTTCAGTGCCCATAAATTAATCACTTCCAATAGATGCTTACTCTATAGGCAAAATAGCGTCCAACTGCGGCATGCGCAATGCTTGGCGGCGACGCATCAGCCACCTAGGTTGCCGTCATGGGGAAGATCGCTGCTTTGATCGTGGCCGGGGGCCGAGGCGAGCGCGCCGGGGGCGGCGTTGCTAAGCAATATCGCCCATTGCTGGGGCGGCCGGTGCTGGCCTGGACTATCCGGGCCTTCCGGGGCGCGGATCTCATTCAAACGGTTATCGGCCCTGACGATGGCGAGGCATTCGCCCTTGCGACCGCCGGGCTCGACCTGCTCCCGCCGACCACCGGCGGACCCAATCGGCAGGAATCGGTGCGGCTGGGGCTTGAGGCGCTGGCCACCCATGCGCCCGACTATGTGCTCATCCACGATGCCGCCCGCCCGCTAGCCACGCCCGCGCTGATTGCGCGCGTGAGCAACGCGTTGAAAGGCGGCGCGCAGGCTGTCGTGCCCGTGATGCCGGTTACGGATGCGTTGAAGCGCATGGAAGGCGATGGGCTGACAGCGGTTTCGCGTGACGGGCTCTATCGCGCACAAACCCCGCAAGGTTTCCGTTTCGATGCCATACTGGCGGCCCACCGCGCGCAACAGGGACGCGAGGCGGTGGACGATATCGCCATCGCCGAAAATGCGGGCCTGAAAATCACGACCGTTGCCGGAGACGAACGCAACATGAAGATCACCGCGCCGGAAGATTTCGCGTTTGCCGAAAGCCTGATGAACCTGCAATCGCGCACCGGCATGGGCTTCGATGCCCACCGCTTCGGGCCCGGCGATCATGTGTGGCTGTGCGGATTGAAGATTGCGCATAGCGCAGGCCTAATCGGCCATTCCGATGCCGATGCAGGCTTGCATGCGCTGACAGATGCCATTCTCGGTGCGTTGGGCGATGGGGATATCGGCCAACATTTCCCGCCGACCGACGAACGCTGGCGGGGCGCGTCTTCCGACAAATTCCTCAAACATGCGTCCGATCTCGTGGCGCAAGCCGGCGGCAGCGTCGTGCATTGCGATGTCACGCTGATCTGCGAAGCGCCCAAGATCGGCCCGCATCGCGAGGCGATGCGCGCCCGCGTGGCGGAAATCCTGAGGCTCGATGTCTCGCGCATCAGCGTGAAGGCGACCACGACCGAAGGCATGGGCTTCACCGGCAGGCGTGAAGGCATTGCCGCGCAGGCAGTCGCGACGATACGTTTGCCGGCCTGATGCCCCCACACCTTAAACTCTTTTCGCGCCGCCTCGCCACGTTGTTCGGCACCGGCTTCGCGCCATTTGCGCCGGGCACGGCAGCAAGCATCGTTTCCCTGCCCTTCGCTTTTGTCATCCATAAATATGGCGGCCCGTTTGCGCTTTTCATCGCGGCCATCGTTGCAAGCTTCATCGGCTGGTGGGCCTGCGAACTCTATGTTCGCCAGACCGGAAACGAAGACCCTTCCGAAGCCGTGATTGATGAACTCGCCGGCCAATGGTTCGCTTGCGCCCTCGCGCCGCTTTCATGGCCGGGTTATGCCGCGGCCTTTGTGCTGTTCCGCTTCTTCGACATGACAAAGATCTGGCCTGTCGCGCCCGCCGAGCGGGCACGCGGGGGCCTGGGTGTGATGCTGGACGATATCGTTGCGGGATTGATCGCAGGCGCTATCGTGGCCGCGCTGCATTACTGGAAAGTCCTATGATGTTTTCCGCGCCACTGCTGCGTCTGGCCGAAATGGTTCTTCTGGAAGCCCGCGAGCGCAAATTGCGCATCGCCACCGCCGAAAGCTGCACGGGCGGCTTGATCGCGGGGCTGCTCACCGAAATACCCGGATCGTCCGATGTGGTGGAGCGGGGTTTCGTTGTTTATTCGAACCGCGCCAAATCCGATATGCTCGGCGTGCCGGGCGATCTGATCGCGGATATGGGTGCGGTCTCCGAAGTCGTCGCGCGCGCGATGGCCGAAGGCGCGGTGGAGAATTCCAACGCCCACATGGCCATCGCGGTGACGGGCGTTGCAGGCCCCGGCGGCGGCACCCCGCTCAAGCCGGTGGGGCTGGTTCACATCGCGGCTGCGCGCGAAGGCCGCTCGATCCTTCACGAAGCCCACCGCTTTGGCGATATCGGCCGCAGCGAAATCCGGCTCAAGACGGTTGAAGCGGCCCTGATCCTGCTACAGCGGATGTTTTGAAAGTTCCTTGGCGCGGGCCTCGAAGGCATCGGCCATCTTGAACAGCACATGTTCGAACGCCTGCCCCGCCACCATGTTGAGCAAGCGGCTCTTGAACTCGAAATCAATGCGGAAACTGACCTCGCTTGCGCTGCCTTTCGGCACGAAGCGCCAATGGTTTTCGAGGACGCGGAACGGCCCCTTCGTCTGCACCACATCAATGGCGCGCGCGGCGGAATCGAGCACCACGCGGCTCGTGTAGCGCTCGCGCAGCGCGCGGTAGCCGACGAGCATTTCGGCGATCAGCACATCGCATTCGCCTTCCCTGCCGCGCGAAAGCACGCGCAGGCCCGTGCACCATGGCAGGAATTCGGGATAGCGCTCCACATCGGCCACGATGGAAAACATCAGGTCGGCTGAATAGGGCAACAGGCGTGTTTCGGTGTGCGAGGCCACGTCTATTTGCGCGCGGCCCTTGCTGCCTTCATCACCGCGAAATCGGAATCGGCGTGATAGGACGAGCGTGTGAGCGGCGACGCGGAGACCATCAGGAAACCTTTGGCGCGCGCGATCTGTTCGAGGCCCGCGAATTCTTCCGGCGTCCAGTAGCGCACAAGGGCTGCGTGTTTCTTTGTCGGCTGGAGATACTGGCCGATGGTCAGGAAATCGACGTTGGCGGCGCGCAGATCGTCCATCACCTGCATGATTTCCTCGCGGCTTTCGCCAAGGCCGACCATGAGGCCCGACTTGGTGAAGCTTTCCGGCGCCAGCGTCTTGGCGCGTTCGAGCAGCCGCAGGCTTGCGTAATAACGTGCGCCGGGCCTCACCGAGAGATAGAGCCGCGGCACGGTTTCGAGGTTGTGGTTGAAGACATCCGGCCCCGCCGCACTCACGATTTCGACGGCGCCATCCTTGCGCAGGAAATCGGGGGTCAGAACCTCAACCGTCGTTCCCGGGGAGTGCTGGCGGATGGCGCGGATGGTTTGGGCGAAATGTTCGGCACCGCCATCGGCCAGATCATCGCGATCGACCGAGGTGATGACGACATGCTTGAGGCCCAGCTTCGCCACGGCCTGCCCGACATGAGTCGGCTCATCGGCATCAAGCGCGCCGGGCAATCCCGTTTTCACGTTACAGAAGGCGCAGGCGCGCGTGCAGGTGTCGCCCATGATCATCATGGTGGCGTGGCGATGCGTCCAGCATTCGCCGATGTTCGGGCAGGCCGCTTCCTCGCAAACCGTGTGCAGCGCGTGCTCGCGCACGATTGCCCGGGTCGCAGCATATTCCCGGCTGACGGGCGCTTTGACGCGAATCCATTCCGGCTTGCGAAGCACCGCCGTGTCGGGGCGGTGCGCTTTTTCGGGGTGCCGCGCGGCGCGGCGGTCGTTTGCGAGGTCGATTACGGTCGTCATGCGAATTTCATATAGAGATTCTGCGCGCGAAAATCACTTGCCATAACACGGACATGACTCCGCTATTGATATTATTGTCAGTGTTAATAAGCATTTAGCTCGAGAAATTCTGTTGCGTTAGGTGAAATTTCGGGAATGATACGCTAAATTGAAACAACATGGTGAGCCGCCCGCCCCCCGGGTAGGTTCGCATGAAGGGGAAAAGGGCGATCGCTTCACGCGGCCGCCCTTTTCTTTTTGTCAATTGGATTCCCTTTGGCAAGACGGGTTGCCACCACCCCCATCTGGGGTAGGATTCGCGAGAACACGCCTAATAGACAAATCCGTGGGGGAAACGTCTTGACCTTGGCCACCATCGCCGCTGCATCCGGCGAAGAAATCGTTTCGTCGGATCTGTCTTTCGAACCAAAGCCGGTGTTTCACGCGCTGCTGGATTCGCGCGCCAAGTTTGGCGGCAAGCGCCCCATCCTGGTGGATGGCGACGGCCGGGTGTTGACCTATGACGAGATCGTTCGCGCCGCCTTCGCGCTTGGCCATGCGCTGAAGCGGGGGACCAAGCCGGGGGATGCCGTCGGTGTCATGCTGCCGACCGGGGCGGGCTCGATCCTGGCCTTCTATGCGCTGTCGGCCTATGGCCGCGTGCCCGCGATGCTCAACTTCACCACCGGAAGCGCGGGGCTGAAATCGGCGCTGCGCACCGCCCAGGTCCGGCGCATCGTCACCGCGCACAAATTCGTCGAACTCGCCAAGCTCGAAAACCTGATCAACGACCTCAAGGGTGTGGCCGAGATCGTGTATCTCGAAGATGTGCGCGCGAAACTCTCGCTGCGCGACAAGGCGATGGCGGCGGCCGGTTCGCTGATGCCGCAACTGATCGCGGCGCGGCCTTCGAACAAGACACCGGCGGTTATCCTGTTCACCTCCGGCACGGAGGGCGAACCGAAGGGTGTGGCGCTTTCGCATTCCAACCTCGTCTCCAACATGGAGCAGGTGAACACCCATATCGCGCTCTATCCCCAGAGCGACGTGCTGTTCAATCCGCTGCCGACCTTTCATTGCTTCGGGCTGACGGTCGGCGCGTTGCTGCCGCTCTATGTCGGCGTTCAGGTGGTGTGCCACCCCACCCCGTTGCAGCCGAAGGAGATCGCGCGCCGCGTGCGCGAAACCGGCGCCACCATCCTTCTCTCGACCGATACATTCATCTCGCAATATGCGCGCGCCGGCGAGCCGGGCGATTTGAATTCGTTGCGGCTGGCCGTTTGCGGCGCCGAGCGCCTGCGCGACGAGACACGCCAATTGCTGCGCAAGAAATATTCCATCGAATTGCTGGAAGGCTATGGCGTGACCGAGGCCTCGCCTGTGGTCGCCGCGAACCAGCTGGGCGCGAACCGCTCGGGCACGGTGGGCCATTTGATGAAGGGCATGGAATACAAGCTCGAAGAGGTGGAAGGCATTCCCAATGCGGGCCGCCTCATCGTACGCGGGCCGAACATCATGCTGGGTTACATCAGCCCCGAGACTCCTGGCGTGATCCACCCGCCGAAAGGTGGCTGGTATGACACCGGCGACGTCGTGAGCGTCGATGAAGACGGCTACATAATGATACGCGGACGGCTGAAGCGCTTTGCCAAGATCGGTGGCGAGGCGGTTTCGCTGGCGGTGGTGGAAAGCTGCGCTTCCGCGGTGTGGCCGGATTACAGCCATGCGGCGATTGCCGTGCCCGACCGCACCAAGGGCGAGCAGATCGTGCTTGCCACCGATTGTCCGAATCCTGAGCGCATGGATCTCGTCGGCTGGGCGCACAATCATGGCGTCTCCGAACTCGCGATCCCCCGGCGCATCGTCAAGCTCGACGCCATTCCTGTGCTGGGAACGGGGAAAACCGATTACATGAGGGTGAAGACCATGGTTGAAGAGGCAGATCTGCGCGCGAGCAGCGGCACATGAAGATCGACCGGCGCAATGCGCTCTCCCTGCTGGCACTCACGGGTGCGGCTCCCTTCGCAATCACCGAAACCAAGGCGGCCTATACCGGCCACGTCACCTTCGATCATGGCGTCGCCAGCGGCGATCCGTTGCAGGATCGCGTGGTGCTGTGGACGCGCGTAACACCCGCTGCCGCGAACTCGCTCGATATTCCGGTCGAATGGGAAGCCGCACATGACCCCGCGTTCCGCAACATCGCCTCGCACGGGCGGACAACCGCCAGCGCCGACCGCGATTTCACCGTGAAGGTCGATGTCGAAGGCCTGAAGCCGGCGCAGAATTATTTCTATCGCTTCCGCGCAGGCAAAACCGTTTCGCCGGTTGGCCGCGCACGCACCCTACCTGCGGGCCCGGTGAAAGATGTGGTGCTAGCTTTCGTGACCTGCGCGCTCTATCCGGGCGGGTTCTTCAACGCCTATGACGATATCGCCAAACTCGAACGGGTCGATGCCGTGGTGGAGCTGGGCGATTATTATTATGAATATGGCGCCAAGCCCGATGATTACGGCATGTCCATCGGCGAAAAGATCGGCCGCGTTCCCGATCCGACGCACGATACCGTCACGCTCGCCGATTATCGTGCGCGCCACGCGCTTTACAAGCGCGACGCCGATCTTCAAGCCGCCCACGCGCGCGCGCCGTGGATTTGTGTTTGGGACGATCACGAGACGGCGAACGATAGCTGGGCGGGTGGCGCAGAAAATCACAACCCCAAAACCGAAGGCCCGTGGATCGATCGCGAACAGGCGGCGTTGCGCGCCTATTACGAGTGGATGCCGATCCGCGAGCCCGCACCGGGCCGCGCATTTGAATCCATCAATCGTTCATTCCAGTTCGGCGACCTCGCCTCTCTCATCATGGTGGAATCCCGCCTCGTCGCGCGCTCGCACCAACTGGAATATGACAAGCCGGGCGACCTGCCGCTGACGGTCTACGATTCCAAAGACCCGGACACACGCAAACCCGTTACCGATCCGGCTGTCGCCACGAAAGTTTGGGCGGCGGTAAAGACGGGCAATCCGCCGCCCGCGCCCTACACGCTGGGGCCGGACATTCCGAAACTGAACGCCATCCTCAACGATCCCGAACGGCTGATGCTGGGGCCGCGCCAGGAAGAATGGCTGAAACTCGAAATCGAGAAATCCGTCGCGCTGAAACAGACGTGGCAGATACTCGGCAATCAGGTGGTGATGGCGCGCACGGTGGCGCCCAGCCTTTACCGCGCGCTCGGCAAGGAGAAGGTGCAAGCCATTCTCGCCAACTTGCCCGATAGCCCCTATCGCGCCCGTGTCGCCGCCGGTATCGAACTCTTTAGCTACGACATCCCCTTCGATCCCGATGGCTGGGACGGTTATCCCGCCGCCCGCGAACGCGTGTATGACGCGATCAAGGCCTCGAACGGAAACGTTGTGGTGCTGTCAGGCGATAGCCACGCGGCCTGGGTGAACGATCTGCACGATGCATCGGGCCAGCGTGTCGCCGCGGAATTCGGCGTCACCTCGGTCACAAGCCCTTCGGTCGGCGATTTCATGCCGAACCTCGATCTCGGCAAGATATTCATGGCGCAGAACAAAGAGGTCGTGTTCTGCGACCAGAACCGCAAAGGCTACACGCTGATAACGATCACGCCCGAAACGGTGACAGGCGAACTGATCGCGGTGGATCACCTGAGCAAGCCCTACAAGCGCGGCACGCTTGTAACCTATCGCGTAACACCGGCGGATGGGCCGGGTGTGGGGGAAATCACCAAGATCTGAAGCGGTATTCCAACAACGACAGGTTGATCAATTCAAATAGGTTGTCGTCATTGGCGGCGCTTCAGAGACCGATTGCACGTAGAAGCCAACCCGCCCGATCACGCGGCCATCCACCGTGCCTATATCCACACGCCAGGCACCCGCTTTGGGATGCGATTTGATCGTGAAGCCGCGATAGCCATTGTCGCGGCCGCCGGTGATGGGGAATGCGATGGTCGATACCGTCACCCAGCCCTTCTTATCATCGTGATATTGCCAGCGGTGCACGATCTGCGTCTTGAGCTGGATGGGCGCGAAGACGGCGCTATAGGCATAAAGCGGTTCGCCCGGCATCAGGTGGATCACGCGCGTCTGGCCGAATTTGATGGTCCACGGCAGCGGTTCGCCGGTCGCCTTGTAGGAGCCGTTCACGCGTTCGATGTGGTGATAAAGGCCAACATCCGCCATGGCGAGCGGGATGGGGGGCAGCACGTCGAAGAAGTAAAACAGGTTGATGATGACGAACGCAGCGACCGCCCCGATGGTCACCTTGCCGATATCATCCCACACGCGCTTGCGGCCGAGCATGGAGAGCAACCCCAGAAACAGCGCAAACACCAGAAGCGTGCACGCGCCGCTGATGAGGAAGGTGAACTCATTCATCGTGCCGACGAGGATCGGCACCACGAAGGTCATGTAGGAAAACAGCGCGATGAAAAAGAGCACCACCGTGAACACCAGCCGCGAATGATATTCGCGGAAGAACTCGTTGCTCAGAAGAATGCCCGCCAACACCAGCAGGAACGGCCACGACACGACGACGGCCGAACTGCGCGTGTAGAAAATGAGAAACGCGCTCCACAATCCGCCGAGCGCGAATTGCGTCGCCGCCGAAACGATTGTGCGCCAGCGGAACGTGCCGTGGCGCCGCTCCGCGCGGGCCTCGAAATAATGGAGGAACGCAATCGAGGCCGCGGCGAATACCAGATAACCCGCCAGCACCGCCTGCGTCGCCGGGTGGTCGATTCGGCCGAAGGCGAAATTGTCGAACACGAAACCGCCGACCATCGCCACCGCCGAAAGCTGGCGTTCGTAGGCGCGGACTTTGGCGAACAAGGGGGGCATGGGAATTTAAAAGAAGTGGCCCTCTCCCCCTAGGGGGAGAGGGTTGGGTGAGGGGGTGATGTCGAACGAAGGCGTCACTGTTTCAGAGTCCTGCAATTGTGGAAGCATCCGCCCCCTCACCCCGGCCCTCTCCCCCGCTGGGGGAGAGGGAGAGGTCTTTGGAGTAACTCATATCGGGGAGAAAAGCGGCATTTCCTTAGGCGATTTGGCGCGGCTGGTAGTCAACCACAGGCCGCGATTGACAATCAGTCGCAAGTGCAACATATTGGGCGGGCATAACCGAGGTCGTCCGTGGATGATCGTCTGCGTCTGCAATAGGCTGAATGACAAGCAGGTTAGCGCCGCGATTCTGAGCGGCGCAGGCTGCCCGGATAGCGTTTATGCCAAGTGCGGCGTGGAAAGGAATTGCGGCCGATGCCAGGACGAGATCGAGATGATGCTGGACGAGGCGCAGGAACCCCAAAACCCGGCCCGGGCGGCGTAGGCCCCTCCCCCATCGCCTCGATCAGAGGCGATGCCGAAGTCATCCGTCATCTCAACGTCATCCTGAAAAACGAACTCACCGCCATCAACCAGTATTTCCTGCATTCGCGGATGCTGGCCGACTGGGGTTTGAGCGAACTTGCCCAATACGAATACAGAGAATCCGTCGACGAGATGAAACATGCCGACCGTCTGATAAAGCGCGTGCTGTTTCTCGGCGGCCTGCCCAACCTGCAAGATCTCGGCAAGCTGTTGATCGGCGAGGAAGTGGCCGAGGTCATCGCCTGCGACCTCAAGCTCGAGCAACGCTCCTATCCCGACCTGAAGGATGCCATCGCCCATTGCGAAAAAGTGCGCGATTACGCCACGCGCGAGCTTTTTACCGACATTCTCGAAAGCGAAGAAGAACATATCGACTGGCTGCAAACGCAATTGCGCCTCATCGAACAGATGGGCATCCAGAATTTCGTGCAATTGCAGACCAAGCCGAACGAAAGCGGCAGCTAGAATTCCGCTTCGAGTTCTTCCACTTCATCGGGCTCTGATTTGGCGGCTTCGATCCATTCCATCATGTCGGGCAGCGTCAAAACCGTGTCGCGGTAATCCGCGCACATCCTGTCCAGCCTCACATCATAGGTTTGGAAGCGCGTGCAGACGGGCGCGAACATCGCATCCGCAAGGCATGGCTTGTCACCAAACAGATAGGGCCCGTCATACGTCTTGAGGCAATCGCGCCAGATCGCCGTGATCCGATCGATATCGGCTTGCGCCCCGGCCCAGATCTTGAAATCGAGAAAGCGTGCTTTCAGGTTCATCGGCAGGGCCGAACGCAGATTGGAAAATCCCGAATGCATCTCGCCGCAGATCGCGCGGCAATGGGTGCGGGCGGCAAGATCGCGGGGGAGCAGGCCCGCCTTGGGGAACGATTCGTGGAGATATTCCGCGATGGCCAGCGTGTCCCAGACCGTGATTCCCTCATGCTTGAGGCGGGGCACCAGGAAAGAGGGGGAGAGCAGAAGAAGTTCCGCCCGGATCGAGGGATCGTTGGCTGGCAGCGTCTCCTCGCGGAAATCCAGCCCGGAAAACCGGCAAATCAGCCAGCCCCGCAGCGCCCAGGAGGAGTAGTTCCGGCTTGAAATCGTCAGGACGGCCTTGGCCATGGCACATTCCGATCCCTGTTCGTAAGAAAGTATTTCGCAATGCAGCATAAAATGCACTAGCCTTTTGCCATTGGGGCCGAAATATTTTGCGTTGCGGGAAAAGTGGGGCCGATGATTTACGAAGCCTACCAGGCGCGGGATGACCTCCTCGCGCCCTTCCGGGCCGCGGCCGAAATCGCGACGGCGGCGCTTGATCGCGGCCGCGCCGGCCCGTTCGGCAATCTGTTTTTGCGCGCGGCGGCGGCAAGCACCGAATTGTTCTCGCGCGCCAAGCTGATCCACGAACGCCCGCCTTTTGGCATCGAGGCCGTGGTGATCGGGGAGCGCGAAGCACTCATCACCGAAGAGGCGGCGCTGGAAACACCCTTCGCCACCCTGCTCCACTTCAAGAAAGATATCGCCATCGAACAGCCGCGCGTGCTGGTGGTGGCGCCGATGGCCGGCCATTTCGCGACGCTGCTGCGCGACACCGTGCGCACGCTGCTGCCCGATCATGACGTCTACATCACCGATTGGCACAATGCGCGCGATATTCCGCGCAGCGACGGCGATTTCGCGCTCGACGATTATATCGACCATATCATCCGCTTCTTCGAAAAGATCGGCGCGGGCGCCCATGTCGTGGGCGTTTGCCAGCCGTGCAACGCGCTGCTCGCCACGATCGGTGTGATGGCACAGACGGGAAACGTGGCCCAGCCCCGCAGCATGACGCTGATGGCAGGCCCGGTGGACACGCGCATCAATCCCACCGCCGTCAACGAACTCGCCACATCCCATTCCATCGAGTGGTTCGAGAAAAACCTGATCGCCACGGTGCCGCATCAATTTCGCGGCGCGAACCGGCGCGTCTATCCCGGCTTCCTGCAACTTGCCGCCTTCATGTCGATGAACCTGCCGCGCCACATACGCGCGCATCTGGATCTGTTCTCGCACATCGCGCGCGGCGAAGCCTTGAAGGCCGAAGCGACACGGCGCTTCTACGACGAATATTTCGCGGTGCTGGATCTGCCCGCCGAATTCTATCTGCAAACCGTCCAGCGCGTGTTCCAGGAACATCATCTGGCGCGCGGCATCTTCGAATGGCGCGGCAACCGCATCGACACCGGCGCGATCAAGAAAACAGCGCTCCTCACCGTCGAGGGCGAGAACGACGATATCTGCGCGCCGGGCCAGACATTGGCGGCCCACGATCTCTGCACCGCCATCAAGCCGCACAAGAAACGCCACCACTTGCAACCCGGCGTCGGGCATTATGGCGTCTTCTCCGGCACGAAATGGCAGCGCCAGATTTATCCGCTGGTGCGCGACACCATTCGGATGAACGACTGAACAAAAGAAAACGGCGCTCCCTCGAAGCGCCGCTTCCCGTTTCACATCTTGCTGCGCCTAGCGCTGGTCGCGACGTTTCTTGTCGTCGTCATCCCCATTCTTGTCGGGTGCGGGCTTCGGCGCCGGGCGCTTTACGACAGGGCGTTCGGCGGGTGCTGGCCGCGCAACCGGTGGTACGACCGGTTTGGCTGGCTGCGGCGTGACAACCGGCCGGGCTGGCATTGGCCTTGTCACAGGCTGCGTCGGCACGGGCCTTGTTATCGGGCGTGTCGGCTCGGGCTTTGTGGGACGGGTTACCGGCGGCGTTGGCCTGCCCGGCTGCACAATCGGCCGCTCAGGTTGCGGGCGCGGCGGCTGGATTTCCGGGCGTCCGGGTTTGCCGGGCAATCCCGGCCTCGGCGGCTGGATTTGCGGGCCACCGGGCTTGCCGGGAAGCGGACGCGGCGGCTTCGGCTTCAGAATCGGTTTGATCGTTGGCGGGCGATTGGGGCGCACGGGACGATTGGGCGTGCCGGGCCGGGGCGGCCGCGGTTTCCATTGCCATTGGCCACCCGGCTTGTTGCCGCCGATGATGATGATGTGGTGGCGATGCCAATCGGGCCTCACCGGATAGAAGATCGAATTGATGATCCCCACGCTCACACCGAAGAAGATTCCGTTGGCGAGGGAATAACCCGCGGGCCGATAACGCGGCGGCAGATCCCAATAGTAAGGCGCCCGGTTCGGCCACCACCAGCGGCCATAGACGATGGCCGGATCGTAATACGGCACATAGTAAAACCCATCGCGCACCGGCTGGATGACAACAATACTGTTGCGCGTATCGACGACCTGCTGGCTGTTGGTTTTCAGATAACCCGAGCGTTCGGCGCGCAGGCGCAGACGCTGGATCGTCCGCATCACATCGGCCTGCTGGTTGAGGAAGGCATAGCCTATCGCATCGGTCCAATCCGGCTGGTCGTCGAGCATCGCAAGCAGCGAGGGAAACTGCGTCAGCGATTTCACGCTGTCGTCCCAAGGCATCGCCGTGACCTGATATCCGAGCAACGCGCCGGAGAGCGAGGGATAGCGATCTATATAGGAACGCGCATCGGCTACATCATCCGGATAGGTTGCCGCGATCAGCACCTGTGTCAGCAATTCATCAGGGTACAGAGCAATCGGCGCAAGCATCGCGTCGAGATCTTGCTGGCTGTAGCCGGATTGGGCGGAAGCCGGTGCTGCGGCGGCGAATACAAACGTCAGAGCGAAAATGACACTGGAAATCCAAATCGAAAGGCGTCTGGCCATGGCGTTCCCCTTCGCTTAATTGCGAAACGATATCACGATAGAACCAATGGGAATCCAGTCAATTTAAAGAATCATACAGCCAGGATGATGCCGCCGAGGCTCTACTCTTTGCCCTGATATGGGGTGAGATTGGCAGCAGCAGCATTCGGCCGAACATTTACCGGTGCGTTGGGAATAAGGCTAATGTTCACGGCGCTATCGTACTTATTGTCAGCGCCGTCAGCAGAATCCACGATCGATGATAGCCCTGCGGTCAAAATCAAATCCGCAGCGACATTTGCGGCGATTGTCGCGGTTGTTCCTGAATGATTTAAATACGCGGCTTCCTGATATCCGTCCTTCGTGCATTTGACGATGATGTCATATTTGCTCTTGCGGATATTTGCTGTGCCGGGCGTATTCACGATACGACCTACTTCCATTCCCTGGCGCTCGAATACGCACATCGCGCCGGCGGGGTTTGTTACGACGCTGATCTCTTGCGATGTTCCTTCAAAAACCGTAGCGCAGGCAGACAGGGTCAGCGCCGCCCCGGCGAGCGCCGCAACTTTTCCTTTTTTCATTTATTCCCCCTGCAAAAACGGCTGCCCCAGCCCTGAAGACCACAACTTACACCTTTGCAGGGAACTTCAACCTGCGGTCGAACGGCGCGGGTAATACCCCGAATCGAATTATTTTCAACTGACCTATAGGGGACCCTTGTATAGTACGAACTTGATGCTAGATTGAACTTCGTAATAGCAAGGGAGACGGGAGCCGCGCGTGGAAGACACAGTTTATACGCGCAAATTCCGTAAGGAACTGATGGCCGGGCTATCCTCGCTCGTCCTCTTGGCGGTGCTCGCCCGCGCCGCACGGGAGATGTACGGGTACGAAATTGCCAAAGCCGTGAAGGCGGAAGGCGAAGGCGGGTTGATCTTCAAACAGGGTGCGATCTACCCCGTGCTCAGATCCCTGAACACGCTGGGGTTGCTGGATAGCCGGGTGGAGGCATCGGCCTTCGGTCCGCCGCGCCGCTACTATTCGATCACCGACGAAGGAAAGAAGGCGCTGGCCGATTGGCAAGGCGCATGGCGCGATATGCGCGAATTCGTCGATGAAGCACTCGTGGCCCAGGGAGCCAACTATGAGCACCGGCCGACAGCCTGAAACTGTCCGCGAATATCTCGACGCGCTGCAAATCGCACTGAAGGGCTGCCCCCCTGCCCTCATCCGCGATGCGCTCACCGACGCCGAAGAGCATTTGCGCAACGAACTGATCCAGCATCCCGCGCAAAACGAGCGCGAAGTGCTGATGAACGTGATCGACACATACGGATCGCCGGAAGAAGTCGCGGAGACGTATCAAACCATGGAAGCTGCCTGGTCCGGCCCGTTCCCCAAAGCCGCAGAGCCGCGCGAAGACAAGCGCGGATTTTTCTCCATCGTTTCCGATCCGCGTGCCTATAGCGCCCTTGTTTACATGCTTTTGGCGCTTCCCACCGGCATCTTCTATTTCGTGTGGACCGTAACGGGGCTTGCCCTTTCTGTGGGCCTGTTCGTCCTCATCATCGGCATTCCGTTCGCGCTTCTGTTCATCGCATCGGAACGCGTCATCGCCCATGTCGAGGGCCGCATCGTCGAAACATTGCTCGGCGTGCGCATGCCGCGCCGCCTGCCGCCGGAATATCCCGAATATCGCACGCTGCTGTCACGCATCGGCGATGCGTTGATCGACGTGCGCACCTGGTCTTCGATGTTTTACCTGCTGCTCATGCTGCCGCTCGGCATTATCTATTTCGTCATCGCGGTGGTGGGCGTTACCCTTTCGCTTGGGGTGACGGCGATGTCGCTGTTCGCGCTGCTCACCAATGAATCCCACATCCAGATCGATGCCGCGCCGGTGATGGAGCACATCCTGCACACCGCGCCGGGCCTGATCGTGTTGGCTGTCATCGGGGTGCTGCTGTTCTTCGTGGTCCTGCATCTAGCAAAGCTGATCGGCTACCTTCACGGCAAGCTGGCCGAGGTCCTGCTCGTTCGCCTCTAGGAAAAGCTGAGGCAGAACGACGCTCCGGCCGCGGCCCAGAAGGGTCTGTTTGGCGGCTTTACTGAACCAAATGTTAACAGGGTTGGCCGGATTCGTCCTTTCGGACCAAAGACTTCCTACGTTAATTCGATCTAAAAGGTTGACGGCGCACCTATGAGTTTGTCTAACTGCGCTCGCCGGTTCGCCGGCTGTCGCACAGGGCTGGGGTCGACGGTCATCGTTGACGCCGAAACGATTGGGAGCCGGCGTGATCCGACGCACCGTTTCGACGAACCTTCTTTCGCGTATCGACGACCTGCGCGACCGCGCCAGCGGTGCCGCCACAACGCTTGCTTCCCCCGATGTCCGCTGGGCGCTCGTCTCCACATCCGTCACCGCGATGGTCGCGGGCGCGGTGGCTTGGCTTGCCGCGGGCGCGGTGCCGCCGGGCCTGATCCGCGATACCAGCCGCGACCGGGCGCTGATGCCCTATCAACTGTTTCTCCAGCTCGCCAAAACCGGCGATGCGTCCTACGCCTCCATCAACCCGACATTCGTGCCAGGCAGCACCAGGGCCAGGGAAGCCAGGCAAGCCGAAGCGCCCCTGACCGCGGAAGACGGCAACGTTTCCACCGGCGTCGAAACCCACACCATCACGCTCGAACAGGGCGATACGCTCATGGGCGCGCTCGTCGAAGCGGGCCTCTCGGCGAAGGATGCGCAAGCCGTCATCATCGCGCTTTCCAAAGCCTATGACCCGCGCGCGATCCACGCCGGGCAAAGCTTCGACCTGACATTCGCGGCCCCGCCGCCTTCCACCGATGTGCCATCGGTCATCACCATCACCGAGCCCAACGATTCCGTCAGCGGCAACGACATGGCCGATGTGGACGAAAGCAATGTCGAGCCGGTTTCCGAAGCGCCGGGCAAATTGCTCTCGCTGCTGTTCTCGCCTTCCGTGGATCACGACATCACCGTGACGCGCACCGCATCGGACACTTTCGTGGTGGGCGATGCGCAGAAGGTACTGCACGCGCAGATGCATCACGCGGGCGCCAAGATCGATTCCAGCCTCTATCTCTCCGCCATGCGCGCCGGCATTCCGGCGGAAGTCGTGGTCGAGATGATCCACATGTTCTCGTATGAGATCGACTTCCAGCGCGACCTGCAGCCGGGCGATTCCTTCGAGGTGCTCTACAAATATTACTACACGGCCGATGGCCAACCCGCGAAACAGGGCGATATCAGCTATGCCGCGCTTCACACCGGCGGGCGCACCATCGCGCTTTACCGCCACGAACTGAACGGCGAACCGGCGGATTATTTCGACGCCCACGGCCAGAGCGCCAAGAGCCTGCTGATGAAAACGCCCGTCGATGGCGCGCGCATCTCATCGGGCTTCGGCATGCGCTTCCATCCGGTGCTGGGTTACACCCGGATGCACAAGGGCATCGACTTCGCAGTGCCCGATGGCACGCCTGTGATGGCAGCCGGTGCGGGCACCGTTCAGATCGAAGGTAAGGTCAACGGCTACGGCAACTTTGTCGTCATCAACCACAACAATGGCTATTCCACCGCCTATGGCCACCTTTCGCGCTTCGCCGCCGGCATCCACAAAGGCATGCGCGTGCGCCAGGGCCAGGTCATCGCCTATAGCGGCCACACAGGCCTCGCCACCGGACCGCACCTGCACTACGAAATCCGCGTCCACAATCAGCAGGTCAATCCGGCATCGGTGAAACTCGCTTCGGGCCGCAAGCTCGAAGGCTCCGAACTGCGCGTCTTCCAGAACGAGCGCATCCACGCCGACCTCGAACTCGCCTCCTTGCCGCTGGAAGCCAAAGTGGCGGATGCGACGGGCGATCTGCGGCAGGGCAAGTAATCCCGACTAGGGCGTGATCTTCAGCGCCGCCATCTTCTTGGCCACGGCGGCAGACATTCGCGTGGCGGCGGCGATGTCCTTTTCTCCGCCCGCCCGGTCTCCTGTTTTGGTCTTGGCCACACCACGCTCGAACAGATAGCTCGCCTCATTGGGATAGATGGCCACAGCGCCATCGAAATCATGCTCCGCCCGGGCGAAATTTCCCAACCGGTAATAGGCATAACCGCGCCAGTTCATGGCATCCGCAAGATAGGGCGCATATTCCAGCAGCAGCGTGCATTTCGGAATGGCATCGCCCGGTTTGCTGGATCTGGCCAACGCCTCGCACAGCATCGTGTGCAGACTTGCGTCGGTGGAATCCTGTGCGGCTGCGCGGCGCAAATCGACCACCGCCTCATCGAAGCGGCCCGTTTTCAGATAGGCGGTTCCCCTGAGCTGAAGATACATCAAGTTGCTCGGCGATTTTTTGAGCAACACGTTATAATCGGATATTGCCCGATCATATTGACCGAGACGGATAAGAACCGTACCGCGCATGTCGTAATATTCGTCCCACGGTGTCATGGCGATCAGTCGGTTCAGGTCTGTCAGGGCGTGTGCGTTGTCGCTTTTTCGCATGTAGAGGTTGATGCGAAGCGAGAGCGCGTCCATCTGGTTTGGATTCAGATCGAGGGCCATGCTCGTATCCGAAAGGGCGGCGGCATATTGGGTCAGGATTTCGTGCGCGTATGCACGCTGCGCATAGACAGCGCTGAAGAATTTCTCGTTGCCTTTCTGCACCGGCAAAAGGCTCGTCAGAAGTTTGATTTGCGTTTTGTAGTCGGCCTTTTTTCCCGCAGCATTGGCTGCATTGAAGGTGTCGATTTCCTGCTGCGACAATCCCGTGCCGGAGGCTTCCACCCCATCCTGCCGGGAGGCCGATTGTGCGGCAGCGCCCTTTACCTCTGATGTCAGATACAGGGTCTGGTTATAGCTGTCGGAGATCTGCTTCAGCGCATCCGCATTTGCTTTGCGGATTTCCGCGGAACAGAAAGGCTGGTCGATCGTGGCAAGGAAATCGCGCTTGACCGCAAGCGTGTCGCCCGAAAGCGACCAGTGGGTGGTAAAGGCGATGTTCGCCGTCCTTATTGAAACATCTTTCGGTGTTTCGGAAAAATGCATTCCAGGCGGTGGGGCGAGCGAAATATCCTCGGCTTCGTGCCCGCTGAAACACGAGACCGGCTCGGTGTCCTTCAGCTTGCCGGGGGCGAGCGGGCCCATAAGGCCATCACCGGGAATCCCCAGCAGCCGCATCCCTCCGGGAAGATAGAAGCTTCTGGATCCCGCCGCTTCCTCTTTCCAATCGGTCGACCGAAAGGTGCCCGTAACGGTGTAGGACGGCGCCAGTTGGAGGGGCGGTGGTGCATCCAGCCGTCCCGTCGCGTCCTTGTAACCGAGTGCTGTGAGGATGTGGGCCGCCGCGTCTTCCGGCCCCAATTTCTGCACGCCCAAACCGACAAAACGCAGCAACACCGACGTCGGGCCGCTCGTCTCCGTTGTGGTGGTGCCCGTGAGCACACCATCTTTGTCTATGGCCTCGGCCGTTTTTGTGAACGTGTTCATCAAACCGGAAGGCAGCAAAGGCATCGTTGCCAAATGCGGATCGTCCACAGACGCGACCACGATGGGCTTGCCGTATTCTTCGCTCGGCAAGGTGCCCAACGGAGATATTGCGGCGGTGCTATCCATATAAAGATCGAATTCCGGCACCCAGGTGATGACGTGATTTAAATGGGTAAACGTCGCCACCTTCGGCAGTTCGTATTCGTTTCCGGCGTTGATGAGGATCGCCTTGCTGTCGATCCCGCGCGCCTTGAGCAGCGCGGCGAGAAGAACAACATGGTCTTTGCAATCGCCATAGCCGTTGGAAAGGATCGTGTCGGCGTCATGCGGCACCAGCGAGCCCTTGCCAAGTTCTTCCGCGACGTAGCGGATGTGGCCGCTTACCCATTCATAGATCTTGCGGGTTTGTTCGCGCCTGTCTGTTGTGCCTTCGGTGATCTTCATGGCCAGCGCCCGCACGGCCGACGTCACCGCCATTTTCGGGGCCGCCGCATCGGCAAACAACTGGCCGACTTCTCCGTAGTCTTTGAGCGAAGAAACGTAGAAGCGAGGATTTCCCTCGATAGGAGAAATCGCGCGGGGCTCATAAGACGCGGGGACGGGGTTGGTGTAGTTCCAGGAATAGACGATGTTGCCGCCCACTTCCTTATGCGTGTAGTCCACATCGTCGGATTCTATGTGCAACGGCAGGCTTTTGGGCACCGTGATCGTGTCGCGCGCTTCTTCCACGGCAATCGTGCGCGGAAAGACATCCTGCAACCAGAACTTCCCCGGGAAATAGGCCTGATTGGTGATCTTTAGTGTGAGAACCTCGGTATCGCCGGCGGCAAATTGCGGGAAGATAATCGTTTTCTGCCGTATGTCGGTAAACATAGGCAGGCTTGGCATTCCCGGCGGCAACTGGTCGTAGATCGCGCTCGCATCCACCGGAAATTTGTGGCCGTCCTTCTTGAGCGTGTAGGCTTCCAGCACCTCCATCTTTTGCATCGAAGCGACGTAGCCGAAACTTTTTTGACCATCCTGCATGGCCGCCGCGTCGTTGTTGGCGCGAACCTCCGAATGCAGGGTCTCGACATAGCTTCCATCTGCCGCGACAACGAAATCCGCCGTGATGTGCAGGATCGTGATGGCAGGCGCGTCAGCAGCCGACGCGGCGGGTATTCCGGCGCACAGCCAATGCGCGGCAGCGGCCGCCGCAGCAAGCCTGAAAGTTCTGATTGTCAGCCCCCGGGCCAATACTGGCCCACTGTTTGGAAGAAGGACTTTATCCTTCCCATCTTCAGAAACAAGGGCGGCCAAAGCCTTGGCTAGTGTAGCGCTTTACTGGGCGACCGATCGATGACGATGTCATCATCGGGGGCTGCGAACTCCTGCCCGTCGATGGTGAGGCCTGATTTTCCCGCACCGACGCTGATTTTGGCGCCATCCACGATCTTGCCTTCGAGCAGCAATTGCGCGAGCGGATCCTGCAGGCGGCGCTGGATCACGCGCTTCAAGGGGCGCGCACCATAGACCGGATCGTAACCCGCATTGGCAAGCCATTCGCGCGCCTTGGCATCGAGTTCGATGTCGATCTTGCGATCCGCAAGAAGCCGCTTGAGATAGCCGATCTGGATATCGACGATCTTGTCCATGTTCGCCCGCGTCAGGCGATGGAACAGGATGATCTCATCGAGCCGGTTGAGGAATTCGGGGCGGAAATGCCCGCGCACAGCTTCCATCACCTGCGCACGCACGGCCGATGAATCCTCGCCGGTCTGAGCGGCCATGAATTCCGAGCCGAGATTGGAGGTGAGAATAATCACCGTGTTGCGGAAATCGACCGTGCGGCCCTGACCATCGGTCAGCCGTCCATCGTCGAGCACCTGAAGCAGCACGTTGAAAACATCGTGATGCGCCTTCTCCACCTCGTCGAACAGGATCACCTGATAGGGCCTGCGCCGCACCGCTTCGGTGAGCGCGCCACCTTCCTCATAGCCGACATAACCCGGAGGCGCGCCGATCAGGCGTGCCACGGAATGTTTTTCCATGAATTCGCTCATGTCGATGCGCACCATCGCGGTGTCGTCATCGAACAGGAATGAGGCCAGCGCCTTGGTGAGTTCGGTCTTGCCGACGCCCGTGGGTCCAAGGAACAGGAACGAACCGATGGGCCGATTGGGATCCTGCAATCCGGCGCGCGCGCGGCGCACCGCGTTGGAGATCGCACGCACAGCCTCATGCTGGCCAATGACACGCTTCTCCAAACCTTCTTCCATGTGAAGAAGTTTCTCGCGTTCGCCTTCCAGCATCTTGTCGACAGGAATGCCGGTCCAGCGCGAAACGATCTGTGCAATATTCTCCGGCGTCACCGCTTCGTTGACCAGCGCGGAGCCTTCATGCTCCTCAATGTCGCGCAACTGCTTTTCGAGGCCGGGGATCACGCCATAGGTCAGCTCGCCCGCGCGCGCGAAATCGCCCTTGCGTTGGGCGACTTCAACATCCTGCCGCGCGGCATCGAGTTTTTCCTTCAGGCTCTGCGTATCCTGAACGGATTTCTTCTCTTCCTGCCATTTGGCCGTCATCACACCGGCTTTTTCTTCAAGCTCGGCCAGTTCGTGTTCCAGCGTAACAAGGCGATCCTTCGATGCCTTGTCGGTTTCCTTTTTCAGCGCCTCGCGCTCTATCTTGAGCTGGATCACGCGGCGATCCAGTTCGTCCAGTTCTTCCGGCTTGGAATCCACCTGCATCCGCAGGCGGCTTGAAGCCTCATCCATCAGGTCGATGGCTTTGTCGGGCAGAAAGCGGTCGGTGATGTAGCGGTTGGAGAGCGTCGCCGCCGCCACGATCGCTGCATCGGTGATGCGAACGCCGTGATGGAGTTCATATTTCTCCTTCAATCCGCGCAGGATCGAAATCGTATCTTCGACCGTGGGCTCGCTGACGAACACGGATTGAAAGCGCCGCGCAAGAGCCGCGTCCTTCTCGATATATTTGCGGTATTCGTCCAGCGTAGTGGCGCCAATGCAATGAAGCTCGCCGCGCGCCAATGCAGGCTTGAGCAGATTGGATGCATCCATCGCGCCTTCGGCCTTGCCTGCGCCGACCAGCACATGCAGTTCGTCGATGAACAGAACCACCTTGCCCTCGGCGGCGGTGATTTCGTTGAGAACGGCCTTCAGGCGTTCCTCGAACTCGCCGCGGAATTTCGCGCCGGCGATCAACGCGCCCATGTCGAGCGCCATCAGCCGCTTGTCGCGCAAACTCTCAGGCACGTCGCCATTGACGATGCGCAACGCCAGGCCTTCCGCAATCGCGGTCTTGCCGACGCCGGGCTCGCCGATCAGCACCGGGTTGTTCTTGGTGCGCCGCGACAGCACCTGAATAGTCCGGCGGATTTCCTCATCGCGCCCGATCACGGGATCGAGCTTGCCGCTGCGCGCGGCCTCGGTCAGGTCGCGGGCATATTTCTTCAGCGCGTCGTATTGGTTTTCCGCAGTCGCGCTGTCGGCAGAGCGGCCTTTGCGCAGATCGTTGATCGCGGCATTGAGGTTTTGCGCCGTGACGCCCGCATCCTTCAGAATGCGCGCGGCATCTGTGCCCTGCGCCATCACAAGGCCCAGCAACATGTATTCCGCGGTGACGAAACTATCGCCCGCCTTCTTCGCCAGTTCCTCGGCGTTGTCGAGCATGCGCGCGGTTTGCGGGGCAAGGTAAACCTGCCCGTTTCCGCCCTCGACCTTCGGCAGCTTGGCAAGCGCCAGCTCGGTTTGCCGCAAGGCTTCCTCGGGCCTGCCGCCCGCGGCGCGGATCAGGCGCGCGGCCAGACCCTCCTCATCGTCGAGCAGAACCTTCAGAAGATGTTCGGTGGTGAATTGCTGGTTGTTGGAGCGCAGCGCCAGCCCTTGGGCGGCTTGAATGAAACCGCGCGACCGCTCGGTGAATTTCTCGGCGTCCATATCGTCCTCTCTTGGCACCCGGATTTTGCCGCCTGGAGGGCGCGCTTACCCCGGTCCTTGGATTTGGATAACGCCCCGGATGGGCACGGTATCCTGACGATAGGTGGGTTTGAAGTTCCCCGATTTCAAGAACCGTCAGAAGCCCTCATTCTCAGGAACGCCGTCATCCTCAGCCTGGTTGCCGTTGGCATCGCCGTCTTCGTCACCTTCCGAATTGCCTTCGTTCAGGTTGAAGGTCGGTGTGCTGGTGCCGTTGTTGGGAGTATAGCCGGCCTCGCCGCCCTGCTGGGGGCCGCGGCCGTTGCCATTCACGTTGCCATTGCCATTCCCATTCCCGTTGGCGGCGGCATTGCCGTTCCCGTTTCCGTTGGGGGGGGCGCCGTTCGGATATTGCTGCTCGCGCTGCTGCTGGTACTGCTGCTGTTGCTGCTGCTGCGTGGCGAGGATGCGGTAATAATGTTCGGCGTGCTGGAGATAGTTCTCCGCCATCACGCGGTCGCCAGAGGTGTTGGCATCGCGCGCGAGCTGCAGATATTTCTCATACACATGGGCAGCCGAACCACGGATCTTCACTTCCGGCCCGGTTGAATCGAATGTGCGGTTCGGGTTGTACCCGCCGCCACTGCCGCCACCGCCACCACCGCCGCCACTTTGATTGTGGTTGCTGTGCTGCGGTCTGCGGCCGCCACGTCTGGAACGCTTCACGAATGCCCCTTTATGTATTTTGCGCCGCGGCTCATGGCCTTGGCCTTCGTTTCATCAAACATCGGTTTCTCGCGCGACGAGGCGCTGGCCACACTGGCCTGCAAACGGAAATCAGCTCGTCTCTCGCTGGCAGGGTTTCTGGGCGTCTTCGCCCGGCCGGCCGATATGGCCGAAGTCCTGCTCCCCACGGGCCGGGAAGTTAGCCCCTCACCGCCCGGTTTCCAAGGCTTTTTTCGCCACCACCACCCGGGCCAACCCGGCAAGGTCGTTGGCAACGTGGCTCACGACCAGCCCCGCCGCGCTCATAATGGCCGGGACTGCGGCTCCCTGGTCGGCTCCGATCTCCAACAAAACGTGCCCTTCAGGGGCAACCCGGCGCATCAATACCGGCGCGAGCGACCGACAGGCCTCCAAGCCATCCGCGCCGCCATCCAGCGCCGAACGCGGCTCAAAGGAGAGTTCCGGCGCAAGCTGCGCCATCGCGTCACGCGCCACATAGGGCGGGTTGGACACCACCAGATCGAAGGCGCCGTCGATCCCTTCGTCCCAATTCGCACGTTCGAGCGATGCCCGCGATTCGAGGCCGAGACGGGCAATATTCGCTTTCGCCCAGCCCAAAGCGTCCGCCGATGCATCGACACCAATTCCGCGCGCGGCCGGAAACAGATGCAGAAGTGTAAGCAACAGGATGCCGCTACCCGTCCCCAGATCGAGAATGCGAAGCGGCGCGCTCCTGTCCGGGAAAAGCTTCAGCGCTTCCTCGATCAGCGTTTCGGTTTCGGGGCGCGGAATCAGCACGCCCGGCCCAACCGCGAACGGCACGCTCCAGAATTCCTTCTCGCCCGTGATGTAAGCAACCGGTTCGCGCGAAATCCGCCGCGCAATCGCGCTTTCGAATTTTGTTCGCGCTTCGCCGGAAACCTCCGCATTTCCGAAAAGCAATTCACCGGCGGGAACGTTCAGAACATGTCCCAGCAACACGCGCGCGTCCAGGCGCGGATTGTCGATGCCTGCCGCGGCCAACCGCGCGGCGGCATCAGCTATCAGGGTTGCAATCAATCGTCCGCTTCCAGCGTCGCAAGCCTGGTTGCCTGATCTTCGGCCACCAGCGCGTCGATCACATCGGAGAGTTCATCGCCCGCGATCACCTTGTCGAGCTTGTAGAGGGTAAGATTGATCCGGTGATCGGTCACGCGGCCTTGCGGGAAATTGTAGGTGCGGATGCGCTCGCTGCGGTCGCCCGACCCAACCAACCCCTTGCGTTCGGCAGCGCGCGCGCTATCCACCCGCTCGCGTTCGGCTTCGAACATCTTGGCCTTGAGGATCTTCATCGCCTTGGCCTTGTTCTTGTGCTGCGATTTTTCTTCCTGCATCGCCACCACAATGCCGGTCGGGATATGCGTGATGCGCACCGCGCTTTCGGTCTTGTTGACGTGCTGCCCGCCCGCGCCGGATGCGCGATAGACGTCGATGCGCAGATCCTTCTCGTCGATATTCACATCGACGTCTTCGGCCTCCGGCAGAACCGCAACGGTTGCAGCAGACGTATGGATGCGCCCACCCGCCTCGGTTTCCGGGACACGCTGCACGCGATGGCCGCCGGATTCGAATTTCAGCTTGGCGAATGCGCCCTGCCCCGCCACTTCGAGCACCGCTTCCTTGACGCCACCCAGATCGCTTTCGGAGAGGCTCATAAGATCGGTTTTCCAGCCCTGAAGCTGGGCATAGCGCGTGTACATCTTCAGCAGATCGCCCGCGAACAGCGCGGCCTCATCGCCGCCGGTGCCCGCGCGAATTTCAAGAATCGCGGAAGATGAATCCGCAGCATCCTTCGGCAAAAGCTGTATCTGCAATTCGTGTTCAAGTTTGGCGACAAGCTCTTTCATCTCGCCGCGTTCTTCTTCGGCGAGCGTGCGCATCTCGGAATCGCTGGAAGGGTCGTTGATGATGGTATCCGCTTCCGCCATCTGCCGCAGGGCATGACGATAAGCGTTGACCGCTTCGATCACCGGCGCGAGCTCGGCATGTTCCTTCGACAGTTTCACGAAGCCAGCCCCGCCCGTGCCGGACGCAAGCTCGGCTTCAATCTGCGAAAAGCGATCAGACAGGCGGTCGAGTTTGGCGGCGGGGATCATTCAATAAACCCTGTCATCCCGGGCGAGTGGCTCTGCCGCGCAGACCCGGGACCCATCGAGACGCAGCACGATGGGTCCCGGCTCGGCGCGATGCTGACGCATCGCTGGGCCGGGATGACAATCATGGTCGCTACTGCGCGGGTTCGAGAACGGGTATGTTGCCGCGCGAGGCTTCGATCTCGGCCGCTTTCTTCTCGCAGAGTTCGACAACGTGTTCGAGCAGGTGCTCGTTGTCGAGCCGATAGGCAGGCTTGCCGTTCAGATAGATCTGCCCGTGCCCCTTGCCCGCGCCGCCGCCCGTGAAGGCGAGATCGGTTTCGCGCGCTTCACCCGGTCCGTTCACCACGCAACCGATGATCGAAAGCGACATGGGCGTGGAGATGTGCTTCAGCCGGTCTTCGAGCTGGCGCACCGTCTCGATCACGTTGAACCCTTGCCGCGCGCAGGAAGGGCACGACACAATGTTCACGCCGCGATGGCGCAAGTTCAGCGACTTGAGAATATCGAAGCCGACGCGCACCTCTTCCACCGGATCGGCGGAAAGCGAAACGCGGATCGTGTCCCCGATGCCGGACCACAGCATCATGCCCATGCCGATGGAAGATTTCACCGTGCCGGAAATCATTCCGCCTGCTTCGGTGATGCCGAGATGGATCGGATAGTCCACCGCTTCGGCAAGCTGCTGGTAAGCGGCAACCGCCAAAAACGCATCCGAGGCCTTCACGCTGATCTTGAATTCGAAGAAATCATTGTCTTCGAGAATTTTCGCGTGATTGAGCGCGCTTTCAACCATCGCCTCGGGGCAAGGCTCGCCATAGCGCTCCAGCAATTCCTTTTCGAGCGATCCGGCGTTCACGCCGATGCGCATCGAACAGCCATGATCTTTCGCGGCCTGCACCACATCCTTCACGCGCTGGGCGTTGCCGATATTGCCGGGATTGATGCGCAGGCACGCAGCGCCGTTTTGCGCGGCCTCGATGGCGCGCTTGTAGTGAAAATGAATGTCGGCCACGACGGGTATCTTCGACGCCCGCGTGATGGCTTTCATCGCGGCGGTGGATTCTTCATCGGGGCACGACACGCGCACGATATCGGCGCCCGCTTCCTCGATGGCGCGGATCTGGTTGATCGTGGCCCGCGCGTCCGAAGTCAGCGTGTTGGTCATGGTCTGCACGCTGATGGGCGCATCGCCGCCCACTTCCACGCTGCCGACTTTGATCTTGCGGGATTTCCGCCTGTGAATGTCGCGATACGCGCGAATGCTCATAACTCTCTCGCCTTACTGCGCGGCTGCACCGTTGCGCCGGTCCGCCACGGCCTGCGGATCCAGGGATACACCTTGTGCGGGCCGCGACACCGAGCCGACAGCCCCGACCGACGTGCCGTCCAGCACGAGTTCCACCGCGCCACCGTCAGCCGCATTCAATATAAGGCCTGACTGGTTGGGGACGCGATAGGTATCGCCCGGTTGCAGCATACGCCCTATGTAAACAGTGCCATCTTGGCCTTTGACCGAGACATAAACCGGCTTGTGCGCCCGCAAGACGATTCGCGCGCCCGCATTGGCCGCCCCGTATTGGTGCCCCGCCGGAATGGCCTCCGCGGCGCTGGCCGGGGCTGGGGCCGTTGCTGCCCCCAATTCCTGGGTGGTTCCAGCGACGGGCACCGGGGTGCCGGGCGTCATCGCGGTGGGTGGCGTGATCTGGGCTTGGGGCTGAGCCTGCGCCGGAACCGGCGCGGCAGCGGGCGGCGAGACCACCGGCTGGGCTGAATTGACGATTTCGGCAGGAACCGGCGCCACGGGCGGAGCCGATTCGGAGCTGATCGCCTTCGCCAGCAGATAAATCCCGAATATCAGCAGCGCCACAAAGGCGACCGCGATCACCTGCCAGCCCTGCGGCAGCCTGCGATCGGATTGTTCGATATAGGGTGTCAGGTGGGTCGCGTCGGTGCGGCCGGCGATCTCTTCCTTGAAGCGTTCGAGATATTCTCCCGCATCGAGGCCCAGATAAGTTGCATAGGAGCGCACGAAACCGACCGCATAGGTGCGGCCCGGAAGCGCCTCCAGCCGGTCTTCTTCCAGCGCTTCGAGATGGTCCTTGCGGATCTTCAGCACACCGGAAACGGTGGCCAGATCGTCGCCCAGCCTGAGGCGGGCGGCGCGCAAATCCTGCCCCACCGTGCCCAGGGGCGCATCACTTTCGCCGGAAATTTCGCGCAAATGCAGGCGGCGCTTGTCACCCCCCGCATCGTTGTCCACCGTAAAACGCGTCACTTTGGTCATGGCGAAGCAATAGCCGCTTCGGGTGCCCACTTCCAGCGCCACGCTGGCCGCACGCCCCATTATTTCAGGACTATTCCGCGCTCCGCCGCGAAAGCCGAAAGCCGCGTACGCAAGGAGTGGTCGGTGCGCCCGCAGAGCTTTTCGACGAATTCGGACACTTCGCCCACATGGATGGACCGGATCATCGCCTTGATCTGCCCGATCTGGCTCGGCTGCATCGAGAGCGAGCGCAAGCCCAGCCCGATCAGCGCCATCGCATCGAGCGACTTGCCGGCCATCTCGCCGCACAGGGAAAGTTCGCCGCCGCCGCCGGCTTCCGCCGCACTTTTGACGATCAGCCGGATGAGGGTCAGCGCCGCCGGGCTCAAAGGATCGTAACGCCGCGCCACACGGGGGTTGGTGCGATCCACCGCAAACACGAACTGGAAAAGATCGTTCGATCCGATGGAAACGAAATCCGCCGACCGCATGATCTGCGGCAGCATGAAGGCGAGCGCGGGCACTTCCAGCATCGCGCCCACCAGAACCTGCCGCGGCTGCGGGCGGCCAAGCAGGCGCGCGCGTTCGGTTTCCCGGTCGATCAGTGCGCGGGCCTGATTGAATTCGGCCACGTTGCTGACAAGCGGCAGCAGCACGCGCAATGTCATCCCCGCAGACGCGGTGAGCAGCGCGCGTATCTGGTAGCGTAGCAGCGCGGGCCGATCGAGCGCGATGCGCAAGGCCCGCCATCCCAGCGCGGGATTTTCTTCCCGTTCCCAGCGCGCATAGGGCAACACCTTGTCGCCGCCGAGATCGAGCGTGCGGAACACAACGGGTTTGTCTCCCGCGGCGACCAGCACCTGTTTGTAGAACGCGATCTGGTCGGCCAGCCGCGGCATCGTCTCGCCGATCATGAATTGCAATTCGGTGCGGAACAGCCCGATCCCATCCGCCCCGGATTCCTTCAGGTGCGGCATGTCGAGCATCAGGCCCGCATTCATCATCAGCTTGATCGTCACACCGTCCCGTGTGACGGCAGGCAGATCGCGCAATTGCGCGAACTGCGCCACGCGATTGGCCCGCACCGCGCGCTTGGCCTCGAACACACTCACCACATTGGCCATCGGGCGCAGATGCACTTCGCCGCCTTCGCCATCGACCGCGATGAGATCGCCATTGCGCGCCGCATCGGTCACGCCTTGGGCCGAGCCGACGAGCGGCACGTTGAGCGAGCGGGCGACGATGGCAACATGCGAAGTGGAGGCGGCTTCTTCCAGCACCAGCGCCACAAGCCGCCCGCGTCCGTAATCGACGAGATCAGCCGGTCCAAGCGCACGCGCCACCAACACAGCATTCTCCGGCAATTCAACTTGCCCGGATGCACCTTCGCCGGTCAGGTGGCGCAGCAGCCGCCGCGCCAGATCGTCCAGATCGTGGGCGCGTTCGCGCAGGATCGGATCGCCCAACCTCGCCACGCGCAACCGCATATCATCCTGCACACGCTCGACGGCGGCTTCGGCGGTGAGGCCGGTGTTGATCGCGTCGCGCATCCGCTGACGCCAGCCCTGGTCATAGGCAAACAGCCGATAAGCCTCGATCACCTCGCGGCCTTCGCCCGTGAGATCGAGCTCGCTGGAATCGAGCATCAGATCGACGGAGTCGCGAAGCGAGCCGATGGCCTCTTCCAACCGCACAAGCTCGGCCGCCGGATTCTCGGCGATCATCTTCTCGATCTTCACGCGCGGCTCATGCAGCACCACGCGGCCCACCGCGACACCTTCCGACAATCCTTCGCCGTGAAACACAAGCGGCCGGTCGACGCGCAATTCCGGTTCGTCGAGTTCGGCGATGTCGAACAATCCGCCTTGCGCCACAACTTCGGCCAGAACCATGGCAACGGTTTGCAGCGCTTCGACTTCCTCTTCGGCATAAAGGCGCGCGGCCTTGTTCTGCACCGTGAGGACGCCGAACACCTGCCCGCCGCGCACAATCGGCACGCCGAGGAACGCCTTGAACGGATCTTCACCGGTTTCCGGGCGATAGGAGAAATGCGGATCAGAAGGCGCGTCGCTGAGGTTGACCGCCTCGCCCGTTTCGGCGGCAAGGCCCACAAGCCCCTCGCCATCCTTCAGGCGTGTGCGATGCACGGCTTCCGGGTTCAAACCCTCGGTCGCGAACAGTTCGAGCACATTGCCCGCGCGCCGCAGATAGATCGAACAGACTTCCGCGACCATGTTGGACGCGATCACGCTCACCAGCTTGTCGAGGCGCGTCTGGGCGCTGGCGCGCTCCGCCATGATCTCGCGCAGGCGGCGCAGAAGAATGCGCGGACCACCGGCGGAGACGGGAGGCATCAGTAACCTGCCATTCTATGCAGCATCCAACTCATAAGCGGAATGAAGCGCGCGCACCGCAAGCTCCACATATTCTTCGTCGATCAACACGCTGACCTTGATTTCAGAGGTCGAGATCACCTGAATGTTGATTCCCTTTTCCGAAAGCGTGCGGAACATGGTCTGCGCCACACCGGGATGGGCGCGCATCCCGATGCCGATGATCGACACCTTGGCGACCGTCGCATCCGAAGTCACCTCTTTATAGCCGATTGTGGGGGCCGCTGCTTCGACGGCCGCCATGGCGCGGGGAAATTCGCTGCGCGAGCAGGTGAAGGTGAGATCGGTCTTGCGCCCATCGGGCGAGACGTTCTGCACGATCATGTCCACATTGATGCCCGCATCGGCGAGCGGCCCAAAGATCGCTGCCGCCACGCCCGGCTGATCGGAAATGCGATGCAGCGTGATCTTCGCCTCGTCGCGGCTATAGGCGATGCCGGTGACCGGTTTCTTTTCCACGATGTCTTCCTCGTCACAGAGAAGGGTGCCGCCAGCAGCGGCATCAAATGTCGAAAGCACGCGCACGGGCACACGATGCAGCATGGCGATTTCCACCGAGCGCGTCTGCAAAACCTTTGCGCCGAGCGATGCCATTTCCAGCATTTCCTCGAACGCGATCTTCTCCAGCCTGCGCGCCTTGGGCACGATGCGCGGATCGGTGGTGTAAACGCCATCCACGTCCGTATAGATGTCGCAACGATCCGCTTTCAGCGCCGCGGCAACCGCAACAGCACTCGTATCCGAGCCGCCACGCCCGAGCGTGGTGATGCGATTGTCCGGCGCGATGCCCTGGAAGCCCGCGACCACGGCAACCTGGCCCTGCTCCAGCCGCTCGTTGATCTGGCGCGGCTTGAAGGATTCGATCATCTGCTCGGCTTCGACCGCCTCGATGCGCGCCGAACCATGCATGGCGGAGGTCTTCATCGGAATCTGCCAGCCGAGCCATGAGCGCGCGCTCACCCCGATGGCCGAAAGCGCCACCGCCGTCAGCCCCGCCGTGATCTGCTCGCCGGCGGCGACCACCACGTCATATTCCCGCGCGTCGTGCAGCGGCGAAAGCTCGCGCACCCAGCCGACGAGCTTGTTGGTCTCCCCCGCCATGGCGGAGACCACCACGGCCACCTGGTTACCCCGGTCGACCTCGCCCTTCACCAGCTGGGCGACGTGGCGGATGCGGTCGAGATCGGCAACCGACGTGCCCCCGAATTTCATCACGATCTTGGCCATGTGCCCTGCCGAAAAGCCCCTCTACCGAATTGCGCCTACATAACATGGCACACGGAGGGCTCAATGCCGCCTTTGCCACGTGTTTAAAGCGCCGCAACCGGGTAAAGATCGGCCATGGCCGAACCCGCTTCAAATCCCTCCGTCGATCCCGGCGAAATCGCCAAATTCTCCGCCATGGCGGCGGAATGGTGGGACCCTGCGGGCAAGTTCGCCCCCCTGCACAAGTTCAACCCCGTCCGCCTCGGCTTCATCCGCGACACTGCCGCAGCGCATTTCGACCGCGACCCGAAATCCCTGCGGCCCTTCGAGGGCCTGACGCTGCTCGATATCGGCTGCGGCGGGGGCCTGCTTTCGGAGCCTATGGCGCGGCTGGGTTTCGCCGTCACGGGGGCGGACGCCTCCGAAAAGAACGTCCGAACCGCCCAGACCCATGCCGAGGCAGGCGGCCTGCCGGTCACCTATCGCGCCACCACCGCCGAGACGTTGGCGGGCGAAGGCCTGCTCTTTGACGTGATCCTGAATATGGAAGTGGTCGAGCACGTTGCCGACCTGCCCGCCTTTCTCGCCGCCTGCGCCACGATGGTGAAACCCGGGGGCCTCATGTTCGTGGCAACCCTGAACAAGACGCTCAAGTCGCTCGCGCTGGCCAAGATCGGCGCCGAATATGTGCTGGGCTGGCTGCCGCGCGGCACCCATGACTGGAGCCGCTTCATTCCGCCGAATGTGCTTCAAGCGCTGCTCGAAGAAACCCGCCTCAACATCCTGAAAAAACAGGGTGTCGCGTTCGATCCGCTCGGCTGGGATTGGAAGCTCTCATCCGACATGGATGTGAACTACATGCTGGTCGCGACAAAGCCGAAGCAGCTTTAATTACACCACCCAACCCCGTCATCCCCCGGCTTGTCCGGGGGACCCATTTTCTTTTTCCAGATGAAAAATTGGGTCGCCTGCATAAAGCAGGCGATGACGGATATATTTGTGGCGATCTACGCGCTCTGCTTTCGCTCACTCAGCGGCAACATCCGGAAGCCGATCGCGATACGGTTCCACACATTGATGGCACCGATGGCAAAGGTCAGGTTGGCGGCTTCCTGTTCGGTGAAATGCTTGAGCAGTTCCTCATACACATCATCGGGCGCGTGGGTTTGCGAGATCAACGTCAGAGATTCGGTCCAGGCAATCGCCGCGCGCTCGCGCGGCGTGAAGCGCGTGGATTCGTGCCAGCCTGACAGCATGTAAAGCCGTATCTCGCTCTCGCCGTCCTTGCGGGCTTCGGCGGTGTGCATGTCGATGCACAATGCGCAACCATTGATCTGGGAAGCGCGAACCTTCACCAGATGGATCAGCGAATGCTCCAGCCCGCATTCCTTGATGTAGGCCTCCAGCGCCATCAGCGGTTTGATCGCGGCGGGTGCTGCTTTGTAGGGATCAAGACGTGTCGTCATAACGGTCTCCTTTCGTCTTCGAACTATAAGACGAAATAGGACGAACCGCTGTGACAGGTGGCCCTGTTTAATTCGCTTCGTTCAGATCCGGCGGCAGCGGCGCCACATCCACGCCCTCGTCCACCAGTTCCTTGGCTTCCTTGAGGGTCGCCTCGCCATAAATATGGCGGTCGTCGGTTTCGCCGTAATGGATCTTGCGTGCTTCTTCGGCAAAACGCGGGCCGACATATTCGGCATTCTCGGTGACGTATTTGCGCAGGCCCGTCATGAACTGGGTCATCTTGCGCATTTCGGCGGGGCCGGATTTCACCTCGGCCTTTGTGCCGCGCACCGAGGGCGCCATGATCGCCTTGGCGATCTTGCGGGAATCGCACATCGGGCACGCCAGCTTGCCGCCGCCCGACTGTTCGTCGAACGCAGCGCTATCCCGAAACCAGCCCTCAAAGGCATGGCCTTTGTTGCAACTCAAACTATAGACAATCACCGGAGCCTCTGTTTGCCCGATACACACCCTCACAACCGTAGAACATGGGGGTAAATTGCCTGTTTCGCAAGCAAGGCCGGAATTCCGGGCTCAAGGCCCCTGGAAATCCCGGTCATGCTCCAGATTGGGCACCCGGGCGCGGGCCACGACCGACGCCGCCGGATCGATATCGGCCACGATCACGCCGGGCTCGGTTCCGGCCTCCGCCAGCACCTCGCCCCAGGGCGCCACGATCAGGCTGTGCCCATAGGTGTGCCGTCCGTTGGCATGAAGGCCGCCTTGCGCGGGCGCGATCACAAACGCACCGTTCTCGATGGCGCGGGCGCGCAGCAGCGTGTGCCAATGCGCCTTGCCGGTGGTCTCGGTGAAGGCCGAGGGGATCGTGAACAGGAACGCGCCCGCCTTCGCCAGCTTGCGATAAAGCTGCGGGAAACGAAGGTCGTAACACACAGTCATCCCGATCTTGCCCCACGGCAATTCGGCCAGTGCCGCGCGATCGCCGCCCGCCACCGTGTTGGACTCGCGATATTTCTCACCCGACGGCAATTCGACATCGAACAGGAAAATCTTGTCGTAGCGCGCGGCGATATTTCCCTTCGGCCCGATCAGGAAAGACCTGTTCGCGTTCTTTGTCTCGCTCACTTTTATCGCAAGCGAACCGATCAGCAGCCACACGCCCAGTTCTTCCGCCAGCGCGCAGAAGGCGGGCAAAGCGGGATCGCGGTCTTCGGGAAAACTGCGCTCAAGCTTCGCGCCGCCATCGGGCGCCATCAGCGTGGTGTTTTCCGGCGTTGCGATGAAGGCCGCGCCCTTCGCCTTTGCCGAACGGATCAGATCGCAAGTGACGCGGATATTCTCGGCGACGTCATCGGTGGACCGCAACTGCACGCAGGCCGCGCGGAAACTGGCCATCACGCCACCAGCAGCGGATCGAGCTTGCCTTCGGAATCCAGTTCCATCAGGTCGTCGCAGCCGCCGATATGCTGCTCGCCGATAAATATCTGCGGCACGGTGTGGCGCCCGGTCTTTTCTTCCATCTCGCGGCGGGCTTTGGAATCCATAAAGACGTCGATCTCGTCATATTCCGCGCCCTTCCGCTTCAACAGGGCTTTGGCCCGGTAGCAATAGGGGCAGATCGGCGTCGTGTAGATCTTGATCGCGGACATAATTTTCAAACTCTAAAACGCGAGTCTTGCGAAATCATATCTCCCCCGGCGCCGCACGCACAACGCGCGCCAAGGTCAGCGCGAAAACCCTTGATGCGCCTGCCCTTTTGAGACTTCGGGCGCAGGCATCCAGCGTTGCCCCGGTGGTCAGAACATCGTCGACCAGAAGCACCGTTCGCCCCTTCACCTCCCCGCGGCGGGGTTTGGGCACGGCAAACGCCCCCAGCATGTTGCGCCGCCGCGCCTTGGCCGAGACCATGGTTCCCTGGCTCGGCGTGGCCCGCAGGCGCTGGAGCAGCAAGGGCGCATAGGTCACGCCGGAGGACCGCGAGAGCCCCTGCGCGATGACGGCGGCCTGGTTGTAACGCCGCCGCCAGAGCCGCAGCCGATGCAGCGGCACCGGCACGATGAGATCGGCCTCGCCAAGCAAGGGGCGCCCGCTTCGCTCCATCCAGCGGGCAAAGGCAGGCGACAGATCGAGCCTGTCCGCCCGCTTGAGCGCCAGCACCAGCTTCTTGCTTGCCTCGTCATAGCGCATGACCGAAAGCGCGCGGTCGAAGCGCGGCGGTTTGGCATGGCAGACCGCGCACAACGTCTCGCCGCCCGGATCGAGATCGAACGGCAACCCGCACGCACCGCAAACCGGGCCCTCGATGAACGAAATCCCGCGCCAGCAATCCGAACACAGGCTGCCGGGATCGGAAACATGGGCCCGGCAGGCAACGCAGAGCGGCGGAAACAGAAAATCGAGCAGGCCGCGGGCAATGCGGGCGACGGGGGATTGTGATTCCATGACAGCGGCCATGGTTCTAGTCTAACTACGAATGAAGATGCCGACGACGCCGCAAAATCAATTTTCCGCCTCCTTCTTGTGGGGAAGCGCACATGCGTCGGTGTGCTCCACGAGCCACCACTGGGTATTGACGAGATGACGACCGCGCCACCCCGCATCTTTGATCGCAAGACCTATGCGCAGCGCCGTATGCGGGCGACTGGCGATCCTTTTCTGGCCGTTGAAGCAGCCGAAGGGCTCGCGGAACGGATCGGCGCGGTGAACCGCCGCTTCGCGCGCGCGCTCGATCTCAACGCCCGGCCGGAAAGCCACGCGGTGCTAGCTCCGCTCGCCGATACCTGGACGAAGACCTCATTCGGGGCCGTGGATGAAGAAGCCCTGCCCTTCGCGCCGGAAACATTCGATCTGATCGTCAGCGTCCTGTCGCTGCACGCGGTCAACGATCTGCCCGGCGCGCTGGTACAGATTCGCCGCGCACTCAAACCCGATGGCCTGTTTCTCGCCGCATTGTTCGGCGGCGAAACGCTGCGTGAATTGCGCGAGTCTTTCATGGCGGGAGAAAGCGAATCCACAGGCGGCATCAGCCCGCGCATTTCTCCGTTCGCCGATGTGCGCGATCTTGGCGGGCTGTTGCAGCGCGCGGGCTTTGCGCTTCCTGTCGCGGATGTGGAGCGTACGACCGTGCGCTATGCGAGCTTCGGCAAGCTGGTCTCAGACTTGCGCGCGCTGGGCGAAACCAACGCGCTCGCCGAACGCCGCAAGCGCCCCTTAAGAAAAGACACGCTGGCCGCGGCACTGGCGCACTACAGCGCAAACCATGCCGATTCCGAAGGGCGCATCGCGGCGACATTCGATGTGATCTATCTGTCGGGCTGGGCGCCGCACGAAAGCCAGCAAAAGCCGCTCGCGCCCGGCAGCGCCAAGACGCGGCTCGCCGATGCGCTGAAACCTTAGTTGTTGAAGCCAGCCGCGACGTTGTCGAACGCCGCGCTCAGCGTTGTGCCGATGGTGGTCATCGCGGCAATGGTGCCGATCGTGATGATCGCGCCGATCAGGGCGTATTCGATGGCGGTGGCTCCGCTCTCGTTTCGCGCGAACGCGTTCAGATGAGATCGCGCAGCAGCGGAATAAGCGGCAAGTCCGCGTCCGGCATGGGAACGCCCACCAGATCGCGCGGCCGAAGCCATTTGATCGCCTGCGCTTCCTGCGGTGCGACCGTGCCTTCCCATCTGCGGCACAGATACAGCGGCATCAGAAGATGAAACGCCTCGTAGCTGTGCGAAGCGAAAACGAACGGCGCCAGACATGCTTCCCTCACCACTATGTCGAGTTCTTCGCGAAGCTCCCGGATGATCGTGTCTTCCGGCCGCTCCCCCTTCTCGACTTTACCCCCGGGAAACTCCCAGAGACCCGCCATGCTCTTTCCGGGCGGACGCTGCGCGATGAGCACACGGCCATCCGGATCGATCAACGCGCATGCCGCAACCAGAAGCAAGGGGAGCTGCGTCATGCGAGTCTGTCCAGTTTGGGGGTTCCGGTTTAAGGTCCGTTTAAATCAATGCCGCGCATTTTAGCGAACCGACGACCGTTCAGGAACGATACACCAACATGGTTTCGCCGCGTTAACTGCGATAAGACCCGTTGATACGGATATATCCCTCGGTGAGATCGCACGTCCACACCCGTGCGGCTCCCTTGCCGATGCCAAGGTCGACGGAAATTTCCACTTCCTGACCGCGCACGGCGCGCGTGGCCGCGGCTTCGTCATATTTCGCGCTGCGCTCGCCCTTGTCGGCCACCACCTGATTGCCGAATGCGATTCTCAGCTTGTCGCGATCGGCGGGCTCGCCAGCCTTGCCCACCGCCATGACAATGCGGCCCCAATTGGCGTCGTCGCCCGCGATGGCCGTTTTGACCAGCGGAGAATTTGCGATGGAGAGCGCCACGGTCTTCGCGGACTCGTCGCTGGCCGCTCCGGTCACATCTATGCGGATCTGCTTGCGCGCGCCCTCGCCATCGCGCACCACCTGCAATGCGAGATTGAGCAGCAATCCATCCAGCTTGTGCCTGAAATCAGCGAGCCGCTTGTCGCTTGCTTTCGCGATAGAGGGATGATGCGCGCCCTTGCCCGTCGCGAACAGCAACAGCGTGTCGCTCGTCGACGTATCGCTGTCTACGGTGATCGCATTGAATGAAGGCTTCACGCCGCTGGACAGCAACTCCTGCAAAACCGGCGCGGACAGATTTGCATCGGTGAAGACGAAGGCCAGCATCGTCGCCATATCGGGCGCGATCATGCCCGAACCTTTGGCGATGCCGTTGATCTTGACCTTGTGCCCGTCGATCTCAGCGGTTGCCGTCGCGAGCTTGGGATAGGTGTCGGTGGTCATGATCGCTTCGGCGGCTGCCCGCCAGCCGCCGGCCGAGCCCTGTTCGGCCAGCCCGGCAAGGACGCGCGTGATCTTCTGCGCCGGCAGCGGTTCGCCGATGACGCCGGTCGAGGCCAAAAACACCTCCTGCGCCTTGCATCCCACCACGGCGGCGGCGGATTCCGCCACCTCGCGGGCGCCTTCGAACCCGGCCTTGCCGGTGAAGGCATTGGCGTTGCCACTGTTCACGACCAGGGCCCTAGCGCTCCCGGCCTTTGCGCCCATGCGGCACCATTCCACGGGGGCGGATGATGTCTTGGATTTGGTAAATACGCCCGCGACCTGGGTTCCGGGGGCCAGCACAGCCATCAGGACGTCCGTGCGGTCCTTGTAGCGCACCCCGGCTGCGGCGGTGGCCAGCCTGACGCCGGCCAACGGCGGCAGGGTGGCGAAACTCTTGGGTGCCAATGGAGAAATGGAATGCCCGGCTTTCGCCTTTTCAGGGGCCGGCTTGCCCTTGGACGTAACGCCACGCCGGGCCGCCTTGCCCGCCGCCCCCCGTCCCTTCGCCATGGCCTGGAACTCCGCTGGATGCCCGCCGCTCACCGGCGCGCGGATTAGGCCGGAACCGCTTGAATTGACAAGGGGGGACGCCGTTCTTATCTCTCCCGCGCGCGCATGGGTCGTATGCTTTGGCGTGTGCCTTGGCGTGGCTTGCCGGAATGGCGAGCGGCCCGCATAAACCCGGCCCGTTTCCGGCCTACGAGGATGTTCATGTTCCAAGCCCTTGCGCAGCGTTTCTTCGGCTCCTCCAACGAGCGCAAATTGCGGCCACATTTCCGCAAGATCGAAGAGATCAACGCCCTCGAGCCCAGATTCCAGGCGATGACCGATGAAGAGCTGCGCGCGATGACGCCCGCCTTCAAGGAACGCCTCGCCAAGGGCGAGACCCTGGACCAACTTCTGCCGGAAGCTTTCGCGGTTGTCCGCGAAGCAGCCAAGCGCACGCTGGGCCAGCGCCATTTCGACGTGCAGCTCGTGGGCGGCATGGTGCTGAACGAAGGCCGCATCGCCGAAATGAAAACCGGCGAAGGCAAGACGCTGGTTGCAACCCTGCCCGTCTATCTGAACGCGCTCACCGGCAAGGGCGTGCATGTCGTCACGGTGAACGACTATCTGGCCAGCCGCGACTCCGAATGGATGGGCCAGGTCTACAAATTTCTCGGCATGACGGTCGGCTGCATCATCCACGGCCTGACCGACGAGCAGCGCAAGGAAGCCTACAACGCCGACATCACCTACGGCACCAACAACGAATACGGCTTCGATTATCTGCGCGACAACATGAAATATTCCATCGCCACGATGGCCCAGCGGCCGCACGCTTTCGCCATCGTCGACGAAGTGGACTCCATCCTGATCGACGAGGCGCGCACGCCCCTCATCATTTCGGGCCCCACCGAAGACCACACCGAAGTCTATCGCACCGTCGATGTTCTGATGGACAAGCTCAACAAGGAAGATTTCGAGCTCGACGAAAAGCAGAAAACAGTCACGCTGACCGAAATCGGCAACGAGCACATGGTGGCGTTGCTGCGCGAGGCGAACCTGCTGGAAACCGGCGATCTCTACGACATCGAAAACATCAACATGGTCCATCACGTCAACCAGGCGCTGAAGGCCCATCAGCTGTTCCAGAAAGACCGCGATTACATTGTGAAGGACGATCAGGTCGTCATCATCGACGAATTTACTGGCCGCATGATGCAAGGCAGGCGTTATTCCGAGGGCCTGCACCAGGCGCTCGAAGCCAAGGAACATGTAGCAGTCCAGCCGGAAAACGTGACGCTGGCCTCCATCACCTTCCAGAACTATTTCCGCCTCTACGAAAAGCTCGCCGGCATGACCGGCACGGCGCTGACCGAAGCGGCCGAATTCATGGACATCTACAAGCTCGACGTGGCGGATATCCCCACCAACCTGCCCGTCAGCCGCGTCGATCACGACGACGAGGTTTATCGCACCTACGAAGAGAAGAACGACGCCATCGTCAAGTTGATCGAGGAATGCGTCAAACGCAGCCAGCCGATTCTGGTCGGCACCACCTCCATCGAAAAATCGGAACAGCTTTCCGAGCTTCTGAAGAAGCACAAGATCAAGCACAACGTGCTCAATGCCCGCTACCACGAACAGGAAGCGGCCATCGTCTCTCAGGCGGGTGTTTCGGGTGCGGTGACCATCGCCACCAACATGGCGGGCCGCGGCACCGACATTCAATTGGGCGGCAATGCGGATATGCGCATCCGCAACGAATTGAGCACCATCACCGACGAAGCCGAACTCGCCGCCCGTTCGGCGCAGATCCGCGCCGAAGTCGCTGCCGACAAGGAGCGCGCGTTGGCCGCGGGCGGTCTTTATGTCGTCGGCACCGAACGCCACGAAAGCCGCCGTATCGACAACCAGCTCCGCGGCCGTTCGGGCCGCCAGGGCGATCCCGGCGCCTCGAAATTCTTCCTCAGCCTGCAAGACGATCTGATGCGCATTTTCGGATCGGAGCGGATGGATACGCTGCTGCAACGCCTCGGCCTCGAAAAGGGCGAAGCGATCATCCATCCCTGGGTGAACAAGGCACTCGAAAAGGCGCAGCAGAAGGTTGAAGCGCGCAACTTCGAAATCCGCAAGAACATCCTGAAATACGATGACGTGCTCAACGACCAGCGCCGCGTCATCTTCGAACAGCGCCGCGAAATCATGTCGGCGGACGATGTCAGCGACCAGATTTCCGAATTTCGCGAACGCGTGGTCGAAGATCTCGTGGCCCGTCACATTCCCGAAAAGGCCTATGCCGAACAGTGGGACGCAGCTGGCCTGCACGAAGAAATCGAAAAGATCTTCGGTCTCACCCTGCCCGTCATCGACTGGACCAAGGAAGAAGGCATCGCCGACGAGGAAGTCCGCGAACGTGTGATGAAGGCGGTCGAAACCCGCTCGGCCGAACGTGTCGCCAATTCCGGCAGCGAAGTGATGCGTTACGTCGAGAAGGCGGTGCTGCTGCAAACGCTCGACCACGATTGGCGCGAGCACATCGTCAACCTCGATCATCTGCGCCAGTATGTGGGCCTGCGTGGCTATGGCCAGCGCGATCCCCTCAACGAATACAAGAGCGAGGCGTTCGAACTGTTCGAAGCCCTGCTTTCCAAGCTGCGCTTGGATGTTGTGCGCCAGTTGTTCAACCTGCAGATCAATGTCGAGCAGCCGCCGCCGGTTTTCGAACAGCGCAATCCCGTGCGCATGCAGGCCTCCCACATCAATCCGCTCACCGGCGAAGAAGAGATGGACGAGCCGATGCAGGCAGGCCCCGGCCAGATGAGCCATTCGGGGCCCGTCGACCCCAACAATCCGGCGACGTGGGGCAAGGTGCAGCGCAACTCGGCATGCCCCTGCGGTTCGGGCCGCAAGTTCAAGCATTGCCATGGTGCATTGGTCGCCCCTCGGGCCTGAGACGGAAAATTTCTCGGTCTGGAAGATTAAAACCGGTCGGTAACCGGTGCGACGAATTGCGGATTCTAAAATTTTCGATAGATTCCCCTCGCGGGCAGAATCCGCGATCTGGCTGGGGCTAAATGATCTCGAAATGAGGAATTCCATGTCGAAGGCAAAATCGTTGCGCGCGGCCGCAGCGAGCGCATTGGCGCTGATGTTTATCGTGCCGAGTATTTCATCTGCCTGGGCCGAAAGCGCCCAGGACAAGCGGGAGCGGAAGGAAGCCGAAATTCCCACCTGCACCAAGCGCCTTGGCACGATTGCGATCGTGGAACCCGAGACAAACTGGTGGACACAATATGGCCTGGGCTCGCCCGAGGCGCTTCTGAAGGTCTTTGTGATGCGTTCGGGCTGCTTCGGCCTGGTCGATCGCGGCAAGGGCATGGCGGCGATTCAGGCCGAGCGCGCGCTGGGATCGAGCGGCGATCTGCGGCAGGGCTCCAACCAGGGCAAGGGTCAGATCAAGACAGCGGATTATGTGCTGGTGCCTGACCTTGTGTCGAAGAACAGCAATGCGGGCGGCCTCAATGTCGGCGGCATTCTCGGCGGCTTCATCGGCGGCCCTGTCGGCGGTCTCGTCGGCGGCATCAACATCTCGAAGAAGACGGCAGACGTGGTGCTCACCGTCACCGATGTGCGGTCCAGCGAGCAGGTTGCGCTTGAGGAAGGCCATTCGGACAAGAGCGATCTTTCGTGGGGCGGCGGTGGCGGCGTGTTCGGTTGGAGCGGCTTTGGCGCCGCCGGCGCCTCGGGCTATTCCGACACCGAGATCGGCCAGGTCATCACGCTTGCCTATCTCGATGCCTATACCAAGCTGATCGCACAGTTCGGCCAGCTTCCGGCCAACGCGTCGGAAGCCAACGAAATGCAGGCGGTGACGATGAACAAGCCGGGCCACATGTATATGAGCCCGTCTCCCAAATCGAAGGTCGTGCGCTCGCTCGATCCGGGCATGATGCTCTACCCCACCGGCAACAAGGACGGCGTGTGGTGGGAAGTGAAGGATGAACTCGGCAATCAGGGCTGGGTGTCTTCGCTGCTCGTCCAGCTTTCGAAATAAAGCTTCGCCATCGCGAACGAAGAAAAGGAGACCGGCAACGGTCTCCTTTTTATTTTGCGTCAAACGCCGCCGGGAAAAAGAAACATCAGGAACAATCCCACGCCGTTATAGGCCGCGTGGCTCGCAAATGCCGGCCACAACGAACCCGTTCGCACCACCCACCAGACATTCAGCCCGCCGAACAGCGCCATCACGGCAGTCACGAAAATCCCTTCAAGGCCCGCGTGCTGCAGAAAATACAAATGCACGACGCCGAACAGCACTGCGTTGAGAATCCCGGCCCATACCAGCGGCATCCTTCGGCGAGACCAGGAAAGCAGCATCCCGCGGAAATAGAATTCCTCGACAAACGGGCCGAATATCGCGGCCAGCCCAAGCCCCAGCGCAAGCTGCACGACATTGTGCGGCACCAGCAAAAGCTCACCCGGCGAAGGCGTGTAGGAAACGATACCGTGATTGATCAGGAAATCCTGCGCCGCCTGAAACGCGACGGCATATAAAACGCCGCCTGCAAGCGCCCAGCAGATAACGCGCAATGCCACCGGCGAAAAATACTCAAGCCCTTTGCGCCGCGCGATCCAGAACATCACGATCAGCGGCGGCAGGTAGAGCGCGGCCATCACACCCATGTTGAGCGCATAGCCCTGCTCGGCGGATTGCATTCGCTCCGCAAATCTCTCGATAAACCCGGCATCGCCTTTGGTTATCGCCAGCATGGCCACGCCGAACGTGATCAGCGCGAACACGATCGCCCCGCCCAGAAGCGGCAACGCCATGTCCCACCAGCGCAGGCGCGGCGGCATGTCGGTTTGGAGGGTCGTATCCTGCATGATTAGACTGTCTATAGACCAATCGGGGAAACGGCCATGATCGAGGCAAAACCTTTCAAGATTGCTATTGGGCAGCCCACCATCGCCCGTATCAACCGCCGCGTGCGCGATTTCGAGTGGCATGAGATGCCGCGCGGGCCGGGCCTCGAGGGAACCTGGGCCTACGGTGCGAACCTCGACTACATGAAGCGGCTGGCGGCCTATTGGATTGGCGATTACGACTGGCGCAAACAGGAAGAAGCGTTGAACCGCTTCCCGCAATTCATCGCCAATGTCGATGGGATCGACATCCATTTCATCCGGGAAGAAGGTTCCGGCCCTTCGCCACAACCGCTGATCCTGAGCCATGGTTGGCCCGGCTCTGTATTGGAATTCCTCCACATCATCGAAAAGCTCGCCCATCCCGAACGCTTCGGCGGCGATGCGAAGGATGCCTTCACCGTGATCGTGCCGTCGCTGCCCGGCTATGGTTTTTCCGGCAAGCCCTTGCGCCCCATCGGCCCGCGTACGACGGCGCGCCTGTTTGACAGCCTGATGACCGATGTGTGCGCCCTGCCCGGCTATATCGCGCAAGGCGGGGATTGGGGATCGGCGATCTCCGGCTGGATGGGTTACGAGGGCAAGGGCTGCAAGGCGGTGCACTTCAACATGTTCGGCTGGCGCTCGCCGGGCGTGGGCCCACAGACCGACGAAGAAAAACAATATGCCCAGCACGCGATGCAATTGTTCGAAATGGAAGGTGCGTATTTCCGCGAACAAACCACCAAGCCGCAAACGCTTTCCTACGCGATGATGGATTCACCGGTGGGTGCCGCCGCCTGGATCGTGGAAAAATTTCACGGCTGGTCGGACACGAGCCGCGGCTTCGAAAATATCTATTCGATGGATCAATTGCTGACCAACGTGATGATCTATCTGGTGACGAAAAGCTTCAACACCGCGACATGGATGTATCGCGGCCTGATGGAAGACCTTGCGGGCGATCCCGTGCCCAATGGCGCGCGCATCGAAAAGCCGGTTGGCATCGCCGCATTTCCCGTGGACCTGATCCCGTTCCCGCCGCGCAGCATGGTCGAACGCCATGTGAACGTGGCGCATTGGACGGACTTCAGGGAAGGCGGGCATTTCGCGGCGCTGGAACGCCCGGACGATCTGGTGGGCGATGTGCGCGCGTTTGCGCGAACGGTGCGCTAGGCCCGCGCGATCGCCTTCGCTTCATCCAGCGTCCGCTTGGTGAAAAGCGGATCGAGGTGGCGGTGCACGATGCGCCAATCATCGGCCTCGCGCCGGTAAACCTGCGTCACGCGCTGGCTCCAGCGTTGCGGTTCGCTATCGCCGTGGAAAGTCACCGTCTGGTGTTCGAGCAGCACCAGCACCAGCAGATCGCCCGAAGCATAATGGGCAAACAGCTCGACCTTGGCCTCGCCCTTCTTGAACAGTTTCGTTGCGCCGGCCGCGGCCTTGCGGAATTCCGTCGCGCCCTTGAGCGGCGCAGGCCCGCCAACCGGTCCGAAAATGGTGAAATCCTCGGATAGCGTGGCAAACGCTTCGAACTGCGACGGATCGCCGTTCATCAACGCGTGCGCCGCCTGTTCGGATCGCCGCACGATGGCGTCAATCTCGCTCTTTTCCATGATCGTCTCCCCGTTACGAAAGGTTGCGGCCCATCGCGAGGAATTTCTCGCGCCGTTGGCGGCGAAGCGCTTCGCCGCCCATCGATGAAAGCTCGTGCAACGCCCGCTCGATGGTATCGCCGACCGCAACGATGGCGGCCTCCGGCGCACGATGTGCGCCGCCCACCGGCTCGGGAATGATGCTGTCGATGATCTTCAACTCCAGAAGATCCTGGGCCGTGATCTTCATCGCGGCGGCGGCATCCTGCACCTTGTCGGCGCTGCGCCACAAGATCGACGCACATCCTTCCGGCGAGATCACCGCATAGATCGAATGCTCCAGCATGAACACGCGGTTCGCCGTGGCAATCGCAATCGCCCCGCCCGACATGCCTTCGCCGATGATCGTTGCGATAAACGGCACGCGCAGGTTGAGGCCTGCCTGTGTCGAGCGTGCAATCGCTTCGGCCTGACCGCGTTCTTCCGCGCTCACGCCGGGGTAAGCGCCCGACGTATCGGCGAATGAAAGCACCGGCAATCCGAAACGGTCGGCAAGGTCAAACAGCCTTTGTGCCTTGCGATAGCCTTCCGGCATCGCCATGCCGAAATTGTGTTTCAGGCGCGATTGGGTGTCGTTGCCCTTCTCCTGCCCGATCACCGCCACGGGCCGCCCGCGAAACCGCGCCAGCCCCACCATCAATGCGCGATCTTCGCCAAACAGCCTGTCGCCCGAAAGCGGTGTGAAATCGTCGAGCAGATCGCGCGCATAATCGAGAAAATGCGGCCTGCTCGGATGGCGCGCCACCAGCGTCTTCTGCCAGGGCGTGAGCTTGGCGTAAGTCTGTTTGACCAGCGCATCGACCTTGGCCTGCAGACGGCCAACATCATCCTCGATGTTCATCGTCGCGTCCTGCGAAGCGAGCTGCTTCAGGTCCACGATCTTGCCTTCGAGGTCGGCAATCGGTTTTTCGAATTCGAGATAAGTGGGCATCGTCACCGGGGTAAAACGCAGAAAGGCCGGAAAAGTCGGCGGAACTTGGCAACCAGCGATGCCTTCGTCAAACAAAAGTGGGGCGGATCGGTCACAAATCCAACCCTTGGCCCGTCTTTAACGCGGAGGTACCGCCATGAATATCAATTCTGTCCGTATCGGCTTGATTTTGCTAGGAATATTTCACGCCGCCAACGGCCTCTTCATGTTGGTCGCGCCGGACCAGTGGTATGCCACGGTTCCCGGCGTTCCCGCCACGGGTCCGATCAACGACCATTTCATCATGGATATCGGCTGGGCCTTTCTCGCCAGCGGCGCGGGCCTGATCCTTGGCGGCGGCCGCGGCCCCAGGGCCGCCACCTTTGCAATCGCCGGTGCAGCGTTCCCCACCTTGCACGCGCTGATGCATGTCTGGGAATGGATTGAACACGGGCTGCCGCAAGGCGGCCGGCTGATGCTGTCGGAATTTGTCGGGGTAGTGGGGCTTTCGTTTCTCGGCGCGGCCCTCGCATGGCTGCGCAACAGGCAAGGAGATGCGTGATGTTGAAATCCTACATGCACAATCAGGTTCGCAAATTCGCCGGAGAATTCGGCTATGACGCGGATTACTTCCACGAACTGATCGACGCGGCACCAATGGCCGCGCTGAAATTCCAGTTGTTCCAGTTCATGGCAAAGCATCGCGATCATGTTCCCGCGGATGCCTGGTATGCCGCCCATCTTGCGGGCGTGCTGTGCGAAGATTGCGGCCCCTGCACGCAACTGTGCATCGACATGGCGATCAAGGAGGGCGTCGCGCCCGCAAAGATGGCGGCGCTCATCCGTGGCGATATCGAACAGGCGGGGCCCGATGCGGCGCTGGCGTTCCGGTATGGTGTTGCGGTCGCAACGAACGCCGACACGCTCGATCTCGTCGAACGGGTGAAGGGCCGCTTCGGCGAACGGGGGCTGATCTCGCTGTGCTTCTCGGTAACGGGCGCGCGCGTTTATCCTTCGCTCAAGCGCGGCCTCGGGCATGGCGCCGCCTGCTCGCGTGTGACCGTGCGGGGAGAGACCATTGCCGTTTATCACCCCGAAAGCGGTGTAAGCCCGGCTTTCGCCCCGGCGGGCGAATAGGCCCAGCTTTGTTAACGGCGCTTACACTGTCCGGAGGCGATTCGCGTTAACCCTTTGAACCAGGCTCCCAAAATTTTCTGGCTCGATTCTTGCTCTGTAAACACCAGAAAATGTGTTTCCAGCAGGGATGCGTACTATGTTCAAAAAATTGGTCCTCTCAGCTGCCTTCGCAGCAATGGCCGCGGCGGCGCCCGCCAGCGCCAGCGTCGTGTTCTCGGACAATTTCAACGGCGAGTCGCAGGGCCTGAATTACACCGCGTTCGCGAACTGGACCGTGACGCAAGGCACCGTCGATGTGATCGGCACGGGCTTCTACGATTTCTATCCGGGCAACGGAAATTATGTGGACATGGATGGCTCGACCGGCGCGAGCGGCGGCATAACGACCATCAGCAGCTTCGGCCCGGCAAATTATTCGCTGACCTTCGATCTCGGTGGTTCGCAACGCGGCGATCCGGCGAACACCGTGGTCGTGTCGTTCAACAACGTGATACTTCAGACCTACACGTTGAATTCGAGCGACCCGCTGGCGAGCGAATCCATTTCGTTCACCGCGCTGGGCGCCGGTTCGCTCTCCTTCACCCAGACCAATCCGGGCGACAATCAGGGCCTGATCCTCGACAATGTCGTGCTCTCGACCGTCGACACGACACCGGCCCCCGAGCCGATGACGCTCTCGCTCTTCGGTGCGGGTCTCGCCGCAATGGGCTTGCGCCGTCGCAAGAAGGCCTGAACCAACCTGTCAGTCACGCGAAGACGGCGGCTCTCGCGGGCCGCCGTTTTCTTTTGCGCGCGGAGGTCTAACCTTGGCTGCGATGAAAGACCCATCCCTCGTCGCGTTCGAAGCCCATCGCGCCCACCTGCTGGGCATCGCCTATCGCATGCTGGGCGAGATGTCGGGCGCGGAAGACATCGTGCAGGAAGCGTGGCTGCGCTGGCAGGGCCAGGACGCAACCACCATCCGCGATCCTCGCGCATGGCTTTCGGCGGTGACCATCAGGCTCGCACTCGATGCGCTGCGCTCGGCGCGGGCCCGGCGCGAAACCTATGTTGGCCCCTGGCTTCCGGAACCGCTGATGCCCGATGACATGCGTGCGCTCGCCGCCGACACACCCGCGGCCCATGCCGAACTCGCCTCTGACCTGTCGCTGGCCCTGCTGCATGTGCTGGAGCGCCTGTCGCCCGAAGAACGCGCCGCGCTGATCCTGCACGATGCCTTCGACAGGGATTACGCCGAGATCGCAGCCGTGCTCAACAAAAACGAAGCTGCCTGCCGCAAGCTCGTCAGCCGCGCCCGCGAGCGCGTGAAGGCCGAACGCCCGCGCTACACCGTTTCCAAGGAACAGCACACCCAGATGATCGCGCGCTTCGCCCAGGCGATGGCGGAGGGCAATGCCTCAAGCCTCGCGGGTCTCTTCGCCAACGATATCGTGTTCTATTCCGATGGCGGCGGACGCGTTTCCGCGGCCCTTAACCCGATCTTCGGGGCCGACAAGGTGATGCGCCTGATCGAGGGCCTTTCGCGCAAACTGCGCGAGCAGACCACCCCCGAATTCGCGGTGACGGAAATCAACGGCCAGCCGAGCTTCGTCATTCTGGGTGACGGCGAAATCTATTCCACCATGACCATCGAGGTGGATGGCGATCGCATCACCGGCATCTATGTGATGCGCAATCCGGAAAAACTAACCCGCGTCGCACGCGCGCTTATTACGCCTGCTTCTCCTTCTCGCGGATCATCTCCATCTGCTTGACGATGACATGCGCCTGCCGGATCGAGGCGGCGTCGATCAAAACGCCCTTCATCGCGGCAGCGCCGGAGCCGGTATTGTGCGCCTCTTCCATCGCCGTGAGGATCGCCTGCGCGCGTTCCACTTCCTTGGCCGGCGGGGTGTAGATCTCGTTGGCAAGCGCGACCTGGCTCGGATGGATCGCCCATTTGCCTTCGCAGCCCAGGATCGCGGTGCGCATCGCCTGAACGCGGAAGCCATCGGGATCGCCGTAATCGCCGAATGGCCCGTCGATCGGCACCAATCCATGGGCGCGTGCCGCATTGACCATGCGGAACAGCGGATAGTGCCAGAGGTCGTTCCAGTGGCGAACGCGCTCGCCTTTCTCATCCTTGTCGGTCAGCATCACATAGTCTGCGTTGCCGCCGCCGATATTCGTGGTGCGCATGCCGGCGGAAGCCGCGAAATCGGCGGCACCGAAATGCAGCGTCTCGAGCCGCTTGGACGAGCCCGCGATGGCGTCGATATTGTTCAGCCCCATCACGCTTTCGATGATGACTTCGAGGCCGATCTTTTTCTTGCGGCCGACCGCGGCGGATGCCTGCGTGATCAGCATGTCGATGGCATAGACGTCGGCTGCCGTTCCCACCTTGGGGATCATGATGGCGTCGAGGCGTTCGCCGCCCTTCTCCACCAACGCCAGAACATCCTGATAGCAAAGCGGCGTGTCGAGCCCGTTGATGCGGCAGGTGACGGTCTTGTTGCCCCAGTTCACGTCGTTCAGCGCGGCCACGATGTTGGTTCGGGCCTGCGCCTTGTCGGAAGGCGCCACCGCATCTTCGAGATCGAGGCACACAACGTCGGCCGCACTTGCCGCCGCCTTTTCGAAGAATTTGGTCTGCGAGCCGGGCAGGAACAGTTTCGAGCGGTAAAGCCGGATTGGTGCCTGACGTTCGATTGCGGTGAAGCTCACAGAAATCCCCTCTTATGCTGCGGTTGCGAAAACTGGCCCGCGAGGGGTGGCGCGTCAACTGCGGCGGTTTGTGCCTTTTCGCGCCCGGCCCAGCGGATGGGCCGCGGTAACCATTTCTTCCAGCCGGTCGCGCGCCACATGGGTATAGATCTGGGTCGTGGCCACATCGGCGTGGCCCAGCAGGGTCTGCACGCTGCGCAAATCCGCCCCGCCCTCGACCAGATGGGTGGCGAAGGCATGGCGCAGAACATGCGGCGAAAGCTTGTCGGGATCGATGTTCGCCTTCAGCGCCAGCGCCTTCAGCATCTGGTGGCACCGCCGCCGCGTGAGATATCCCTCCGCCGAGCGCGACGGGAAGAGATACCGTTCGGCCAACGCCCGGCGCGGCCCCAGCGGCAGGAATTCGGCGCGCACGTCGAGATAGGCCTTGATCGCTTCGCGTGCGGGCGGATTGAGCGGCACGATGCGTTCCTTGCCGCCTTTGCCGCGCACAAAGATCGTCTCGCGATTGCGCACCGCCGCGTGCAGCAACGTCACCAGTTCCGAGATGCGCAAGCCCGAGGCGTAGAGAATCTCCAGAATGCAAACCAGCCGCTTCGCCTCATTCGAGGTTTCGATGTCCACGCGCGCGGCAGCAATCAGCGCGTCGATCTCTTCGCCGGAAAGCACTTTCGGTAAGGGCCTTTCGCGGCGCGGCGCTTCTATCGCATCCGTCGGATCGTCGGGCCGAAACCCTTCGCTATAGGCAAACGAAAAGAACTGCCGCAACGCCGATAGCTTGCGCGCCTGGGAAGAACCCGCCATCCCGGATCTGGAAAGCCCCTGCAAATAGGCTTTCACATCCTCGCGCGTGGCAAGGCTGAAATTGCCCGCCTTCATGAACCCCGCGAAATCCAGCAAATCGCGGCGATAGGCGGAAAGTGTGTTCTGGCTGGCGCCGCGTTCGGCGCTCATCATGTCGAGAAAGGTCTCGATCGCGGTCGCGGTATCCCGCGCTTTAGCCCGGGAACCGCTCATTGGGGATCGTCTGTTCGACCGTCTGCACCGGCGGCTTCAATGTGCTCGCATAGAGCACAAGCCCCAGCCCGCCGAGGAATGCCAGCACGATGATCGCCAAAAACACACGCAAACCCCAACCCATCGGCCTCGTCCAGTTGATTCGCCTCCCTTTGTATATCCCCTCTCCCCCTTGGGGGAGAGGGTCAGGGTGAGGGGCGGTGCATCAAAGGAAGCGGTCCGCACATTCGCCCCCCTCACCCCGGCCCTCTCCCCCAAGGGGAAGAGGGAGTGGATTGCGTTCGTTGTTATGTGTAATCGGAACCCATGAGCGGTCTGAATCGCACGGTGGCGCTGGTCGGCATGATGGGCGCGGGCAAAAGCTCGGTGGGCAAGCGGTTGGCCACGCGGCTCAACCTGCCGTTCCGCGACGCCGACACCGAAATCGAAACCGCCGCAGGCTGCACCATCAACGAGATATTCGAACGCTACGGCGAACCCGCCTTCCGCGATGGCGAGCGCCGGGTGATCGCGCGCCTGCTCACGGAACCGCCACAGGTGCTGGCCACCGGCGGCGGCGCCTTCATCGACGATGCGACGCGGGCCGAGATCAAGAAACACGCCGTCTCCATCTGGATCAAAGCCCCGCTCGAAGTGCTGCTGGATCGCGTCACCCGCCGCGATACGCGCCCGTTGTTGAAGAACGGCGATCCGCGCGAAATCGTGACGCGCCTGCTCGCCGATCGCGAACCGATCTATGCGCAAGCCGATCTTGCAGTCGACAGCGCAGACGGCCCGCACGCGGTCGCGGTGGAGCGCATTGTAGAGGCGCTGAAGGACCTGGGTTTCATCGCATGACCGAGCGCGTTCCCGTCAAACTCGACAATCGCAGCTACGACATTCACGTCGGCTCGGGCCTGCTCGCGCAATCCGGCGCGCTGGTGGCCCCTTTCGCGCGCGGCATTGTCCCCGTCATCACCGACAAACACGTCGCCGATCTCCATCTGCAAACCGTGCTCGCCTCGCTCAGGGCCGCAAATCTCGATGCCCGCGAGATCGTGCTGGCGCCCGGCGAAGGCACCAAAAGCTTCGCGGGCCTCGAACAGCTCTCGAACACGCTGCTCGAAATGGGCATCGAACGCGGCGGCCTGATCGTGGCGCTCGGCGGCGGTGTCATCGGCGACCTCACGGGCTTTGCCGCGGGCATCCTCAAGCGCGGCATCGACTTCGCGCAGATCCCCACCACGCTTCTTGCCCAGGTGGATTCTTCCGTCGGCGGAAAGACCGCCATCAACACCCGCCAGGGGAAGAACCTCATTGGCCTGTTCTACCAGCCCCGCGTCGTGATCGCCGACACCGACGCGCTCTCCACGTTGCCCGCCCGCGAACTGCGCGCAGGCTACGCGGAAGTCGCCAAATATGGCGCGCTGGGAGATGCGGATTTCTTTACATGGCTTGAGAGCAATGGCCCCAAAGTCCTTGAAGGCGATAAGGCTTCCCGCATCCGCGCGGTTGCCCATTCCTGCCGGATGAAAGCCGATATCGTGGCCCGTGACGAGCGGGAGGCGGGTGACCGCGCGCTGCTCAATCTGGGCCATACCTTCGGCCACGCGCTGGAAGCCGCCACCGGCTTCTCCGACCGCCTGCTGCATGGCGAGGGCGTGGCGGTGGGCATGGCGCTGGCCTTCCGGCTGTCCGTGCGGCTCGGCCTCTGCCCGGCTCACGATGCCACCCGCCTCGAAGCCCATCTGCGCCAGGTGGGCCTGCCGTCCTCCATCGCCGATATCCCCGGCGAGCGCCCCGCCGCGCCCCTCCTGCTGGAGCACATGGCCCACGACAAGAAGGCCAGCGGGGGCAAACTGACCTTCATCCTGGCCCGGGGTCTGGGAAAAGCCTTCGCGACCAAGGACGTGCCGCTCCCCGCCGTCCTGGACATTCTGGCCGCCTGATTACGCCATCCCGCGATATACTGCCCCCTCAAAGCCCCGCTTTGAGCACTTTCCGTCGAGGACCATATGAACACCGCCTTGCTTGCCTTTTGCGCGATCGTCCTGCTGCTGGCCTTGTCCGCGTTCTTCGCGGGTTCCGAAACGGCCCTTACCGCCGTCTCCCGGGGCAAGATGTTCCAGCTGGAGAAAGAAGGCTCGCGCCGCGCCGCCAGCGTGAACCGCCTGATCGGCGAACGCGAACACATGATCGGCGGGCTGCTGCTGATCAACACGTTCCTGAACATTCTGGCGTCTTCGCTCGCCACCAGCGTGCTCGAAACCAATTTCGGCGCTCGCGCCGTGCCGATCGCCACCGCGCTGATGACGGTCGCCATCCTGGTGTTCGCCGAAGTGCTGCCCAAGACGCTCGCCATCGCGCGCACCGATCGCTTCGCGCTGACGGTGGCGCTGCCCGTGAAATGGATGGTCTCCATCGTCGGCCCCGTGGTCAACGCGGTGCAGTTCGTGGTGTGGAGAGTTTTGTGGCTGTTCGGCATCCGCAGGGATGAAGGCGGCCCGGTGATTCCCGCCCATGAGGAAATACGCGGCACCGTCGATCTGCATCACGCCGAAGGCACAGTGGAGCGCGAACATCGCGACATGATCGGCGGCGTGCTCAATCTGCGCGAACTCGACGTGTCGGATATCATGACCCACCGCAAGAACATGGTCACGGTCGATGCCGGCCTGCCCTCGCGCGCGCTGTTCGATGCCGTGCTCGAAGCCCGCCACCTGCGCGTGCCGGTGTGGCGCGATCAGGTAGAGAACATCGTGGGCATCCTCAATCTGCGCGATGTCATCAAGGCGTTCTCGGAACGCGGTGGTGCCATCGACGATTTCGATTTCATGAGTCTGGCCGCCCCCGCCTGGTTCGTGCCCGAAACCACTGGCCTTGAAGAACAACTCGAATCCTTCCGCCAGCGCCGCTCGCATTTCGCGCTGGTGGTCGATGAATATGGCGTGTTGCAGGGGTTGGTGACGTTTGAAGATATCGTGGATGAAATCTTCGGCGAAATTCCCGATCAGGACACGTCAAAAGAACCGGCCGGCATTCGCCCGCAACCCGATGGCGCCTACAATATCGATGGCTCCATGCCCATCCGCGAAGTGAATCGCGCGCTGGACTGGAATTTACCGGACGAGGAAGCCAGCACCATGGCCGGGCTGGTCATCCACGAAGCCCGCGCGATTCCCGAGGTCGGGCAGCGTTTCGCGTTCTACGGCTACCAGTTTGAAATCCTGCGCAGGCAGAGAAACCAGATCACGGCGATCCGCGTGGTGGCGCCGATGAAAGTTGCAGCGAACAGCGAGTAATTTTTACTCGCTATTCGCCATTCGCCTCCCCCGGCGTCAGCGTCACCAGCGCCAGCGCGTGAATCTGGGCCTTCATCTCGTCGGCCAGTGCCGCATAGACAAGCCGCTGCCGCGCCACGCGCGACAGGCCTGAGAATTTCGTTGAGACCACCCGCACGTTAAAATGGGTCTCGCCGCCGGGCTGTGCTCCGGCATGGCCGTGGTGGCGCGCGCTTTCGTCCTCCACCTCCAACGCCTGCGGCGCAAGTGCAGCGGTCAACTTCTCGCGAATACGATCAGCATAGGCCATGCGCAATCCTCATGGCTGTTTTGCGCCGGAAGTCAAGCAAGAGGATTTCTTGTTTTTTCATCGCGCAACCCCATAATTCCCCAATGGCCCGAACACGTCACGCAAGATTTCTGGGCGACATCCGCATCAAGCCTGATGGCAAGGCGGTGGTCGTCGACAAGCCGCGCGCCTGCGCCCGTCCGGGTTGCAGCGAGGAAGGCGTCCATCGTGTCGCCAAGAGCCGCGAGAACTTGTCGGAACAAGTCTATCTCTGCCTCGCACATGCCCGCGCGCACAATGAATCGTGGGATTTCTTCGCCGGCATGAGCGAAAAGGAAATCCAGCAGTTCCGCGTCGAAGCGCTCACCGGCCATCGCCCCACCTGGCCGCTCGGCAAGCGCGGCGCGAAGATGCGCAGTGGTGCCGCCCAATTCGAAGATGCGTTCGGCCATCTGGGCGAAGATGGTGCGGCGCCAGCGCCACGCCCACCCGTGCGCCGCCTGACCGGGGTGCAATTGCAGGCTTTGGCGGTCATGAATCTCGAAGAAACCGCAACCTTGCTTGAGATAAAGGCGCGGTATAAGGAACTTGTGAAGCGGTTTCACCCCGATGCCAATGGCGGCGACCGGGGCGCCGAGGAGCGTCTCAAGCAGGTTATCAAGGCCTATGGCGTCCTACGACGGCAAGGCTGACCTCTCGGGCGCAATCCGCGCGCCCGAGCCTCCTCACGGCGGACGGCCACGCCGTCGCATAACAAGCATCCGGAACAGTGAAAATGACCAGTGAAATACAGGGCGGCCTCGACGCTTCGCTGAAGCCCGACACCGAGATCGACGTGCGCAAGACCTTCGGCTTCGACGCCAAGATGAGGGTGCCCGCGTTCTCGAAGAAAACCGAATATGTTCCGGATTTCGACGAGGCCTATCGCTTCGATCGCGAAACGACGCTCGCGATCCTCGCGGGTTTCGCCTTCAACCGCCGCGTGATGATTCAGGGCTATCACGGCACGGGCAAATCGACGCACATCGAACAGGTCGCCGCGCGCCTCAACTGGCCTTCCATCCGCATCAACCTGGATTCGCACATCAGCCGCATCGATCTCGTCGGCAAGGATGCGATCGTGTTGAAGGAAGGCAAGCAGATCACCGAGTTCCGCGAAGGTCTGCTGCCATGGGCGCTTCAGCATCCCGTCGCGCTGACATTCGACGAATATGACGCGGGCCGCCCCGACGTGATGTTCGTGATCCAGCGCGTGCTCGAAGTGCAGGGCAAGCTCACCCTGCTCGATCAGAACCGCGTGATCCGCCCGCACCCCGCGTTCCGCCTGTTCTCGACCACGAACACAATCGGTTTGGGCGATACGACCGGCCTCTATCACGGCACGCAGCAGATCAATCAGGGCCAGATGGACCGCTGGAGCATCGTGGCGACGCTGAACTATCTGAGCCACGACGCCGAAACCAACATCGTGCTCGCGAAGGTTCCGTCTTACGCGGCGACGCCCGAGAAGAAAAAGCAGATCGAAGCGATGGTCCGCGTCGCCGACATGACGCGCAACGCCTTCATCAACGGCGATCTCTCCACTGTCATGAGCCCTCGCACGGTCATCACCTGGGCCGAGAACGCCGAGATCTTCAACGACATCGGCTTCGCCTTCCGCCTCACCTTCCTCAACAAATGCGACGAACTCGAACGCGCGAGCGTGGCGGAATTCTACCAACGCTGCTTCGGCGAGGATCTGCCCGAAAGTGCCGCGAAGGTTCTGGTGGCATGAATGAGAGGCAAATAGCGAATAGCGAGTGGCGAATAAAATCCCTATTCGCCACTTACCACTCGCCATTCGCTATCCCATGAAAAACGAATCCCCCGCAGAACCTTTCAAACGCGCGGTCGGCACGGCCGTTCGCGCGCTCGCTGGCGAGCCGGAGCTGGAAGTCAATTTCAGCGCCGAACCGCCCTCGCTGAAAGGCGGCAAGGCGCGTCTGCCGCTCCCCTCGCGCAACCTGCCGCCCAATGAAGTCGCCATCGTGCGCGGCGCGGGCGATGCCTATGCGTTGCGGCGCGCCTATCACGAAGACAAGATTCACGACAAATACCGTCCACAATCCGCCGATGCCGCAGCCATCTTCGAAGCCGCCGAACAGGCGCGCGTGGAAGCCATCGGCGCGCTGGCGATGAAGGGCGTGGCGCAGAACCTTTCCGCCGGCGTCGAAGCCCGCGTGAACCAGCGCGGCCTTGCCAAGGCCCGCACCCGCGCCGAAGCCCCGATTGCCGATATTGTGGGCCTGCTTGTGCGCGAAAAACTCACCGGCGAACCGCCGCCGGAGAACGCGAAAAACGCGGTCGATCTCTGGCGCCCGTTCATCGAAGAAAAAGCGGCGAAGGATTTCGCGAGATTGGGCGATGTGCTGCGCGATCAGAAAGCCTTCGCCAAGCTCACCCGCACGATCCTCAAAGACCTGAATTTCAGCGAAGACAACGCGGCCGACGCCGAAGACAATTCCGATGATTCCGGCGAAGGCGATCCCGAAAGCCAGGAAGGCGGCGACAGCGAGGAATCGAGCGAACAGGCCGAGGCCGAACTGTCCGATGCCGAGGGCGAGGAAGGCGACGAATCCACTACCGAAATGCGCACCGAACAGTCGGAAGAAATGTCCGACGCGCAGGAACCGGAGGAAGGTACGCGCCCCTGGCGCCCCGAGCTTCCCTTCTCCGATCAGGATCAGTGGGGCTATCACATCCACACCACGCAGTTCGACGAGATCATCGAGGCCCCCGATCTCTGCGATGCCGAAGAACTCACGCGCCTGCGCAATTTCCTCGATCAGCAATTGCAGGCGATGCAGGGCGTTGTCTCGCGGCTGGCCAACAAGCTGCAACGCCTGCTCATGGCGCAGCAGAATCGCTCCTGGGAATTCGATCTCGAAGAAGGCCTGCTCGATACCTCGCGCCTGACGCGCATCATCATGGACCCCATGTATCCTCTCTCGTTCAAATACGAGAAGGACATGACCTTCCGCGACACGGTGGTCACCCTGCTGCTCGACAATTCGGGCTCGATGCGCGGCCGCCCCATCATGGTGGCGGCGATGTGCGCCGACATTCTGGCCCGCACGCTCGAACGCTGCGCGGTGAAGACGGAAATTCTCGGCTTCACCACACGCGCCTGGAAGGGCGGACAGTCCCGCGAGAAATGGATCGCCGACGGCAAGCCGCCCCACCCAGGCCGCCTCAACGATCTTCGCCACATCGTCTACAAGGCCGCGGACGAGCCATGGCGGCGCGCGCGCAAAAATCTCGGCCTGATGATGCGCGAAGGTCTGCTGAAGGAAAACATCGACGGCGAGGCCCTGATGTGGGCCCACAACCGCATCGTCTCGCGCCCCGAACAGCGCAAGATCCTGATGGTGATTTCGGATGGCGCGCCGGTTGATGATTCCACGCTGTCGGTGAACGCGGGCAATTACCTCGAACGCCACCTGCGCCACGTCATCGACGATATCGAAGGCAAATCCGATGTCGAACTCACCGCCATCGGCATCGGCCACGACGTCACGCGCTATTACCGCCGCGCGGTCACCATCGTCGATGCCGAACAACTCGGCGGCGCGATGACCGAACAGCTGATTTCATTGTTCGCGGAAGAAAAAGCGATATCGAGCCATGGCAAAGGCCATCGCACCGGCCCGCGCAGGATGACACGCAGGGCGGCATAACTTCTTACCTCCCCTGTGGGGAGGTGAAACCTGATTAAGCGGCTTGCTTCTCGGCCAGCTTCTTGGCGACTTGGCGCTTCAGGCGCAGGGCCTTCACGCTGAGCTTCTTCTCATCCGCCTTCATCAGGAAGATATCGAGCCCGCCATTGCGGTCCAGCGTGCGCAGCGCGTTCATCGAGATGCGCAGCTTGTAGGTCTGTCCCAGCGAATCGCTGGCGAGCGAGATCGTCTGCAGATTGGGGCGGTAAACCCGCTTGGTCTTGTTGTTGGCATGGCTGACATTGTTGCCAACCAGGATGCCTTTTCCGGTCAATTCGCAGCGGCGGGACATGGGAATACTCGTCAAAAAAGAGGCGCCCTCTTAGGGGCTGAGCCAGTTTCGGTCAAGCCGGAACGGTGGATTTGCCTTCGGGAAGGTCGGTCCAGGTCGCAGCCCCCAGAAGGAACATGGTTATTTCCTGCCCGTCCTCGCCCAGGGGGCCCACAAAGGCCTCCGTCTTGAGCCAGTGCCGGGCCTGGAAGGCCATACGCCCGGTTATGCTTACCGGGCCTCGGCTCCTGCGAACCTCCTCGCAGACCCTGCGCCAGCGCGCCTCGATCTCCGGCGGCAGGAATTCCGAGAACAGCTTGCCCGTGATCGGCCCCATGATCTCTTCGATCCGGGTTCCCGCCAGGCGCACCTGATATTCATATCCGTCCGCGGTCGGCCGCGCCTCGATCAGCCCGGCGCTGGCCACGAATTCGCGCATGTCGCGCGGGTTTATGTCTTTGCGCGCGGGCATGATTCGGCTGCCCCGGCGGGCGCGCCAATAATCATAGGCCTTGGTCGTCATCACCTGCGTCAGCGCAACCTCATGGTCGATGCGCATCGGCGGAAGGTGATCGGTTGGGCGCGGCGCCCAATCGGGTTGCGAACTCATCTGCTTACCAATCTGTGCGTAAATTTCGCGTCGACAGCGGCACAATTGGCCCGCTTGGAACTTACGCGAGTTATCAGTGACAACTGCGCAGTTAGTGCGTCCGATTGCCCTCGTCAACCTTCAGAATGCGGCGAAAAAGCGTTCGCGCCGCTGCGTAAGGCAACGATTTTCCCGATATCACCGAACTTTCGAGAGTCTTAACGTCGTCTCTAAGTCCATGATGGGCGAGCAGTTCTTCGTTCAGTACGGTCTGCACTTCGCTCCAGAACCAGCGTTTTGCCTGATCGGCGCGCAGCCGCGCGATGCGACCGTCTTTCGCAAGGCCGTTATGAAATAACGTCATGGCTTCCCACGATTCGGCGATTCCTTTGCCTTCTAAGGATGACACGGTCAGCACCTTCGCGGGCATTCCTTCGTGCTTGGGCCGCATCAGATGCAGCGCCATGCGATAATCCGCGGCCGCCCGGTTTGCAGCCGGAATCAAATCGCCATCGGCCTTGGTGACGAGAAGGATATCGGCCAATTCCATCACGCCGCGCTTGATGCCCTGCAGGTCGTCGCCGCCGCCGGGATTCTGCAACAGCACGAACAGATCGGTCATATCGGCCACCGCCGTTTCCGATTGGCCGACACCTACCGTTTCCACGATCACCACATCGAACCCGGCCGCTTCGGCAAGCAGCATCGCCTCGCGCGTGCGCCGCGCCACGCCGCCAAGCGTAACGCCCGCCGGCGAAGGCCGGATAAACGCATTGGGATCGCGCGCGAGCTTTTCCATGCGCGTCTTGTCGCCAAGGATTGAACCGCCCGAGCGCCGCGACGAAGGATCGATGGCGAGCACCGCCACCTTGTGCCCCTGCCCCGTGAGAAACGTCCCGAACGCCTCGATAAAGGTCGATTTGCCCGCGCCCGGTGCGCCGGAAATGCCAAGCCTTAAACTTCCGCCGGAACGCGGCAACAATTGCGTCAGAACCTGTTCAGCCTTCGCCTGATCGGCGGGTTTGGTGGATTCGATCAGGGTTATGGCGCGCGCCAATGCCCGCCGGTCGCCCGAAGCGAGGGCGCTGGCCAAATCTGAAGCGGTGTCCGGCTGTTTTGTCATGGTCCCGAAGGCGTCATAATCGGGCCATGATGGCAAAGCAATTTCGCCTCCCCCAGCCGACTTCCGGAGTTACTGCGATGATCCCGATTCGCGCCGCCCTTGCCGCACTCCTCATCGGCCTGCCCACGCTCGCCTTTGCCGCAGGCGGCGAAGGGGGAGAGGATAGCACTGGCCCCGCCTCGCGCCTTAACATCGTGATGAACCTCTATGTGGGCGGGCTGGGGCTCGGCAAGGTCGATCTCGATGCCACCATCCGCGGCAATCAATATAGCGCGGTTTCGAACCTGGAGACCTCCGGCATCGCCAACGCCTTCTGGCAAGCCCGCATCCAGGCAACCTCGACCGGCATGATCGACGGCAATCGCTTCCAACCTTCCCTCTACGATTCCCACACCATCAAGAAGGACAGCAAGCAACAGGTCTCGCTGACCTATGAAACAGATGGGAACATCCGCACCTTTGCCGATCCGGTCTATTCGCTTTCCCAACATCCGATCACGCCGGAGGAGCAGAAGGGCACTTACGATCCGGTGAGCGCCATTCTCTATGTCGCCTCGGGCCTCGGGGCGGATGCGAAAAATCCCTGCACCGTGGTCGCGCCGGTGTTCGATGGCCGCCGCCGGTACAACATCGAAATCAAAAAAGAAAAAGACATGACCGTCGACATGGACAATGGCCTCTACAAGGGCCCCGCCGTGTTGTGCCGCGCGCGCTACAACCAGATCGCGGGCTTCAGCCAGAAAGTGATAGATGGGAACGCGGGCTTTCCCCCCATCCACGCATGGATGGCGACATTTCCAAGTGCCAGCGGCCACGATTACGTCGTCCCCTTGCGCGTCTGGGCCGATACGCCTTACGGCGTGGTTGCCGCCGTCACATCGCAATTGAAAGTCGATGGCATCAACAAGAAGGCAGGCGGTTAGGCGAAACAGCCGCGTCTTGTTAAACTGGGTAAACAGGAAACGCCGGAACGCATAGTTGCGTATAAGTTTTATCGCCTTCGCGCTCGCCATAACGGCAACCCCGGCCGCGGCCCTTCCGCCGGTCGAGGCATTCGGCATGTTGCCGAATATGACCCAGGCCAAGCTCGCCCCGGATGGTCAGCATTTTGCGGCCGTTCAAGCGCTCAATGGCAAGCCGGCCGCGGTGATCTACAAGGTGGGTGCGCCACCGGGAGCCAAGCCGGTCGTTGTTCCCTCTGGCGAATCCACGGTGGATTCCATCGATTGGGGCAAGAACGATCGCCTGATCGTGCGTTTGAAAACCAACGAACGTATCTATGGCGACAATCGCATCCGCACCTGGGAACGCTCGATCTCGGTAAAGGCCGATGGCAGCGATCTGGTCGTGCTGCTCAAGAATTTCCCCAGCCTGCGCAACAATACCGACGACGTTTATATCGTCGACAAGGATCTCGACGATCCGGATTCCATTCTGATGCCGCTGTTCGTGAAGAACATCGTCTTCAAAAGCTATTATGAATATTACGATCCTTACGAAAATTTCCGGATGGATCTGCTGAAGGTCAATCTGGTCACCGGCGAAGGCCACATCTACGCGACCGGGAATTACAAAACCGCCGACTGGATCACCGATGGTCACGGCAATCTCGTCGCCCGGCTCGAACTCAGCCTACGGCCGCTGCGCCACCAGCTGTTCGTCTACGATCACGGAGATTGGAAACCCTCCGGCGAATACGATGCCGAAGCGGACAATGGCGCGGGCGCGGTGGGCCTTACGGAAGACGGCAAGGCGATCGCGCAATTGCGTCATGACAATCGCGACACCGTGGCCCTGATCCGCCACGATCTTGCCACCGGCGATGAAAGCAAGGTTCTGTTCGCCGATCCCAAATATGATGTGATGGCGCCTATCAAGGACGAATGGACGGGCCGCGTGATCGGCGCGATGTATGCCGCCGACGCATTCGAATACGAATATTTCGATGAAGAAAATCAGGCATTGCAGGCAGGCTTGAAAAAATCCTTCCCCGGTCTCGCCGTCCACGCAACATCGATGGATCGGGCGAAGGACAAAGTGATCGTCGCCGTGCAATCCCCGCGCACGCCGCCGACCTATTATTTCCTGGATCGCACCACACACGCGGCGACCAAGATTCTATCAGCCTATCCACAACTGACCGAAGCCGATCTGGGCGAGATGAAACCATATCCCTATACAGCGCGGGATGGCCTCGAAATTCCGGCCTATCTCACCCTGCCGCCGGGAAAGGCGCCGAAGAACCTTCCCATCGTCGTCATGCCCCATGGCGGGCCGGATGCGCGCGATGTCGTGGGTTTCGACTGGTGGGCGCAATTCCTCGCCAATCGCGGCTATGCGGTGTTGCAGCCGAACTATCGTGGCTCCAAAGGCTATGGCCGCAAATTCACCGAAGCGGGCCTTCAGCAATGGGGCCTCAAGATGCAGGACGATATCAGCGATGGCGTGAAGAAACTGATCGCCGATGGCATCGCCGATCCCAAACGCATCTGCATCGTCGGCGCGAGCTATGGCGGTTATGCGGCGCTTGCGGGTGCCACCTTCACGCCCGATCTTTATGCCTGCGCCATGAGCTTTGCGGGCGTTTCAGACCTGAACGATTTCATGTTTACCCAGAGAAGCGACACCGGCAAGGATTCGCAAGGAACATCTTTCTGGAGATCCCGCGTGGGCAGCGATTGGGATAATTCCGACAAGCTGAAGGCAACCTCGCCCGCCCTTCATGCCGTTCAGGTGAAATGCCCGATCCTGCTAATGCATGGCGAAGGCGATACGACCGTGCGCATCAAGCAGAGCATGATCGAATATGAAGCGCTGAAAGACGCGGGCAAGGATGTCCGGTTCATTCGCTTCGATGGCGAAGACCACTATCTCAATTTCGCCGACACGCGCATTCGCATGCTGAAAGAGCTGGAAGCGTTTCTGAAGAAGAATATCGGAAACTGATTCAGGCTCAGGGTTTGAACTTCTTGGGAATCGCGGCGGCTTCTTCCGGCGTCAGTGCCGTCATCTCTTTCACGATGCAGGCTTCCGGCGCGCCGCCCGGCGAACGCACCACCTTCAAATCCCAATCCAGCCGGGAGCACACGCTGTTGCCGCCGCGAAAGGTGGTGATGAGGTGCGGGCTGATACCCTTGAGCGCCGGGCACGATCCCGCCATGTCGAGCCGATAGAATTTGTTCACGCCGACGCGGATGAACATCGTCTTGTCATCGGGCGCTTTCCAGCTCTGGAACTGGCTGACGAAGAAACAGGAATTCTGTTTCGCGGGCGCCATTGCCGGCTGCGCGGAAGCAGCCCCCGTCAGACCGAAGATCGAAGCGGCGGTGATCGCACCGGAAAGGAACTTGCGCAAAATTGCCTCCTGGGATGAGCCATGCGGGGCAACATCCTAGAGCAAGTTCTGCTTCCGATCACGCTGCCGCTTTTGCCTTTCGCGCCCGGATCAGCTTCAAAACCTTGCGAGCAGCATCGGGAATGTTTGTGCCCGGCCCGAAGATCGCGGCCACGCCCGCTTTCTCAAGGAAAGCATAGTCCTGCGCCGGGATGACACCGCCGCAAACGACAAGAATGTCATCAGCCTTCTGCTTCTTCAGCGCCTCGATCAGCATCGGCACCAGCGTCTTGTGGCCGGCGGCCTGGCTGGAGATGCCGACCACATGCACGTCGGCTTCGATGGCATCTTTCGCCACTTCTTCCGGCGTCTGGAACAGCGGCCCGATATCCACGTCGAACCCAAGATCGGCGAATGCCGTGGCGATGATCTTCGCGCCGCGGTCATGCCCATCCTGCCCCATCTTGGCGACAAGCATACGCGGGCGGCGGCCTTCCTCGCGCGCGAACTGTTCGACTTCGCCGATGATGGCGGCAAATTCATTGTCGCCTTCGTAAGCCCCGCCATAGACGCCCGAGATCGAACGGATCTCCGCGCGGTGGCGCCCGAACACTTTTTCCATCGCGTCCGAAATTTCGCCCACGCTCGCCCGCGCGCGCGCGGCCTCGACCGCCAGCTCCAGAAGATTGCCCTTGCCTTCCGCGCCCTTGGTCAACGCTTCGAGGGCCGCCTTCACCTTGGCCGGATCGCGCGTCGCCTTCATCTTGTTCAGCCGCGCGATCTGCTGGTCCCGCACCGCCACATTATCGACATCGAGCACATCGATCGGCGCTTCGTTGGCCAACTGGAATTTGTTGACGCCGACGATCACATCCTCGCCCCTGTCCACGCGCGCCTGCCTGCGCGCCGCCGCTTCTTCAATGCGCAGCTTCGGGATGCCGGCCTCGACCGCCTTGGTCATGCCGCCCATCTGTTCCACTTCGTCGATGATCTCGCGCGCCGCATGTGCCAGCGAATGCGTCAGCGCTTCGACGTAATAGGAACCCGCCAGCGGATCGACCACCTTGGTTACATGGGTTTCGTTTTGCAGGATAAGCTGCGTGTTGCGCGCGATACGCGCCGAGAATTCCGTGGGCAGCGCGATGGCTTCGTCCAGCGAATTGGTGTGCAGCGATTGCGTGCCGCCCAGAACCGCCGCCAGCGCTTCCACCGTGGTACGCACCACATTGTTGTAAGGGTCCTGTTCCGTCAGCGACACGCCGCTTGTCTGGCAGTGGGTGCGCAGCATCAGGCTTTCAGGATTCTTCGCGCCGAATTTCTCCATGATCTGCGACCACAAAAGCCGCGCCGCGCGCAGCTTTGCCACTTCCATGAAGAAGTTCATGCCGATGCCGAAGAAGAACGAAAGCCGAGGCGCGAACGCATCGACCTCCAGCCCCTTGCTCATCGCCGCGCGCGCATATTCCATGCCGTCGGCCAGCGTGAAGGCCAGTTCCTGCACCGCGGTCGAGCCCGCCTCATGCATGTGATAGCCGGAGATCGAGATCGAATTGAATTTCGGCATCTTGTGCGCGGTGTATTCGATGATGTCGGCCACGATCCGCATCGAAGGCGTGGGCGGATAGATATAGGTGTTGCGCACCATGAACTCTTTCAGAATATCGTTCTGAATGGTGCCGGAAAGTTTTTCGGTTGCGACGCCCTGCTCCTCTCCCGCCACGATGAAGTTTGCGAGAATGGGGATCACCGCCCCATTCATCGTCATCGACACGCTCATCTTCTCAAGCGGTATGCCCGAAAAGAGGATCTTCATGTCCTCGACGGAATCGATCGCAACGCCCGCCTTGCCGACATCGCCGGCCACGCGCGGATGATCGCTGTCATATCCGCGATGTGTCGCCAGATCGAACGCAACCGAAAGGCCCATCTGCCCGGCGGCCAAATTCTTGCGATAGAAGGCGTTGGATTCTTCGGCTGTCGAAAAGCCCGCATATTGGCGAATGGTCCAAGGCCTGCCCGCATACATCGTGCTGCGCACACCGCGCATGAACGGCATCTGGCCGGGCAGCGTGTCGGCGCCCTCAAGCCCTTCAAGGTCGGCCGCCGTATAGAGCGGCTTGATCGCAATGCCTTCGGGGGAAGCCCAGGTCAGGCTCTCCAGCGGCCGGTCGCGCAATTCCTTCTGGGCAAGCTTCTCCCAACTCGCCAAATCCTTCGACCCATGCCGCCAACTATCGCCGCTCATCCTGCCCTCGCTATTTTCCCCATCACTATTGCACCTGCGAAACCCGAGGCAAGTCCTGGGAACAAAAGCCGCAAATTGGTCCGCCCACGGAAAATCCGCCCGCTGACAACCCGCCCGCCACCACGGAGTCTGGGCACCCCCAAGATTTGGTGGCAACATCGCATTGACAAACGACCAATAGTGTGAGAACAAAGGATGATATTGAGTCGGTTAGCGATTCGGACGTGATTCGTACCGGTCACGTTCTTGCGCTTGCAAACCTATCCACAGCTCCAAAATCCTCCCCACCGCCTTCGCTTGCGCGGCCCCAGCCAAACCACCATCTTGAGCAAGACATGGCACCAGCGCGTGAACAGCGCGGCCGCCCGGTTGAAGCCGGGCGGGTTACCGCGGTCCTAGGCCCCACAAACACCGGCAAGACTCATTTTGCCATCGAGCGGATGCTGGCCCATCGCTCGGGCATGATCGGCCTGCCGCTGCGCCTGCTCGCGCGCGAGGTCTATGACAAGGTCGTGCGCCTCAAAGGTGCGGCCTCCGCCGCCCTCATCACCGGCGAGGAGAAGATCGTCCCGCCGGGCGCGCGCTATTTCGTCTGCACGGTCGAGGCCATGCCGCTCGATATCAAGGTCGCGTGCCTTGTGGTCGATGAGATCCAGCTCTGCGCCGATCCCGAACGCGGCCACGTCTTCACCGACCGCCTGCTGTTCGCGCGCGGCGAGGAAGAAACCATGTTCCTCGGCGCCGATACGATGCGCGGCCTGATCCAGCGTTTTGTGCCCCGCGCATGGTTCGTCTCCCGCGCGCGCTTCTCCGATCTCGCTTACACGGGCGCAAAAAAACTCACCCGCCTGCCCCGCCGTTCTGCGGTGGTCGCGTTCTCCACCGAAGATGTCTATGGCATCGCCGAACTCATCCGCCGCCAGCGCGGCGGTGCGGCGGTCGTGCTCGGCGCGCTGTCTCCGCGCACGCGCAATGCCCAGGTCGCGCTCTATCAATCCGGCGAAGTCGATTTCCTCGTAGCCACCGATGCCATCGGCATGGGCCTCAACATGGATGTCGATCACGTCGCGTTCGCGGGACGGGACAAGTTCGATGGCTTCGTCACCCGTCCGCTGACGCCCAATGAGATCGGCCAGATCGCGGGCCGCGCCGGCCGCCACATGAACGATGGCACCTTCGGCGTCACCGCCGAAACCGAACCGTTTGATGAAGACGTGGTGAACCGCGTCGAAGCCCACCGTTATGATCCCGTGCGCGTTCTGCAATGGCGCAACGGGTCGCTCGATTTCACATCGCTCGATGGGCTGCTCAACAGTCTGGATGCGCCCGCGCCGACGCGCGGCCTCGTCAAAGGCCGCCCCGCGACCGACTTCCTGTCGCTGCGCGCGCTGGCCGCGCGCGATGATATCCGCGAACGCACCAAGGCGCCTGCCAGCGTGCGGCGTTTGTGGGATGTCTGCCAGCTTCCCGATTTCCGCAAGCTGAGCATCGACGAACACATCCGCATGGTGGAAACGATCTACAACCACCTGATGAGCGATCACGGCGTGCTGCCCGAAGATTGGCTGGATCGCCAGATCGAGCGTCTCGATATCGCCGAAGGCGATGTCGCCACGCTGTCGGGCCGTCTGGCGCAGATCCGCACCTGGACCTACGCCACCAACCGCCCGGGCTGGACCGAAAACACAAGCCATTGGCAGGAACGCACCCGCGCCGTTGAAGATCGCCTTTCCGATGCGCTGCACGAACGCCTGACGCAACGCTTCATCGACCGCAGAACCTCGGTGCTCATGAAGCGTCTGCGCGAAGACGATCTCGACGACCTGAAACTCGATGATTCCGGCGCGGTCATCATCGGCGGCGAAAGCGTGGGCAAGCTCGAAGGCTTCCGTTTCGAACCCGATCCTCGCGCCGAAGGCATTCATGGCCGCACATTGCGCGCGGCAGCGCTGCGTGGCCTCGAAGGCGAATTCTTCGCCCGCGCCACCCGGCTGGCGCATGCCGCCGATTCCGAAATCACCCTGAGCGAACACGGACGCTTGTGGTGGGATGGCGCAATCGTGGCCCGCCTCGCCGCGGGCCCCACACCGCTCGATCCCATCGTGCAACTGCTTGCCGACGATCATCTGCGCGGCGAACAGCGCAGCGAAATTCAGGCCCGCCTCGACAAATGGCTGAAAGAAAAAATCGCCACCCGCCTCCAGCCGCTCATCGCGCTTCGCGCTGGGACGGAAGCGAAAGCCGGAAGCATCAACGCGATACCTGCCAACGCACGGGGCCTGGCCTATCAACTGTGTGAAAATCTCGGCACCCTGCCGCGCCACCGCGACGAGATGGGCGATCTGCGCCCGCTCATTCGCGGGCTTCGTCCCTTTGGCGTCTGGCTCGGGCGGCGCAACGTTTTCATGCCCGCCCTGCTCAAGCCGGAAGCCGCCCGTCTGCTCTATCTGCTGCGCGGCATCGCGCAGCGTATCGAACAATTCCCGCCCGCACCGCTTGCCGGCATCACCTCATTTGCGATGGATGACGGGATGCGCAGCGATTTGCTGCATGCGGCAGGCTTCCGTGCGTTGGGCGGGCGCGCGATCCGCCTCGACATGCTCGAACGCGTCGAAGAAGAACTCGAAAAAGGCGCGGCCTCCGGCACGCCGGCGGAAGAATTGCTCACCAAACTTGTGTCGCTGCTTGGCTGCGATCGCGAGAGCCTCGATCGCGTGCTCGCAGCCCTTGGTTGGAAGAAGGTCACGGTGGAAGGCGAAACGCCTGTCACGGTGCTGCGCCGTCAAACGCGGGGCCCGCGCAAGCACCACCACACGAGGCCAGCCAAACCTGCCGCCCCGCGCCCCGATTCGCCCTTCGCAGAACTGGCGGCCCTCGTCACCAAATGAGCGTTCGGATCGACAAATGGCTATGGCACGCCCGCTTCTACAAAACCCGCGCGCTTGCCCAATCCGCCGCCTCGTCCGGCCGGATCAGGCTCAACGGGATGCGGGTTGAAAAGCCCCACCACGCCGTCAAACCGGGTGACGTGCTGACGGTGGCGCGCGGGGGCGAGGTGCTTGTGGTCAGGGTCTGCGGTGAGGCAGCCCGGCGTGGCCCGGCCAGCGACGCCCGGTCGCTGTATGAAATCGTGGACGAAACGCCGCTTGATCGGGGGGCCGACGCGCCTTAAGTGAGGCCCGACCCTTGGAGCCCGAGCATGACCTACGTCGTCACCGAAGCCTGCATAAAGTGCAAGTTCATGGATTGCGTCGAGGTCTGTCCCGTCGATTGCTTCTATGAGGGCGAGAACATGCTCGTCATCCATCCCGACGAATGCATCGATTGCGGCGTCTGCGAGCCGGAATGCCCGCCCGAAGCCATTAAACCTGACACTGAGTCAGGTTTGGAGAAGTGGCTCCAGGTAAATGCCGAATACGCCAAGACCTGGCCCAACATCAGCCAGAAGGGCGAGCCTCCCGCAGATGCGAAGGAATTCGACGGCGTGCCGGACAAATTCGAGAAGTTTTTCTCGGATAAACCCGGCTCCGGATCGTAAAAATATTATTTCTCCACTACCCCCGTCGCTGACACTTCCTCAGCGAATCCCATAAAATTACACAATTTCAATCATTTGATAGATTTTCCTTCCATTTTACCACATCCTGTGGTACACGCTCCCCGTTGTTCCGTAAGGAAATTGCGCCGTCAGATCCGCGGCGGCGCTAGGCGTATTTGCGCCGCAACATCGTCCTTGAATGGGCGGGCCCGAAAGGGTGGTTACAGGCTGTTCTGAGTGGCTGGGCTGTCGGTTGCGTGACCGGTACGAGTTGCGGGCGTTTGTGAGGACTCTATGGATATCGATATGACGGCGACAGCAGCAGCAAAGAAAAAGCCCCCTGCGAATTCCAACAAGAAGCATGAGTTCAAGGCCAACGATCATGTGGTGTACCCCACCCATGGCGTCGGCAGGATCATGGGCGTCGAACAACAGGAAGTTGCGGGCCACAAGCTCGAACTGTTCGTCATCACCTTTGAAAAAGACAAGATGACCCTGCGCGTCCCCACCGCGAAGGCCAAGGCCGTGGGTATGCGCAAGCTCTCCACGCCGGACGTCGTGGCGACCGCGCTCAACACCCTCAAGGGCCGCGCCCGCATCAAGCGCACCATGTGGTCGCGCCGTGCGCAGGAATACGAAGCGAAGATCAATTCCGGTGATCTCGTCTCCATCGCCGAAGTCGTGCGCGACCTGCACCGCGCCAGCGGCCAGCCCGAGCAAAGCTATTCCGAACGCCAGCTTTATGAAGCCGCGTTGGCCCGAATGGCCCGCGAAGTCGCCGCCATCGAGCGGATCGACGAACCGGCCGCCGTGAAGCGCGTCGAGGGCATGTTGCTGAAGAAGGCCGCGTAAGCCTCAAAACATTCGAATTGAAAAGGCCCGGAGCGATCCGGGCCTTTTTGTTTTTCTCACCTCCCCCAAGGGGAGATGAAGTTCAGTTCAACACTTCCACGCTCTGCGGCCCCATCAATTCGATCTCCGGCCCGTGATACCAATCGATGATGCCGCGCACGCGCACCATCTTCCCGGCATAGTCTCGCGGGTTCACATGCCGCGTGCGAAACGTCTTCATATCGTCGTGCGCGATCGTCACTGTGAAATCGCGCTCCCAGTCCGCGCTGAAATTGATGTAGGCCCGCCCGCCCGTCACGGCCGCGCTGACAACCTTGCCCTGCACGATCTGAAACGTGCCCCTGTCCTGCGCGAGATCCTCCGGCGAACGGATGGCATATGCCGGCATTGCCCATAATCCACGGCGTGCCAGACGCGCCGCGCTTTCCGCGGCATACATCTCCTTCGCACATTGCGGATGGGTGGGCAGCAAGGCGACCCGCGCCATGCCTTCGCGCAGCAGCGCCTCCTGAAGCCATTCGCCACCAACCGATATCTGCGCGCGCAAGCGCCCGTGGCGATCCTGTTTTGGCGCGGTCACGGCCATGGTCACTTGTTTTCCCGTAACCGCGGCAGCCAGGGCCGATAGCGCCTGCCGCGCCGCATCCTGTGGCGCATGGTCCTCCCGGCCCTTCGGCAAACGAATGCCCTCCAGCACCGCGACACGCCCATCCCCCAGGATCAGCAACCCATCATCGTTGCCCACCCGGGAAACCTTGCTTGCCTGCGGCTCGCCAGCGCCCGCGCAGGGCGGCAGATCCGCCGCCCAGGCAGGCACCACAGCCACCCAGAATGCCGCCAAGAGAGAACCCCAACACAAGTGACGCATTTTCAATTCTGGACCTGATAGATGGGGCGTTATCTAGCACACAGGCTGCTAAAACGCCTTCGCGCGACCCGGATTCGATTGATGAGGTGACGATGTCGGAAATCTTCAACCTGCCGCCCGAATTGCGGCTGCTGTTCGTCAACAACGGCATCAACCTGATTGCCGCGATCCTCATTCTCGTCGTCGGCTGGACGCTGGCGCGGCTGGTGGGCCGCTGGGTGCGCATTGGGCTGAACCGCATTCCGCAATTCGACCCAACGCTTCGCCCGCTGGTCGCCTCGTTCGTTCGCTATGGCATCCTCGCGGTTACGGTCATCGCGGTTCTGCAACGTTTCGGCGTGGAGACGACCAGCCTCATCGCCATCCTGGGTGCCGCGGGCATCGCGGTGGGCCTTGCGCTGCAAGGCACGCTGTCGAATGTCGCGGCCGGCGTGATGCTGCTGCTCGTGCGTCCGTTCCGCGTCGGCGACAAGATCCGTGCCGGCGATACCGTTGGTGTCGTGCGCGAGATACAGATGTTTCGCACCATCGTCATCACAGACGACCTGCTCTATCTCTCCGTGCCGAATTCCGTCTTGTTCGCCACCACCATCGTCAACGAATCCCGCGAGGGCCGCAGGCGTTTCAATTTCCCCATCATGCTCGACCACAGCTCCGACATCGCCAAGGCCCGGCATATCATTCTGGATATCGTCGCGGCCAATCCCAAAGTGCTCAAAGCACCGGCGCCCGCAGCCCCCATCGCCAGCTTCGACCAGAACGGCGTGACGTTGAATGTGATGGGCTACACCATCACCGCCGATTCAGGTTCGGTGAAGGATGCGATCCAACTCGAAATTTTCCGCAGCTTGACGGAAGAAGAAAGCGTCCGCTTCCCCCGCCACGTCGTGAGCCTGCGCGGAAACCCGCTTGTGATAACGCAGGAACCCCTCAAGCCTTCTTGAGCGGCTCCAGCGACGCGCCCTTGGGCGGCACGCTCCACTCCGGCACGAAGAAATCGGGCATCAGCTGGGCCGTGGGATCGACGCGGTACTGATCGAAATCGGTGACGCCGTTCTCGGCCAGGAACGTGTCGTCGATCAGGAAATTCCCGGTGAAGTCGCGCGCCTTCTTGTTGAAGATCAGCCACGCCGCATCGGCCATGATCTCCACCTTGCGGCAATGCTTCATGCCTTCCTCGCCCGCGAGCGCATTCTTGATCGCGGCGGTGGCGATGCCGGTGCGCGGCCACAGCGCGTTGAAGGCAATGCCTTCGTCGGCGAATTCAGCCGCCATGCCGAGCACGCACATGCTCATGCCGAATTTCGCCATGGTGTAGGCGGTATGGTTGCGGAACCAGCGCGGCGCCATATCGAGCGGCGGCGAAAGCATCAGCACATGCGGATTGGCCGCCTGCTTCAGATGCGGAATGCAGGTCTTCGAAACGAGATAGGTACCCCGCGCATTGATCTGGTGCATCAGGTCGAACCGCTTCATGTCGGTCTGCAAGGTGCCGGTCAGCTGGATCGCGCTTGCATTGTTCACGCAGATATCGATACCGCCGAACCTCGCCACCGTCTGCGCCACCGCATCGGCCACCTGATCGTCATTCCGGATATCGCAAATGATCGGCAATGCCTTGCCACCCGCCTTCTCGATCTCGTCCGCCGCCGTATAGATCGTGCCCGGCAATTTCGGATGCGGTTGGGCTGTTTTCGCGGCCACGGCGATATTGGCGCCATCGCGCGCCGCGCGCAGCGCGATCGCCAGCCCGATCCCGCGGCTCGCGCCTGAGATAAACAGCGTCTTTCCCTTCAAGCTCATCGTTTCCCCTGTTTGGTTTTGTACCAGTTCACGCCGCCGGAATCGGTCTCGCGTTCAAGCCGATCCCGCGCCCGCAGACAATTGAGATGCGCAATACTCTCGCCGGTCGCCATGCCATAATTGCCCGCCGTGATGCGGCTCCTGAACAGCGCCGGAAACACATCGACCGCGCGTTTCGGTTCGCGGCAAAGCTCGCTCACCTTGTCCATCCCGGTCTCATGCCCATCGATCAACTCCTGCAAACGCAGTTGCGCCTTGCGGAACGGATCGTTGTGCGAAGGCAGCACCAGAACATCCTGCGGCAGCGCATCCTTCAGCTTGTTGCAGGAGTTCAGCCAATCCTGCAACGGATTGGCCTCGGGCTCCGTCGGATGCACCGAGATGTTGGAAGAAATGCGCGGCAGCAACTGATCGCCGGAAATGAAGATATTTTCACTTTCGCACAACAGGCACACATGTTCCGGCGCATGCCCGGTGCCCACGATCACCCGCCACCTGCGCGCGCCGATCTCGATCACGTCGCCCTCGACGATGCGGCGATAGGAATTCGGCATCCGGTAGACGCCATGGCCGAACATCCCGAAGCGTGTCTTGTATTGTTCGATCATCTCGTCGGGATAACCGGCGGCGCGATAGAATCGCACCCCTTCCTGCGGCGCTTCCTGGCCGGTATCCGCAGCCAGGTTGCGGCACATCAGAAAATCCGTCCGCGACATCCACAGCGTCACGTCGAACCGGCGCACCAGCCATCCCGCCAGCCCCACATGATCGGGGTGGAGGTGGGTGACGATCACCCGCTTGATCGGTTTGCCCGCCATGGTTCCGGCGAAAAGCTGCTCCCAGGCATCCTTTGTCGGCTGGTCCTTGATGCCGGTGTCCACCACGGTCCAACCGTCACCATCCTCCAGCAGCCAGAGGTTAATGTGGTTGAGCTGCATCGGCAGCCGCATGCGTATCCAGTGAATACCGGGCGCGATCTCGATGGTCTGGCCGGTTTCCGGCCTGGCCTCCCCGAAAGGATAGTCGAGATTGCGGCCCGGTCGCGTGGGCGCTTCCGCCTCGCTCATGGGGGGCCTCGAAACAATAGCATCGCCCCGACTATGGGTAGCCCCTGTGCAGCGCGTCAAGCCGCGCTATGCTCCCGTCTGTTTGCGAAAGGACGGCCTTATGCGTTTCCAGATACCGGTTGCCGCAGTGTTGCTCATGTTCGCGGGTGTGCTCCCCGCCTCTGCCGCATCCCTCGCCTCCACCGCGCACAAGGGCACATATGCAATTGATCCCAAGCACTCGCAGGTCATCTTCATGATCCGCCACATGGGCCTCAGCACCTTCTATGGCCGCTTCAGCAATGTCTCGGGCACACTGACGGTCGATCCGGCAACGCCCGAGCAAAGCACGCTCAACGTCCAGATCGATCCCAGCGCGATAGACACCCACGTCGCCGAACTCAACAGCGAACTGAGGGACGACGTGTTCGAGGCCGCCAAATTCCCCGCCATCACCTTCAAGGCCACCAAGATCGTGCAGACGGGTGACAACACCGGAACCGTCACCGGCGATCTCACGATCAAGAACATCACCAAGCCTGTCACCCTGAACGTCACCTTCAACGGCGGCCGCGCATCGCCGATCCCGTTTGCGCCCTATCGCCTGGGCTTCGATGGAACCGCCACGATCCACCGCGCCGATTTCGGCCTGACGGGTTACATCTGGAGCGGCTTCGTCGGCGACGATGCGACACTCGCCATCGAAGCAGAATTCGAGAAACAATAAGCGCATGGCTTTCCGCAACACGAAGCTGCGCTACGGCACAGTGGCGATGACGCTGCACTGGCTCATCGCCATCGCGCTCATCTTCATGATCGGCTTCGGCTATTATCTCTCAACCCTGCCGCTCACCGATCCAGGCCTCTACAGCCTGGTGCAACTCCACAAATCCATCGGCCTCACAATTCTGGCATTGAGCGTCTTGCGCATTGTCTGGCGCCTCATCAATCCGGTGCCGCCGCTGCCCGATACGTTGAGCCGCCCGATGAAAATCCTCGCGCGCCTCACGCACATCGCGCTTTATGTGCTGATCGTCGCCATACCCTTCACCGGCTGGGCCATGGTTTCGGCATCGCCGCTGGGATTGCCCACCATGTGGTTCGGCCTTTTCGAATGGCCTCACATCGCCCCCCTCGCCCACCTCCCCTTCGACCAGAAGGATGCGAAGGAGGAAGCCATCCACACCGTCCACGCATGGCTTGCCTATGGCACGGCGGCGTTGCTGCTGCTCCATGCCGGCGCCGCTTTGCTGCATCACCACCGGATGAAAGACGATACACTGCGGCGCATGCTGCCCGGCATGCGCCTGAAAGGGGAAACATGAAACGCTTCACGATGATTGCGCTGATGCTGTGCGTGGCGGCACCCGCCCACGCCGCCCAATGGACGATCGACAAAGCGAAAAGCCATCTCGGCTTTTCCGTGCAATGGCAGGATCATCCCCTGCGCGGCGAATTCAAATCGTGGGACGCCAAGATCGACTTCGATCCCGCAGACGTCGAACACGCCCACGCCATCGTCAATGTCGATGTGGGAAGCCTGGTCACCGGCACGGACGAGATCGACCAGGGTGTAAAGGGCCAGCAAGGTTTCGATGCCACGAACTATTCCACCGCCACGTTTGAAACGACATGGTTCCGCGCCACGGGCAACAACCACTACGATGCCCGCGGGAATCTCACGCTCCATGGCATAACCCGCGGCGTCACGCTTCCCTTCAAGCTCGACATCACGGGCGACACCGCGCATATGACGGGCACCGCCGCCGTTACCCGCACCGATTTCCGCGTCGGCATGGGCCAATGGGCGGGGGAGAATCCCGTTGCCCATCTCGTAACCGTTATTATCGACCTCACTGCCAGGAAAACGAAATAACCCATTGGAGCAATACAAATGGCGACACGCGATTCCCAATTGCGCTACGGCAGCGTTTCCATCGCCTTGCACTGGCTCATCGCCCTGCTCGTCATCCTCAATCTGGCGGGCGGCCTTTATATGGGCACGTTACCGCGTGGTGATTCCACCCAGGCATTGATCATCATGCTGCACAAATCGACCGGGCTCACCATTCTGGTCCTGACCCTGTTGCGGCTGGTCTGGCGTTTGATGAATCCCTGGCAGCCATTACCGATGGAAATGTCGCCCGCCTTGCGCGCCGCCGCGCGTACCACGCATCTGCTGTTCTATGTCCTCATCCTCGCCATTCCGCTTTCGGGCTGGGCGATGGTGTCGGCTTCGCCGCGCGGCGGGCCGCTGGTCTGGTATGGCCTGTTCGAATGGCCGAAATTGGGGTTCCTCACCTCGCTGCCGCTCGAACAGAAAAAACCGTGGACGGGCACCTTCGCCGAATCCCACGAACTGCTCGCCTACTGCGCCATCGCGCTGATCGTGCTGCACGTTGGGGCCGCCCTCTATCATCAATATATCCGGCGTGACGATGTGCTGCGCCGCATGATGCCGGGTTGAAATCGTCATTCTTCCCTTGCGTCATCCCACCCTCCTCCGTCATCCCCCGATCCGCGCAAAAAAGCGCGGCCGGAGGATGATGGCGTTTTGTTTCATCGCAACCAATCCCAAAACGTCCTAGAATCTCCATATGAAAACCAGCACGCGAACCGAACTTCGCATCGCGGATGAGGATGCCATCACCGCCGCCGCGAAAATTCTGCGGCGCGGCGGCCTTGTCGCATTCCCGACCGAAACGGTTTACGGCCTGGGCGCCAACGCCGCCGATGATGCCGCGGTTGCCGGTATCTTCGCCGCGAAAGGCCGCCCCAAATTCAATCCGCTGATCGTGCATGTGCGCGACTATGAACATGCAAGCGAACACGGCGTTTTTCCATCGCTGGCGCGCGATCTCGCGGCCGCCTTCTGGCCCGGCCCGCTGACATTGGTGGTTCCGCGTGGGGAGAATTGCGAACTCTCGCTGCTGGTCAGCGCGGGCCTGGACACGGTGGCAATGCGCGCGCCCTCCCATCCCATCGCGCAGAAGCTTCTGCTCAAATCCGGGCTCGCAATCGCCGCCCCCAGCGCCAATCCTTCCGGCCGCTTAAGTGCCACCAGCGCAAGCGATGTGGCCGAAGGGCTGGATGGCGAAGTCGATCTCATTCTCGATGGCGGCCCCTGCCCGGTCGGCATCGAATCCACTGTCATCGGCTTCGATGGCGAAGCCGCCGTCCTGCTGCGCCCTGGCGCGCTGGCGCGCAGCGAACTCGAACCCATAACGGGGGCGCTGAAATCTCCCCAACAGGGTCGCGTGTCCTCTCCCGGAATGCTCGAAAGCCATTACGCGCCCAACGCCAAACTTCGCCTCGATGTAAAAAAGCCAAAACGAAACGAAGCCTTCCTCGCCTTCGGCCCCAACGCGGCCGAGGCCGAAACCGGCCTGAACCTGAGCCCGCGCGGCGACACGCGGGAAGCCGCAGGCAATCTGTTCGCAATGCTGCGCAAGCTCGATGCAAGCGGTGCCGCCACCATCGCCGTCATGCCGATCCCCGACGAAGGCCTGGGCGAAGCCATCAACGACCGCCTGCGCCGCGCGGCCGCGCCGCGCTGAGAAAAACGCCCCTTCGCTATCGAACACCCCGAAAACGCCCGTACAATGCCCGCATGAAAAGACAGAACGACATCGCGAGGCCATGGGGGGGAGGGGGGATCCCAATTCCGAAAAACGAATACGGCTTTCGGAATCAACAGCTTACGGTCACGCCGCCCTTTGCCGCCCGCCACCCGCCGCCGCTTCGCGACGCCGGCCGCCCCGCATTGGGGGCGATACGGCCTGAGCCCTCCGGCGGAGGATGGTGACAATGCCCTCCGCCGATACCCTCGCCCGCCTCAAATCCGCCGCCGGTGCAAACGGCTTCACCGAAGACCCGGCGGAGATCGCCCCACACCTCGAAGAATGGCGCGGCAAATATCACGGCCAGACTTCGCTGCTGCTCAAACCGGCGAGCACCGCCGAAGTCTCCGCTGTCCTTGCGATCTGCAACGAAACCAAGACCCCCATCGTCCCCCAGGGCGGCAACACCGGATTGGTCGGCGGCCAGATCCCGTTTCATGGTGAGGTGCTGTTGAGCCTGGGGCGGATGAATCGCATCCGTCAGGTCGATGCCGAAGGCATGAACCTCATCGCCGAGGCGGGCACAATCCTCGACACCGTTCACAAAGCCGCTGACGATGCCCAACGCCTTTTCCCTTTGAGCCTCGCCTCGCAAGGCTCCTGCACCATCGGCGGCAACCTTTCCACCAATGCGGGCGGCGTCGATGTTCTGCGCTATGGCACCGCGCGCGAGCTGGTTCTGGGCCTCGAAGTGGTGCTGGCGGATGGCCGCGTGCTCGACATGCTGCGAACGCTGCGGAAGGACAATACGGGCTACGATCTCAAGCATCTCTTTATCGGCGCCGAAGGCACGCTGGGGGTCATCACCGCGGCCGCATTGAAGCTGTTCGCCAAACCCGCGGAGCGCGTCACCGCTTTCGCGGCAATCCCGAACCCGGCCGCCGCCGTGACCTTGCTGTCGCGCCTGCAAGAGCAAACCGGTGGTCTTGTCTCCGCGTTCGAAATCATTCCGCGCATTGGCCTTGATTTTGTACTCGCCCACATTCCGCAGACCACCGATCCGCTGCGAGCCTCATCGCCCTGGTATGTCCTCATCGAAGCCACCAGCGGCGCGAGCTTCGCGCTGCGCGATGTCATGGAACGCGCGCTCGCCGCCGACAGCGCGCTCGTCACCGATGCCGTCATCGCCGAAAGCGAAGCCCAGCGGGCCCAGCTCTGGCGCATTCGTGAAAGCATTTCCGAAGCGCAGAAGCCCGAAGGCGGGTCGATCAAGCATGACGTTTCCGTGCCGATCGCGCGCATCCCCGAATTCCTTGAAGTCGCCACCCGCGCCGTTCAATCGCTCGTCCCCGGCGCCCGCCCCGTCCCCTTCGGCCACATCGGCGATGGCAACATCCACTTCAACATCACCGTGCCGAAAGGTGCGGACAACGCGGCCTTCCTCGCACGCTGGGAAGAAATCTCCCGCGCCGTGCACGACATCGTGCATCGCTTCGGCGGCTCGATCAGCGCCGAACACGGATTGGGCGTGATGAAGCACGACGAAATCGCGCGCTACAAAAGTGCGGCCGAACTCGATGTCATGGCCGCGCTGAAGCGCACGCTCGATCCGAATGGAATTTTGAATCCGGGAAAACTGCTACCGGGTTAGGCAGCCTTCAACGCCGGCGGCGGCGGCGAAGGCATCGATACACGCTCCGCGGATTTCGGCTTTGCATTGGAAATCGCGCTCAATGCCGCCGTCGCCACCGTCGCCGCATAAGGCAAGGTCTGCACCACCAGCATCGTCATCCAGAGCATGGCCGCGGGATCTTCGAGCCCGTTGTTGACAAACAACATCGCCAGGAACGCAAGCGTGCCAAGCGCCAGAAGCGTCGTCTCCTGCCAAACCAGCCGCAAGGCTTCTCGGATCGAAGCCTGATCCTCGCATTTCGGCGTGCGCAGGAACGGCTTCTTCGAGGTGAACAATCCCGCAAGCACCGCCTTGCCGACCGTATGGGTGAGCGAAAGCCCCGCCACCGAAGCCATGATCGCGCCCAACATCCCAGACCGCACCTTCTGCGGATAGAGCAACAGCGTCTTGAGCGTCTTGGCAAGGAACAGCGCAAGCGCGGATGCCGAAAGCGCGGACATCGGCACATCGAAGTAGCGCGGTGCAACCGTCATCAGCACCGTCCATATCAGCGCCGCAAACGTCACCAACATGCCAAGCCCATCGGAAATCCACGGCAGCCAGCCCGAAAGGAACTGGTAGCGCTGCGCCCAGGAGAGCTTCTTGCCGCCCAGGAAAATGGGCCCCGCATGCCGCTTCATGATCTGCATCGCGCCATACACCCAGCGATACCGTTGCGTCATGAACGCCGCCAGCGTGTCCGGAATAAGCCCCTTGCCCATGCTGTCGCTGATATAGGCCGCACTATAGCCCGCCTCGAACAGCTTCAGCCCAAGCTCGGTATCTTCCGTAATCGACCAGGTGCTCCAGCCGTTCACTTCCTCCAGCGCATCCTTGCGCACGATGGTCATGGTGCCATGCTGGATGATGGCATCATGCTCGTTTCGCTCCACCATGCCGATCTGGAAGAAGCCGCGATACTCCTCGAACGCCATCGACTTGAAGATGTTCTCGTGGCCGTCGCGATAATCCTGTGGCCCCTGCACGAGGGCGATTTTGGGCGAGGCGAAGTACGGCAGCACTCGCCTTATCCAGGACGGATCGACCTGATAATCGCTGTCGATCACCGCAATGTACTGCGCAAACGGATCGGTCATCTCCAGCGTGATGTTGAGCGCACCCGCCTTGAAGCCCTTCACTTTGTCGACATGGGCAAAGCGGAACCGCTCGCCCAGCAACGCGCAATGCGCCTCCACCGGCCGCCAGACCGCCGGATCGACGGTATTGTTGTCCAGAACGATGACTTCGTAGTTTTCATAGTCGATACGCGCCAACGCATTCAGCGTGTCGATCACCATGTCCGGCGGCTCGTTGTAGCAAGGGACATGGATCGAAACGCGCGGCGCCGTTTCGGGAATGGCGGCCAATACACGTCGTCGCTCCACGCGCCACAGGCTCGATGCCAGTTCCACCCCTTCCGTCAGGATCACAGTGGACGCAAGCAGAACCAGCGGCGTCATTGCCGCGATCATCGCGATGTCGGCGGGTTCTATATATTCCAGCGTCGATGCATCTATCAGCACCAACAGACCTGTCGTCACAACCGCGACCAGCCCCCCCATCACGATGTAACCAGGCTGGCGCACGCGCGGCATGCGCCCGAGGATCAGCAACCCCAGAACAAGTGTGATCGCCGCAGCCAACCCCGCATAGGTCCGCCATTCCGGGAATGTCCGCAACATGCCCATGAAGGGGAATTTCGGCGTTCCATTGGCATCGAACAGCCCCCAATAGGCACCGACAGCCCCTTCATTGCCGCCCTTCCAGGGCTGGTCATAGGCTTCGATCAGGTAATAATCCCAGCCCTTCTCCATCGCGAGCTTGACGAAGGCGCGGATGAAATAGGCTTCGTTGGCGAGCGATGCTTCCGCCTGCCTTTTGGTGCGCCCTTCCGAGGGCCAGCCCGCTTCGCCGATGGTGATCGGCTTATCCGGGAATTCATCCTGCACATGCTGATAGGCGCGCGTCAGGAAGCCCAGAGAGTCGCGCGAGGAAATTCCTTCCCAATAGGGAAGCAGATGAATGAAAACGACGTCGACATTCTCCCCCAATTCGGGGTTAAGCAGCCATGTCGACCATGGCTCCGCCGTCGTCACCTTGATGCGATAGGGCAGCGCCGCGCGCACGCGCTTGAGATAGCCATCCATCTGCTCGACCGTGACATCCCCGCGCAGAATCGCTTCGTTGCCCACGATCACGCGATCCACCGTGCGCCGATTGGCGAGCGCCACCTTGATGCCGGTCTGGATTTCCTTCTCGTTCATCTCCAGATCGGAACTGATCCAGAGCCCGATCGAAACTGTCAGCCCGTGGCGTCGCGCGATCTCGGGCACGCGGTCCTGCCCATTGGAAACCGTATAGGTGCGGATGCGCCCGGTTAGCTGGGAAAGCTGCGTCATATCCCGGTCGATATGTTCCGGGCTGACCCATTCATGATCTTTTTCGTTGAAGAGATGGCTGGGGCTGTAGGAAAGCCCACGCACCTGTCCGTCCCAATCCGGCGCGATAACGGCATAGTCGCGGCTCGCCCAGTACATCGCGCTCGCCGCCACCACGAAGACAAGCGCGATGGCAATGCGGAGCTTTCCGCCGGTCAGAAAAGAAGGCCAAAAACGTGCCATCGGCCTATTGATCTTGCGCGCCGCTTCCGCCGGGGCTCTGGTCCTTGTCATCCGGCTTTTCCGCGGGCGCCGGTGTGACACTCAGCACTTCAAGATCGAAGACGAGAGTCTGGTTCGGCGGAATGTTTCCGTCTCCCGCGCCGCGTTCGCCGTAAGCCAGATTTGCGGGGATCACCAGATGCCAACGGTCACCTTCGCGCATCAACTCCAGCGCCTCGGTCCAACCGGGAATAAGCTGGTTGACCGTGAAAGTTGCCGGAAATCCCGGCTCCGTCGCATCGAACACCTTCCCGTTGATAAGCGAGCCTTTGTAATAGCAGCTCACGCTGTCGCGCGGCTGAGGACGCTTGCCGAAGCCGCTTCTGATGATCTTGTACTGCAGCCCGCTCGGGCGGACGTTCACGCCCGGCTGATGGGCGTTGTTGGCGAGAAAGGCGGCATTGGCCGCATTGCTGAGTTCGGGGTCTGCCGCCATGGCCGAACCGCTCACCGCAACGAAAAGGCCGAGCCCCGCCAGCAGGGCGGCAATGCGTTTCATGCGTCCAACTCCTTGAGTACCGGCCGGTGACCCCGGCCAGCGCAACCCACACGACCACCACGCGCAACCGGGCGCGGCTGGTCAATCATTAGCCCCACGCCATACCACATCCCAATTCCGTGGCGAATTGTGGGCAAGGCCTGCCCCCTTCATTGCCCCCGGGAAAGGCGTCTTCTACCCTCAATCCCGGCAGAAACAGGAGAAACGCATGTACAGACCTTTCGATCTTACGGGCAAAGTCGCCCTTGTTACCGGCGGCAACGGGGGAATCGGCCTCGGCATGGCCGAGGCGCTGGCCCAGTCCGGGGCGGATGTGGTGATTTGGGGAACCAACGAGGCCAAGAACACCGCCGCCGGCAAGACGCTCGCTCGCTATGGCAAGCGGGTGGCCTCCCGCAAGGTAAACGTGGCCAACGAAGCCGAAGTGATAGAAGGCATGGAGGCCGCGATCGCGGTCATGGGCCGGGTGGATTGCGTGGTGGCCAATGCCGGAATCGGTGGCAGCGCGCCGCTATCTGAAATGACCACAGAACTCTTTCGCAAGGTCCACTCCGTCAACGAGGAAGGCGTGATGTACACCTTCCGCGAAGCGGCAAAACACATGATGGAGCGCGCGAAAAAAGGCGATGCAAGCGGTTCTCTCATTGCGGTTGCCAGCACCGCGGGCATCGAGGGCGCGGCGCGCAATTCGGCTTATGGCGCGTCGAAGGGAGCGGTCCTCTCGATGGTGCGCGCACTGGCGGTGGAGCTGGCGCGTTACGGCATCCGCGCCAATTCGATCGCACCGGGATGGATCGCGACCGACATGACCCAGCGGATGCAGGAAAATGCCGTCTTCACCGAAAAGGTTCTGCCACGCGTGCCGATGCGCCGCTGGGGCAAGCCGGAAGATTTTGGCGGTATCGCCGTTTATCTCGCAAGCGACGCTGCCGCCTATCACACCGGAGATACATTCGTGATCGATGGCGGCTACGTTATATTCTGATAGTCAGCCTGCAGACGAATTGATCCGTGTACAAACGAAAAAAGGGATCGGCGTTTTCCGCCGATCCCTTATGCGTTGCTACAGTTTAGGGGTGGTCAAACAGTCTGGCAAGCCCACTTTTATCGTACTAGATGGACGCCCCTTCTCCACACGAAGAGGCACTCCATGACGGCCTGCGGTTTAGACTTCGGCACTTCCAACTCGGCGATCGGCATTTCGCGGGGAAATTCGATCTCGCTCGCCCCGGTCGAGGGCGAGGCCACCCTCATCCCTAGCGCGGTGTTCTTCGATTATGAACATCGCGGCCGCATCCAATTCGGCTCCGCCGCCATCGGCGCCTATATCGGCCAGACCGAAGGCCGCCTGATGCGCGCCCTCAAGACCATCCTCGGTTCACCGCTGATCGACGAGAAAACCATCCTCGCGGGCAAGGCCGTACCGTTGACCGAAGTCATCGAGATATTCGTGCGGCACCTGAAGACCCAGGCCGAACACTACGCAGGCGAAGAGATTTCGGCCGTCGTCCATGGCCGGCCCGTGCGGTTTGTCGATGGGGATGATGAAGCCGATGCCAAAGCGCAGGCCACACTTGAGCGTATTGCGCAGAAGGTTGGCTTTCGCGACATCTCCTTCGTCTATGAGCCAATCGCGGCGGCCTATCACTATGAGGAAACCGTTACTCGTGAGGAGCTTGTTCTGGTCGCCGACATAGGGGGCGGGACGTCAGACTTCTCCGTGATCCGCATCGGCCCTGGACGCCGCACCCTGCCCGACCGCGCGGCGGACATCCTCGCCAACAGCGGCGCGCGAATTGGCGGCACGGATTTCGACGCGCGGCTGAGCCTTTCCGCCGTCATGCCCATGCTGGGCCTCGGCTCCTATCTGATCGAGAAAAACCTGCCGATGCCCACCGGCGTCTATTTCGATCTGGCAACATGGGCGACGATCAATTTCGTCTACACGTTCAAGATGGAACGCGAAATTCGCGAATTGCTCGCCCAGTCGCAGGAGCCGGAAAAAATCGCACGCCTGCAAAAAACCATTCATCAGAGGTTGGGCCACCGCATCGCTTTTGCGATCGAAGATGCGAAAATTGCCCTCTCCGCCGAGGAACAAACCAGGCTACCCCTCGGCTTCATCGAAGCAGGCTTATATGGCGAACCGACCCGCGCCGATTTCGAAACCGTCATCCGCGAAAAAACGGAGCGCCTCCATACAATCGCGCGCGAATGCATAGCCGATGCAGGCGTAGCACCCGAAAGCATTCAGACCATCTTCTTCACCGGGGGCTCAAGTCGCGTGCCTGCCGTGCGCCATGCCATCACAGGGGCAGCACCTGCTGCAACGGCGGCGGAAGGTTCAGATTTTCTGTCGGTCGCAATGGGGCTGACACAGGAAGCCGCACGCCGTTACGGGACTATTTGACCGCGTCGAGTGCCTGCTGCACCTGTGCCTTGCATTCGGCGGGATCGTTTTTGTCGATTGCCGCTTCCGCTGCTTTCATATGGGTCATCGCCGCCGCCTTCTTGTCGGCATCGATAATCGTTTGAAGTTTCAATTCGGCATTGGTCATAACATCGTCACAACTCATGCCGGGAGGCGGCGGGACATCGGGTTTGGGCCTGGTCGTGAATTCCGGCTGGGCGAACGCAGGCGCGCAAGCAATCACGCTCAAAATCACACCCCTTAGGACAATCCCTTTCATGGCCATTCCTTCCAAAACTATCACTCGGGAACAAAACGCCTGAAGCCAAACTAATGCTGCACCGCTATAATGCAACGTGGAACCATAAACCCGGCCCCCCATGACCATTGTCGACAACAAGAAATTGAATCAATTCGAACTCGTGGAAGAGGGACATCTGGCGCTGGCAAGCTACCGCCGCCACGCTCACTCCATCGAAATTCCCCATGTTGAAGCCGATCCGGCGCTCCGGGGAAAAGGTACATCGGGTCGCTTGATGGAGGGAATAGTGGCCTTGGCGCGGCAGGAGGGAATTACCATTACCCCCTCCTGCCCCTTTGCCAAACACTGGTTTGCCACACACCCCGAGGCAGCGGACGTTCTGGGCTGAGCCTCAGAAAGAATAAGGCCGCTTCTGGAACAACGCGTTCCCGTCGCCTTTCGTCACGCGATAGATCTCCAGACATTTCGCGTCTGATAGATCGTCACACGAAAGGGTGACCAGCATCGAATAGGTCTGGTCGCCCGAAGCCGCCGCGCAAGCGATATGCCCGTCGTCGCTTTTGCTGCCAGCAGGATTACCGGAAAGTTCGGCATTATAAGGCACCACGCCGTAGTCGCGCACGCGGGCCAACGCTGTGCCGCAAGTGCCGCCGGGTGATGCCTCGGCGCTTGCCGATTGCGAGCTGCCCGCACCACCGCGGTGAGCGATGCCGCCCTTGCCCAGAGTAAACCAGGCACCCGCAGCACCCGCCACGATTACCAACGCGGAAACCGCTACCCAAAGCGGTTTGATGCCGAAAATTTTCTTGCCTTCATCACTCATGACATTCTCCTTGCCTTTTCCCGGTCACTGAATAAGCCGGGCTTTGCGCGGCCCCCAGCGATAGCGCCGGCCATAACGCCGGTTCTCGCCACTGGTGACCGATATGATTTCGCTCAATGGATTGTCGCGCACATCATCCTTGGGCCGCGAAACAAACAGCTCCGCGTGCAACAGGCCCTCGGATTCTTTGCCTTGTGGATCAAGTCCGCGCGCCTTCAATGCATTCAGCGTCGCCTCCAGTTCCGATTCGGAATGGAATCGCCGCTGTACGAACGTCACCCCGCCGAATTTCTCGGTCACAAGGCCGTGCTGCGCGAGCTCCGCTTCGATAGCGTCATAGGGGAACATGCGCAAAACAAAACTCACCACCCATGGCGCGCGCCCTATCTTTTGCATAGAAAGAAGATTGTGGAATGTCTTCTCCGTGACATAGCCGACGCATCCGGTGGATACGACAATGTCGATATCCTCGAGCACATCGGGTTCACGCAGAGGTTCGTCCGTTTCAAGATTGGCGCACAGCCCGCTTTCGATCAGCCCCACCGATTTCGCATAATCGATCGCCGCCGGGGAAGCATCCAGCCCTGCAAAGCTTGCATTCACCTGTTCCGGCCACGCACCGAAATATTTCGTATCCAGCTTCAAAAGCTGATCGGAGGAAAGCCCGTGCATGGCGATATTGTTGTAGCGATGCGCCATCCGCTGCATGTCGAGCGGAAAACGAACAAGGGCCGCGTTGATACCATAGGAGCAGCCGAGATCGAGAACCTTGACTCGCCGCCCACGTATGCGCGCACAGCGCGCAATCAGCGACTTTAGAATTCCTTTCGCCAGATCGGGGATCACATAATCCAATCCCCCCAACACTCTCAAATATTCGCGTGGATCCGGTAATTCATAGATGCGGTCGAAATTCGCTTTGTCTCTATTGAGCGATTCAAAGCGGATATCTTCCGCCTGTGCAGTCGTGGCAGCAGTCACCATCCCTCTCTCTCCGCTCGCGCGCGGCAAAATTCTCCAGGAAAAAATAGTGATTGGGTCCTAACCTCGCGGGAGCGCTATTGCAACTATTTTGACATGACGCCCAGCAGAAAGCGGACCTGAGTTTCGATTTGCCCCGGAATTCCGGGAATTATTTCATATCTATTTTCTGCCACAATTCGCGCGCTGCTTGTTCCGGCGTCTCTTGATTGCGATCGCGACTTACAGCGAGATTCGCCTGTTGCATCATTTTTGTCGAAATATGCCCGATCAATGGCGCCAGCGCATGGCGGAACTTTGCGTCATCGGCCCGCCTGGGTGAAATCAAGAGCACCGCATCGTATGGCGGCAAAGCCTGTTTCGGGTCATCGAGCACCACCAGATCATATTGCGCGATCTGACCATCGCTCGTGTAGCCTGCGATCACATCGATTTCGCCGTCAGCGACAGCCTTATACATGAAGGTGGATTGCATCTCGCGGGTTCGCCGGAAGTTGATGTCATAGGCCGCACGCATCGCCTTCCATTCTGGCCGCGCGAAGAATTCATAATCGCCCGCAATGGAAAGCTTCGCCGCATAAGGCACGAGATCGGCAATCGAGCGTATGTGCAGCCGCTCTGCCTGATCGCGGCGCATCACCAGCGCATAGGCATTGTCGAAGCCAAGCGGGCCCAGCATCTCGATATGCCGCGTCTTCTTCAACCAAGCTCCCACATCGGCGAGCACCTGTTTGTGCGAGGCATTATCCCGGCGATGCATGAAATTCGTCCAGATCGTTCCCGAATAATCGACATAGGCATCGATCTCGCCAGCCGACAACGCATCGAATATGACCGTCGAACCGAGCCCGCCGCGCGCCGTGGCCTGCAAACCCGCATTTTCCAATCGCTGATCCATTAACGCTGCAAGAATATATTGCTCGATGAATGGCTTTCCGCCGACGACATAAGTCCCGACGCCTCGCGAAGGCCCAACCACCAGACTTGCCAGAAGCACAACAGCCAGTCCCGCCGCCCCCGCCAGCTTGAGCCACATCTTTCGCCGCGCAAAGCCGCGCTCCACCAGCGCAAGGCACTGATCTACGACCAACGCCAGCACAACCGCTGCCACGCAGCCGAAAACCACGAACACCCAGTTCTGGGTCTGCAACCCCGAGAAGATATAATTTCCCAGGCTCGTCTGCCCGATGGGTGTCGAAAGCGTCGCTGTTCCGATCACCCACACAGCGGCGGTGCGTATGCCGGCCATGATGACAGGCATCGCCAATGGCAATTCCACCTTGAACAGGCGCTGCGCCTGCGTCATGCCCACGCCGCGGGCCGCTTCCTTCACGGCGTCATCGACACCCAATATTCCCGTTACCGTATTCCGCAGGATCGGCAGAATGCTGTAGAGGGCCAAAGCCAGCAACGACGGCAAAAATCCCAGCGCCGAAAACTTCACGCCGAAAAGCCGCTCGGTCAAAGCCGAAAGCGCCAGCAGCAGCGGATAAAAAAGCGCCAGCAATGCGATGCCGGGAATAGTCTGGATCAACCCCGCGACGGTCAGCAACAGCCACCGCAAGCGCGCAGACCACACCCCAATCACTGCGAGCGATAGCCCGACCGCCAGACCTATCGCCAACGCCGTCACGCTTAAAAGAACATGCTGTCCGAGATAATCCGGAAGAAGCGCCCAGGCGCTCGCGATCCGCGCGTCCATCAGCTTCGCGCCCCAGCCAGCCGTTCGACCTCGCTCGCCTGCCTGCGCGGAACATCGATCAGTTCCCGCACATACTCGTTCTTAGGGTCGTTCAAAAGCTCGTGCGGCGTTCCCACTTCCACGATCTCACCCTTGGCCATCACCGCAATGCGATCCGCAAGCAACACTGCCTCCAGCATGTCATGCGTGATCATCACCGTGGTCAGCCCAAGCTCGAGATGCACCGCACGATATTCCCGCGCCAGCGAATCCCGCGTGATCGGATCGAGCGCCCCGAAAGGCTCATCCATCAAAACTATATGCGGCCGCGCCGCCAGAGCGCGCGCAACTCCCACTCGCTGCTGCTGCCCGCCTGAAAGCGTCGTGGGCATCCGGCGGGCCAGATCGCGCGGCAATTGCACAAGGTCCAGCAATTCGCCAACACGCGCATCAATCTCGGTCTTTGCCCAACCGACGAGGCGCGGCGTCACCGCGATATTTTCGGCCACTGTGAGGTGTGGAAAAAGGCCAACCCCCTGGAACACATATCCGATGCGTCGCCGCAACTGAAACGGGTCGATCCCCTGAACATCCTGGCCCTCAACCTCCACCACGCCGCTGGTCGGTTCCACCAGCCGGTTGATGGTCTTGAGGAGGGTCGTCTTGCCAGAGCCCGAAGTGCCGACCACGGCGACGAACTCGCCACTCGCCACTTCAAGCGACACTGCGCGCACCGCGAGCGTGCGTCCGCGATCAAAGGTCTTGCTCACATCCCGGAATGCGATCGCGGCAAAATCTACAGCCATGTCCCCCGCGTTTCTCGGTTAGATCCAAAACTCGTTATGCGGTCGTGCCACTCACATCAAGGCATTATGGCACATTTCACCTCAGCGGCGGCCAATTCGCCAGCCAATCGTTTCGCCGTCGAATTCCGTGTGCAATGCAAGCTCGCGATCGTGCGCGGCCAACGCCCCTTCCCACAACGCATTCCAGGCGCGAAACGCCGCCTGGCGATCTGGCAGCGCAACACCTTGCATCAATTTCCACCCACGTTGAACTATGCCGTCGCCGCGAAGCTCAACTGTTTCACCCTGCGCCGATGCGAGCGCGGCAAGATAATGGGGGAAGGCAGCAAGCCCCACCAATCGCGCAGTCTCTTCGTAGAATTGCAGCCCAATCAGTCGTGCGGTCCGCCCCACCACCGCAACGGTTTCTTCGGCGCCGAACAATTCCTGCATCGTCGGCAATAGGGAGCGCACATATTCCATCGCATAAGACCGCTCGACCTTCAGCAGCCGCTCCTCAGGCCAATCCGCATGATCGAGCTTCGGCGCTGATGCCGCATCGTAGCGCGGCGGCCGTTCATCGGGCGCAAAACGAACGCGTTCCTCCGGCGATATATCGTGATCGTATTCGAAATAATATCCTTCAAGCCCCGCATCGCCTTCCACCGTCTGCCCGGTACACACGAAGCCGAGCCGCTTGTTGCCCAACGACACGCCGTTGTGCCCATGCCAGCCATGCAGCATCGCCTCGTTTACCTCGCGCGGCACCGCACAGATCGCCGTGCCCTGCCATATCCAGCGCGGCGGCGGATAGCGAACCCAGGCCTTCTTGTCGCTTTGGGCAAAGTATTCGGTCTTCACACCGCCAAGCGCATTGGAAAAATAATGGTATTGCGCGCAGGCCACCGCATCCGGCAAGCCATCGAGCCCCAACTTTTTCAATCCCGGCAGAAATTTCTCCAAATGCTGCCGCCGGAAATGCCCAAACACAAATCGGCTCGCATTCTCTGCCCCCTTGCGGGTGACGAGCGTGAGCACCAATCCCGTCATCAAGGCGTTATAGATTCTGGCAACGGCTTTGTAGCCGGAAGCGACATCGCTCATTGCATTCCCCCAGGGCATTCTCCGAACCGGCGTCATAATGGCCGCTCGGCATCAAAAATGAAAATGGGGGACTAACGCCATCGTGAACTGGCACGCATCTCACATCGGGTCCGGCATTGTGATAGTGTGGAGCCAGCTTCCATCGGAAGGAGGTCGGGCCAATGACAAAGTTGAGCGATTTCTCGCGCAGACGCCTTCTTGCCTATGGCGCATCGGCGCTTGCTTTAGCGCCATCCCTGGCGCGGGCCGACAAGGCGCCCGAGACCACCCCGCTGCCGTCCGAATCCATCGACGGCTTCACGGACATGACCGACCGTTTGACGCTCGACACAACGATAGATGGCAAGGGGCCATACCGCTTTGTGGTCGATACAGGTGCAGACAGATCGGTCATCGCATCCGACATCGCAGCCAACCTTGGCCTTATGCCGAGCCGCGATGTCATGGTCCAGGGCATTGTGCGCGCCCTGCCCGCGCCCTCTGTGCGTCTGCAGAACCTCGCTTTCGGCACGATCACGATGGACAGTCTTTCCGCCCCCGTGCTTCCGCGCAAATGGCTCGGCGCAGATGGGTATCTGGGGCTCGATGTGATCGACGGGCGTCGCGTCACTTTCGATTTCCAAAAACATAAACTCACCGTCGCCCATTCCGGCTCGTCCACCGGCTGGCCTCATTTCAATGAAATCATCGTGCGCGCGAATGGATCCGATGGCCGCCTGAAGGCCGTGGATTGCACGGTCGAGAACGTACCGGCGGTTGCCTTTGTCGATTCCGGCGCGCAACTTTCGATCTGCAACACGAGCCTTTTCAACGAACTTCAGAAGGGTGGAACAACACCGATAAGCGGTGCCCTCATCCCCCTGATGGGCGCAACCGGCGGGCAAATGCTCGGCCGTTTGGCGGAAGTTTCCAGAATCCGGCTGGGCGATGTGCTTTTCACGCGCACAAGGCTTGCCATTTCGGATCTCAATGTCTTCGACGTCTGGGGGCTTGCCAACAAGCCCGCTCTTTTCATCGGGATGGATTTCCTCCAGCAGATGTCGTCATTCACAATCGACTATCGGCACAAGGAAATGCGCTTCAAACTCGCCGAGTTCATCACGCGAAAAACCGAACCCGGTTTGCTCGCGCGCGCTTGATCAAGGCGTTCATGCAGACCTCAGGTCGGAAGCGGCGCCGCCTTTGCAGCGCCGCCCCAACTTTTCTCCACGCTCTGGCTCCTGTTCAGCGAAAAAGAACCAATCCACAGAGCCCCGGCAAGATCGCGGCGATCGTCAATCGAAAATGAAAGACAGACTCCTCTGCGCCATCACTATAACTCAATGCTCAGCCACGCAATTCCGAATTGGCGCACTCTATGCATCGTGCAATTCGCGTGAATTCGTCGACAACCGTGCTGGCGAAGAACGCTCCGAGAATGGAGTTCTCCAAATGAAACGGATCACAAAAAGCGTAAGAGTTGGATTGCTCGGCGCAGTGGCCGTTGCAACCTAAGGGTCGTCCGCTGTGGCTGCTCAAGCTGACACCATCGCCACGCGAACTGATTGAGGCCGCTGCACGCGGAGAGGCTTGGGGATGCCGCTCGCATGTTCGAGGTTTACGCGCGACTTACGCGCGCGAAAACGAAGATCGCAAATTGCAGCAAGGCGTCGAAATTTTTGGTCGGAGCGGCGGGATTTGAACCCACGACCCCTTGTCCCCCAGACAAGTGCGCTAACCAGGCTGCGCCACGCTCCGAAACCAAATGAAAGGCGGTAAAAATCCGCCGAGGGCCGCGGACTATAGGCGGGCGCCCCCATCGCAGCAACGCCGGGTTTGCCCCCGCGACAATGCCGCCTTTGCCTATAAAAACCGTCCCTGTGCCCGGGCCAGGCGCTGCTGCAATTCCAGAAGTTCGGCCAGACGAATTTCCAACCGCGCCCGGCTTTCGGGACCAAGAGGGGCTACTCCAGAGTTGGATACCGGTGGTGTTGCAGGGGCAGGATGTTCGAATTGGGCCGGATCCAGGCCTATGGCCTCGATTTCCACGGGGCTTGCCTCGATATGCTCAGGTTCCGAGCGCGCGACGATTTCAAGCGAAACGCCCTTTGCCGATTTCTTCGGGACAGCCTTCCCACTGGTGCGATGGCCCATCAGCGTGGCGTCGCCTCGCCCGATATCGGCCACGTAACGCACACCGTGATCGCGCAGAATCTTCTGCACGCCCTTGATCGTCAGCCCATCGCCATAGAGAAGCGCGCGGATGCCGCGCAGCAGGTCCACATCGTCAGGGCGGTAGTAGCGCCGCCCGCCAGCACGCTTTACCGGGCGGATCTGGCTGAACCGCCCTTCCCAGAATCGCAGGACGTGCTGGGGCACGTCGAGATCGGCCGCCACTTCGCTGATCGTGCGGAAGGCATCCGCCGATTTCCCCCGCGTCTCGATCGCGGCGTGCAGCATCTAATCAGTCCTCTTCCTCATGCGGCGGGGTCTGGCCGTTGATGACTGCCTTGAGAACATGGCTCGGGCGAAACACCAGAACACGCCGAGGAGCGATGGGAACTTCATCCCCCGTCTTGGGGTTGCGGCCCATGCGTTGCGACTTCTGCCGCACGGCAAACGTGCCGAACGACGATAGCTTTACGGTCTCCCCGCGGGTCAACGCGGCACACACTTCTTCCAGCATGTCCTCGACCATTTGCGCCGAGTCATTGCGCGAAAGGCCCACAGCCTGAAACACCGCCTCGGTCAGATCGGCACGCGTTAATGTGTTTGTCGTCATCTCAAGCGACTCCATGCCCCATGAGTCGGAGCCTAGGAGCTGGCGTTTTTTCCGTCAATGACAAAGGGATAGCCGACTCACTTAAGACGCCGGATCATCCTGTCATGGTTACCAGCGCACAAGTGCCGATCCCCAGGTGAGGCCGCCACCCATCGCTTCGAGCAACACAAGGTCGCCCCGCTTGATGCGCCCGTCGCGCACGGCCGTCACCAGCGCCAGCGGCACCGAGGCGGCTGACGTGTTGCCGTGGGTCGCCACGGTCGAGACCACCTTCTCGGGCGGGATGCGGAGCTTGCGTGCCGTCCCGTCGAGGATGCGCTGGTTGGCCTGGTGGGGCACGAACCAATCGACCTCCGAAACGTCCACCCCCGCTTCGTCCGCCGAGGCATGGACGGCGGCCGAGATATTCGTCACCGCATGCTTGAAGACCTCGCGCCCCTGCATCCGCAGGAACCCGGTGGTGCCGGTGGTCGAGGGCCCGCCATCCACATAAAGCAGGTCGTGCAACCGTCCGTCGGAGAACAGCTTGGTGTTCAGAACCCCACGGTCATGATTGTCGCCCTTGCCCTCGCCCGCCTGCAGGATCACCGCGCCGGCCCCATCGCCGAACAGCACGCAGGTGCCCCGGTCCGTCCAGTCCATCAGACGGGACATGGTCTCGGCACCGATCACCAGGATGGTCTTGGCCTGCCCGGCCTTGATGAAATTGTCGGCCACGGCCAGCGCGTAGATGAAGCCCGAGCACACGGCCTGCACATCGAAGGCAGCGCCCCGCGTCATGCCGATCTTGGCCTGAATGGTGGTGGCGACGGAGGGAAAGGTTTCATCCGGCGTGGTGGTGGCAACCACCACCAGATCCAGAACCTCCGGGCCGATGCCGGCATCGGCCAGCGCCTCGCGCGCCGCAGCCAGGGCAAGATCAGAGGTCTTCTCGCCCTCGCCTGCGATGTGACGCTGACGGATGCCCGTGCGTTCGACAATCCAAGCGTCGGACGTGTCTACGCGTTTGGATAGCTCTTCATTCGTCAGAACGGTGCGGGGCAGATAGGCCCCGCAGCCGATCACTCTCGATCTGATCACGTTCACTGGACACTCACGATACCGCGGTTGCAGTCGGCTGCAGCGTGATCCCCGCCCGGTCGGCAGCGATGCGCGGGATGACACCCGACTTCGCCATGCCTATCGCCATGTCGAGGGCGCTGGCGAATCCCAGCGCATCCGTGCCGCCATGGCTTTTGACCACCACACCATTCAATCCAAGAAAAATTCCGCCATTGGACGCGCGCGGATCGAGCTTGCGCTTCAGGCTGTTCAGGGCGCCGCTGGCGATAAAGGCGCCCAGCTTGCCGAAGAACGAGCGCGTCAGCGCCGCGCGCAGAAATTCGATCACGAGCTTGGCCGTACCTTCGGCCGTCTTCAGTGCGATGTTGCCCGTGAATCCATCGGTGACGATGACATCAACCTCGCCCTCCGAGATATCGTCGCCCTCGACAAAGCCCGCATATTCGATCGGCAGATTGGCATTGCGCAGGATGTGCGCCGCACCGCGCACCGCATCGTTGCCCTTCACCTCTTCGGATCCGACATTGAGAATTCCAATGCTCGGCCGTTCGAGGTTGAAGATGGAACGCGCGAAAGCCGCGCCCATGATCGCGAAATCGACAAGCTGTTCGGCGCTGGTGCCGATATTCGCACCCACATCCAGCACGATGCTCTGTGCCTTCTTGGTCGGCCAGAGTGCAGCGATCGCGGGCCGCTCAATGCCCTCGATCACGCCAAGCTGATACATCGACATCGCCATCAGCGCGCCGGTGTTACCCGCGGAGATCGCGACCTCGGCTTCCTTCTTGGCGACGCATTCTATGGCGCGCCACATGCTTGTGTTGCGGCCGCGGCGTAGCGCGATGGAAGGTTTCTCTTCCATCCGCACCCGCTCAGAGCTGTGACGGATTTCGATGATCTGGGAGAGCTTGCCGCGCTTTTCCAGCAGCGGCTTCAATTGCGCCTCGTCCCCGTGCAGCAGAAACCGGACGCCGGGATGGCGCTGCGAGGAGCGGATCAGTGCGTCCACGACAATACCCGGGCCAGCGTCGCCCCCCATGGCATCGATCGAGACGGTCAAACTCTGGTCCAACGGCGCGCCCTAATGCGTTGATGGAGCGAAGCGCCCCAACACAAGCGTATCAGGCTTTGGCTTTCGCCACTTCGCGGTCGTCATACTGGCCGCAGGATGCGCAGACGTGATGCGGGCGCTTAGGCTCGCCGCAATTCGAGCATTCGACGTGGCCAACGGCCTTCAACGCGTGGTGCGACCGGCGCATGTTTCGCCTGGACGGCGAGGTTTTTCGCTTGGGGACCGCCATGGCGGAACAACTCCTTAAAGCCGAATCGATCATGCGGGCCGCCCGTGGGGGCGCGCCTGCCTGATCTGGTTCGGCGGGCAAAACGAGGGGGGGACGTACCCTGAAACCCCTCGGGTTTCAAGGCCGATGGCCAGCCGCCTAACGGGGCTCCTTAAGCCGGGCCAGCACGGCGAAGGGGCTTGCCGGCTTCTCGTCCGAAGGGGGCTCAAAAGCCACCCCAGGGGCCCTGGGATACGGGTCGATGGCCAGGGAGAATTCCTCTAGAACCGGCCCTGCCACGTTGTAATGGGAGCTCTCGACCTCCTCGGGCGCTTCGTCTTCCCCGGCCCCCGGCGCCAGATCGATCGGCTCCGGCCGGCGGCGGGTGGAATGGGTCAGGTGCAGTTCCCGGGTGAAGCTCTGTTCGATCCGCTGGGGCACCGGTTCCAGGGTCACCCCGCAAGGCTGCACCACCTCGGCCCGAAATTCCGCCTCATAGGAGAATCGCGAGGAGGAAAGCCGCTTCAACGTCACCTTGGCCTCGAAGAACGGCACCGAGCTGACATCGGACCATTCGGCAATGTGCGCCCGCTCGGCTTCATTGGGTGTCAGGACAACGTCCGTCCCGGCTTCGGAGAGCGAGGACAGTTCGACGAATTTTTCGAAAGGCACTTCCGGTATCATTGCGGCAAAGACCCAAAATTCAATTCGCCCTGCGCCACATTGGAATTGGCCAAGGCTGCTTTTGCTTCGAACACATAACGCGAAATCGTATTCGCAGCTTCCGATTGTTTGGCATCGCCGCGATAAAGATTGCGTAACAATGCCTCCGCCATCGCTGCCCCATCGGGTGCATCGTCATAGGCTTTGAAGCGGCCATAGAACGCATCGGCGATCTTCTTCATGCGCCGGCCCATGCCGGTGTCGCTGATGCCGAGTTCGCGCAAACCCTCGTCGAAGGCGGCAAACAGCGTGTTGGTCAGCCGTTGCGAAATATCGTGCAGCGCGGGTTCCCCGCGCAACCGCCCCAGCGCCAGCCAGGAATGCAGCACCACCAAATCGAATCGCCCGTCCAGCGTGTCCGGCACGCCGAACCTTTCAAAAAATTCAGGCGCGCGGGCGCGGCCAATGATCGCCTCGTGCAGGCGATTTGCCAGTTCCCGTTCCTTATTGCTCTTCTTCAGCGCCGTCAGCATCTGTCAGGGGTTCCCGTTCGGCTTGCAAGCATCTCGCCCCAAGGTTAGCACATCATTCCGGGTAGACGCCGTGAGGCAAAGGATCATACCGCATGCGCATTCGTGCCCTCTTTCTTGTTGCCGTGTTTGCCGCAGGCTGCACGCCGGTTATCACCCAGCGCGGCTATCTGCGCGATCCGGTCAATGAAGCCGCCCTCAAACAGGGTAAGGATACCAAGACCACCGTGCAGTCCCGCCTGGGCTATCCCTCCACGCAGGCAACCTTCGGTGGGGACACCTGGTACTACATCTCCAGCACCGAGAAGCGGGTGGCATTCTTTGAGCCGCGCGTGACCTCGCGCACCATCCTGGCCGTTTATTTCGACAAGGACGGCAAGGTCGACGCGCTCAAGCATTTTGGCCTGAAGGATGGTCACGTCGTGAATTTCGAAACCCGCGAGACCGTCACACGCGGGCGCGAGATGACATTCCTCCAGCAACTCTTCAATGCCACGCCGGGCGTGCCGCTGGGCGGTTCCGATCAGCAAAATCCGGGCGGTGGCGGCGGCAGCGGCCCCCCGGGCGGCGGCTGACGCAGACGGAACAAACAAAAAGGGCACGGCTCACACCGCGCCCTTTTTCGTTTCAGGATCGAAAGATCAGATACCGTGCGCCAACGTGGCGAGCAGCAGCAGCGCCACGATGTTGGTGATCTTGATCATCGGGTTCACGGCCGGGCCAGCGGTATCCTTGTAGGGATCGCCAACCGTATCGCCGGTCACCGCCGCCTTGTGGGCTTCGGAACCTTTGCCGCCGTAATTGCCGTCTTCGATGAACTTCTTCGCATTGTCCCATGCGCCGCCGCCCGAGGTCATCGAGATGGCAACGAACAGGCCGGTCACGATCACGCCCAGGAGCATTGCGCCCAGTGCGTTGAACGCAGCCGTCTTGCCCGCGATCCAGTTGACGAGCGCGTAGAGCGCGATCGGCGAAAGAACCGGCAGCATCGACGGGATCACCATCTCGCGGATAGCCGCTTTGGTGAGCATGTCCACCGCGCGACCGTAGTTGGGCTTCTGCGTGCCTTGCATGATGCCCGGCATTTCGCGGAACTGCTTGCGCACTTCCTCCACGACTGCACCCGCCGCACGCCCCACCGCCGTCATCGCCATGCCACCGAAGAGGTAGGGCAACAGACCGCCGATGAAGAGACCCACCACGACCCACGGATCGGCGAGACCGAACTGCGGCAGCGCCATGTCCTTGAAGTAGGGATAGATGTCGGCATGACTGACGAAGTACTTCAGATCTTCGGTGTAGGCCGCGAACAGCACCAGCGCGCCCAAGCCAGCCGAACCGATGGCGTAGCCCTTGGTCACGGCTTTGGTGGTGTTGCCCACTGCGTCGAGCGCGTCTGTCGTCTTGCGCACGTCGCCTTCGAGGCCCGCCATTTCGGCAATGCCGCCCGCGTTGTCGGTCACCGGACCGAACGCATCGAGCGCCACGATCATGCCAGCAAGCGCAAGCATCGTGGACACCGCGATGGCAATGCCGAACAGGCCCGCCAGCGTGTAGGTGACGATGATGCCGGCGCAGATGACAAGCGCGGGAAGCGCCGTCGACTCCATCGAGATCGCCAGACCCTGAATGACGTTGGTGCCGTGTCCTGTCACAGACGCCTTCGCGATCACCTTCACCGGGCGGAAATTCGTGCCCGTGTAATATTCGGTGATCCAGATCAGCAGCCCCGTCACGATCAGGCCCGCCACGCCGCAGAAGAAGAGATCGCGGCCCGTATAGGAAAAGCCGGTGCTCGTCGTCAGCGTGCGGTCGAGGCCCACAATCCAGTCGGTCAGCGGCCACAGCGCGATGAGCGAAAGAATGCCCGTTGCGATGATGCCCTTGTAAAGCGCGCCCATGATGTTCTTGGAGGCGCCCAGCCGAACGAAGAAGGTGCCGATGATGGAGGTGATGATGCACGCGCCTGCGATTGCAAGCGGGAACAGCATCAGCGCCAGCTTGTCCGCGCCCGTGAAATAGATCGAGGCCAGAACCATCGTGGCCACTGTCGTCACCGCATAGGTTTCGAACAGGTCGGCGGCCATGCCTGCGCAGTCGCCCACGTTGTCGCCCACATTGTCGGCGATCGTGGCGGGGTTACGTGGGTCGTCTTCGGGAATGCCCGCTTCGACCTTGCCCACCATGTCGCCGCCGACATCCGCACCCTTGGTGAAGATGCCGCCGCCGAGACGGGCGAAGATCGAGATCAGCGAAGCGCCGAAGCCCAGCGCCACAAGCGCGTTGGTGACAACGCGGCCTTGCGTTTCGTCCGCGAGATCAAGCCCGAGACCGGCCGTGAGGAATGCGTAATAACCGGCCACCGCCAGCAGGCCGAGGCCCGCCACCAGCATACCCGTTACCGCACCGGAGCGGAACGCGATGGAAAGGCCCTGTGCCAATCCCTGGCGCGAGGCTTCCGTCGTGCGCACGTTGGCGCGCACCGACACGTTCATGCCGATGTAACCGGCCAGACCCGAGAACGTCGAACCGATCAGGTAGCCAAGCGCCACCTGCCATCCGAAGATCACGAACGCCAGAATGAAAATGACCACGCCAGCAATGGCGATGGTGGTGTATTGCCGGTTCAGATAGGCGGCTGCGCCTTCCTGAATGGCGGCTGCGATTTCCTGCATGCGCGCATTGCCCGCGCTCTGTGCCAGAACCGACCGAACGGTCAGACCGCCATAGAGCAGCGCGAGCACGCCGCAAGCCAGAACAAGTTCAAGCTGCAAACCCATGATTTCCCTCGTGCAGATTTTGGACGCCAGGCCGCGCGAATGTGCGACCGATCCCCATGGCCGGCCGGAAGTGACCCACCGCTTCAAGGGTGCCGGAACATGCCAAATGCCCAACGCATAGGCAACGCTTCGTTGGTGACGATTTGTCGTAGGGCTGGGGGTTAGGAGGCCGGCTTTTCGGGTTCGGGGGCTGGCTTGGCCTGCTGTGCCGCCGTTCCGGCCTCGGGCAGGTTCGTCTGCGGCACGTTGCTGGGCGGGCCGCCCCGGAGTGCTGCCATCTGGATCTGCGTCACCGCCAGCGAAACGACCTTCCTGCCCCCCATTATCTTCCGGGCATCGGCCAGGAAACGCGCTGCCACGGCGTTCTTGTCCACCTGCGCCGGATCGGTCGCCAGCGCGATGGAGTGGCTATTCACGTCACGAACGAACGCGTCCTGGATGAAGGGGGTCTTGCTGCGGATCGCCACGGCCACATCCGGCGAGGAGGCGATGATGGTGCAGGTGATATAGGCATAGCCTGCCAACCGCCCATCGGCATCGTTCATGGGCGAGATGATCGGGGGCATTTCCACGCTGGTGCCGGGCGCGTTGTTGCCCGGCTTCGCAGGCTTTTCGGCCTCCGAACCCCAGGCTGGCGCCGCCAGCAGCCCCGCAAGGGCCAAAATCGCGACCTGCTTCCACATGCCCGCAGCCTGCCAGAAGCAGCCTAAGGGAAGGTTAGTGGGGCCGAACCTTGAGGCCCATCTCGGTCAGAAGGGCTTCCTGCTGGCTTTCATCGATCGTCAGGCCCGCATAATCGGCGAGCAATGCCAGGTTCAGGCCCGAGATCGCAGCGCCCCGCATGTCGGCGCCTCGCAGCGTTGCCCGATCCCATTCCGCCCGGTCGAAGGTGCACCCGGTCAACAACGCATCGGTGAGGTCCACATCGAACAGCGCGGTCTCCGAAAATTTGCAGTTGGGCAATTCGCAGCCGCGCAGGGAGAGGCCCGACAGATCGGCGAAACCAAAATTGCAGCTATCAAACCGCGCCTTGGTCAGCACGACCGTTCGGGAGACCGCCCGGCTGAAATCGGAACCCTTGAAGCGGACACCGCGGAAGCTGCATTCCGTGGCGCGCAGATTATACAGGTTGCTGCGTTCGAACGATCCGGCGGAGAAATTGCATCTCGCCAGTTCCGCGTCCCGCATTTCACAAAACGCAAACGTGCTGCCTTTCTTTTCCTCGGCATCGAACAGGGCGCAATTCTCCAGCCGCGCCTCGACGAAGCTGCAACCGGCGAAACGGGTGGGAGCGAATTTGCAGTCCTTGAAGACGGATTCCGAAAAATCGGCGTTGCGCACGGCGGAAAGCCGGAATGCGCAGCGCGTGAAACGGCAATTTGCGAGATCGAGCTCATCGAGCATTCCTTCGGATGCAAACAGCAAGTCCGCAAACTCCTGCTTCGCCTCCAGGGCTGCGAGCAATTCGTCCCGGGATGGGGCGTGGTAAGCGGCTTCATCGATGAACATTCCCGGCGATCCACGTTTTGCGCTGGCAACCAGCGGTCAGAAATGCACATAGCCCTTGCGGGCCACGGCGATCTCGCGGCCCGCATCGTCCAGAAGCGCCACGCCCTGCCCTCTGACAACGCGCCCGATCTGCGTGACCGCCGTTGTGTCGCGTGACGCCTTGATCGCCTGTTCGACATGGCGCGGCGCCACCGCAAACGCGATCTCATAATCGTCGCCCGCCGTCGCCGCGCGAACGCGCGCATCGGCCCCATCGCCCCAAACCGCCTGCAACGCAGCCGAAAGCGGCAGACGGTGCGCGTCCACCTCGATGCGCACGCCCGAAACCTCCGCGATATGCCCCAGATCGGCGAGCAATCCATCCGAAACATCGAGAGCCGCGCTTGCCACATCGCGCAAGGCGAGCCCCAGCGCGAGACGCGGCCTCGGTTCTTGATAGCGATGCAACAGAAAATCCCGCACCGCATGCGAAACGTCCAGCGGCTCCCGAATCAGCGCCAGTCCGGCGCCGCCATCGCCCACCGTGCCCGAAACAAAAACGAGGTCATCAGGAACCGCGCCCGCGCGCCGGATCATCTTTCCTTCCGGCACAAATCCAAAGGCTGTGATTGCGATGGTAAGCGGCCCCGGCGTCGAAGTCGTGTCACCGCCATAAAGCGAAATGCCGAACTCACGCTGATCTTGCTTCAATCCTTGCGCGAAGGCCGCCAGCCATTCCGCATCGATCTCCGCCGGCAGTGAAATCGCCAGCAGATATCCGGCGGCCGCCGCCCCCTTCGCCGCGAGGTCGGACAAATTCACCCGCAACGCCTTCTTCGCGATCGACGATGGCGGATCGTGCGGAAGGAAATGCACGCCCGCGACGAGCGCATCGGTGGTGATAACCAGTTCATGCCCGGCAGGCGGCGCGACAATCGCCGCGTCGTCCGTCAACCCAAATGCGCCCGGCGCGTCGGCCAGCGGCGCGAAGAGTTCGGCGATCAACGCAAACTCGGAGGGGCGCTCAGAACTGGAGTTCGTCATCGGGCGGTGTTTCGCCAAATTCGACGGCGCGTTTGCGCCGCCCGATCTTGTCCAGGGCGGCATTCACGAAAGCCGGCTCGTCGCCATCGAAGAACGCGTGAGCGATATCGACATATTGGTCGATCACCACTTTCGCCGGCACATCGCGGCGCGAAATGAATTCGAATGAAGCCGTGCGCAGGATGGCACGAAGGATCGAATCCACCCGGCTCAATTTCCAATCCGCAGAAAGGCTCTGCACGATAGCGCGGTCGATCTCTTCCTGGTGATGCGGCACCCCGCGCACGAGATCGCCAAAAAATTCCGCATCCGGCTCGCCCAGCCCCCGCAATTCATCGCGTCCGAAACGATGCTCGAGGAATTCCTCGACGAGTTCGTCCGCGTCGATCCCCGTCTGCTCCATCTGATAAATGGCCTGCACCGCCGCCAGACGGGCCGCCCGGCGTGGTTGATGCTGTGGTTCGGCGGTCATCGGTGGACGCCGAATTTGTTCCGCGTTTCGATCAGCGCAAGGCACGCACGCGCGGCATCGCCGCCCTTGTCACCGCCATCGTGGGCAGCGCGCGCCAGAGCCTGCGCTTCGTTCTCCACCGTCAGGATGCCGTTGCCGATGCAAAGGCCATGATGCAGGCCCAGATGCATCAATCCGCGAGCGGATTCACCGGCCACGATTTCGAAATGAAACGTCTCGCCGCGGATCACGCAGCCCAGCGCCACATATCCGTCATAGCTCTTGCCGGCACCTTCCGCGCCCTTGGCCGCGAACAGGATCGCAGGCGGAATCTCCAGTGCGCCGGGTACGGATATGCGGTCGAACTGTGCGCCGAAATTCGTCAGCGCCTTGGCAGCGCCCTCAAACTGCATGTCGGCGATATGAGAATAGAAGCGCGCCTCGATGATCAAAACATTGGTCATGCGTCGCCCTTTGTTCCGCGGATCGGATGCGTGCCCACGATGTTCAGCCCATACCCGTCCAGCGCCACGGCCTTCTTCTCCGGTGTATCGGTAAGGAGCACCATGTTCTGGACACCCAGATCGAGCAGGATCTGCGCGCCCACGCCATATTCCTTTATCCGCCTGCGGTCGATGTCCTCGGGCATGCGGCGAAGAAGCGTGTCGGTCACGAAGGTAGGCCGCGTCTGCCGAAGGATGACGACAACCCCGCGCCCCTTCTCCGCGATAATGCGCATGCTTTCGCCCAGCGCATCCTTCTCAAACGGTTTGTAACGCAGCATGTCGGAGAAGATGTTGATCGCGTGCATCCGCACCAGCACCGGATCCGGGCCCGCCACGTCGCCCTTCACCAGCGCGATGTGCTCGGCATAATCGATGGTGTTGACGAACACCATCATCTTCCACGTTCCGCCATTGTGGCTTTCGAACGTTGTCTCCACCGCGCGGTTGATCAGGTGATCGTATTTGCGGCGATAGGCAATGAGGTCGGAGATCGTTCCGATCTTGATGCCGTGGAACTGCGCGAATTTCACCAGATCCGGCATCCGCGCCATGGAGCCGTCATCGTTCATGATCTCGCAGATCACGCCTGAAGGATAAAGCCCCGCCAGCCGGGAGATATCGACGGCCGCTTCGGTGTGGCCCGCGCGAACCAGCGTGCCGCCATGGCGCGCCACAAGCGGAAACACATGCCCCGGCATCACGATATCGGCAGGCCCCTTGGTGGGATCGATGGCCACGGCAATCGTGTGCGCACGGTCATGCGCCGAAATACCGGTCGAAACACCTTCGCGTGCCTCGATGGAAACGGTGAACGCGGTCTGATGCGCAGACCCGTTGTACTGCGTCATCATCGGAAGCTGCAACGCGGTGGAGCGCTCCTGCGTCAGGCACAGGCAGATAAGCCCGCGCCCATACTTCGCCATGAAGTTCACAGCCTGCGGCGTGCACATCTGCGAAGGGATAACGAGGTCGCCCTCGTTCTCGCGATCCTCCGCATCGGCCAGGATGAACATCTTGCCGTTGCGCGCATCCTCGATCACATCTTCGATCTGCGAAATGTAATCGTGATAGACTGATGGTTCCGTCATCGGTTTACCAGCCGGGCGACATATCGTGCCATCAGATCGACTTCGAGGTTCACTTTTGCTCCTGGTTTCAGTCGCCCAAAGGTCGTGACCTTGGACGTATGGGGAATGATGTTGACGCCGAAGCGGGTACCGTCGACCTCGTTCACGGTGAGGGAGATACCATCCAAAGCCACGGAGCCTTTCGATGCGATGAACCGCGCCACCGCGACCGACGCTTCAAAGGTGATGCGCAGGGATTCGCCATCCGGCAGAACCGTTTTCACTTCGGCCACGCCATCGACATGCCCGGTCACGATATGGCCACCCAGTTCATCGCCCACGCGCATGGCGCGTTCGAGGTTCACGGGGTCGCCCACTTTCCAATCGCCGAGCGTGGTTTTGGCCAGGGTCTCGCCAGAGGCTGTGAAAGCGAACCAGCGATCCGCACTCGTTCCCTTATCGACCACCGTCATGCACGCGCCCGAGCAGGAGATCGATGCCCCGATCTCCACGTCCGAGACGTCAAAATGGGTGGCGATCACGACATGCGTGTCGCCGCGTTTCTCGATGTGCCGGACCTGGCCGACATCTGTGACGATTCCGGTGAACATGGATTTGTTTTAGGCCCTGACCGCGAAGCTTTCCAGCACGTCCACCCCAAGCGCGCGGCGGCCGGTAAGACCATAATTTTCCAAGGGAAATGCAGGGGCAGCCCGCCCGCCCTCGCCTGCCATGACCGGAGCGCGGAAGATATCCAGCCGGTCCGCAAACCCTTGGCTCAGAAATCCTTCTTCCACAATCGCCCCGCCTTCGACCAGCAGCCGTGTGATGCCGCGCGCCGCCAGCTCGCCCAGCACCGCGCCCAGCTCAGGCCTGCCCTGCGCATCTGACCCGACGCGAACCACCTCCACCCCTGCGGATCGCAACGCCTCGCCCCCGTCGCGGCCGGTGAAAACGATCACCGGCACCGCATGCGCCGATCGCACAAGTTTGGACGTCACGGGCAATCTCAAAGAACTGTCCAGCACCACCCGCACGGGTGACCGGTCTTCCAGCCCAGGGATACGACAGGTCAATTCGGGATCGTCCGCCAGCACCGTTTCGATGCCCACCAGAATGGCGTCATGCCGCGCCCGAAGCAGATGGCCGAAACGGCGCGCGTCGTCCCCGGTGATCCATTGATCGCCACCCGGCACACGCGCGATCTTTCCATCCGCACTCACCGCGAGCTTCAGCGTCACAAGGGGGCGTTTTTTCGTGATGCGCGAAAAGAACCCCGCGTTCAAAGCCGCCGCCTCATCGCGCAACATATCGGTCTCGACCGCCACACCGGCCTCACGCAACAGCGCGAATCCGCGCCCCGACACGCGCGGATCGGGATCTTCCACCGCCGCCACGACGCGGGTGACACCGGCATCGATCAGCGCATTGACACAAGGCGGTGTCTGCCCGATATGCGCGCAAGGCTCCAGCGTCACGAAAGCCGTTGCACCTTTCGCGGCATCACCCGCCTGACGCAGCGCCACCACTTCCGCATGGGGCCGCCCGCCGCGCTGCGTCCACCCACGCCCGACCACGACCCCATCGCGCACAATCACACATCCCACCGCAGGATTGGGTGCCACCGTTCCCAACGCGCGCTCTGCGAGCGTCAGTGCGTGACGCATGTGGCGCGCCTCATTCACGGCGAAAGCTTCAATGTCGCGCGAAATCCTGTGCCGACTGCGCTTGCGCCGTCCTTGAGCGTCGGCGCAACCCGATAGAGCGTGACAATCTGCGATGCCGCCATCTGGAATTGCGCCCGGAACGGCCCTTCCGGTACCGCAATCTCAGGGCACACCGCAGAAAGATCCGCCTGCACCACACACCCGATCTGAATCTCCGTTGCCGCTCCTGCGGCCAACGCATCGTGCGGATAAAAACGCACCATCTCCTCGGCGCGCGGTTGCACGGTGAATGTCAGCAATCCTTGTTTCGAGGCATCGACCTTCAACCCCTCGCGCCGGTCATCCGCCGCGATGCGCAGAGATACCACGGTGTTTTCGCCGGGCGTCCATTTCCCGCCGCGCGATTTGTCCGCCACGCGGTAGTCATTTATTCGCTGCAACGCCACATCGATATAGGCGGCGGCCGCCGGATCGTTTTTCGCGTTCGCCACGCAATTCTCCAGATGGCCATCGGCATCGTCGATCGCGCAATCGAGCGCCACGGATACGGGCTGGGAAGGCAAAGGCACGCCATCGAGGCTGTGATGCAGCCGACTGATGGACGGCGTTGCCGTGAACACCAGATCAGCAAATGCGAGTGTTCCCCGGCGGGGGCGCTTGGTATATTCGCCGAGAACGATGCGCACCACACATTGTGCGGGCTTATCCGCCATCGCTGCGCGCACCTCTCCGCTCATGTTCACCGTCGTGGCGCCATCGTGCAGCGTTGCGCTCAGTTCAAACGGCCATTCGGTTTGGGGTTTGGCGGCATCGACATGAAGTATCTGCAGCGCAGATCCTCCGCCGACCTTCACTTCGGATTGCTGTGCCTGAAAGCCGATCTCGGAGGGTGCGAATGGCGGCGGCGCCCGAAAATCCCCCAATGATGCCTGCACCGCGTTCGCGACTTTCTCATAATCCGACCGGCACGATGCGACATCCGTCAGCGGCGCGGCGTGAGACGCGAGAATATGAAACCTGTCCCAGGGTTCGGGGATATATTGCGCGCCAAACTTCAGGCCGCCGAGCGCAAAAGCGTTGTCCGCGAAAATCCCCCGGAACGGCAGGGCTTTCCACACAACGCCGGGCGTGGCCGCGCGCACTTCATCATATGTCATGCCGGTCTTGATGGGCCCGATCGCGTATTGATCGTCCGCCCGCGCCGCGTTCGCCGCCAGCAACACGGTCAAAAAAAGGATCGCGCGTTTCATGCCGGGCCCTTCCCCACCTTTGCCTGCGAACGCAAGGCTATCCCAAAAAGCAAAACTTGATGGCATTCATTGGGCAATGAAAAGCCGGTTTCACCAGCTTTAGGTCCAGGAAATTATTTCAACACAACAAAAAAATCGCGCAGGCAGGCGGTTCAACCACTTACCCCCCACCAGCGTCACGCTGTTCAGTATACGGACACTGTGAAGCCGCGCGCCAAGCGCCCATCTTCCTTGCCGAAACGACTGGCAGCACATGGAAGGAAGGGGGATACCCTCATCGATTTTCAAAAAACGAATACCGAACTAATCCCGTTCGCCACCCATTTCGCCGATCAGGGCTTCGAAATCCTTGGTCTCCCGGAAGTTCTTGTAGACCGAGGCGAAACGGACATAGGCCACCTTGTCCAGGCTCGAAAGCGCCTGCATCACAAGCTCGCCAATCACGGTGGAAGGCACTTCGTTCTCGCCCATGCTTTCAAGGCGGCGCACGATGCCCGTCACCATGCGGTCCACGCGCTCGGCTTCCACCGGGCGTTTGCGCAGCGCATGCGCGAGCGAGCGCTCCAGCTTGTCCCGCTCGAACGGTTCGCGGCGCCCGGTCTTCTTCACCACCACAAGTTCGCGCAATTGCACACGCTCGAAAGTGGTGAACCGGCCACCGCAGGCCGGGCAATGGCGCCTGCGCCGGATGGCGGAGTTGTCTTCACTCGGGCGGCTGTCTTTGACTTGCGTGTCGTCGTGTCCGCAAAACGGGCAGCGCATGGTCTGATCCTACTGGTAGATCGGGAAACGTTTGCACAATTCGGCGACACGGGCGCGAACGGAAGCCTCGACCGCCGCATCCCCCTCTTCGCCCTTCGCCGCCACGGCGTCCACGACTTCGACAATCAGCTTGCCGATCTCTTTGAATTCCGAAGGCCCGAATCCGCGCGTCGTGCCCGCAGGCGAACCCAGCCGGATGCCGGAGGTCACGAAGGGCTTCTCGGTGTCGAACGGAATGGCGTTCTTGTTGGTCGTGATCGCTGCGCGATCCAGCGCCTTCTCGGCCGCGCGTCCCGTCGCCTTCTTGGGGCGCAGGTCGACCAGCATCAAATGCGTATCGGTCCCGCCCGAGACGATATCGAGCCCTTCGGAGTGCAACGTCTCCGCCAACACTTTCGCGTTGGTGACGACGTTCCTCGCATAGATCTTGAAGTCGGGTTTCAACGCTTCGCCAAAAGCCACTGCTTTTGCAGCAATAACATGCATCAGCGGTCCGCCCTGCAATCCGGGGAATACCGCCGAATTGATCTTCTTGCCGAGGTCCGCATCGCGCGAAAGGATCATGCCACCGCGCGGTCCGCGCAGGGTCTTGTGCGTGGTCGTCGTCACGACATGGGCGTGCTCGAGAGGATTGGGGTGAACGCCACCGGCCACCAGCCCTGCAAAATGCGCCATATCGACCATGAAGTAAGCACCGATCGAATCCGCGATTTCGCGGAATCTCTTGAAGTCGATGACGCGCGCATAGGCCGAGCCGCCCGCGATGATGAGCTTGGGCTTGTGGCTTTGCGCCAGTGCTTCGACCTCATCCATGTCGATGAGATGGTCCTGGCGCCGCACGCCATAAGAAACCGGCGTGAACCACCTGCCCGATTGGTTGACAGGCGAACCATGGGTCAGGTGCCCACCGGCCGCCAGATCGAGCCCCATGAAGGTGTCGCCCGGCTTCATCAAGGCAAAGAAAACGGCCTGGTTTGCCTGTGCGCCCGAATGCGGCTGCACATTTGCGAAAGAACAGTCAAAAAGACGGCACGCCCGCTCAATCGCGAGTTCTTCGGCAACGTCAACATATTCACAGCCGCCATAATACCGACGGCCAGGATAACCTTCCGCATATTTGTTGGTCAGGACGGAACCCTGGGCTTCCAGGACCGCCTTGGAAACAATGTTTTCCGAGGCAATGAGTTCGATCTTGTCCCGCTGCCGTTCCAGTTCCTCGCCGATGACACGAGCGATCTCGGGGTCGGCCTCTGCCAAGCTACTGGAAAAAAAGCCGGATTCGCGCAGTCCGGTGTTGGTCATCGTCGCCACCATTACGTATTGTCCCCTCGCGCTGCCAGTCGCGGTTCTTCCCTACCGTTTTACCAGATGTTGCGCCAGATGCGGCGAACCGTCCGGCGAGAGATCTTGCACCGGCATTACCGCATAACGGTTGTTATCCTTAGGTACCTAACAACCTGTCATACCAAATCAAGCTGTGCGGAAGTTCCAAAACAACCCTTGCGCGCAAAGCAAAGTCGGAAACGAGCAACCCAAAATAAACCTCAACAAAAGTACAACTTACTATCAATGCTGTCAGTCTACAGAGTCTTACACTTTTTTTCCTTTGCATTGCCTTGCTTTCGCTCTGGAGACGCGCAATACCGGACAAAAGAAGACAGCAAGACACCGAGGATTTGTGATGGCGTCTCAGGACCACACCGCGCCGCGTGCCGAAGATTTGCTCAAACTCGCCTCCGACATCGTGTCGGCCTATGTGAGCAACAATCCCATGCCGGCCGCGGATCTGCCGAACATGATCCGCAGCGTGCACGCAACGCTGGGCGGTTTGACGAGCGATGGCCTGGGCGAAGGAATCCCGGGCGGTCACAAGCCCGCGGTTCCGGTGAAAAAATCGATCACACCGGATTACGTCATCTGCCTGGAAGACGGCAAGAAATTGAAAATGCTCAAGCGCTACCTGCGCTCGAACTACGATCTGACGCCGGAAGAATATCGCGCCAAGTGGGGCTTGCCCGCCGACTATCCGATGGTCGCACCGAACTACGCGGCCAAGCGCTCCGAATTCGCCAAGAAGATTGGCCTCGGCCGCAATCCCGCGCCAGCGAAACGCCGCCGCTAGGTCTCGTCCCGTTTCTTCTTCAGAATAAACGCAAGCTTGCGGGCAGCCGTAAGGCGCAACGCCTCGCGCGCACTCGGATTTGCAGGCCCGATCACGCTCGCTTCTGTTCCCGTCACGGGATCAATAGCCGTGGCTTTGACAACGTTGCCTTGCGCCGAAAATTCGAAATAGATCTTGTCGCCCTTGGCCGCGGCCATGGATCAGGCGGCTCGGTTCAACCGATGCGCCGTCCACACCTTGTCGAGCGCCTCGACCAACGCTGCCATCATCTCATCGGTGTGCATCGGCGACGGCGTGAAACGCAGCCGTTCCGCACCGCGTGGCACAGTGGGGAAATTGATCGGCTGCACATAAATCGCGTGATCGCGCAGCAACGTATCCGAAACCGATTTGCACAGCACGGCATCGCCAACAAAAACGGGCACGATATGGCTCGGCGAATCCATCACCGGCAATCCCGCATCGGCCAGCATGCGTTTCAGTTTGGCCGAGTTTTCATGGAGTTTTTCGCGCTCCACATTGCTGGTTTTCAGGTGCCGCACCCCGGCCAGCACGCCAGCCGCCAGAACCGGCGCCAGAGACGTGGTGAAAATGAAACCTGGCGCAAAAGACCTGATGCAATCCACCAATTCGCCCGATGCCGCGATATACCCGCCCATCACGCCGAACGCCTTGGCCAGCGTTCCTTCGATGATGTCCACGCGATGCATCGCGCCATCTCGCGCGGCAACGCCCGCACCGCGCGCCCCATAAAGGCCAACGCCGTGCACCTCATCGAGATAGGTCAGCGCGCCATATTTTTCCGCCAGATCGCAAATCCCGGCGATCGGTCCGAAATCGCCGTCCATCGAATAAACGGATTCAAATGCAATCAACTTGGGCGCATCCGGATCGGCATCGGCCAGCAACTCTTCGAGATGCGCGAGGTCGTTATGACGGAAAACGCGCTTTTCCATTCCGCCATGGCGGATACCCTCGATCATCGAAGCATGGTTGAGCGCGTCGGAAAACACGATCATTCCCGGCAACAGCTTGGCCATTGTCGCGAGCGTCGCATCGTTCGATACAAAGCCGGACGTGAATGTCAGCGCCGCTTCTTTGCCATGCAGATCTGCAAGCTCGCGCTCCAGTTCGACGTGGTAATGCGTTGTACCCGAAATATTGCGCGTGCCGCCCGAACCCGCGCCTGCGTGATCGAGCGCATCGTGCATCGCGGCCAGCACTTTGGGATGCTGCCCCATGCAGAGATAATCGTTGCTGCACCACACGGTTATGGGCCGCTTGGCACCGTCCGCATGGAAATCGGCATTCGGGAAAACACCGCGCTGGCGCACGATATCGGCGAACACACGATATCGCCCTTCGCGCCTCAAACCACCCAGCGCATTGCGGAACTTCGCTTCGTAGGGAAACACCATCGCTCGTCTACCGGGCCCGTCCGGCCCGCTCTTGCTAGCTCTGGCCGCAGGATAACCCCTTACCCCCTTGAACCCCAAAGCGAATTGTCACATCGGGATATCTATTCCGCCCCCTAGTTGCGACTTATTCTTAAGAAGCGGTGGCAACCACCGCATTGACCGCCATGGCAATCAGCACCGTGTTGAAGAAAAATGAGACCACAGAATGGGTCAGCGTCGACCGCCGCATCTCGGTGGTCAGCACCTGCACATCGGAAACCTGCGCCGTCATGCCCACCACGAAGGAAAAATAGAGAAAATCCCAAGCCCCCGGCTCGCCCGTGCCGGGAAATTTCAACGCCTTGGTCTTGCCATCCTCCCCACCCAAATAATGCGTGTTGGCATAGTGGAATGCGCCGATCGTATGCAGCGTAAACCACCCCAGCGGCGCACTCGCTACCGACAGCACGAACGCCAATGTTCCCGGATTCTGTTTCTGGTTGAGCACTGTGAATATACCGACCAGGCACAACGCAATCACAGCGATCGCGATGACAAGCACGATGAACGCGCCTTCATCCTCTATCGCCGCGCGCTTCTTGAGCCCTTCTTCATCCAGATGCACCACCAGCAACGCACTTGCGATCAGATAGGTGAGAAAAAAGGCGTCGCCTCCCGCGGCGATGCGCGCAGGCGGTTCCCAAGCCCAGGTCAGGGCATAAACGGCGATGCCGAGCAAAACGGCCCCGTAGAACCGCGAGTGGTGATAGAGATAAGCGCGCAGAAGGGAGCGACGGGCAGCAGCCATGCCCCTTCATCGCACGAAATCGGGCTTGGACTAAAGCCGGAAACGAACCTGGTCGATCCAGAACCGCTCGAGGCGACGCAGGGCCACATTGGTCCCTTCGAGGTCGCCGGCATCGACATTGCCCACCGCCTGCAACGACAGCAGGTGCCGGTTGAAAAGTTCGACGAGCATGGCGCGAACCGCCTCGCCCTTCCTGGTCAACCGCACGAGCACAGACCGACGATCCACCGCCGAGCGTTCGTGATGGATATAGCCAGTATCGACCAGTTTCTTCAGATTGTAGGAAACGTTCGATCCGAGGTAATGCCCGCGCGTGCGCAACTCGCCCGCCGTCAATTCCTGGTCACCGACGTTGAACAGCAGGAGAGCTTGAACGGAATTGATCTCGCGTTCGTCGCGGCGATCAAGTTCATCCTTGATAACGTCGAGCAGCTGCCGATGCAGGCGCTCGATCAGGCCGAGCGTCTCCAGATAGTGCTTGCCGACACCCGGTGTTTCGCCGAGCGGCGCTCCCGGTTGGGTCTTTGCCAATGCTGTCATCTTCATCCCCTGCTATTGCGCAGGCCCACCTTCGTTTGGGCTCAAGGTAGGGATGACTCGTTAAAAGTGCGTAAAAAACTCTCAGGCCGTTCCACGCAGCATATTGATTATGCCCGAGAAATCCGTGCCGCCATGGCCTTTCGCGGCAAACATTGCATAAAGTTGAGCGGCCTCCGCGCCGAGCGGTGTCGCCGCATTGGCCGAAATAGCGGCCCCTTGCGCGAGCTTCAAATCCTTCAACATCAACGCCGTAGCGAACCCGCCCGCATAGTCCCGATTGGAAGGTGCGGTCGGTACCGGTCCCGGAACAGGACAATAGGTGGTCAACGACCAGCACTGACCTGAAGCCGCCGACATGATGTCGAAAAGTTTTTGCGGATCGAGCCCCAACTTCTCGCCGAGCACGAAAGCCTCACACGTTCCGATCATCGAGATCGCGAGCAACATATTATTACAAATTTTCGCAGCCTGCCCCGCGCCCGCGCCGCCTGCGTGAACAATGCGCTTGCCCATCTTTTCCAGAACAGGCTGCGCCCGCCCGAACGCCGCCTCGCTGCCGCCGCACATGAATGCCAGCGTTCCCGCTTCCGCTCCACCGACGCCGCCGGAAACCGGCGCATCGAGAAAATCAAAGCCCGCCTTCTCCGCCGCCACATGAACGGAACGGGCGGAATCGATGTCGATGGTCGAGCAATCGATCAACAGTGCGCCTTTCTTCGCATGCACCAACACACCATCCTCAAGGTAGACCGCGCGCACATGCTGCCCTGCAGGCAGCATGGTGACGATTACATCAGCACCTGCAATTGCCTCGTTCGCCGTCTTGGCCGCGGTAGCCCCAGCGTCCGTCGCTGTTTTCAATGCTGCAGCGCTCAGATCGAAAGCGCACACGCCATGCTGCGCCTTCAGTAGATTGCGCGCCATCGGACCGCCCATATTGCCGAGGCCGATAAATGCGATGTTGGTCATAGTGGCAACTCCTTGTTGTCGATAGGGGCAAAGTAAGCATGAACCTGGGCTTCGCTTACTTCGTTTAATGCTGCAGGCTTCCATTTTGGCGCACCATCCTTATCCAGGATCGTTGCGCGGACGCCTTCATAAAAATCGTGGCCGGAAATGATGCGATTGACCATGCGAAATTCCATGCGCATACAATCGTCGAACCCGAGCTTTGCTCCCTCCCGGATTTGCCAGAATGTTATTTTCACACTGGTCGGAGACTTGGTGCGGATAGTCGCGGCAGTGTCACTCGCCCAATCGGTATGCTCGAGATCGAGAGCCGCCAGAATCTCCTCCACGGAATTGCCGCTGAAAATCCGATCGATAGTCGCACGATGCTCGCTCAGGAAATCCCCCGGCACGGCTTCACCTGATGTCTTCAAAACATCATCCGGCGACGCCCCTTCCGCGAGCTGTCCGACAAATCCATCCCATTTTGCGAACGGCACGAAATGTGTCGCCACACCGGCATAAAGCGTGTCCGCCGTTTTCAGACGGGCGCCGGTGAGCCCGAGATACATGCCAATTTGCCCGGGGCAGCGCGGCAAAAAATAGCTTCCGCCCACGTCTGGAAAAAGCCCAATACCTGTTTCCGGCATCGCAAACATCATCGCTTCACCTGCAATGCGATGGCTGCCATGAACCGAAACGCCGACGCCGCCACCCATCACAATCCCGTGGATCAACGCAATATAAGGTTTGGGAAAATGCTTGATCGCAGCGTCAAGGATATATTCGTCGCGATAGAATTCCAGCGCATATGGCGTCCCCGCCCTGCCGGATTCATAAAGCACGCGGATATCACCGCCTGCGCAAAATGCGCGTTCGCCCGCGCCACGAACGACGACCGCTTTCACATCCGTATCGTTCGCCCACGCATCCAATTGCGCCTTCATTTTCAGGCACATTCCATGCGTCAGCGCGTTGAGCGCCTTGGGGCGATTAAGCGTGATCAACCCGATGGCGCCACGCCGTTCGAACAAAACCTCATCTTCGTCAATCATGCCGTCTCACTGCCGAAATAGCTCACGCGCAATAATAACGCGCATGATCTCATTGGTACCTTCAAGTATCTGATGCACGCGCAAATCGCGCACATGTCGCTCTGCTGGAAAATCTTTTAAATAACCATAGCCACCGTGCAGCTGGAGTGCGTCGTTGGCGATTTTCGAGCAGGTGTCGGTCGCAAACCGTTTCGCCATGGCGCATAGCATTGTTGCGCGCGGGCTGCGTTGGTCGAGCGATGCGGCTGCACTGCGGATCATCAGCCGAGAAGCCTCCAGCTCGGTCGCCATATCTGCGAGCTTGAATTGTGAAGCCTGGAATTCCGAGATGGCTTTGCCAAACTGCTTGCGATCTTTGGTGTAGGCCATCGCTTCTTCAAGCGCGGCGCGCGCCGTTCCGACGGAACATGCACCGATATTGATGCGCCCGCCGTCCAGCCCCATCATCGCAATACGAAAGCCATCCCCCTCAGCTCCGATGCGATTGGCGACCGGGACACGACAGTCATCGAAAATTACCTGCGCCGTGGGCTGACTGTTCCAGCCCATCTTGCGTTCCTTCTTTCCGAACGAAAGGCCAGGCATTCCCTTCTCGACAACAATGCAAGAGATACCCTTCGGCCCGTCCTCGCCGGTACGCACCATGCAGGTGTAGATATCGGAAACGCCAGCGCCCGAAATGAACGCCTTCGATCCGTTCAGCATATAGTGATCGCCATCACGCACCGCGCGCGTCTTTAGATTGGCCGCATCGGAACCAGCGCCCGGTTCAGTCAGGCAATAGCTCGCGATCTTTTCCATCGTCGCCAATTTCGGCAGCAACCGTTTGCGCTGCTCATCGTTGCCGAAGCGATCGATCATCCACGATGCCATGTTGTGGATGGAGATATATGCAGCGGTCGACGTACATCCCGCCGACAATTCCTCGAAGATGATCGCGGCATCCAGCCGGGACATCTCCGATCCACCCACATCGCTCTTTACATAGATACCCGCAAAGCCGAGTGCCGCCGCTTCACGCAGCGTTTCGACAGGAAAAATCTCCTTCTCGTCCCAAAGCGCTGCCTGCGGCGCAAGCTTCTCGCGCGCAAAACGGCGGGCGGCATCTTCGACCGCGCGCTGGTCTTCGGTCAGTTCAAAATCCATCGGCTATCCGTCCTGTGTCCCGGCAATTTTACCAAGCTTCTCAAGCCTGCGACGCCCTTGCAATCCGGCATTTTCTCCCCCCCGCATTGACAAGAAAGCCGCCTCGTTTCAAGGAACAACCATGGACCCCAGCTTCCCCGCTATCCGCATGCGCCGTCTGCGGCGCCATGATTGGTCGCGCCGCCTGGTTGCCGAACATACGCTGGCGTCGGCTGATTTCATCTGGCCCATTTTTGTCATCGATGGCGAGAATCGCCGTGAACTGGTTCCCTCAATGCCCGGCGTGGAAAGGTTATCAGCCGATCTTGCCGCCGGTGCCGCGGAAGAAGCGGCGAAACTTGGCATTCCTGTTATAGCGCTCTTCCCCTTTACCGATCCATCGCTCAAGACACCGGACGGACGCGAGGCGCTGAACACAAACAACATCGTTTGCCGCGCAGTGCGGGCGATCAAGAAAGCCGTTCCGCATATCGGTGTGCTTTGCGACGTTGCGCTTGACCCCTATACAAGCCATGGCCATGACGGCGTGCTGGATGGCGAAAATGTCGCCAATGATGCCACGCTCGAAATCCTGGTGCAGCAAGCCTTGGTGCAGGCCCAGGCCGGATGCGACATCATTGCTCCGTCGGACATGATGGACGGCCGCGTCGGCGCCATCCGGGCTGCGCTTGAAAAAGCTGGCTTCAACGACACACTAATCATGGCGTATGCCGCCAAATATGCGAGCGCGTTCTATGGTCCCTTCCGCGATGCTGTCGGGTCATCCAAGGCACTGATTGGCGACAAGCGCACCTATCAAATGGATTCCGCCAACGGCGATGAAGCATTGCGCGAGGTCGCACTCGACATTGCGGAAGGTGCGGACATGGTGATGGTGAAGCCCGGTATGCCGTATTTGGATGTGCTTCGCCGGGTGAAAGACGCGTTCGGAATGCCGACCTTCGCCTATCAGGTGTCGGGTGAGTATTCGATGCTGATGGGCGCCATCGAACGCGGCTGGTTCGAGCGCGACCGCGTTATTCTCGAAAGCCTGATCGCTTTCAAGCGCGCGGGCGCGAGCGGCATCCTCACCTATTTTGCGAAGGATGCCGCAAAGCTTCTTCAGTCCCGTTGAACTTGGAACAGGCTGCGCAACAGAATTTCTGCGCGTGACGGCAGCACTTCCAAACCCGAACGACGCTGACCAAGATCGATCACGTTTTCCAGAATCAACATGGCGAGGCCATGCACCGCGGCCCAAACTGCGAGCCCCAGTGCTGCGTCGTGCAACGCATTTCCGATCTCGTTGCCGATTGCATCGGCAGCCGCGGTCAGTTCCGGAAAGTTGTCACGATTGGGAAGTTGCGGCCCGAACATCAACCGTGCCAATGCCGGACGCTTGGCTGCAAACCGCATATAGGCCGCGCCGATGTTGGCAATACGATCGGATTCTACGGCTTTCTGCGCCGCAGCCGAAACGATCTCCTCACGCAATTCCACGAAGCCTTCCTTCGCCAACTCGACGAGCAGCGCCTCGTGGTTCGGGAAATGGCGGTAAGGCGCCGCATGGCTGACACCGGCGCGCCGTGCGACCGCTCTCAGACTCAGGTCAGATGCACCTTCCTCAAGAATTCCGCGCGCGGATTCCAGCAGCGCGCTCCTCAGATTTCCGTGATGATAACGACGTGCTTCGGCGTCCATCAGAGCGCCCCCCTTTTTGCTTCGAGCCGTGCAAACAAACCAGACGTATCCCAGCGACGTCCACCCATTTTCTCCACCTCTGCATAAAATTCATCGACAAGATTCGTAACCGGCAACAGCGCGCCGTTGCGCTTTGCCTCCGCGAAACATATCGCGAGATCTTTCCTCATCCACTCCACAGCGAAGCCATGTTCGAAATGCCCTTCCAGCATCGTCTTGTAACGATTGTCCATTTGCCAGGATTGCGCGGCACCTTTGGAAATCACGTCGACGACGGCCAACGCATCGAGACCCGCAGCTCGCGCGAAACTAAGGCCCTCGGATAATCCTTCTACCAGCCCTGCAATGCAAATCTGGTTCACCATCTTGGTGAGCTGTCCCGATCCAGCGGGGCCCATCAATCTACAGCGCTTGGCATAGACGGAAACGACGGGTTCGGCCTTGTCGTAGTCGGATTGGGTGCCGCCGCACATCACCGTCAGCTGCCCATTCTTTGCGCCCTGCTCCCCACCGGAAACCGGCGCGTCAACAAATCCAAACCCGCGCCGCCTCGCCTCGCCGCCCAGTTCGCGCGCGATGGCCGCCGAAGCCGTTGTGTGATCTACGAATACCGCGCCCGGCTTCATGCCAAAGAATGCGCCAACTTCGCCTATCGTTATATTGCGCAGATCCTCATCGCGGCCGACGCAGGCGAAAACCACATCCGCGCTCTTTCCGGCTTCAGCGGGAGTTTCTGCAACGCGCCCGGAATATTCCTCTGCCCAAGCTTTCGCTTTGGCTCGCGTGCGATTGAAAACCACAACATCGTGGCCCGCGCGGGCGAGGTGGCCGGCCATGGGGTAGCCCATTACTCCGAGACCAATGAAAGCTACGCGCGTCATTCCATCACTTCCACTTTGGTGCCTGGTGCGAGGTGAACCTTTTTCATCATCATAACAACCACGAATGCCGGCAACGAAATAAAGAACATAAACAGAAAATCGTTCGCGTAGGCGATCATCTGAGCATTGTGTTCTATGATGCCATTGATCTGCTGAAGCCCGAACGGCAGCTTCGGATTCCAGAACATGCTCGGCGCGTTGACGCCCAGGGCACGATTGAAGGGTGTGACATGCGATGCAAGCTGGGCATGGTTGATCTGCGTGCTGCTCGTCAGCACAGTCGTGGTGACGGACACGCCGATCGCGCTCCCAACATTGCGCATAAGATTCATCACCGCAGTACCGTCCGTACGCAGATATTGGGGCATCGTCGCAAACGCGATCAAATTCATCGGCACAAACACGAAGCCCATACCTACGCCTTGGAAAAATGTCACCCAGACCAAGGTCCAGGGACTGATAGCTGGAGTCCAACCAGACATTTCCCACATGGACCAAGCCAACAAGACAGTGCCGAGGCCGATAAGGAACCGTGCGTCGATCCTCAACGCCATGCGGCCGGCGAACATCATCGCAAACATCGTTCCAAAGCCGCGCGGCGCCATCAGGAGGCCGGTTTCAGCAACCGAATAACCGCCCAGGTTTTGCAAATAGGGCGGCAGCAATGCCGAACTCGCGACGAGGATAGCACCTGTCACAAACATCAGCAGCATGGCGGAAAGATAATTGTGATCCTTGAACAACGGTCGCGGAATGAAGGGATTGCGCGCGGTCAGCATATGAACGAGGAAAAGATAAATACCCAACCCGGCAATCACGGCCTCGATAATGATTTCGCCGGAATCGAACCAGCTCTTCGTGGTACCGCGGTCGAGCATCAGCTGCAGCGCGCCCAGGCCGACGGCCAGCATAGCAAAGCCGGACCAATCAAATTTCATTGAGGAGTCGCGAGGCGAATCCTTGAAGAACAGCAAGATGCCCAGAACGGCCGCGATGCCGAACGGCACATTGATGTAGAATACCCAGCGCCAGCTGTAAGCGTCCGTCAGATAGCCGCCGAGTGTCGGCCCCAGGATCGGTCCAAGCATCACGCCCATGCCCCAGATCGCCATGATTGAGCCACGCTTCGCGGGCGGGTAGAGATCGAGCATGATGGCCTGCGACAGCGGACTCAGCGATGCACCGAACATGCCCTGCATCAGGCGAAAGACGATCATCTGCTCGAGCGATTGTGCCGCCCCGCACATCATGGACGTGATCGTGAACCCGGCCAGACTTACAAGCGCGAACTTTTTTTTGCCGAAACGTGAGGCAAGCCAACCGACTGGCGCAGTCATTATCGCGGCGGCAACAATATACGAGGTCAATATCCAGGTGACCTGATCGCGCGAGGCGGCCAGGCTACCCTGCATATAGGGTAGCGCGACATTGGCGATCGTGGAATCAAGCGCCTGCATGAACACGCCGGCCATCGAGCAAATCAGCACAACGCGCAGGGCAAACGGATCGTAAGACTCCGCTGAATGTCCGGCCCCAGATCTCATACTTCCCTTATCCGTTCGCCATCCGGTACCAGCGGCGATGGCCGGTATCGATGGAAATGAATGCACTCATGCCCGCACGCAGGATGGGATCGCCCGGCTTGCTCTCAAGCTTGACGCGCACCGCAATCCGCTGAACGACTTTGACCCAGTTACCCGAAGAATTTTCGGCGGGAAGCGGCGAGAACGTGGAACCGGATGCCGCCGCAATCGCTTGAACCGTGCCGCGCCATTTATGGCCCGGATAAGTGTCGATCGTTACATCCACTGGCTGGCCGGGATGGACATGTGTCAGGTCAGTTTCCTTCATGTTTCCTTCGACCCAGACGTCCCGGTCGGATACCAGCCCGACCGCGCTTGTGGTGGTGAAAGCGGACATGGCGGAGATCACAAGCGTTCCCGGCTGAAGTGAATCCACTTCCGCGACGATGCCATCGAAAGGTGCGCGAACAACTGTGTGATCGAGTTGACGTTGCATTTCGTCAACCTGTGCCTGAGCCTGCATATAGGCTGGCGCCTGTTCTGTGGGTAGATCGGGGTTTCCATTCAGCTTCGCAAGATCGACCTGCGCGGATTGCTTCAATGAATCCAGCGTCGCTTGCGCGGAAATATAAGTGGCGCGCTGCTGGTCGTATAGCGTGTGAGCAATCGCATTGTCGGCCACCAGCTTGCTGTAGCGATCGAGCGTCGTCTTGGCCACGGCGACCTGGGCGGCCTGAGCACCGGTTTGCTGAATATCGCGACGATAGTCGGCCTTGGTGGATTCTACATTCTGCGCCGCGGTAGCCAAAGCCGCCTTGGCATTGTCCAACGCGATCTGGAATGGCTTGGGATCCAGGCGAAAAAGAATATCGCCCGCCTTCACATGCTGGCCTTCACGGACATTCACGTCCTTTACAAGGCCGGATACGTCCGTCGAAACCATCAGCTGTGCGGCTCTTACGTAGGCATCGTCTGTGGTGACGTAGCGGCCGCCCGTCAGATAGACGATCAGAGACACCGTCGCGACAATCGCCACGCCGCCAATCATCAGCACCCGGCGCAGCAGCGCCTTGTTATCCCACAAACGTTTCAGTCTGCCGCGCGAATGGGGCAACTCGTATCGGGAAATTGTATCGGCAGGCATTACGTTCATCTCAATTGCTCCCGACCGCGGAAAGCTTCATCGCTTCCGCGTCCGTCAAATAATTTTTCATGCTCAGCAAGGTGTCGATCAGCGTCTCACGGACTTCGGGGGCAATCCCCTCCAGAAGCTCATCGTTCATCGCCGCGCGATAACGTGTGATCTTGTCCACCACCGGCTGTGCGGGGGGCAGATTGTGCAGGCGCCATATCCGCCGGTCGTTCGGATCGGCGCGACGCTCGACCAATCCACGGGCCTCAAGCTTGTCGACCAAGCGGGCAACCGTGATCGGTTCAACTTCGAGAATGCCAGCCAATTCGTTCTGCGAAAGACCTGGCTGGCGTTCAAGCCGTGCGAGAATCACCCATTGGGCACGGGTCGCACCGTGCTCGCGTGCCCGCTGGTCAAAATGTGTGCGCTGCAAGCGCGCCACATCGTGCAGCAACAACAAAAGGTCGCGATCAAGGGAAACCGCCATAATTGTCCTCCGGGTCCGAGAACGTAAGCATTGCTATGATAACATTCAACAACGATAGCCTTGCTCATGACAGCCATGCGAGAAACGCACGACTGCACGAACCTTCGCACACGCAACGTCCATAACAGTCTGGAATTATTGTAAATATCCCGCACCTTCTGCGTATGGGGTGACGAGGAACCCTTGTCGCAAATGCGTCACCAGACCGTCATCTGAGTGAAATTCCGGCCCGGTAGGACCCTCTCAGCCGCCAAGAAAGGCGAGCCGGACGCCGCATCCTTTTGCGGAAATCGAGTGGGGACGACATGAAATTCAGAACGATTTTGCTGGGCGCGGCGGCTTGCATGACGCTTGGCGGGCCAGCATTTGCACGCGAAACCGTGGAACAGCGGCTGGAGCGGATGGAGCAGGTCATCCACGACCAGCAACAGGAAATTTCAGATCTCAAAGCACAACAGGCAAGCACACCCGCCGCACCGGCGACACCTGCCGATCAAGTGGCCGAACAACCTGCCTCTCAGGCCGACGTCGAAGCCCTGCAGAACCAGGTTTACGAACAGGCCGCTGCCAACAAATCCGGCTGGTGGAACAGCACCAAGGTTTCCGGCCGCATGTATTACGACATCACGAATGTTGATGGCCGCTCTACGGCCTATCCAAATTCGGGCGCCGCACCCGTGCGCAGCCGCAACACCGCCGATGGCGTGAACTTTGACATCAAGCGGTTCTACATCGGTATAGATCACACGTTCGACGACGTGTTTTCTGCCAACGTGACGACCGACTTCACTTATGACAGCGGTTCCTCCACGTCGCAGCTTTATCTGAAGAAAGCCTACCTGCAGGCGAAGCTCAACGACATGGTCACCTTTCGCTTGGGTTCGGCCGATCTTCCGTGGGTGCCGTTCGTCGAAGACGTTTACGGCTATCGCTATGTCGAAAACGTGATGATCGACCGAGACAAATTCGGTACCTCGGCCGATTGGGGCGTTCACATGCTGGGCAAATTCGCCGACGGCCTCATTAACTACCAGATCTCGGCGATCAACGGCGCGGGCTACAAAAAATCCCCGACGAACCCAACGAACCGCTCCAAGGGCATCGACGTCGAAGGCCGCGTGAACCTGAATTATGACGGGTTCATCCTGGCGGTCGGTGGATATACGGGCAAGCTTGGCAAAGACATTGAACCCGCGTCTGTGTTGGCCCCAAATCCGACAGCGCGCACGGCGAACCGTTTCGACGTTCTTGCTGCCTATCAGCTTGACGCTATCCGCGCAGGGTTTGAATATTTCCACGCCACCAATTGGAACAACGTCGCCTCGGCGAACGCCAAGGACCAGGATGATGGCTACTCATTCTTCGGTTCATATCAGTTCGACCCGCAATGGGGCGTGTTCGGCCGCTACGAATGGGTACGCCCGACCACGACAACGAACCTCTCTACCGTGCCGCTCGCGACTACGGTGAAGGACAACTATTACAACATCGGCATCTCATACAGCCCGGCGAAAATCGTGGACTTTGCGCTGGTCTATAAGCACGAGAATGTTCTCAACGGCGTGCTTGCCACATCGAACGGCAACATCGGCGGTTCGACAGCACTTGCCTACAACAACGGTTCCTACAACGAAATTGGCCTTTGGGGTCAGCTTCGCTGGTAAGCATCTTAAAGGATTACACTCCCCCTCGACTGACGCCGCCGGGAAACCGGCGGCGTTTCTTTTTTCAGCAAGCGGCGAGCGCGCCGTATTTTCCGCGGAAGAACACCAACGGTTCACCTGTGTCCTGGCGATGGAAATTCTTTACGCGGCCTACAAGTATCGCGTGATCGCCGCCGTCGTGCACAGCGTGGCTTTCGCATTCGAACACCGCGAGCGCATCGGCCAGTGCGGGCGGACCGGATTCGGTCTTCCTGAGCGGCAGGTTTTCGAGGCTGTGTTCACCCTGCTTCGCAAGCTTGGCAGACACCTCCTGATGCTTGGTGCCGAGAATGCTGATTGTGTACCCCCCTGCCCTGGTGAATGCCTCAAAACGATCCGACCTTTTGTCGATACACCACATCACCAGCGGCGGATCGAGCGAGACGGAGGTGAAGGAATTCACCGTGATGCCGACATCGGCTGCCTCGCCACAGGCGGTGACGACGGCCACCCCGGTCGGGAAACAGCCTAGGGCCTGGCGGAATGCTTTGGGATCTAAGGTCATACGGACGGTTCCGGGGCTAACGCTTGCTTAATAGGCAGCATGGCACCTTTCGTCCACGTTGGACGAGGTTTGCGGCGCCCAAAAATGACCGCGAATCCGGCCGACAGGGTAATTTGGGTTGGGGTTGCATATGGCAGGCGATAACACTGTCATCATTAAGCGCGTCAAGAAGGGCGGGCATGGCGGCCACCATGGCGGCGCCTGGAAGGTGGCCTATGCCGACTTCGTGACGGCGATGATGGCCTTCTTTCTGTTGATGTGGCTCATCAACACAACCACTCCTGAGCAGAAGCGCGGCATCGCGGATTATTTCGCGGCCCAGAGCATCTCGCAGACCTTCTCGGGCTCCGGCGGCGTGCTGGGCGGCAAGGTGTTGAGTGAGGAAAGCGCGAAGGCGGGCGGACAGACATCGGTCTTCCAGAAATCCAGCCCGCCAGCCCCTTCGGACACGACCCGCTCCAAGGACAAAGCCAACAACAAGGGTGGCTCGACCGCTGCCGAGGGACAGGATCCTGCCTCGCAGAACCCAAGTTCCGACCATCTGGAACGGGCGGTGCCCTCTTCCCAGGACGGTCAGTTCGAGAGCGCGGCGGAATCGATCCGTCAGGCGCTCAGGGACAACCCCGAACTGGCCGAACTCTCCAAGCAGGTGATGGTAGACCAGACACCGGAAGGCCTGCGCATCCAGCTTGTCGACCAGGACCAGCGGCCCATGTTCGAGAAGGGTACGGCCAACCCGACGCCCGCGGCCCAACGGCTGCTGGGTGCCATTGCCAAGATCGTGGACCGGCTGCCGAACCGGGTTTCTATCAGCGGGCATACCGATGGCGGCGCGTTCGCGGGTGCGAACGGGACCACAAACTGGGAGCTCTCGGCAGAGCGCGCCAACGCGGCGCGCGCCATCCTGACCCGGCAAGGGCTGGAATCGGACCGCATCTACGAGGTGGTGGGCAAGGCCAGTTCGGAGCCATTGCTGCCGGAAGACCCCAACGCCAGCGCCAACCGGCGACTGAGCATTCTGCTGATGCGGGAGGCGCCGCCGGCGCCGCCGGGCGGCAGGCTGTAAACCGGGATCCGAAATCGGTACTAGCGCGATGCCCACTTCCTTTGCATTATCCCGCCAAGGGTGGGCCATGAGTGGGTTGACGTGACCGATCAGCGCCAGACGCGCGTACCACAATTCTTCCTGACACCAGGCGGACCTTGCCCATATTTGCCCGGCAAGGTGGAGCGCAAGGTGTTCGCGCGCCTCAACGGCACTTTGGCGCAACCGCTCAACGAGGCGCTGACGCATTCCGGTTTCCGGCGCAGCCAGATGATCGCCTATCGGCCCGCGTGCGACGGATGTTCGGCCTGCGTATCGGTTCGCATCGTGGTGGACAGGTTCGACATCTCGCGCACACAACGGCGCATCGCCAAGCGCAACACCGATCTCAGACGCTTCGAGGTTCCGGCGGAAGCGACGCGGGAGCAGTTCGCGCTGCTGCGCACCTATCTGGACTCGCGCCATTCGGGCGGCGGCATGTCGGATATGGGATTGTTCGACTATGTGGCGATGGTGGAGGAAACACCGGTCGACACGCATATCATCGAGTTCCGCCGCAATACCGCGGACGGAAGCCGCGGCGCGATCGTCGGCTGCGCACTCACCGATGTGCTGCGCGATGGGCTTTCGATGGTCTACAGCTTTTTCCATCCGGGCGAAGATGCGCGCAGCCTTGGCACCTACATGATCCTGGATCATGTGCGCGAAGCGAAAGCGCGCGGGTTGCCTTATGTCTATCTGGGCTACTGGGTGCGCGGCAGCGAAAAGATGGATTACAAGGCGCGGTTCAAGCCGCTCGAAGCGCTTGGGCCGGAAGGTTGGCGGCCATTATAGCGTCCGCCTAAGCCTTCGCATCCTCTCCGCCAAAGCGCGCTTTCCATTCCGCGACCTGTTCTTCGGTGATCTTTGCGAACAGCACATCGGGCGCATTGATGGGATGGCCTGCTTCGAGCGAATCCAGAAATTTTTCCATCGGTTCGTCGGGCCACGGGATGAGTTCGGGCGCGGGCTGGATGGCTTCGTGAATCTTCCTTGCCGTCGCCGGAATGATGGGCGATGCGAGATGGGCAAAGAGATGCACGAGATTTAACCCCATGCGAACGCCCGCGGCGGCGCGATCAGGTGCTGTCTTGATCGCAGTCCAGGGTGCGGCGCGGGTGAGATATTCGTTGCCGGCGACCCAGATAGCGCGCAGTTCGCCCAGCGCCTTGCGATATTCGATGGCTTCGAAATAATCCGTATACGCCTTAATGCGCGCATCCAGCTCGGTGATGAGGGCCTGCTCTTCCGCGCCATATTCGCCATGGCCGGGGATTTTCCCCTCGAAGCGGGCGACGCAGAACTTCGTCACGCGGTTGACGAAATTGCCCAGCACATCGGCCAGATCCTTGTTCACCACGCTCGCGAAATGTTCGAAGGTGAAGGAAGAATCCGAACTCTCGGGCGCATTCGCCATCAGGTAATAGCGCCAGTAATCGGCGGGCAGAAGTTCGATGGCCGTATCCATGAACACGCCGCGATGTTCGCTGGTCGAGAATTTTCCTGCGTAATAATTGAGCCAGTTGAATCCCTTCAGCCGATCCACCAGCTTCCACGGCTCGCCCGAGCCCATGATGGTGACGGGAAAGCCAACCGTGTGGAACGGCACGTTGTCCTTGCCCATGAATTCGTAATAGGTGACGTCTTTCGCGTCGTACCACCACGATTTCCACACATCGCCCTTGCCGTTTGCATCGGCCCATTCCTTGGTCGCGCCGATATATTCGATGGGCGCATCGAACCAGACATAGAACACCTTGCCCTTAAGCTGGCCGTCCGCAATATCGTCCGGCACGGGCACGCCCCACTCGACATCGCGGGTGATGCCGCGATCATGCAGGCCCTCTTCCAGCCATTTGTTGGCGATGGAATAGACGAGCTGGGGCCAATCGGCTTTGTGGCTGTCGATCCATTCGCGCAATTGCGGCACGAATTGCGATTGCTTCAGGAACAGGTGGCTGGAATCGCGAATTTCAATATCGGTCGATCCCGACACCGCCGAACGCGGGTTGATGAGATCGACGGGATCGAGCACGCGGGTGCAATTCTCGCACTGATCGCCGCGCGCGCGATCATAGCCGCAGTGGGGGCAGGTGCCGATCACATAGCGATCGGGCAGGAAGCGCTTGTCGGCGTTGGAATAGACCTGCTTGGTCGTGCGCACATCCAGGAAGCCGTTCTTCCAGAGCTGGCGGGCGAAATGCTGGGTCAATTCGTGGTTCTGTGGGCTGGACGAGCGGCCGAAATGATCGAAGCCCAGATCGAACGCCTCGCAAGCCCGCTTCTGGATCAGGTGTTGCTCGTCGCAGAAGGTGCGCACGTCCTTGCCCGCTTCGAGCGCGGCCAATTCGGTGGGGGTGCCGTGCTCATCGGTGGCGCAGATGAACAGGGTCTCGAAGCCTTGCGCCTTCTTGAAGCGGGCAAAGACATCTGCCGACAGCATGGAGCCAGCCAACGTGCCCAGATGTTTGACGCCGTTGATATAGGGAAGGGCCGAAGTGATGAGGATGCGAGTCATGGCGCGGACTTACACGATTGGCGATGGCGCGGAAACTTTGGGCGGAATAGCGGCGGGGCTGGAATTGCGGGGAAAATGCGAGGCTCCTTCTATCTCATTGTTTCTAAAGGGCGTATTCGTTTTCCAAAATTGCGTACCCCCCTCCCCCCGGTAGGATCTGGGGCTCGGATGGGGCACCCAGTATAAGGGCGTTTTGGAGGTGTTCGATAAGTCGAGCCCAAGATTGTTGCGCCCGTGCCTCGGGCATCGTATTCCGACGCGGCCGGGCCGGCTTAGCTCAGTTGGTAGAGCACCTGATTTGTAATCGTTAAATCAAGGGGCTGTGGGCGGCGGGCTTGGGTGCATTGTCGTTTGAGATATTGAAGTTAAATAGTCGTGTTGGAATGCCGGCTTAGCTCAGTTGGTAGAGCACTTGATTTGTAATCAAGGGGTCGCGGGTTCGATCCCTGCAGCCGGCACCAGCTTCACCTCCACCACCGTCCACATCAATCCAAGGCTGTCGCCGCTCAGGCACATATAACGCTGACAATGCTGGCCCGTTTGTCTCCGTCTGTCCACTACCGTTCCGTTGTCGCCACCGTGCAGCACTCACCGATTGTTGGTACTTGTCGTGGTATGGGCCGAGCCCTATGTTGGTACTGGCATAGAGGTGCGTCATGGCTCTCACAGACAAAGAGTGCAAGCAGAAGTTGGAAGACGGCCGTCTGCATAAGCTTTCGGACGGCGGCGGCCTTCAGCTGTGGGTGCAGCCGAACGGTTCAAGGCTTTGGCGGCTTGCCTACCGCCATGCTGGCAAGCAAAAGCTCCTGGCGCTTGGCGCTTATCCCGACGTGTCACTAGCCGACGTGCGCCTACTGCGCGAGCAGACCAAGAAGACCCTCGCGGCCGGCATAGACCCGTCTGAGGTGCGCAAGCAGGCCAAGGCGGCGGCCCGCATCCCCGGCGAGACTTTTGAAGATTTGGCACGTGCGTATGTCGAGAAGCGCACCCAAGATGGGCGGCGTCCCGCGACACTTGCGAAACTGAATTGGATGCTCACCTTCCCTGTTGCTGCGTTTGGAGGGAGAAACATTCGTGAATTGCGCCGTGCTGACATTCGCCCGGTACTCAGAGCGTTGGAAGCGCGAAATCGCCTTGAGACTGCCCACCGCGTTTGCGAGACCATTGGCGCGGTCTTTCGCTTTGCAATCAGCGAGGAGAAGGCGGACAGCGATCCAACTGTGGGCCTAAGAAGCGACCTCGCCCGCCCGCAGACTTCACACCGAGCCGCCGTCACAAAACCAGCGGCTTTTGGCGGGCTCCTGCGCGCGATTGAAGGTTTCGACGGACAGCCGACCACACACGCGGCCCTGAGGCTGATGGCGTTGCTCTTTCCTCGACCAGGGGAAATGCGCGGCGCGATGTGGTCGGAATTTGATCTAGCTGCCGCCGTCTGGACCGTCCCTGCGGCGCGGATGAAAATGAAAGCAGAGCATCACGTACCGCTCCCACGGCAGGCGTTGGCCATCTTGAATGAACTTTGCCCGATCACCGGCAACGGCAAGCTGGTCTTCCCGTCCGTCCGAACGATTGATAGGCCATTGTCAGAGACGACCTTTAATGCCGCCTTGCGCCGCCTGGGGTACACGAAAGCCGAGGCTACGGCCCACGGTTTCCGCGCGTCAGCCTCGACGCTCTTGAACGAGTCTAAGCTATGGCACGCCGACGCTATAGAGCGGCAGCTTGCTCACATCGAAACGAACAAGGTCCGAGCGGCGTATGACCACGCCACACACTGGGACGAGCGCGTTCGTATGATGCAGTGGTGGGCTGACTATCTCGACGAATTGAAGAAGCCCGTTCGTGCGGCCGCCGCATGAGTGACCCGAAAGACATCGACGTGGAGGCCCCCGAGTACCCGTCAGAAGCTGCCGCGAGGGCAAGTCAAAACGTCACGCCCGAAAGCCTGACCTACCTGTTCGAACGGTTGTCACGCGCGCACGGTCAATGGGGCGCGTTCGGCGCGCGCGTTTCTGCGGTTACTGCGTTAAGAGCACTGAATGAATTTTTCCGCTTTAGCGCGCGCGATATGGATGGCACGCTCTCGCGAACCTTCGATCTCTTGCAGGTCGAGCTTGAAAATTCCCCTGATGCGCTGCCAGGGTGCATTCTGCCCCCTGTAGAACGAGACCAAACCTCGGAAACCTCGCAACGCGCGCGGATTAATGAAATCAAGGCGGCGGCCGCAATTGCGGTGGAGAAACTCGTACAAGATGGTGAGTTGCTCAAAAAAGCTTGTTGGTCAGTGGCAGGCACATTGTTCGATTACGGTTTCCCCCGTGAGGACTTCCTTGAGGGCGCTTGCGCTCCGTCAAGAAGTGACCTTGCGGAGCGCGTTAAGCGGTGGCGTGACAACTACCCCCGGAACCCGAAGCACGCAGGAGAGACCTTTCGTCAGTTGGCCGAACCTGTTGTTCCCGCTTGGGCGCGCGTAGACGGTGAGGACGTGCCCAACCCGTTGCATCACTACACGCTCGATTGGCTCGAACGTGAATTGAAGCGAGCCGGCTTTGAGAAATAAGTGCGTAGCCGACTAGATATGTGCGTATCAGCTAACGCGTTGATGTTGTTGCCGTGAGAAGTAGTCGACTATGTGATTTGCTAGGCGCGTAGATAGCCGACTAGTAGTTTAAGCCTTTAAAATCAGTGCTTTTATGGATTTTTCGCTTGCAGGGTTAATTCGCGCTGTTTATAAAGCGAACGTCCGAGTGACGCCAATCACCCGGACGTTCTAAGCAACCCATGATCGTGGAAGGATCACGAAATGCCTAAGCGCACTGATACACCGAAACCCCTGAACGCTTCCATAATTCTTTTATCTGCAGCACGCATCAACGAAATTTACCTTGGCGCCGAACAGCGCAAAGGCGACAAAGACCCCACCCGAGACGAAGAAACCGAAATTCATTCGCTTACTTCAACGATCTTGAACAGCAACCCGACCACGCGCGCCGAAGCCGTGGCAATTTTTGAGAGGGCGCTTGAGCATTTGCAGTGCGCAGCAGAGGGCGTTCCGACCTTCGACGCATCGGCGCTGCATCGTGCGTTTGCGGCCGCAAAGCCGCTACTCGCTGCGTAGCCAACGCGCGCACCTCGAATGCAAAAGAGCGCCCAACGCGGGCGCTCTTTTTTATTTGGATGCACGGTGATGGAGCAGAAGCCGCCGCCAGAGCTTTTTGAAATCGCTCGGGCCTTGGCACGCCAACTTGCCCGTGAGGATTTTGAAAAAGAACAATTAGAAGCCTCGAAACAAATTACGCCCAAGCGAACATCGAGTGACGTTCTGCGCGAACGCAACAACGTGCGCCAGGTTGCAGAATATTGGGGCGTATCACCAGACACGATTCGCCGATTGGTCGATGGCGGCAAGCTGGATGCTATTCGAATCGGCAGCGTCGTCAGGATCACGCGTGAGCATGTGCTTGCTTACGAGGCAGCCAATTCCACCGTGTTACAGGCAAAGAAGGACAAGGCGCACGCAGACGCCTTTCGCACTGCTCTCAACGACCCTTTCGAACAGGGGCGTGAAATTGCGAGGCAGGCCAGGATTAGGGCAAGCCAGAAGGGGGAAGCAAAATGAGCCGTACTATTTTGATCGTAGCGGCAGTGGTAGGCGCGGCGATGGTCGCCGCGCCTGCTGCTGCGAGTTGTTCCTGCGAGTGCGTCAATGGGCGCTCTCAATCAGTGTGCCAAAGCCCGATTGATCTACCTGCGATGTGCGGCGTTCAAATGTGCCCGATGACCCCACCCGCTATGGCACCCTTACCCAGCATGAAACTGCCCCCGTTGGGCACGTCCGAATGCCATCCGGCGCAAGTGCTGAACCCTGAAACGCATCTGTATGTGTGGGAAACGGTGTGCCAATAGTCGATCATAAAGGCGGCAAGTCGATCATCGAACGCTTGCAAACTGCGCTGTACGACGAGCCGATCCGCTTTCTACCCCTTGCCGAGGTTAAGAGCCGCGTTTCGCTGTCGCGCGCCGAGATCTATCGACGGATGAAGGCAAAAGCCTTGCCCCGGACGATACGATTGAGGCCCGCACGGGTGGCATGGGTGGAGAGCGAGGTCGTTGCATGGCAGGAAAATTTGGTTCGAGGCTGCCCAAGGCGCGCTGTGACTAGGCGGCCAGATGCAAACCCTCTTCGCGAGCGGCGCGACCGCAACACTGTCAGTATGGTTGCTGAGCACTGGTCCGTTTCGGCCGATACCGTGCGCCGACAGATCAAGGCCGGAGCACTCCCTTGTTTGCGTATCGGCGTCGTCGCCAGGATAACGCGCGAGTAAGTACAGGCGCATGAGGCCCAATGCGTCTCTGGAAACACACCAACGGAACCTTCTATGTCCTCTACGGCCCGAGGCTTAAAAGACGCGTTTCAACGCGGGCGCGAGACCGCCGAGAGGCAGAAAAATACCTCGCCCAATTCATCGTCGGCAGCCAAGAGCCCGTCATTGCCTCCGCCGCCACGGTTGGATCAATTCTTGGCGACTATGCAACCGAGCGTGGACCAGCAGTCCGGTCAAGAAAAACCCTAGACGGCGCTGCTGCGATCCTGAAGCGCCACTTAGGCGACCTCAAACCCTCCCACCTCACTCCTACCGTTATCAAACGCTACGCCAGCGAGCGCGGGGCTAGCGCCGGCACGATCTTGCGTGAGATCGGGGTCTTGCGCGCGGCGCTCGCTTGGGCCGTCCGAGAGAAGCGCATACCACTCGCTGAGAAGCCTCAGATCCAGGCCCCCGTCAAAACTCCCCCACCCCGCGACCGTTGGATCACCAAGGACGAGGCCCGCGCGTTGTTGGCCGAATGCCACGAGCCCCACGTCCGCCTTTTCGTGCTGCTGGGGCTGATGACGGTCGCCCGCATGTCCGCCATCCTGGAGGCCCGCTGGGGGCAAGTGGACTTCGAGCGCCGTGTCATCGACTACGGCCCCGGCCACGGCAACAAGCGGCGAGCTGTCGTGCCCCTCAACGATGACGTGTTCCGGGCGCTTCAGGCGGCCAAGGAGCTGGCTTGCTCGGACTATGTGGTCGAGTTCCGCGGGAAGCCTGTCCAGACGGTCAAGAACGGCTTCAAGGCGGCTTGCGGCCGTGGGGGGCTGTCAGGCGTGACGCCGCACATCCTCCGCCACAGCGGGGCTACCTGGATGGCTCTGGACGGCGTGCCCCTGGCCGAGATCGCCCGAATGCTGGGCGACACGGAGGCGACCGTCGAGAAGGTCTATGCGAAGCACCACCCCGATTATTTGCGGTCGGCCGCTCGCGCCTTACAGCTCTCTTGAAAGGGCATTTCAAAGGGGGCGGATTACCGTCGCCAACGGTTGCAGTTACGCCTGTGAGCGCTATTTCCCAATGCGGCCCCGAGTTACGCCATCCTAGAGCGCGTGCCAAAGTGATAAGGCCGAAGAGATAATCGAACCGATATCGAAGCCCGACGAACTCCCGCTGCTTGAGCCCGTCGCCGTGCCGTTGAGCACACCGTTCGTAACGCCCTTAGAGGTCGTCGCGCTTTGGTCGTTGCTGACGCCGCTGCTCGCGCTGGCGGACTGGCCGCTTGTCGTGCCGAAGATGCTGTCGAGGATGTTGTTGATCGTGGTGCCCGTGCTGACGCCTGTGGTCGCGCCCGTGTTTGTGGTCGTGCCACCGCCGCCACCGAGCTGCGCGAGAACCTGGGCAAAGTTGTTGATGGGGGATTGCCCTGCGTTGATTGCAGCGCCGCCCGCACCCGTCGCCGTTGCACCGAGGCCGGGGATAAGGCCGAGGGCCGCAAGGCGCGCGTTTGTTGAGGCGGTGTCGTTCGCACTGAGCTGCTGGTCGGCCGTCAACTGGCGGTTCGAGGCGTCATTGTAGTTCTGATACGCGAGGTCGCCCGCTGTGTTGGTGAGCGCACTTGCAAACGCATTGGCGTTCGCGCCCGAGCCGTATCGCCCGGCCGCACCGAAACTGCCATCAACCTGCGGCCTGATGGCCTGCTCTATTTGGGTGAGGACTTGCTGAAATGCGGGGTTCTGCGAACTCGTGTAGGAGGAGTCCGCGTAAGGCGTGAGGTAACCATTGGCGGAGTTCGGAGCGCCGTTGTTGGCGATGCCCGTCGCAGTGTTCAAGCCGCCCGTAGCGGCGCCGGTGGTCGCGGTGGAGCCTTGACCAACTTGGGCCGTGCCGCTGTTAACGAGGTCCGCGCTGTTGCCGCTGGTGTTGTTGACGAGATTACCAGCCAGTCCCCACGCTTGGAACAACTGCTGAAGGTTGTTCTGCGACGTAGTGCTCGTGCCGTTTTGCTGCTGCTGCGTCTGCTGGGCGTTCGACGTAACCCCCGTGGACGCTTCTTGCTGCTGCTGCTGCGTCTGCTGCGCGGCTGCCTGTTGCAAAAGCTCCTGCTGCGACTGAGTCGTGTTCGAGTTCAGGTTTGCAGTCTGCGTCGTATTCTGCTTTGTCTGCTGCGTCGTGTTAGAGTTGCTGCTGCCCTTGCTCATTGGCCGGGTCTCCTAAGAAAAATGAGGACTAGTGAAGCGCGCCGCGCGCGCGAAGGATCGACGAAAAGAGCGTCTGCCGTTGAAGCAACAGGCCCTTGGCAACTCGATCAGCAATATCCGTAGGCTTGTCGCCGTCCGCAGCGGCTGACGCGGCGTTGGATAACTCGATCATCGCAACCGCAATCGTGGCGTCGATGGTCTTCATCAGCGCCAGATCGTTGGGCAAAAACTCTGGGGGATATTCCGGCACGCCAAGCTTGGCGAGTTCGCTGGAATGCTCGTGAACCTGCATTATGACTCCTCTTTGATGGTTAAAAATGTTTGGGGCGAGCGCGGCGGCTCGGATACTTGGCGTTTACTCGGTGGTGCGATATAATTCGGGCTATGAGCGCACTACCTCTGACTCTGACCTTTGGCGCATTCTTCGTGGTGATCTTTGCGACCACGCTGCGGTCTCAACGCCGCGGCGAAAAGCCGTTTCGCAATGACCCTCGTTACTGGGTCACCGGCGACCCCGAAGAAACCGAACGCCGCTATCGGGATGCTCTGGCTGAGTGGCGCCAACGCGCCTGAGAAGTCGGGCACTGCTACTCTCTCCCACCCGCCGCATTCATTTCCGCCGCTGTGTTGAAGACAGAACGCACTAGCCGACGCGTGGGCGACATGCTTCCCGGCTGCTTGCCCATGCCCGCGGTAATTTTGGCCGCATATGCCGGGTCGAGAGTCGCTTGCTCGATGGCGCGCGAAAACGCCGCCTGCCGCTGCGCGTCCTTTGCGCCAAATGCCCCCTGCACCGTCTTGTGTAGCAACGTACCGAACACACCGCCTTCTAGGCCGCCGGTTGCCAACCCGGCCGCAGCCGGGAGAATTTCAGACTTAAGCACATCTGCCAACTCACCTTGATGGCTGCCGGTCAACGCGTTCTGAATTGATTGAAGGCGCATTACCGCCCCCGGTGTCTGGGTTTTTGCTAGTGTATCCTTGTTCGCACGCATGAAGGCCGCGAAGCTCTTCCCCGTTATAACGCCGTCACCATCCCGCAGGCTGCCGCCGTCGATGGCGTCTGCGATGCTACGTTGGGCAGTCATCTTGTCGAGTGCGCCTTGTGCGCTCTTCGCTGTGTTGAACTTCTTGGCGAGATCGGGAAACCACATCGACAACGGTTTGGTGTACGGCTTCACCGAGCGGTCGAATGCCGCTTGCGACAGCGTGCCGTCAGGATTGATCGCGTCTTGGACCTTCCCGACGATGTGTTGTTCCAGCGCATCGTGCGCTGGTTTCTTGTCGCCACCGAAGGCGTCAACGAGCTGCTGCATATCCGCCCGCGTCGCCTTCGACTTCAGAAATAGGTCGGGGACGCGCTCGTCTGGAAACGTGTAGCGAGAATTGAATTGATCGCGTTCAAGCAACTGCCCCACCGGACCGTATGTGGAGGGATCGAGCGGGCGCGACGCGTCGGCAAAGGCGCGCGTGTACTGACCGGCTTCTGGCACAGCCGCGTTGATCTGATCGTCAAGCGCGCGGCGTACATCGAGCAGATGGGCTGCGCTGGCATTGTCACCCGATGCCTTCGCGCTGCCGATGCGGGTATTGATCGCTTGGCGGGTCGCCGCTAGCGACTCTGCATCGTTGCGCGTTGTCCCATCCGGCAATGCGAAGTCCTTTCGCGCGCCCCGTAAGGCTTCCGCCTGGGGGCCTGCTGCCATGCGCAACTTGGCGTCGATCAAATTAAACACGGGGTCCGTGCTGATGAGCGCCGCAGAGGAGTCGCGCGCGTCCCGTAGCGGCGAGGTAGCCAGATCGCGGGCTTTGCCCAAAGAGTCCACATGCCCCTGTAGCGAGCTGCGCAGCGCCCCTCCGGCTTGCCAGTCTTCCATCCCCTGCCCCACATCGTCCGTCGCACCACGCACGGCGTCACGGGCTGCTGTGAGGTCCGAACCCGTGGGCTGCGCAATGGCTTCGCCGTTTGCCGCCGAGGGTACTTTCGCAAGCGTCTGGCCCGCCTCACGGATACCCTGAACGTCGGGGGCAAACACTTGGCGAATTGCATCAGCACCGACGCCTGCCCCACCGGTTGCTAGCTTGCCGCCCAATCCCGCGCCGCCATGCGTGAGCAACGCGGCGGCCACGGGAAGAACGTCGCTGTCCGGGAAGACTTCGTGCGTGCCCTCTGCGGCCGTCGAAGCAAGGCCCGTCTTGGCCGCCTGCCCGGCGTTCGCCTTGAATATTTGGAGCAGCGCTTTGCCCGCGCCACCGGCGTTCTTTAGCATCGACAGATCGGCGAGAGGGTCGAGCAACCCCGCGCCCGCGCCCGTCACTGCGGCCTGCCCGAGTTTGCCGCCGAGTGAGGTAGGCTCGTAGGGCGTTGTGCCCATCGCGCCGAACACCAGCTTGTCCACGCCTTGCGATGTGGGAAGCGCCCGCGCAATGGGGTCGGTGTTGTCGAGCTGATCGGCCGTGATGCCCCCACCGGTGACGGCGTTGCCCGCCTTCGACACCGCCCAATTGAGCGCGTGATTGATTGCGGCCGGTGCGCCGATGATGGCCCCCGGCACTCGGGCCAAGCCCGTGATGAAGTTCTTCGCCGCCCCCCAATCGGTCGGTTCCGCGGGTGCTTCGGGTTCGGGTGGTTCCGGCGTGTACCACGACGGCAAAGTTTGATTGGCCGGTGCGGGCTGCTCCGGCGCGGGGTGCGCGTCGGGATCTGGCGTATACCAGTCAGGCAGTGTTTGGGTGGTGGGCATGAAAAAATCCTTGGTGGGTTTAGCTAGTGAATCAACGATTGCATGGCCGGCCCACGAGAGAGAGCCCCTAACTGGCCGAGCAGATCTTCGAATGAGAGCTGTGGCATCGGCTGTAATTTCATCTGGGCGTTCTGGCCGGCTTGCTGCGCGGCCTGCCCCTTGGCGGTCATGCTATTAATCGCATCGAGCAAGTCTTTCTGTTGCTGCGCGCCCTGCTGCGCGACCGTGGCGGCGCTCTGGGCGGCAGTCGGACCCGAAGGGGCAGAAGAGGAACCTTTAGACATTCTTGTGCTGCCTTGTAGTAGAATGGCTGTAGTGCCGCGCGGGGGTGAAATGGACGAAGACTCAAAAGAGCTTTTGAAAGCCGTGGCGGGTGCTGCGCTGGCGCCCGTGACGAAGGTGTTGGATAACGTGATCGGCTTGGCCGGTGGTGATTGGCTCGAGCACAAACGCCGGATGGCGAAGGATCGTCGCGAAAAGAACACTGCCGACACGGCCGAGCGCGCGAAATCGCTGTTGGAACAACGCGGCGTCACGCCGGACCCAGAGACGGCAACGGAACATGTCGAGCAGATTCTGGATGCGGCCGCGGATGAGAGTGACGCAGAAATTCGTGATCTATTCGCTCGGTTGCTGGCGGCGGCAATGGATCCAAAGCGGCGCACCAGGTTTCGGCGCGATTACATTCAGATCGTTCGGCAGCTTGAACCGCTCGACGCGCTCGTATTCAAGAATTTGGCGAAAACCGAGCAGATGGCGCCGACCAGATTGGAATTCATCGCTAAAGCCATTGACCGCCATCGCGACGAAATAGCGGTTGCCTTCGACAAGCTCGATAGTCTCGGGCTTATCGCGATGCGCAAAGAGGTTCCAGATCCTGGCCGCCCGTTTCTTTCCCCCATGGGTCGCGAGTTGACCACACTTTTGGATGATTGATGAGCAGGCGACGTAGGCGGCGCAGCAAGGGTTATCTGGTTTCGTTCGGGCTCGGCTTCATTCTTGGAGCCGCGCTGGTCGCTGCGGCGTCAGTCCAAACCGGCGTCTTTAATCCCTGGGTGGATTTCGGGTTGCCTGTCGCGTTCGGGCTGTTCTTCCTAGCCGCGCAGTGGGGGCGGAACACGATGTTTGGCTATTGATGCGCGCTTGTATCCAACCCTCCGAACAATTCGCGCTGCGACTCGATCCGACGCCAGGTAGCGATCTCAAATTCGCAGTGAGATTCGTTGAGAGACAAACAGGTGAGGCGGTGGACCACTGTTGGAATTCATGGACCGGCGAATTCCAGCTCAACCTTACGGCCGAACAAGTTGCCCTGCTCGGGCCGGCGCTCGTTTTGGCCATACTGCATGATCGAGGAAGGTACTGACTGCTCCGCCCTATGTGTCGGACCCCCGACAGACACCCCCCAACGCGCAAGCGTGGACGCCATGGCTTGTGCACGCGCGAATAGAATTTTATTTCAACAAATCAAGAGTGTGGAATAAGATTTTCTGGCTTCTCTGGCATCTGCTGCGCGCGCTCTTAAGAGCGGCGCCAGCATAGATATGATCCGAAGGATCATACCCGTTACCAGGTAAGGCAAAAGCTATTTGAAATCAGTGGCTTGGCTTACCATGCCGAACTGGGTAACGAGGTAACGAAAGCCCAATAAATTCAATGCCTTGGCTTACCGTTACCGAGCCGGGTAACCGCTTGGCAACCCCCTCTTTGGGTAACAGAGCCTAGTCACAGTCGCACAACCTGATACAAGATATGGTTGCCTCTCCGTGTGAGTGTAGCCGCTATCAACTTCTGCATTTTCAGGCGTTGGAAGGTGTCTTCCAGCTTTGCTCGGGCGAGGGTCAAGTTGGCGGCCTTGAGGGCGGGCTGCCACATTTTTTCGAGCGTTCTCTCGCTGCAACCAAACGCGAACCGCGGGTCTTCTTCCGTGTAAGTGCACAGCGCCCTGTAGACGGCGGCGTCCATTTCGTCTTGCTTCGGCGCCGCTGTGCGCAACGCGTCGGTTACGTCCTCCAGCAAGCCAGTGGATTGGTTGCGAACGAGAGTTCTCAACGTCTTCTCACCAGGCGCGTTGCCCTTCGTCAGTCCACCGAAGTAGACCACTCCCGCAGGCACGGGGCCAGGCGGAGCACGCCCAAGGAGCTTGAGCGTCGAATAGGCGGCATCTCCATCGGCCTCCCACAACGCCAGCGCAAAGCGCCCGTTGTCGACCAGCGAGCCCGCCCCACGGATGGCGGTGCGCGCGTCACTGAGACCGGTAATATTGCCGCCCTTGTTGAAGTGATGGACCAGCAGAAACGTCGCCCCGGTCTCGGCCCCGAGTTTGCCCAGCTCGGTCATCATCGCGGCACCGGCCGTATTGTCGTTGGTGTCTGCCAGCATGAAACTGGACAAAGGGTCCAGGACCACGAGTGCCAGATCTGGCACTGCAAGCAGTTTCGTGCGCAAGTCGGCCCAGAACGGCGTGAACTGCGGCCCTTCCCTACCGTCCGTCATGATCGCGCGCGGGCCGCCTATCGACAGGAGCGGCAAAACAATCAACCGCGCCTCTTCGCGCAGTCGAAGGGCAGTCGGGTCTAGGCTGTGCAGACGCCGGTGGACTTCGTCCCCATCATCTTCCGCCGTGAGTACAATAGCTGTGCCGCGCGCCGTGATGGGACGCCCGAAGAAGTTGGGCGTGTCGTTTATGCCGGCAGGGCTATCCTTTGTGGTCGCGCAAGGCGGATGACAACCAACAACCAGCGCCAAGCGGAGCGCCATTAGGGACTTGCCCGCATCGCCGACAGCAGCCATCAAACCTTGCACCCCGGCGGGGATCAAGCCTTCAACAAGCCACTGGCGCTCCGGTGGCGTGCCCCGGAAGCGACGCGCATTCCAATCCGAGAGTTGCCAGTCGCTCGCTTGAGTTTGCGTCGGCAGTGGAATGATACGGCCGTACTTTCCCTCATCAACGCGGACTAGTGCCCAATATTCATGCTCGACGCGCGCGTCATCCCAATCTTCGGGTCGCTCAAGATTTCCTGCCACTTTGCCGCGCATATACGCGAGCGCGTCTTCGTGGGTCTTTCGATGAAAGCGCACATCCGTAATCTCGGCGCCTGCCACGCGGGAAAACCATTCCCATCGCGTAATTTTCGACTGCCCCTCGGTCTTAACATACATATCGCGAAGGTCATCGACGGAGGCTTTCGGGCGATCGCCGCTAAAGTCGTAGTCATATTCCGGTATACTTGTGGGCTTCTTGTCGGTGATCGACAATTTACCGGCGATGTCAGCGAGCGCGTATACATGCGAGCGAACATCACACAGGCGGGCCAACTTGGGATTTCCCTTAAAATGAAGACTCCCTCCAACCCGGCTAACTTGTGCTTCTTGTCGAAACGACTGATCGCCACCGAATTTAAGCGCTAGCGCGAGGCGCGCTTCACAAATCAGGCTGATTTTGTCCCAGTCTGTTTCGCGGATACACCAATACGCATGAATTTTGCTGTGCCCGTCATCTGTGGTCCCACCGGACTCCACTACGATTGAAGCGGGCCCAATGAGAGCCTCAGCAGCGGCTAAGTTTTCCGCCGGTACACCCTTATCGAAATCGGCCAAAACGCTTGTAAGGGTGAGTACATCCTCCTTGGTGGTACCATTCGGTTTAACGAAGCCGGGAAGGAAATAGGCGGCGCGCCCTTCGACGGAACAATATTCCAACACGCTTGCGATGGTTCGTTCGAAATTTTCGTTATAGGGATAATGCAGATTTTTAGCGCCGTGCTGCCCCCCGGCTTCCAGCTTCGCGCGGATATGCACAATCTGCCCGCGCGGCTCACCGAACAGGGCGCGGAAAAACTTCACGGCCATTTCGGGTTTAGGTTCTACTTTTTCAAAGAGCGATAAAGGGGGCGAGCCCGACTCCGGGTTGGGGGTCGAAGCCGGGCTCAATCCGGCCGCCTGAGCCGGGTGAGAGGGCGGCCACAATTCTTGAAGCGGCGTCACCCCGTCACGGGGCGGTTGAAAATGTTCTGTCATGTCGGTTCCCAACCTAATAAAACTACGTGACGCGTTGCGCGCCTTCGCGCTTCAATATTCGCGCGACGGTGATCGTCACCACTTCCAGCACGACGGCGCAGTCCGGGGAGCGAGTGCTCTCCCATTCGCGCAATGTCGCGGCGACACGTTCGCTTGCACGCCGCGTGAGGGCCTTGCATTCGTCGAGCCGACCGGCCACGGCGATGAGCGCAGCGCGAAATGCGTTGTCTGTGATTATCGGCCAAGGGCCAGGGCATTTGTCTATGTGTGCACGATTCTCGCCCGAGGCTTGATACTTGCGCGCAAGCTGCGTCAACCGTTCGAGCGCGGTTACGACACTCTCGCCCGCGTAACCGTTCGCGTCGCCGGGCTGCGCCTCACCTTGAGCGGCCAACGCTTCTGCGAGAGCGATCTCGGCGCTTCGAGCTACAGACGTGTATGCGGCAGCGAGCGTCATGCAGACTTAACCACCTTTGCGAGACGGCTCAGGTCGTCACCGAATATCCACTCCAAGCCATCGGCGACCGATGCCGTTTGCTCTCCAAGACGAATGCGATCAATTGCGGCCGACACGTAGAGCTTGACCGCGTCGCGGGATATGGCTGAAGCGGAGGCCCTTCTAAGCAGCGCGGCAAGCTTGACGCCTATACCGTGAAGATAGAGGCGCCCGTCAACGTAACTCGCGAGTTGTTGCAGCCCCGCCGGCGACGGATTTCTCGAAAGATATTCGAGTATCCCACGTAAAAGGCGGCCGTGAATGCACGTCGCCATTGTTTCGTCGTCTTCCTCGGAGATCAGGCGTTCGAGATCTTCAAAGGCGCGAAAGATCGCGGTGTCGCCTTGTTCGTCGGGCGTGACATCGGCCGGCGCCGGCAAGGCCATTATTGCCCCGCCTTCGCCGCGATATGGCCGCGAATTGTAGAGAGTGACCAACCGGCCTTGTGCGGCGTCAACCGAATTGGTCGAGGCCATTCGCCCCGCTCGGCTGCACGTATCGCGGTGTCTGGGTGCATCGGTATTCCATGGCGTCGCAATCCCTCGGGATCCGAAGCCAGTATGAACGGGTCGTCCATCATTCTGGTCCTCTCGCGTGTCAGTTATTGGATGTGCACGGCGCGAAAGACCGCGCGGAGCGAACTGTAAAACGATAGCTGGGGTATTTTTGGTGGTTGAGGTGTCGCGCACATTCGGCGACTTCCTCATATTCTTATAATCACTCATTTGCCCTCGAATGTCCAGTGCTCGCCCTTAAATTCTGCCCGTTTGCTGCTCTTGAAATCACGCAGCGTCGTTCCATTCGTTGTCGTTGTGCGACTGCTGCGGACCGCAGCGCACCCTAGCGGTCTGTAGCGGAACGAATTTTATTTCGCGCTCCGCAGTCATTTCGCGGCGGCGGATTTCGAACCGGGTGCGATCAGCTTCCACTTTGCATTCTCGCCGGAGGCGTTCCGACGCTTCGCGCTGGGCCTCGCGCGCGTAGTACGCCAGACGCCCCTTGAGCTGGTTGAGTGGATAGGTTCGCAGATTGGCGGTGCGCACCTCCACCGGAAGAAATGCGCCACCTCGCGTTGCCGCGTTGACCTCTGCGCTGAAGTCGTCACTAGGGGGCACGAACGGCGCGGCTTGCGCTTGGGCGTGCTGGGGGCCGCTGAGCCGGCCTGTGCGATCTGCAGTGGGCAAGGGATCACGCGACCTGCTCGCGACTAGCAGCCAATAGCGCGTCCGCATCTGCGTCGCTGACAAGGCGCCGGCGGCCGAGGCGCATCGACCGAAGCTTGCCGGCTTTGATCAGCAAGTAAGCATACGACCGCGAAATGCCCATCCGCGTCGCTTGTTCCTCCACAGAGCGGGCCGCAGCGATGCCTCTCCACCGCGGCTCCCTCGCGACTTTCGACCGCGAAATACCCATCCGCGCCGCTTGATCGTGCATTACTCGCGCGGCGCTTATCCCGTCTCCTGCCGGAACAGTCGGTTTGTCGACCTGTGGAGTGCCCAGCTTCTCGTTACGGCTATCGGCATCGAGCGCCTGCTCGATCTCTCGGTCTGAATGCTGTGACATGGCTTTGTCTCGTGTTGATCGCAACGAGACAAAAACACGCGAGCCCCCGCAGGCGCTACAACGGACGGGTACACAAACCACCCGGAATAATTTGGACCTGCCGCGTTGGGGCTAGCCGGCTCGTTTTGAACGCATCCAGATAGCGGCTTCGGCGGCCAGCTTGTCGGAAAACTGCCCGACGGAGAGGACGCCGCTATTCGGCATCGTTGCCCCGAAAAGCCCCTTGGCGGCGGCTTCAGCTTGTCGGCACAAGCACCAAATGCAGTTGAGCGGAACTCGACCGTCTCTCGTGAAATCGATACCGAGCGATAGAAGGTATTGCGCACACTCCTCGTCGGTCTCCATGTAATAAGCTTTGAAGTTTCTCTCGTGTTTCCGCCTCTGTCCCTGCAACGTCAGAATGCGGCTGCGCGGGGTATCGTCCTTGAGATATTCCGGCGGCAAGTCGAACTCCGTAGCCTTGCGCGTAATGGCGAAGGCAGCGAGCGACACCTTTTCAATCTGTTCGCTAAAACTATCGAGCGGGGAGGATTTCGAACGGCTGGCCAGCAGGAGATTTCCTTCGAGCGCGTCCACACCCGGGAAGTCTGCCATTTTGAAGGGCATCGCGCGCGAAGCGACCCGCTTTGGTTCGGCCGCCGTAAACATTTCCAGGCTCTTTGCGCGTTCTACGCGGCGTTCGATATACAGCTTCGGCTTCATTGATACCTCGTCGTCAGAATGCCCCAATGAATCACCCCCGCCTGGAACTTTACCGAACATATCAAGAACAATAAAGCGCAAGTCCTTGAAATTTTGTTTTCGGCCGGATGTGGGTAGTGGGAGGTAACGAAAAAGGGGGGTGGGCTCCGGGGGAACTGTCGTTCAGGTGTTCCTTCGGACTCGCTCGCTCTAGGTCTCAGTCGGGGCCAATCACCCATCTTGTCATACAACCTCTAGCTGCAACTCGGTTTTTTGCTTTGTCGGGTATGGGGGTTGGGAACTAGCACTCCCGGAGTCCCTTGGGTCCCATCAAAAATCCCCCAGGCCACCCCCCTTAGGCATTCCTAGGAGGGGGCACGGTCACCATGGGCCGTCTTCAAACGAAGGCCGAGACGCTGCCAGCCCGCGCCGTCTGTTGGTATCTCGGTTGGTACGGCCAGCTCGCAACTCTATCGCAACATCAACAGTTGTAATGGCTTAGTCCCATCAGTTCTATGCCTGCAGCCGCACCAGCGTCTTCTAGGTAACGGATTAGGTAACATGCCCCCATTTCAAACTTTCGCGAAGCGAGTTCGTGAAAAGGCGCGATCGGGTATGCCCGACGTGTACCAGTATGTTGAGATTCCGCCGTTTCTCAGAAGACAGATCGCATTTGTATTCAAAGCTGCCATTGGCCCTTGGCACCCCACTAACCCTTACGGTCCGAGCGCGCCCAGGGCAAACGATTGGTGGACAGAAATCGCCGGTGTCTTGGAGCGCGAATGCCAAGATTTTCCGGGTGTTGCCTACGGCGAAAACGACCAAGACAGGTGCCTGAGATTCCTGGGTAGTGAAACGGATCCCGACGAATGGTTATCGCTCGTGGAGTTGGGATGTCGAGTCCTCGACGTGCTTGCCAAAAATGACCACGAAATAAATGAAGATAGGTACGGCTGCACGGAGGACGCGGCTGACGCTATCGCCGAAATAAACGTCCGTTTCATCGAAAATGAATTTGGCTACCAATACGAAAACAGCAAATTCATACGAATTGACGAAAGATACGTTCACGCAGAAATCGTGAAACCGGCACTTGCCCTTCTCGCGGCGAAGGGATTTGAAGTAGCGAATGAAGAATTTATGACCGCCCACCGTCACTACCGCAACGGGGAGAACAAAGACGCGGTAGTGGCGGCAAATAGAGCGTTCGAAGCAACTCTAAAGGCCATATGCTCCAAAAAGAATTGGGCTTTCGCATCGGGAGATCGGGCTTCCGAACTGATTACCCTGGTCCGAAACAAAGGCCTGTTCCCAGACTATCTCGACAAAAGCTTCGATAGTTATGTTTCGATGATGAAAACGGGCTTGCCTAGCGTCAGGAACAATGCCGGCGGACACGGGGGCGCCCCGGATGCGCCGAAAGTGCCCGGCTATTTTGCGGCGTACGCAATCCACCTAACTGCTTCGAACATTTTGCTGGTAATGAGCGGCTTCTTGGCAAAATAGCCCGCGTCTCTAAAACTGCACACGTGTGCGAAAACTGCACTCAATACTGCACTTTATGCATTCCCGTATAAACAAAATTGTTCCGACAGTCTACCGCGGGAACTTTGTTTGAGCGAACGTCGCCCCACATCGAAGGGGTACATTCGGCGCAGAACGACCCCTGGCTTAGACTTGGCCAATTGGATGATTTCGTCATCGCCAACCACTGACGCTAGGCCTTCTTGGAATAAGTTCTGACCAGCACCCCATGCGGCAAGCGCGGCCTTTTGAGAGGGCGCGGCGACAATGATGTCGTAGAAGCCGGAATGTGTCCTGTAGACCTTCAGGCGCGGTTGTGCGGTCATGGATAGGCTGCGGGCGGCGCCAATCTTTGGGATGCGGAAAGCCCCAGCGCATCGGCACGACGCGCCGCTGGCGGGCCTCTGCGCCCCACACGATGACGGGAAGCGGGCGCGCGACTCCGTAAGTCACAACCTCGTCCGGCGCGTCCTTCGAGAGCGGCTGCGAAAACGCTACCACCTCGCGCCACGACGCCAACGCTGTGAACTTGCCGCACACGATTATTTCTGTTTGCCCTGCTCGACAGGTTCGGCGCCAAAATATTCCGGCGACCGATATTTATTGCCACCATCTTCCCACTCGGCCTTGCGCACGAGCAAGGCTTCGTAGCCCTCGCGCAAAGGCTAAACGGGAAGGCCGCTCATCTTCGGGTGAGCGGCCGTTTAATTTACGATCGATCTGCGATTGGTCCTATCGGCGACCGCGGCCAAATACGAACAGCACAATGGCGATGATCAGGACTACACCGAGTATGCCAATGCCGCAGCCCATGCCGTAATGGGAGTATCCGTAATAGCCTCCGCCAAATCCGCCAAACAGGGGCAAAACTGTCGGAAAAATTTACACAAACCGATCACCAGGGCGACCAAAATGCCCTCCAAGCCACTGATTTGGCATAATTCGCCGAAATTGGCACCGGATTTGCGTCGCATCTGGAGAATGTCCGTTGAGAATCGGCAAATGGGGGGTATGGGATGAAGAAAGTTCAATTGGCGCTTGTCGCCGGAGCGGCAGCGCTGGCGATAACGCTTGTCGGGCCCGCGTTTGCCGACCCCGTGACAATCGGCTTCGATGGGGCGATTGACCTCTCGGCGCCGGTCACGGAAAGCGGCTTTGTCTACTCGGTTTATTCTGGCGATCTCCTTCTCGCCGGTGGCGCTGTGGTGGGCCTGACCCTGACAGGCGGCGGCGGCGTCCTCGAAATCGTGAGCGCGACCCCGGGCGAAACATTCGATTACGTCGGTGTGGATTTCGGTGTGAGCAGTTCGACCACCGGCAGCGGCAGGACGCTCACCCTGTCTGTAGAGGGCTTGCTCGGTGGGTCGATGGTCGCCACCGACTCCTATGACCTTTCTGTTGATACCCCTTCAGCACAGACCGAGGATGCAGTGAACCTCGCGGGTATTCCAGTAGACGAACTGCTGATCTACTTGCCCGTGAATAATACATACTTCGGCGGCTTCGATCTCAGCGCCATCGATAATCTGCGCTTGAACACGTCGAGTGCATCAGCTGAGGTGCCTGAACCCGGCACTCTGGCATTGCTCGGCTGCGGTCTGCTCGGTCCGGCTTTCTTGCGTCGCCGCAAACCGGTCTGACATTTTCATCGACACCGATGTTGAGGGGGACGTCGAGGTTCCACTCCTCGGGCGTGTGACCATCGTATGCTTTGTATTGCCGCAACTGGCGGGCATCTCGTGCACCGAGGTGCTGCAGTTACCCTCGCTGAGAAACCCGGACGGGCTTTTGCCCTCATATCGAAGACAGGGTTACTCTGATTGCCGATACTGTTCTCAGCAATCCCATCTGTTCCAGTATTCGCTTTGCGTTATGTTTTATCGGGTCGTTCATTTCGTAGATGCCGTAGACATCCACCGTCGACCCGAAAAGCAAGCTGTCTTTGTCCCAGAATTTGCGGAATCGCAAAGCCATTTCGCGCTTGAGAGTGTCGGCGGCTGGAGATTTTGACAGGTAGACCTTGTTGGGTGTGAAGGCGAACGGGTGAAGCACGCTATCATCCCGGATCAGATATTTTGCCAGCCCCGTCATCACTCCGGGCCATTGAGGGTTGAAAACGTCATCGAGAATTACAACGCCGCGATCGCAAATCGTCTTTTCCGCAAGGCGGATATCGTTGATCGTGCATTCCTCGGTATGCCCGCCATCTATTGAAAACAGGCGCACTTCGCCGACAGTGTTCTTGAGATCGGATGGGCGAACATCAAGGGAAGATCGTTTGATGATCTCGACATCATCGATTGGACCGCACCAACGCTCGACATTGCGGGCAAAAAGTTTGTAGCTGCCTTTTCCCGATTGATCCAGGTTGAGGCTCTGATCATCGAAGACATCGATCGCGAAGCTGCGCGACGTATCGGCATCGGCGTGCAGCAATATGAAAAGCTTGCCGTGATGGACGCCAATCTCGCCAACGCTGCCGACAACATCCAGTTTTCTTTGAACGGTCGATAAACCTGCAATGAATTGCGCACTAAGGGGGTGAAGCCATCCTTCGACGGTCTTGATGCCCCATTTCAAATAATTTTCGCTTGGCATGATCGATCATACTTCATGTGAACATGCGACGATCCAACATTCTGGGCGACCCAGAGGGCGCCGTCGGCCGCAGAGGCCATCAACTTCGGAAATGCGATGTGCCGTCGCGGATAAATCCTTCATCACGCCGCCGCGACGCTGATAGAGCAAACATTGGTGCTAACCGGACAGCTAGACGCAAGTCCTCAGTTGTATTGTGCGCCATTTCTCCATGGTCCGAAAGCAAAAAAGGCCGCTCATCCGAAGATGGACGGCCAATCGGGGGACGCGAGCCAGATTCCAGCAGCCGGTTCCAGGTTTTTTTGCGATGGAAAAAAGGCGGCAGCTTTGCGCTGCCGCCTCATCAGGCAAGTGTTGCGACTAGACGGTTTTGCGGCGGCGGAGCGCACCGATGCCGGCAATTCCTGCGGCGAACAGGGACAGTGTGAGTGGTTCGGGCGCCGAAGCTTCTTTCACGACGACATCATCGAACCACTCAAATCCCGGAACGTCGAATCCTCCCAAAACGAGGACGGCGAATGAATTCGTCGCCGTGTAGAAATATTCCGGATACACCCAGCCTTGAATGTTCAGATCCGGTCCACCACCCAGAAGGTGAAACGAGCCGTCAAAAACGCCCACAAAAGCCAAATTCGGCGTAGCACTATCGGTCATAAACGCAAAGCTGATCATATAGGTATGCCCGGGCGTAACCGCGAAGGGTTGCAGCACCTGATCGGCGAGCGAATCTACGGCGCCGAAAAACAGCGCGTTGCTTCCTGTGTTGGGGTTGCCGGAGACACCGAACAGCGATCCGCTTGCCGCAGGCATCGTCGTCCAGCCGGTAAGATCGCCGGTCTCGAAACCGCAGTTTTGAATGAGATTTCCAGCGACCGTATCGCAGTAGCTTGGTGTGGCGAGCGCCTTATTTCCCCCGAAAACGATGAGCGCCGCCATAAGGACGAGGCCCGAAAAGGCAGTCTTCAATATCGACATTTTTGTTCATTCCCCTCTTAACATTTTCACCGATATATTTTGGGCGACGCAACGTTTGTGCCACTGACCACATGAGCAGAATCTGATGCTTAGGTAATGTACGATCTGAAAGTCACTCCATTTCGTAACATTTTTTTACAATAGCCTTCGGCTGCAACAGCCTTTTTCGCCATCGCAACCGACAATCTCTTTTCACTGTGCGTGGCGGCAAAAATCCAATTCCGGCTACCACCGGCAGCAAAAAGAGGACGACGACCCGAGGTGCTCTCGGGCCGTCGCCTCTCATTCGACTTTCGGGTTCAGGCGATCTTGCGACGGCGGCGCATTGCGCCGACCCCGGCAAGGCCCGCACCAAACAGCGAGAGCGTTATCGGCTCCGGTGCGCCGGTTGGCGGTGGGCTGGTGCCGATACCGCAATCGCGTCCGCATGAAAGGCGCATGATGCTGTCGGATTGCGTGATGAGCAGCGTCCCGTTCGGATCCGGTGTCGTGTAATCACCACGGCTTCCAGAATCTGCGATCACGATATCCGGGTTTGCGCCGGTGGGATCGAGCAGAATGAGCTGCCCGAAATTCGTGTTCACGACGATGTTGCCATTCAGAGCATTGGAACTGGAAATAATGCCCATTCCATCAGCGCCGGAAACGAAGTGCGGCCCGTACACGATCGTACCTGTCGCAATGTCGTAGCCGGTGATGCCGGTGTTATAAACCGTCTTGCCATCCGGTGAGACGGTGATCCCGTCGCCGCCAACCGCTCCGGGGACGAACGTTGCTACCGGTGCATTGGGATCGCTGACATCGATATCGATGATTCCGGGATTATCGCCCAGCAAATGGCCGTTGACCGAATTCGTCCAAAGCCCGTTCGACGTCGAGATGTTGTTGAACGTTGCGCCAATGGATCCATCGGCATTGAACCTTACAAGAACTCCGTTTTGGCTGCCCCAGGTATAACCATTGGAGGTCGCATAGGCCCCGCAACATGAGATGCCGCCGACGCCCGCGCCGATATGATCGGCGAAAACCTGGTTATCCGTGTTGGCGAAAACATAATTGCTTGAATCGCCAACCGAATTGACCAGCACGTTTCCATTCGTTTCCACCGCCAGGCCGATTGGACCGAGGCCGGAAAAAGGAAATCCCGAGACGAAAGTAGTGAGGCTGAACCCCAGAGCCGCGCCCTGCGATGTGACTGTAAGCGTTGCGCTGGCGGGATTTGCCAGCCCCGCTGCGGTCGTCAAAATACTTGCGACGCCAAGTGTGCGTATGGCTTTGCGAAACATAATACCCTCCCGTTGGCATGCCCGAGTTTACATTGGCAGCCATAAGCAAGATGTGTGCCGAAAGGGGATTCAAGGACTTAGATGTCCAAACGTTTAGAAGTGTAATCAATACGCTCATGTTCGGACGTGCCGCCGCCCGTCGCAGGAGGCAAATTCCATGTCGCTGGACGAAATTTACTTGCCGCCCCAGCGATGATGCCGCGCATTTCCCGAGAAACGTGCGTTGCCAAACATCATTCTGTCATCGAACTTACATAGCTTCGCCGGGATGATGTAACGGGGCCAATACAGATGCTGGGATTGCTTGTTGATACGTTCGGCAACTTCGTTCGCGAAGTGTATGTGCCGATTGAAGCGATAGAGGCGCAGGTCGGGTTTCCCGAAGAATTGCGCAGCCTGCGCGATGCCATCGGCCATCATCTGATCCCGCTTCTGCTGCTTGCGCGCACCGACCGCGACTTTGCGCAATGCGAACATGACACCATCGTCACCCATTGTGTGACGTTTGCGCGGCAACGCGGTGCTACGTGCGATGCAGCACAGGAAGCGGCGTTTCGCGACTATGTGGGAAGCTTCCGCCCATCGCTGATGCAGCTTGATCCGGCGTTGGCGCGGCTGGCCAAATGCGAGCATGGCGAATTTGCCGCGCTGGTCGATGCGGCGCATACGCTTGTCGCGGCGGACGGCGTCTCCCGGCCGGAAGAAGTTCAATTCCTGACGCGATTGAGGGGCGAACTGGGGAAGCTATCTGCGGAAGCTTAAGCTGCCCGCCAGACGCCGGGGTTTGAGCGCGACATGGAATGTCGCCAGCATCGCCGCAATATCGATCAGGTAGAGATAGCGATAATCGCAGGCCAGCGAGACCACGAAGAAAGTCAGCGTGAAGGCAGCGGCGGCCGCCAGCAGAAAAGCGATTGCGATGTCTGCAGGCGCCTGGCGCAGCAGAAGGATCACGAACATGATCGCGCCCAGTATCGCGAAACTGGCGTGCGAAAAGACAGGCGTGTGCACGAAGGCCTGAGCATAGTTTTCCAGCGCGCTGTCGCGGGCGTCGTAGCGCGGGACGGCGTGCAGAGCTTGCAGCGTGGCGGCCGGGCCCGAAAGGCCGACGATGAAGGGAACGCATCTATCGATATCCGGTGTGAGGAACACCCAGCGGAAAATTTCGCTGCGGGTCTTCAGATAGAGCGGCAGGTGGCTGGCGATCAGGTTTCGCCATTGCGCCATCATCAGCGGTGCGGGCGCTGCGGCGCGGATACTCTCCAATGGCGCGAAACTTTGCAGCGTGTCCACGCGCTGCGGCGTAAAGCGGGTTGCGCCATAGTTCCGGATGACCTTTTCAAGCGCCGGATCGCCGTGATGCAAGATGCTGAGCGGCAGGGATGGATCTCGCGCCACGGCGCCGGAAAAATCATAGAGCTGCAGCATCTTGATTTCATCCACCCTGCCCTTGCCGTGATCGGCACGCATTCCCAATGTGATCGTGGCGACTGCCGTGAGCGCCAATATCGCCACGAGAAACGCAAGCCCCTGTAAGAATGCGGGCTTCAGGCGGTGTTGCTGGGTATAAGCGACCGCGGCGAGCGCGGGCGCGGCCATCAGCGATGCAATGATTCCGTTCTGCCTTGTCAGCGCTGCGAGCGACAAAAGGATCGCTGCGGCGGCAAGGAAAACAAATCGCCTGGCGCGCTGGTTCCATCGCGCGGCCGCGAAGGCCATGCACGCAAAGCCTGCGATGATCGCATCGGTGAACAGAACGTCTTTCCAGACGATGCCTTGATAGAGCAGGAATTGTGGCGTGAGCGCGCATAACAGCACCACCGGAAATGCGAGCCAGCTTATGCGCGCGTGCAGGCGCACGAGCAGCAGAAGCGATGCGTAGAGCAGCGTGATGTTCAGCGCCGCGAAAAGGCCGGCACCGGGGATCGCGGAATCGGAAATGCCGAGCAGCCACGACATTAACGGCGGGTGCCAGGTTTCGTAGTGGCCGATGCGGCCTTCGAGAAGCTGGATGACGCTATCGGTCGAAAGGTGGCCGGGCCAGTTGAGCGCCAGCGTTGCCAGCCACAACGCAATCAACAGCACGGTGACGGCGGACTTCGCCGAAAGGATTTTCATCTATTCGCCCCCCGGCGCTTCGTCAGCTGCGCAAATCTTGCTTCTTCTGTAGATATTCCTCGCGCTGGATCTCGCCCTTGGCGTAACGCTCCTCGAGGATGTGCAGGGCTTGCGTGCGCGCTTGCACATCGGGATACGGATAAGGCGGCCGCCGTCCGCGCAGAAGCGTGACGAGCAAATATACGATTGCGATCATGAAGATCAGCGACATCAATCCGTGGAACGGAAAGAACCACCAACCCCACCAGGGTGTCGAATAGGACCAATGCCAGAACATGCAGCCTCCGCGGAGCGGGCTTCGTTGCACCTAAGATAGGGTGCGCCGAGGCTTGCCGCCATGGTAGGCGCGCGGGCCGCTAGCGATTGTGCCAGGCCACGCATTCGCGATAGGTGGTGCGATAGACCTTTTGCTGCTCGGGCGAGCCCTCACTGACGTATAAAGCCAGTACCGCGTCGTCGGCACGCTGAGTGGCCACTTTGGCGCAGCTATCATTTGTGGGTGCAGACGCCGATGTTTCGACAGCGGCGCGCGCCGCGTTGTCGGCATCGGTGTCGCCGGAAGCTCCGGAATCGTAAGAGAAAAGGCTGCCGGCGGTTGAGCAACCCGACAGGCCGAGAAACAGGATTGCGGCAATGGCCGTCTTCGTGAATAGCCGCATCAGTCCCCCCGGCTAACCCCCGTCACATAGCAACTTTTTGTGCCATCTTGCAGTCGGACGCGCAATTTTATTTTAACAAGGTTGTATAAGGCTCAGGGTACCCGCTTTGCGGTATATGCCACGCGCCAGATGGTGGCGCCTTTCTCATCGGCAATGAGCAGGCTTCCATCCTTGGCGATGGCGAGCTGGGAGGGCGTGCCCCAGACCGAAAGCCGGACAACACCGGCATTGGCAAAGCCGGTGACGAAATCCTCATACCCGCCAACGGGCTTTTTGTTTTTGAACTTCACGCGCACGACCTTGTAGCCATCCGGCTTGTCGTATGAGCCCGAGCCATGAAAGGCGACGAAAGCATCGCCGCGATATTCCGGCGGGAATTGGGTGGCGGTGTAGAACACCAAGCCCAATGGCGCGGAATGGGCTTCGAACAGAAGATCCGGGGTCTTCGTTTTCGCCACCATGTCGGGCCGTTTCGCACCGAAATCCGGATCGGGATGCGGGCCCAGATAGGCATAGGGCCAGCCGAAGAAATCACCCGCGCGAACATGGGCGAAATAATCCGGCGGCAGGCGCGCGCCAAGCTTGTCGCGCTCGTTGACGGTGACCCAGAGATCATCCGTACCGGGATAAAATGCCAAACCTTCGACATTGCGCAGGCCGCTCGCGAAAGGTTTCATCGTGCCGCCTGCGGCGACAAGCTGGATCGTTGCATCGGGCGATGGGGCTTCCGACACGTCGTTGCGCGAGCCGATGGAAAGATAGAGGCGGCCCTTGGAATCGAACGCGATATCGCGCGTGCTATGCCAGCCATCGGGCCGCAAATCGGGCGCGGTGGTGACACGCTGATAGGCCTTGGCCCGAACGCTTTCGCGGCCCGCATAAGGCGTGCGCCAGACCGCCATCGTGTCGGCGATATAGAGCTGGTTGTCGTGAAACGCGATGCCGTGAGGGCCATGGAAGCCGGCGGAAAATTGCGTGATCTTGTCGGCCTTGCCATCGCCATCGGTGTCTCGCAGGCGGGTGACGATTCCGGGCCCCTCCTCCACCAAATAGACATCGCCGTCGGGCGCGACAGCCAGCGAACGCGGATGGGTGAGATGCGAGGCAAATTCGGTGATCGTGAAACCGGCAGGCACTTCGGGATGCACGCCCGCGGGCGGCCTGACGAAGTTGGAATCTATATCCATCGGCTGCGTGGTACGCGGCGCGGGCAGATCGGAGAACGAGACACTGTGATGCGTGCCGGGCGCGGCTTGGGCCGGCACAATCAGGCAACAGGCGCAGGATGCGGCGATGATCGCGCCCTGCCGGAACACCGCCACCTAGTTCGCTCTTAGATCGGCGAGTTGTGGCGTCATGTTGGCGGCGCGGCTTAAGGGGGCCGCATGAAAGGCGTGGGCCGCTGCTTTGGCGGAGGCGAGTTCGCCTGCATCAAGCTGTGTTTCCAGGACATCTATACGCGCCCGGGAAATATCGTCTCCGCCATGGGCTGCGATCGCATACCATTTGTAAGCATCGCTCAGGCTTTGCGGAACACCTGCGCCACGCTCATAGAGCACGGCAAGATCGAACTGCGAATCCACATAGCCCATATTGGCCGCGCGCGTGAACCAGCTCGCAGCCTTTTCATAATCCTGCGTGGTGCCGCGGCCTTCGGCATAGAAGACGCCGAGATTGTGCATCGCCTTGCGGTTGCCCTGATTGGCGGCGGCTTCATACCAGCGCAGGGCCTGTGCTTCGTTCTGCACCACGCCCGCGCCGCGTTGATAAAGCGTGCCGAGGCGATATTGGGCGACAGGCTCGCCAGCCTTGGCGGCGCGCTCGAGCCAGCGGGCGGCATCGGCTTCGCTGCGCGCGACGCCATCACCATCGAGATATTTGACGCCCGCGATCAGGGCAGCCTTGGTGTTGCCGCCGTTGGCCAGGGCCTCAATGCGTTGCATCGGTGTTAGTTTTTGCGGCGGCGATGGCGAAACAATGACAGGCTCCGCTTGCGGGGCGGTGACAACAGACGCTGGTGCGATGGCGCGCTGCGGTGTTGCAATTGCCATGCGTTGCGGGTGCGCAGTCTGTGCTGCGCCATGTTCGGCAGACACCACGGCCTTTGCGGGCCCCACACCGAGTAAGCCTTCGCTCAATGCGATGCCCATAGTCGCCAGGATCACCGCAATGGAAATCGCGCCGATGCCGAGAAGCTGATTGCGGCCCAACAAATGCCTGCGCCTGGAGCGGCGCTTCCTGATCTGCGGCGGCGCGGCCTGCAGGGCGGCAGCTTCGCTGGCAGAACGGCGCGCGTTGGAAAGATAATCGTCGTTCGCGGTCTGCTGTTTCAACTGCGAACGCAAATCGCCGGGCGTTTCGATCTCGGCGGCAACGCCTGCGATTTCGGTGGGCGCGAGTTCGGCGGGGGAAATGTCGCTGATGGAGATTTCGTAGTCGCGCTCATCCGGCGGCGGTGTGATCTTCGGCGGTTCGGTTTTGGGCGGATCCATCCGCGTGAAGGCTGCAAGCAACTCCCCGCGCAAAGTCGTGGCGGTTTCGGAGATACGCTGGTCGGTGCGTTCGGCGCGTTGCACGAGGACCTCAAGGCCCGTCTCGGTATTCTGGAGGCCATCATTCGCGAGCTTTTCCACTTTGTCGAATCGCCCCTCCAGCTCGGCCAGGACCTTTTCGATCGCCCCCATGCGGCGATCCATTCGGTTCAGCGCGGCAGCAGAACCCTCCCCCAGCGGCGTTGTCGGCAGGGTCAGGCGTTCGATGATGTCGTGAAGCTGGGAGGCTTCGCCGCGCTTGCGGGCGACTGCGGGCATTTGCCCATAAGGATCATCAGGTTGGGTGGGGATTGCCTCATATTCGCCCTGGGCCATGGCAAGCGGCGGCGCTTCGGCCAAAAGCGGGGGAACAGCATCGAGAGCGCCGCCGGGCATAATGGTATCCGCCGGGAATGGCGCCCGGGCCTGGCCGATAAGGACATCTGTCAGCTCGCCGTGCGGCAGGGGTTGCATGGCGGGGGAGGATTTATCGCCACCCATGGCGCGGGCGACGGCTGCCAGATCTTCGGCGGCCACGGCGACGAGCAATTCGTTCTTGTTGTGAAATGACCCATACAGGGAATTTCGCGGCACGTCGGCTTCGCGAGCGACCGCGCTCAAGGTGAATTTTTCAGGACCACTCTCGGCGATGATCTTGCGCGCGGACTTCAGGATTGTTGCGCGTTGTTCAGCATCCGCAGCCGCAATGGCCACGTTGCTCTCGTTCGCTTCAGGCGATTCTCGCCCCGCACCCACCGACACACCCCAATTCGTTGCGAGACACTCTGCGACGAATGGGTGAAAAATGGTTTGGTAAGGCTGGTAAATTTGCCGTTTACGAACTCAGTCAGATTACGCGGGCCTTGGAATTGTGCGGCTTTTTGGATGGCGCTCGCGTTCCCAGCGCGCAAGCAGCGTGATTGCTGTGATCACCGTCACATAGGCGATGAGTTGCAGGCCGTCAGGCTGATCGGTGTAGCCCACGAGCGTATGCAGCAGGCGGCCCGCCAAGGTTCCTTCGGGGAGAAGCCATGACGTATCCCACAGCGGGCTCATCAGGAATTGCAGATGGCCTGCCTGCTGGATGAACAACATCGCCTGGGACGCCATTCCGGCGGCGAGCAAGGTGATAAGGCCCGACGTGATACTGAACAGGCGATGCGCCGGGATCGCGAGCAATCCGTAATACATCAGCGCGGAAACCGCAGCACCAGCCGCCAGCCCAAACATTCCGCCTGTGAACATCGCAAGGTTCGACGTGCCGCCCTGGCTTGCGATGCCATAGAGGAACAGCACAACCTCCGATCCTTCGCGCAACACCGCGACACCGACCACAATCGAAAGCGCGGTGAGCGGGCGTTCGCCCGAGGCGACAGCGGTGCCGACATTCTTCATGTCGCGCGCCATGGCGCGGCCATGACCGGCCATCCAGACATTGTGCCAGGTGAGCATCAGGACAGCGAGAAGCAGGATGCTGGCGTTGAACAACTCCTGCCCGGAGCCTTCAAAGAGATCGGCGATCCGGCCAGCAAAACCCGCAACAATACATGCACCCGCCACACCGGCGGCGACGCCATAGGCAACCCATAACGCGCGCCGGGGCACGCCCTTGGTGGCCGCCAGAACGATGCCGACGATGAGGCCCGCTTCAATGACTTCGCGGAATACGATGATGAGAGCTGAGAGCATGTTATTCCGCGATCACCACGCCTTGCGCTGTTTTGGAATTGTATTCGCCCATGAACGGGTATCTGCCCGGCGGCAGCGGACGCAGCCGGATCTTGCCCTTGTCATGACCCGAGACCACCTTCTCCACCTTCAACGACGAGCTATCGAATTCATCTGCTGTCGCATCCTCGTTGCTGAGGATGATGACGTTGGAGGTGCCTGCTTTCACCCGGATTTCGGAAGGGGTGAAACGATGGTTCTTCAGCGTGACATGGAATTCGGCCGCGCCCGCGGGCGCAGCCAGCCCCAGGGCAAGCGCGGAGATCAGGGCGGCAGACAGGGCGAGTTTCATCGGGCGGCCTTTTGGAGCTTTGCCCAGCTTATCCGCAACTCATTCTCATGTGCAAGTCTTGTAATGCCCCGCTCCATGCGACCTGGGAGCGCGGGCCCGGGGCTACAAACTATCCCACAGCGCGAAGCTGAGGCCCTGTTCTTTGAGCGTGCTCAGGCCAGCGGGCGAGACGAACCCGCCGATCTGAACGGAAAGGTCTTCGTAAAGGTGCTGAACGATGGAAAGCTGGATCTTATGCGAGCGATAATACGTGTAGGGCGGTTTTGAATCGCCGTTTGCTATCACGTTGAAGCTTTGCGCCAGGATCATGGTTTGCGGCGTGATGTGCAGGCCAAGGGTGATGTCGACGGGCGTTTCGCTGGGGCGTGCGCCTGCGATGAAACGCTGGCCGAGTTCGAAATCGGCGAAAGCATCCATATCCAGTATTTTGAAGTTGGTGCCGTAAAGCGCGCGAATTTCGAACTGACGGGCGGATTCCTGATTTACCGAAACCGACGTATCGAATGCGCCCGCGGATTTATACGAACCTTCGACGGAGAAGATGCCGTGATATTGCGCAAGGCGGACACGCGCGCCGGCGCCGATGGCGAAGGCATTGGCCACTTCGATTGGGCCGCCGGGCGGGCCGGATTGTGCCTTGGCATATTCGGGATCGACGATAAGGGTGAGCCAATCGCGCACCCCATATTCGATATCGGTTTGCGTAAGAAGTTTGGTGTAGCGGATCGGGATCGTCGGGTTCGACGACGCATCATAGGAACGCGACGCGCGACTGTAGGTGAAGGTGGATATCGTCTGGGTTTTATCCTCCAGCAACGTCCACGCGCCGGCGACGGCTTCTTGCGCGGAGGCGAGACAGCACAACGCCACGGCGAATTTCAGATGACGCATTTCAGATCACCACGGATGGCAGGTTGAACAAAAGCCAGGAGACGACCGCTGCGAGCGCGGATGCGGCAAGCGCGAGATCCGCATGACGGGCGAGCCGCCGCCATGTGCAAAGCGCTGCCGCCGAAGCCGCGGCTGTGGCCGCCATCACGGTTGCGAGGTCGCGTTCGGATCCGATGAGGCAGGCGATGGCTATGGCCAGCAACACCGCGAGTGCCGCATAGACTGTGATCAGGCTGGCGGCGCGGCGCAGGTTTGCCACGAACATGGTGAGCCACAGCACGGGCGCGCTTGCGAAACCCGCAAATAGCAACAAGGTGAGCGGCACGTGCGCGATGGGCTGCCCATCGAGATCAGCGCGGGCGAAAGCCATGGGATCAAGGCCGAGCACGCCGCGCGCATAGGCCAGCACCAGCGCGGTGATGACGGGCGCGAACAGCAACAGCGCCAGCAGGCCCATCTTCTCCCTGCCCTCGCCCGGGCGCGGCAGGCCGACACAAACCGGAAGCAGGAACATCGCCAGCAACGCACCCATCGGATCGAGCACCTGCGCGAGCGACAATGCGGCGCCGAGCACCATCACCCGGCGTGCATCGCGATGCTGCACGAAACCGGCGGCAGCCTGCGCCACACAATAGACCGCGAGCGCAAGCCAGATCGAACCTGCCCTGCCCGTTGCCGAAAGAAAGATGCCCGCCTGTGCGAATGTCAGCGCGGTGATCGCAAGGGTGTGGGCGAGCGGCAGCCTTGCAGCGCGCAGGCCATGAAATATCAGGGCCGCGAGAAGTGTGTCGGCGCACGCGCGAATGTAAAAGGGGGGAAGCAGCGGCAATGCGGCGGCGAGTGCTAGCGCCAGAGCCGCGATCAGGAAAGGCAATGAGGCTTGCGCACGGCGAAAAGTGGGAAATTCGGTGAGTGTCATCCGGGTGGGCTCGCAAAGGTGCTGATGCCGTGGCGGGTTTTTTCCCAGTGAAAGGGACGGCGGATGAGATGCCACACCGCGCGATACGCCGCGGCTGAGATCAGCAGCCAGTAGAATGGCGCGGTGATGCCATAGGGCGTGAGCTGCAACCAACCCCGGCGATAAGGACCGAGCATGGCGAGATAGACGAACAATGCGTTGCCCGCCACAAGGCTGAACAGCGAGGCGCGCGCCAATACCTCGCCGAAGGGGCCGGAGAAGATCGCGATGCCGGCTGCGTGAGATGCAAGGAAGATCGCCCACATCAGCGGGTTTGCCAGCGACGAAACAAATGTGCCGCCGATGAAGAGTTGAAACGCGAAGAAGCCGCGCGGGCCCGCATGTTTCCACAACGCGCGCGGATTGCGCATGTGGACGAGCCAGGTTTGCATATAACCCTTCAGCCATCGCGAACGCTGCTTCAACCAATCGCCGCCGCGGCTGGTGGCTTCTTCATAGGTGGTGGAATCGAGCGTGGTGGCGCGGTGGCCAAGGCGTGCCAGACGGATGCCGAGATCGGCATCCTCCGTCACGTTGAAAGAATCCCAGCCGTGGATCGCGCGCAGGACCGAGGTTCGAAAATGGTTCGAGGTGCCGCCGAGCGGCATGGGAACGGCCAACGCATCGAGGCCCGGCAAGAGGAAATCGAACCACAGCGCATAATCGAGCGCGAAAAGACGGGTCAGCCAGTTTTCGTCGCGGTTGTAGAAATTGAGGCGGGCTTGCAGACAGCCGACCGTATCGGGCGCAGCGCGGAAGCGGGCGACCGCCTTTTTCAACTGGTCGGGTTCGGGGCGATCTTCCGCATCGAAGATGACAATGAACTCGCCATGCGCAAAGCGCAGCGCGTAATTGCACGCCTTGGGTTTGGTGCGCGGGGCGCTGGGAGGCACGACGATCGTGCGGAAACAGGGATCGAGATCGAGGTCGTTCAGCGCGGCGCGCGTTTCGGCATCGTCGGCTTCAACGACTAGCTTGATATCGAGCAGATCGGGTGGGTAATCGAGGCCACGCAGGCTTCGCGTCAGCGCGGGCAGCACGTTGGCCTCGCGGTAAAGCGGCACAAGGATCGTATAGAGCGGCAAGTCTTTATCTGCGACGGGCGCGGGCGGTGGCGGCGCGTCGAAGATTTCGGCGGCCCCAAGCCAGACGAGCACGGTGCGGAACAGGATATTTGCCAGATAAGCCGCCGCGAGGAAGCCCGCCAGTGTTGCCAATGCGAAGCGCGGCCAAAGCAGGATCGCGATAAGGCCCGCGATTGTCAGGCATGCGAAGGTCTGCGCCTGGCCTTTGGTGACAGTGCGGTTGGCGCAAAGTTCGGGCTCGGCTTCGGCAAGCCCATAAACGGCTTCATGGGTAAGGCGCTCGCGATACTGGGATTCCACGGCATCCAGCAGCGCGCCCTGCTCGGCGGCTGCGAATACAACCGGCTCACGGTAGGCCGCGCGGATATGTGCGAGATGGATGGGTGTCGGCTCGACGCAGGCGACCACGAGCCTGCCTGCCTCACGCCGCCAGGGAAGAAACAGGTGGGTGCAATATTTGTCCAAGTCGGATGTGCGGGAGAGCGCAGGGTCCGGGGGATCGCGTTTGAGATCTATGAAGCGGAAAGGCTTTGACTGGACGCGCGCACCCTTTGCACCAGCGGCGCGCAACAAGCGCGCCGCGGACGCATGCGGTACCACATCGCAATCGACGCTGGGCCCCACGCCCATCCCCAAGCGTTGTTGCGGCAGCGACCCTCAATGCGGCAGACCGAACGCGCTGCCCCCCCGGTGATCTAACAGCCCCATTACCCCGGCCAATCAAGCCGGGGCGTTTTCGCCCTCGGCCTTGAGCCGGCAAAATCAATTCGAACGCGCACGCGTCAAGAGAGTGGGCGGTTGACCGGACTCGATCTGCGCGAGGTCTTCGGTCAGCGCATCAATCATCATCGACAGGAAATAGCGGGTCGCAGGATTGTGGATACGGCCAAGGGCCTGAGCAATGTGTTCAACATCCACATCGTTGCTATCCAGCTTTACGCTCATTGTTTGCGATTTCTTTCGCGAATTCTTTGTTTGCGCAGCCATGTTCTTCTCCTTGTCGCTCTTTTCATGGCAGTTCGTCAACGTGGATTTGCCGATCACGACGGAAGTCTTCAAAACGCGCTTTGGGCTGTGCCCGCGAAAACACACATGGCGGAAGCCGCTGCGGTCCATCACCGATGTAGCGATGGGAGCTTGTTTGAAGATCGTGATCTCCACTCATGCGATGCCATTTGAAGCAACGATGCTTCGGGCCTTTCAATTTCCGATCCCAGTCCCCTGATCGGAGGGGTTGCTCAACCAGCCGTTGATCGCCGCGTGGACTGCAGCCTGCGTGCGTGTGCGCGCCTTGAGCTTGGCTTTGCCGCGTTCCAGATGTTCGTGGACTGTGTGTTTGGAAATGCCGAGGATTTCCGAAATATCCCAGTCCGATTTTCCTTCCGAAACCCAGCGCAGGCACTCTGCCTCGCGGAAGGTAAGCGGCGACGATCGGGATTGGGGGGTGGGGTTGGCGAATTTGTTGAGGCCAAAGGCCGCATACATCAGCCCCAGCGCATAGAGGGTTTGCCGGGCCTGGGGATCGAATTCTTTTTCGGGCGTTGTCATCCGCACAACGAAGAGTTCGCGCTGGGGCCCCTCGATAGGAACGACAAAAGCCTCGTTCGCGCCCATCTCGGCAGCGGAGAGGCGCACGACCTTCTGTTCTTTGCTCAATGTGGGGAGCGGAATGTCCGACCATGAGAAGGCGGCCGTGCTCTGCAAGACCTTCTTCAGGCTAGGGTCATCATTGTAGTAATTGCGCGCCGCATAACGGCGGTACCAACGATCATGCTCATGGCCGAACTTCGCTTCGGGACGGATGAGGACACGATCGGGGCCCAGAACCTGCACCAGCGAATATTTGTCGAATCCGAATTGCGAGACAGCCCGCCCGAAAGCGAGTTGCATCTCGCTCAAGCTCGCCGCCTCGAAGCCGGATTGCATGAAATCCCACACGGGACTCAGCGCAACCAACAAGCAGCCTCCCCCGGCCGCAATAAAACGCGGCCAATTCAAGGCATGCAATACACGCTATATTTCCCGATTATTCCTGGAAAAGACGAATACATGCCCTCGACAGGAAGAACGTAGTACTCACACATAAGTTGCACAATATAATAAAGTATAACCAGAAGTTGCGCGCACAATCGCAGGCGCAACAAATCTGCGCCATAGGCTTCCCGGGCTACATACTATTGCGCTGATGTCTTTTTCAGCGGGTCTTCGAGCGGCACCGAACTTGTTTCGCTGAAACGGCGCGCGGCGGCCTGCTCGGCCGGGGTCGGAGGTTGCGTGATCATGCGGCCCAGAGCGAGCACGTTGGGGATCTCATCATCGGCGAGTTCGCGCATCTTCTGCTTGCGGGCAAAGGCTTGCTCGATATAGGGCGCGAGCTCTTCCATCTTGCGTTTCTGCTTTTCGGCCGCGTTCGCCTTGAACTCCGGCATCACCTCGCTTGCGAAAAGTTCTAGGGCTTCGCAGATGTGTTCGTGGCGGTTCTTGCCACCCTGCTGGATAAAGGCGACCTGATCGACACCCGCTGCCTCGAATTTGCGCAAGTGGTTGCGCAAATCATCGGGCGTGCCGATGCCGCCCGCGCCGGGATTGATGGGGATCGAGTCGCGCGCCTTTTCAAAGTTCGCCCAGATGTCGGTGCGGCCCGGTTTGTGCTCGCCAAAAATATAGTGATGGCCGAGCGCATAGCCGAAGAAGCGAAAGCCATCGAGGCCGCGGCGCTTGGCCTCCTCACCGTCGCGGTGGACGGAGAAACCGGTCACCATCGCGATATTCGGGTTTACCGCATGGCCGATGGGCACGCATTCTTCCTTGAAGATGCGATAGTAATCATCGACCCATTGCTTGGCTTCCGCCGGATCGACGAACGCGAAGGTGAGCGCGCCGATCCCCAAGCGCGCGGCCAGCTTGATCGTTTCGCGGTTTGAGCAAGCCACCCATACCGGCGGATGCGGCTTCTGCACCGGCTTGGGCACGATGTTGCGGCACGGCATGTCGAAGAACTGGCCTTTGAACCCCGGATAGGGGCTCATCACCATCATGTTCAGGCATTGTTCGACGGTTTCGCGCCACATCTCGCGCTTCTTCTCAACTGGCACCTTGTAGCCGCCGAGTTCGAGCAAGGCCGAGGACTCGCCCGTGCCGAATTCGACGCGGCCATTGGAGACGAGATCGAGCGTCGCGATGCGTTCGGCGACGCGGGCGGGATGGTTGTAGCCAGGCGGCATCAGCACGATGCCATGACCCAGCCGGATATTCTTGGTGCGCTGCGAGCAGGCGGCGAGAAAAACTTCGGGAGCAGAGGAATGGGAATATTCTTCGAGGAAATGGTGCTCGACTTCCCAGGCGTGGTCGATACCCAGCTTGTCGGCCAGTTCGACCTGATCGAGCGCATCCTGGAACAGCTTGAGTTCGTCGCCTTCGTTCCAGGGCCGGGGGAGCTGGTGCTCGTAGAATATTCCGAATTTCATTTCCTCAGCCTCCCAATGCGGTGGAGAACAGCGGTGGCCAGTTTTTCACGGCTTTCAGTGCTTCGCTGTTGGAGGCCTGTTCGAATCCGTTGCGAATGGCTGCAAAGCGCATTTCCACCACATCTTTGAAACGCGGATCGGTGAAGATGTAGAGATCGCCATCGCGCACCGCTTCGACCACGCGCGCACCCACCACATCGGGATCGAGGCCGGTTTCGATGGCTTTGGAAATCATCTGGCGGCGTTCGGGATCGAAACTGCCCTCGCCTGCTGCTGCGAAACGCGCCTGTTTGGTGCGCTCGCTTTCGTGAATGCGCGTGCGCACGAAGCCGGGGCACAGGACCGACATGCCGATATTGCTGCCCGCCAATTGCAGCGCCCAGCCTTCGCTCATGGCGACCACAGCATATTTGGTGGCGGAATAAGGCTCCATGCCCGGTCCGCTGATGAGGCCTGCGATCGAGGCCGTGTTGACGAAGTGGCCGCCTTCGCCGTGGCTGCGCAACAGGGGCAGGAAGGTTTCCACGCCATAGACGACGCTTTTCAGATTGACGTCGACGATCCAATCCCAATCGCGTTCCGGCACTTTGCCGATCTCGCCGCCGGCACCGACGCCGGCGTTGTTGCAGACGACATGCACCTTGCCAAAGGCCGACACCGCCTCAAGAGCGGCGGCGCGAAGGTTGTTGCGTTCGCCCACGTCACAATGGATGGACACCGCCTTGATCTGCTCTGACGCGAGGCGTTCGACGGCGGCCTTGGCCGGCGCGTCTTCGATATCGGCGATCACGACGTTCATGCCCGCGCGGCCGAAGGCGCGCGCCATGGCCAAGCCGATACCGCTTGCGCCGCCGGTGATGAAGGCGGTCTTGCCCTTGAACTCTTTCATTATGCTGCAACCTCATATTCGAGCGCATCGAATTGCGCGACCAGCGCATCGCCCTGCGGGCGCTTGCGCAAACGGGAAATGACGTTATCGCGCGACTGTTCGCGCGAGAAATCGGCCTGAGTAACGGCGTGCCATTCGATCATCTGCTCCCAGACGGGATCGATGATGGTGTGGCCGGGCACATGGGCGCCATCGACGGTCTTGATGGTAAGGCTGCGCAATTCGCTGATCGCGGTTTGCAGATAGCCGACATGGATCGCTTCATCCGTGCGGATGCGGTTGACGACATCGGCGGCGTGATCGGCGGCGGCGCGGCGATCGCGGAAATTGGCCGGATCGCGCATCACATCGATGCAGAAGGCGAAGAAATTTTCCGCCCGCACTTCGATCATCAACACATTCATCAGCAAAAGAATCCAGTCTTCATATTCCTTCGGCACCTGTGCCATGCGGCGGCCGGTTTCGGGGCGGCCCAGGCTCTCTGGCACGGGCGGAATCGGATAAGCATTCTTGCCGAACAGCGCATCGCGCACGGCAAACCACATATCGTCGTGGCCGCCGATGCCTTTGGATTTGGTGCCGCCTTCATCCCAGCCATGGGCTTCGAGCAGGCCCTTGTTGAGATGGCCGAGGCAGGTTTCGCTCAGATCTTCGACGATGATGTTCTGGAAATCGGGCGCGACAGCCTGCGCCAGCATGGCGCCGCGCGCTTCCACGATGCCGGTGATGGTGAGTCCGTTCCACAATGACTCGCCATCGCCCGCGTTGAGCAGAAATTTTTGCTGCTCCGTTGTCGGATACGGGCCGCGTTTCAGCAGGCGCGTGGTCGCATCAATCACGGGTGCGCCACGCTCGACAAGCGCCTTCTGCCATTCATGCACGGCAGGCCAGCGGTTGAGCGTGCGCGGCGAGATGTAAGTGCCGCGCTTGTCGAACCCACCATGCAGGCGATAGCCCGCTTCGATTTGAGGCTCGGCGTAATCGTGATCGGCAATGAGTTCTTCGCGGGAATAGACGCGTTTGGTCATCAGGCAGCCCTCCCAGGCGGGGTCGCGCGTTATACCGCGCGTTCTAACATCCCTGATATTTTGTCAGTTCTGTCGCGGAGTCAATCCGTGCGTCACGACGAATTTGTAATGGGGCGGACGGGATCGAATGGGAATCTGTCAGCGTTTTTAAGGTCTTGCGACACCTGGGACAAACTCTGACGACAGGGCGGGTCTAGCCTGAATGGGAAGCCGTGATCGCGGCTCCATGCGTAAACCAAGGAGTATCGACAATGAAAACACGACTTTTCCTGGCCACGGGGGTTACCGCTCTGTTTGCGGCAACGGCTGCGTTCGCATCTACGCCTGGGCTCTATGTCTCCGGCGACGCGGGCGTTTCTCTTCTGCCCGACCTGCACTTCAACAGCGCGACCTCGGGAACTTCTCTTGCCAATTACGACGCCGGATACAATTTCGGTGGCGCCGTTGGCTATGACATGGGCGATGGCATGCGCCTGGAACTCAATTCGCAACATTCGAGCCAGCAATTGTCCGGCGTCGATGGCACGCCCGCATTCGGGCATTTGTCATCCACAAGCCTGATGCTCAACGGGCAGATGGACCTGATCGCGAATTCCCAACTGACGCCTTATGTGGGCGCCGGGCTCGGCGGTGTGAATTTCGGCGGACAGGTAGAGGGTTATAGCGGGCGCGCATGGCGGCCAGCTTACCAGCTTGAAGCGGGATTGCGCGACGATCTCACCAATCAGCTTTCGGTGTTCGGCGGATACCGGTTCTCGCAGGCGGAATCCGTGACGATGAGCGATCCGACGATCCCTGATACGGCCACACAGCACTTTTCCGACCATGTGCTGATGGCGGGGCTGACGTATCACCTCGGCGAAAATTAAGCTGCAATCGGGGCGCCGCGCGAGCGGCGCCTCGACTATGGCTTTAGCGCGCGCACCAGAAAGCGCGTGAGATTGTCGACCACTTCTTCGCGGCTGCGGCGGGTGGCAGCACCTTCGCTGGCGGTCTGATGGATCGCGCCGATGATGGCCTGGCCGATGATATCCGGGTTGTAATCCTTGGACGCGATGCCCGCATCGACGGCGGTGCGAATGATGTTCGACCAATCGCCGCCCCAGCGCCGCAACAGCGGCACGGCTTGCACGCCTTCCGCATCGATCACCGCTTCATCGGTCATCGCGGCATTCAACACGCCGGGATGTGTTTCGGAATATTCGTAGATCGCGTGAAGCATCGTCGCGAGGAATTTTTCGAGCGAGGAATCCGCGGCGATCCGAACGCGCAAATAGGCATCGAGTTCGGTGCGGGCATCTTCCACAAAGGCGAGGAAGCAGGCGCGCTTATCGGGGAAATGGAGATAGAACGTCCCGTGGCCCAAGCCTGCTTCGCGGGCAATATCCTGCGGGCGGGTGGCATGGTAGCCGCGCTCGACGAACAGCTTGCGCGCCGCCTTCTTCAGCTTGGAGAAACTTTCCGGCTTTCGGCGGGCCCCGCGCGGTTCGCTTTCGGCAAGGGTGGTGCCGTTGGTGGTGCTCATGAGAGACATTCAACTGAGGCCTGACAGGAAGTCAACGACCAGGACATCCCGGCGCCTGGATGTTTGCGCTATACTCCCACCCGGCAGAGCGACCGGAGATGGGAGACCTTCATGCGGAAAACAGCGATTTTATCGGCAGTATTCAGCATTCTGGCGTTGCCCGTCTTCGGCATGGGCGGCGGGGGCGGCGGCGGGTATGGCGGCAATGGGATGAGCAACAGCGACCCCGGTTTCGAGGCCTACGCCCAGGCGCTGCGACTCATCAAATTTGAGAAATTCGGCGATGCGATTCCCTATCTGGACGTGGCGCTTCAGCAGCGGCCGCATAGCGCGAACATCCTGAATTACGAAGGATATGCGCATCGGATGATCGGCGATTACAGCGCCTCGCTCGATTATTACAACCGCGCGCTTGCCATCGATCCCAATCACAAGGGCGTTCACGAATATCTGGGCGAGCTTTATTTGCAGACAAAGCAGCTCGAAAAGGCGCAAGCCGAACTCGCCGTGCTGGACAGGCTTTGCCCCAGCGGTTGCGACGAGAAGGAGACACTCACCGCCTCGATCGCGAAATACGAAGCTGCCAATCCAGCGCCAGCCTCGGCGCCTGCGCCTGCTGCCCCCGCGGCGCCTGCAACCGCCGGGTGACCTCCTGCTCCACAAGCGAGCCAGCAAGAATGATGCGCGCTGTTGCGGTGCAAAAAGTTTTCTTATTGTCGCATGGGGAGCGGAGGAGTAATTTTCCACGCAGTGGCGTCACCAATTAACCGGGGGTGTTTGTCATGCGGTGCATATCGGCGATAGCGATTTCGGTTTTTTCCATTGCGTTGCTTTCACAACACGCACAAGCCCAAGGCTTCGACGCCGTGGCGTTGGATGTTTGCCAACGAGCCGTGGACGGACAGGTCAAGAGCAGTCATCCCAATGCTTCCAACCTCGACTATGCGAATGCAAAAACTTCGCAAGTCGAAATGCAGACCAACGTGAAAGGCAAAGGCCATTTCGATGGCGATCACGGCAAGACGGAGTTCAGCTATAGCTGCGTCTACAACCTTCAGTCAGGCGATGCATCCAACGTGCATGTGACCATGAGCGGGACAACGGCCTCAAACTGAGGCCGGTTCAATTGCCTTGCGGTGGTGCGTAGGACGCCATGATGTCCTGCACCGTAAGCGGTGGAAACTGGGACGGCAGCACGAATTCATCGTGCAGCCATGGCATTTTCCTGCGATCGAAGATGTGCTTCAGGAAATGAATCATCGCGCGCACGGCGGGCTTGTCTTCGCTGTCGCGGTGGTAGCAGAGGAAAATGGGTGTCGCGAGATGCAGCCCAACGTCAACCGGCACGAGATTGCGCTCGAACACTGAGCCATAGGTCGGAAGCCAGCAGATGCCCAGTCCCTGGCGCACGCTTTCGACCAGCACGGTGCTGGAATTCGTGAACAACGATATCCGCACATCGTCCGAACCTTCGGGAAGGCGTGTTTGCCAGGTACCTTTGTCGATCAGATAGAGGGAATGGTCGAGCAGGTCGTGTTCGGCGAGGTCGGCGGCGCATTTCGGCGTGCCGCGGCGGGCCAGATACTCCGGCGACGCATAAGGCATGAAATGGAACATGCCGAGTTTTGTGGTGATCGCATTGGGATCGTTCGGCTGCATGTAGTGGATCGACAGATCGAAATGCTCGAACTTGTCTTGTCCCGCCTCGGAGGCCGTGAACAGACGCAGTTCGACATC
>Ga0265331_10000053_pt1 | contig 180451 bp, 145 predicted proteins | sample 41923metaG_FD_202088 | JGI IMG/M metagenome (GOLD analysis project Ga0265331, IMG submission 202088) | Rhizosphere microbial communities from Carex aquatilis grown in University of Washington, Seatle, WA, United States - 4-19-23 metaG | ecosystem: Host-associated > Plants > Roots >... | reverse complement strand
CTTTTGCGCTGCATCGTTCTGTTCCTCCCTGCTCGTCGTCGAACTTCGCGAGAGATCAACGATGACACGGGTTTCAGAACGATGCGCTTCTTTCAACTCTCCCTAACTGGGGTTTCCGGGCTCAGCTCAGTCGGGGCGGTGCTGGCAACGTCGCGAGGTGTCAGCACCTGGCGCGGCGTGAAGGGATTGATCCTCCGAGTTCATGCGGCGGTGACGACCCCCGGTTCGGCCACTGTCGCTGCCGCGGGGCGGCTGAAGGTCAGCGCACCGTCTTCGAGTGCACCGAAACGGATCATTTTCTTGTCGCGCGAATAGTTTTGCGGATTGATCCACGGCTCGCGATCGCCTTGCTTCGGGAAGCGATGCATCATCCTTTGCATGTAGCCCGAAGTGAACTTGTCGATCCAGGGACGCGCGGGCATGTCCCTGTCCGCTGCGCGCAGGCGCGGGGTCACCTGCCGCGTACCCGTCTCGTCCATGTGCCGGATGAGCCGGCAGACATATTCGGAGGTGAGGTCCGCCCGCAGTGTCCACGACGCGTTGATGTAGCCGAATGTGCAGACCAGGTTGGGCACACCAGAATACATCATGCCCTTGTACGTCCACGTCTGCGCGAAATCGACCGCTGCGCCGTCGATGGCGAATTGCATCTCGCCGAGGACAACGAGGTTGAGGCCGGTCGCGGTGACGATGATGTCGGCCGGCAGCTCCGTGCCGGATCTGAGCCGGATGCCCCGCTCGGTGAAGTGCGCGATGTGATCGGTGACGATCGACGCCTTGCCGGAGCGGATCGCCGCGAAGAGGTCGCTGTTGGGCACCAGGCACAAGCGCTGGTCCCAGGGATTGTACGAAGGCGTGAAGTGCGTTTCGACGTCGTAGTCCGGGCCGAGCTCCTTGCGCACCATGTCGAGGAGCTTCTGCTTGACCTTGTCGGGATGGGTGCGCGTGCTGCGATAGAGGAGCTGCTGCAGTGCGACGTTCTTCCAGCGCGTGATTCCATAGGCCCAGCGCTCCGGCAACACCCGGCGCAAGGTGTTCGCGATGACATCCTTGTCGGGGCGCGACACCACGTAGGTCGGCGAGCGCTGCAACATGACGACGTGCGCGACGTCTGGCGCCATCGCCGGCACGAGCGTCATGGCCGTCGCGCCGGAGCCGATCACCACCACCTGCTTCCCTTTGTAATTCAGATCCGCGGGCCACTGCTGGGGATGGACGAGCGTGCCTTGGAAACGCTCAACGCCTTCGAACTCGGGTGTGTAGCCCTGCCGGTAGCTGTAGTAGCCCGAGCACATGAGCAGCATGTTGCAAGTGAAGCGGACGGTCTCGCCGCGATCCTTGCGCAACGCCTCGACGGCCCACGCGGCCGCCGCGCTCGACCAGCTTGCGCTGGTCGCGAGGTGCTCGTAGCGGATGTGCTTGTCCACGCCGTACTCGGCAGCGGTCTCCTTCACATATCTCAGGATGGAGGAGCCATCCGCGATCGCCTTCGCTTCGCGCCACGGCTTGAAGCGGTAGCCGAGCGTATGCATGTCGCTGTCGGAACGGATGCCTGGATAGCGGAATAGGTCCCACGTGCCGCCCATGGAGGAACGGCCCTCCAGGAGGGCGTAACGTTTGCCTGGACAGCGCTGATGCAAGTGGACGGCGGCGCCCACTCCGGAGAGGCCGGCGCCGACGATGAGGACGTCGAAATGCTCTATTGTCATGTCGGATTCTGCTCTCGTTGTCTCAGGGCACAGGCCATCGCCTGGTCTCCTGTATGGTTACCGGACGCGTGAGACGAGCTCTATGCGTGCCGCGGCCGCAGCGCCAAAGTCCGACGCTCGCGGTTGAAGGTTCAGCGTCCCCGCTGGCTGACCGGAGTCCTTGCGCGGCGAGCAGTGATGCAATGTTCATGGTCCAGCACATATCGGCCATCCGACGGTGCATCAGGTTACGTTCCGCCACTACGAATGTCCACCCGGATAGCGCCGGCTTTCGGAACCGTCGAGCTCTCTACATCCTCGGCCTGTGTCTCTTGGCGGCCGCGGCGTGGTTCTGGACGCGCGCCGGCCGCCCGCCGGTGCCGCCGCCTTCTGCGGCACAGGCAACGCCCGAGCGCTTGACGGCAAAGCGCGCGGAGGTCGCGACGCTGATGAATCGGCACGAATTCCGATCGGCCGTTGCGCGTCTGGGGGACGCGGAGCGCGCCGCTCCTGGCGATCACAGCGTGCGCGCGCTCCGTCAGGACGCGTACCAGGAGTGGGCCAAAACCGAGATCCAGGGAGGGCGTCTCGACAGCGCGCTCGGCATCATCCGCAGCGGTATCGGGGAAGAGGGCGACGACGCCCCAATGGCGGGTCCTGCTGGGGGCCGTTTACACGAAGAAGGGAGACGGGACGGGGAGGCCGCATACGAGAAGGCCGTTGCGCTCGGGACACCGGTACTCAACCCATGAAGAAGTGCAGCGACCGATCCGCCAGCCCGATCACCGGCGCCCAGTAGATACCCATGATGAGGGTTGCAGCGGCGAGGCCCCACATGAGCGCGCCGTTGTGCAGGCTGAGGGTGACGGGCGTTTCGGTGCCGTCGGGGAAATCGAGAAACATCGTGCGGACGATCCGGGCGTAGTAGTAGAGCGAGACCACGCTGTTGAGCACGCCGACGAGGGCGAGGCCGTAGAACTGCTGCCGCACGACCGCGGCGAATAGGTAGAACTTGCCAACGAAACCGGCGAGGGGCGGGAGGCCGGTGAGGGAGAACAGAAAGATTGCCATGGCGATGGCCGGCGCCGCGCCGCCGCGCCAGGCGAGGCCGCGAAAGCCGTCGATGTCCTCGCGCCCCGTGGAGTTGGCGACGATCATGACGACCAGGAAGGCCCCGATGTTCATCAGGTAGTAGACCACCATGTAGAAGAGCATCGCGCGCAACCCCTCGTTGCTGAGGACGACGAACCCCATGAGCATGTAGCCGGCATGGGCGATGCTCGAGTACGCCAGGAGGCGCTTGAGATTACGCTGCGACAGTGCTGTCAGGTTCCCCAACGTCATGGTGACCATGCTGAGCACCAGCACGAGCTGGGGCCAGTCCACCCCGGGGATGAACTGCCAATTCCCGTCGGCGCCGAGGTGGGACATCGCCGGGTAGAAGAAACGCATCAGCAGTGCAAAACCCGCCGCCTTGGAGCCCACCGAGAGGAACGCGGTGATCGGAATCGGCGCGCCGGTGTAGACGTCGGGCACCCACATGTGGAACGGCACTGCGGCGATCTTGTATCCGAAGCCCGCCAGGGTCAGCACCATGGCGACGAACAGCGCCAGCTTGTTGGCGTCGCCGTGCGCCAGGGCTGCGTTGATCTGCGCGAAATCCATGCTGCCCGCGAGGCCAAAGATCCAGCTCATGCCGTAGATCATGGTCCCCGAGGCGACGCCACCGTAGATGAGATACTTGAGCGCCGCTTCTCCGGAGCGCCGGTTGTGACGTAGGTAGCCGGTGAGGGCGTAGGACGTCAGGCTGACGAACTCGAGGGCGAGGTACGCCATCAGCAGGTTTGCCGCCGATGCCATGAAGTACATCCCTAACGTGCTGGAGATCAGCAGCCCGTAGTACTCCCCCTGATTGGCGCCTTTGATCTCCTTCGAGCCCAATGACATCCACACGGCAGCCATCGCCGAGAGCGCGAACAGCACCTTGAAGAAGACCGCGAACGGGTCCTGCACCATCATCTTGCTGAAGAGCCAGCACTCCGGCGACTTCGCCGCCACGGCAACCGAAAGCAGTGAGAGCGCCGTGCCGGCCAGCGCGATCTCGCCGAGGCGCTCTTTCTCACGTACCACCAGGTCGGCGAGGAAGACGACGAGAATCGTGAGGACGAGCAGCAACTCCGGCAGGATATAGGTGAGACTTGCGAGATTTCCGATGCTCATGCGTGGGCTCGTCGGCTGCAGTCGCGGGGTTCTACAACACGAACTTATTTACGAGGGCGTTCAAGCTGTCGAGAGAGGTGCTCGTGAGGTCGAGCACGGCCTTCGGGTAGAAGCCCAACACCACGACGATCACCGCCAGCGGCGCCAGCGTGAACAGCTCGCGCCCGCTGATCTCCGGCAAGCTCAGATACTTCTCGTTGGCCTTGCCGAGGAACACCCGCTGCATCGTCCATAAGATGTACCCAGCGGTGAAGATCACCGCGCTGGCGGCGATGGCGGTGAGCCCGGGATACCTTTGCCAAGCCCCGAGCAATACCAGAACCTCGGAGATGAACGCGGAAAGTCCCGGCAGTCCGAGCGCAGCAAAGAATGCCAAGGCGGTCATGCCGGTATACACGGGCATGATCGACGCCAAACCGCCGAAGCCTTCGATATCGCGATGGTGGGCGCGGTCATAGATCACCCCCACCAGCAAGAAGAGCATCGCGGTCACCGTGCCGTGGTTGAACATCTGCAGCACGGCGCCCTGGATGCCTTGCGGCGTGAACGCAGCCATGCCGAGCATCACGTATCCCATGTGGCTGATGCTCGAGTAGGCGACCAGCTTCTTGAGATCCTTCTGCGCCATGGCGCAGAGCGCGCCGTAGACGATGTTGAAGGCACCCAGCGCCCCGAGGCAGTAGTACGACAATTGGGCGGTGGCCTCCGGGAGCATGCCAAAATTGATGCGCAGGATGCCGTAGGTCCCCATCTTCAGCAGCACACCGGCGAGGATCACGGAGATCGCCGTTGGTGCTTCGACATGGGCGTCCGGCAGCCAGGTATGGAAGGGGAAAGCCGGGATCTTGATGGCAAAGCCGATGAACAGTGCCAGCCACACGATGACCTGGAAGTTGTGGCTGTACGTCGTGTGCGCTTCCATGAGCTTGGTCATGTCGAAGGTGTGGGGGGTCTGGTGGAAGTACAGCGCCAACAAGGCCAGCAGCATCAACACACTGCCGGCCAGGGTGTAGAGAAAGAACTTGATGGCGGCGTACTCGCGGCGTGGCCCTCCCCAGATGCCGATGAGGAAGTACATCGGCAGCAGCATCAGCTCCCAGAAGATGTAGAAGAGGAAGAAGTCGAGGCTGACGAAGACGCCCATCATCGCCGCATCGAGCAGCAGGAAGAGCGCGAAGTACCCCTTCACCGCCTTCTCGATGCCGAACGAGGCGAACATGCACAGGAAGCTGAGCAGCGCCGTGAGCAGCACCATGGTGATGCTGATGCCGTCGACGCCGACGAAGTACTCGATATTGAAGCTCGGGATCCATGCCGCCTTCTCGACGAACTGGAAGCCCGCCTTGGTCCGATCGAAGTTCACGAACAGCCAGATGGCCATCAAGAGGGGCGGCACCGTCGCGGCGGCCGCGCCCCAGCGGATCCAATCGGGCTTGTTGCTCGGCAGGCAGAGCACGATCAATGCCCCGGCGATCGGGATGAAGGTCATGTAGGTCAGAATGTGATCCATTGATTCAAGCTCCCAGGTTCAGACAACAGACGACAGACCGCTTCGCTGCCAGACAACAGACTTCTCGGACGTGCAATCGATCTCACCGAGTCTGTTGTCTGTTGTCTCCCAGTCTGTTGTCTCTCTTCTCACATCAATCGCGCCACCATCACGACCACGACGCCGACAACGACAACGTACAGGTAGCCGTTGATACTGCCGGTTTGCAGCTGGCGGAACCGGTTGCCGACTCCCATCACGACGTCGGCGACGCGGTTCACGATGCCGTCGATGATGTAGCTGTCGAACAGGCCGTTGAGCCACGACACGAAAACGGTGACGGAGGCGGCTCCGTTGACGATGGTGTCGATGACGTAGGTGTCGAATGCCGCGCACAGACGCGTCAGCAGCAGCAGGCCGTTGACGAACACCGCTTCGTAAATTTCGTCGACATAGTATTTGTTGGAGAGCAACCGATAGATCGCGCCGTCGGCGGCGTCGGCAAAGATATCGGGGGACAGCGACTTCTTGATGTACATGGACCAGGCGACGAAGATGCCGAACCCCGCGACGCTCAGCGACACGCCCATCAGCAGCCACTCCGTCCCCAAGCTGCCATGGTGCATCACTTCGTGGGCGCCCTGCTCAAAGACTGGTGCGAACCAGTGCTCGAGCACATGCGACGTGTGGAAGATCGCGTTGAACGCGTCCGGCGTGCCCAGGAACCCTGCGACGGTTGCCAAACCGGCCAGCACGATCAGCGGGTAGGTCATCACCGCCGGCGACTCGTGCAGATGCTCGCGTGTGTGGTGATCGGAACGATTCTCGCCGAAGAAGGTGAGGAAGACGAGGCGAAACATGTAGAACGCGGTCATGCCGGCGCCGATCAAGCCCATGGCCCAGATCAGCACGCTGCCGCGCTCGGTGGAAAAGTGTTTCCACAGGATCTCATCCTTCGAAAAGAACCCGGCGAACGGAAAGATCCCGGCGATGGCAATCGTCGAGATCAGAAACGTCCAATACGTCTGCGGCATCCATTTCCGCAGGCCGCCCATCTTGCGGATGTCCTGCTCGCCGCCCATCGCGTGGATGACGCTGCCGGCGCCGAGGAACAGGCATGCCTTGAAGAACGCGTGGGTCATCAGGTGGAAGATGCCGGCGGTGTACGCGCCGGCGCCCATGCCCATGAACATGTAGCCGAGTTGGCTGACCGTCGAGTACGCCAGCACCTTTTTGATGTCGTTCTGGACCAGTGCAATGGTTGCGGCAAACAGCGCGGTGCACGCACCGACCCAGGACACGACGCTGAGCGTGAACGGCGCCATGTCGAACAAGAAGCTCAAGCGGCCGATCATGTAGACGCCCGCGGTGACCATCGTCGCCGCGTGGATGAGCGCGCTCACCGGTGTCGGACCGGCCATGGCGTCGGGTAACCACACGTACAATGGAATTTGCGCCGACTTGCCGGTGGCGCCGACGAAGAACAACAAGGTCACCACCGTCGCGACGGCCATACCGCCGAACAGCTTGCCGTCGAGCACGTGGGCGTGCTGTGCGATTTCGCGAAAGATCACCGAGCCGTGTCCGGCGTCGGCCATCGACCAGAACAGCAGGAACGCCCCGAGCGTGAAACCGAAGTCGCCGACGCGGTTGACGATGAACGCCTTGCTGCCGGCGCTGGCATTCGCCCACTCCTTGTACCAGAAGCCGATCAACGCGTAGGAGCACAGTCCTACGCCTTCCCAGCCGACGAACATCAGGAGCAGGTTGTCGCTGAGGACCAGCGTCAGCATGGCGAAGGTGAACAAGTTCAGCCAGGCGAAGAAACGCCAGTACGATTCCTCGTCATGCATGTACCCGATGGAGTAGAGGTGAATCAGCCCGCCGACACCGGTGATGATGAGGAGCATCACCGCCGACAACGGGTCGGCCCAGAAGGCGATGTCGGCGCGCAAGGGGGCGACGTCGATCCACGTCCACCAGTCGTCGAGCAGGAAGCGCTCTTCCACTGGCAAGCTGTGCAGGTGCAGGAGCACGCGTACGGCGAGGAAGAACGCGAGAATGACCGGTGTGCAGGCGATGATGGAGATTGTGCGCTTGCCGAAATTGCGTTGGATGAAATAGCCGCCGAGGCCGTTGATGACTGCGCCGAACAGCGGCAACAGCACAATCCACCGCAGGTAGGTTACTGAAATTGGATGGTCCATGGCGTTCTCTGATAACCCGTCACTGTGACGCTGCAGCCCCCGGCAATAGTTTCGGACTTGGAAGTTCCCAGCGACCAACGGGGGCGGAGCATAGAATATCCGCCATCCGCAGGTCCTATCCCCGCAGCGTCTCCGTCGCCTCCACGTCGATGGTTTGGAAGGTTTGGTAGATGCCGAGTACGATGGCGAGGCCGATGGCGGCTTCCGCCGCCGCGAGCATGATTACGAAGATGGCGAACACCTGGCCGTCGTAACCGCCGGAGCTATACCGGGCGAATGCCAGATAGTTGATATTTGCTGAATTCAAGACCAGCTCGACGCCCATCAGGATGCCGATGGCATTGCGCCGCGTCAGCACGCAGTACAGCCCGAGCACGAAGACGAGCAGGCTGACGATCAGATAGTGGGAAAGCCCAACGCTCATTCCTCCGTCAACTCCTTCCGCGACAGCACCACGGCGCCGATCAGCGCGGCCAACAACACCACGGACGCAAGCTCGAACGGCAAGAGATACTCACCCAGGAAACTGTTGCCGATTCCGTACGTCGTGGGTGCCGGCGTTGCGGCGTCGACCGTATGCCAGTGGGCGCCGAGGATGGCCTTGATCATGACGCCGGCGACCAACGCCATGATCATCAGTGACGGCAGCCGGCCCACCGAGCGATTCGAAATGCGCACGTCGGCGATGCGATGCGTCAGCATCACCGCAAACAGCGTCAGGACGAGAATCCCTCCAACGTAGATCAGCACCTGCACCACCGCAACGAAATCCGCGGCGAGAAACACGTATAACGCCGCCACTCCCATGAACGTCCCCATGAGAGAAAAGGCCGAGTAAACAATGTTGGGCGAAAAAGCAACGCCCGCGGCGGACACCACGGTCACCAGGGCGACGACGCAGAAGAGCACATCCCCGACCCCCAGCCCGCTCATGCCGCGTCTTCCTCGTCGCCGGCTTTCGCGCCCTCCGGGGTCGCGCCGTCGGGGCTGGCGAACTCTTCAACGTAGCACATGCCGCGATCCAACATCTCTTTGAGATCCGGATCGTCTTCGCCGGCCTTCTTGGGTTTGTACGCGACCACCGGATCCTTGACGAACCGCCGGATCAAGCTCTCCAGTGAAAAATCCGAGCCTTCGAACTCCGGCGTGTGATGAATCGCCCCGGTCGGGCACGGCTCGCTGCACAGGCCGCAATACATGCACTTCGCCATATCGATGTCGAAGCGCGTCATCACCATGCCTTTGGTGGCTTTGTCCTTCGTGACATCGATGACGATGCAATCGATCGGACAGGCGCGCTCACAGGCCAGGCAACCGGTGCAGATCTCCAAGTCCACCTCGAGAATGCCGCGATAGCGGAAGGGCAGGGTGTCTTGGACACGCATCGGCATGCGGTCCGGGTACTGCACCGTCGATGGCTTGCGCACGAAATGCGAGAAGGTCACCGCCATGCCGTCGAGGATGGTCTTGCACACGTCGGCGATGCCGCCGAGGTAACTGTTTCGGTTCATGCCTCCCTCAGGACAATGGGCTCAACAGCAGTTGGTGCCGCTGGCGGATACGGGCGCGCCGCAGGTGGAAGGCGACGCGGCGGAAGAAGTAGACGATGATCGTCAGCCCGATCAAGGACATGACGCCGCGGACCATCCCCGGGATCACGCCCCCTTCGGGGAATAGCAAGACCCACAACGCCGTTCCGAGGACGTTCACGAACGAAATCGGCACCAGATACTTCCAGCACACGGCCATCAGCTGATCGACGCGCGTGCGCGGCAGTGTGGCGCGGATCCACATGGCCACCAGGACCCAGAAGTACGATTTGACGAAAAAGGTCAGGAACTCGAGAACCCCGCGCAGCAAGGGGTTCTCCGTTACCGGCGGAATCTGCCAGCCGCCGAGGAACAGTGTCGTGAGCAGCGCGCCGATGACATACAGGTTCCCCCATTCCGCCATGAAGAAGATGAGGTAGCGGACGCCCGAGTACTCGGTGACGAAGCCCGCCACCAGTTCCGAGTCTGCTTCCGGGAGATCGAAAGGGGTGCGGTTGCCTTCGGCGAGCGCCGACGTGAAGAAGATGAAGAACGCGACGAAGGTGAACGGGCTGGCGAACACGAACCAATTCCACGGCGCCCAGCCTTGCGCTTGGATGATGCCCTGCATGCTCAAAGTGCCGGTCATCAGCACGATCGGAAAGATCGACAAGCCCGCCGGGATCTCATAGCTGACGATCTGCGCCGCCGAGCGGATGCCGCCGATCAACGACCACTTGTTGTTCGACGCCCATCCGGCCATCAGGATCCCGACCACCACGAGCGAGGTGACCGTGGTCACGTACAGGATCCCGACGTTCATGTCGGCGATGATCAGGTGGCTGCCGAAAGGCAAAACGACGAAGGCGGCCACGAAACCCATCATGACGATGTACGGCGCCAGCGAGAACAAGATGCGGTCGGCCGCGGCGGGGATGATGTCTTCCTTCATCAGCAGCTTGATGCCGTCGACCAGCCACTGCAGGATCCCTTGCGGTCCCACCCGGTTGGGCCCGATGCGCGATTGGATGCGCGCCCACACCCGCCGCTCGACGAACGTGGTCACACCGGAAACGTTGAGGATGAACACCAGCAAGACGATGGCCGCAAACACCACCATGCCGACGGCGTAGACCAGACCGGTCGGCAGCCCGCCGGTGTATCCCTGGGCAATCAGGCTATCGAGAAAATCTTGCATCGGAGGAATTTACTCACTGAGTCATTGAGTCATTGCGCCATTGCAATGAGCCAACGACCCGATGACTCAATCACGCAATTCTTCACCGATCCACCTCCGGCGCCACGATATCCATGCTGGCGATTACCGCGACCAGGTCGGCGAGCATCAGGCCGCGGCTGACGCGGTCGATGATGCTCATCGCCGAGAACGATCCGGTGCGCACCTTGCACCGGTACGGGAATTCGCTGCCGTCGCTGACCGCGTACCAGCCCATGTCGCCGCGCGCGCTTTCCACGCGAATGTAAGCGTCGCCGGCGGGCGGCTTGAACTTGCGCGGCACCTTGGCGATAACCGGCCCGTCGGGCATTTGCTTGAAGCACTGGCGCAGGATGCGGACGCTCTCCGTCATCTCGTGAATGCGCACGATGTAGCGATCGAAGCAATCGCCCAGCGTCCCGACCTCGCCGCGGCCGACGGGAATATCGAACTCAAGTTCCGGATAGACCGAGTAGGGCTCGTCGCGGCGCACGTCGTATTTCACTCCCGAGGCACGCAAATTGGGCCCGACGAGGTTGTAGTTGATGGCGACCTCCGGCGAGACCGCCGCGACATTGGCAATCCGTGCCAGGTAGATGGTGTTGTACGTGATCAGGTCATTGAACTCGGCGAGCATCGGCTCGAAGTTATCGAGGAAGGTGAGGCTGCGTTCGATGAAGCCCGGCGGCAGATCCCACGCTACACCGCCGATGCGCATGTAGTTGTAGGTCAACCGCGCGCCGCACAGCTCTTCGAGCAGGTCGTTGATGATCTCGCGTTCGCGGAAGGCGTGGAAGAATGGGGTTTGCGCACCGATGTCGAGGATCATCGTGCCCACCGACAGGAGGTGGCTCGAGATGCGGTTGAACTCCGCAGCGATGACGCGGCAGTACTCGCCGCGCTTCGGCACCTCGATGTCCGCAAGCTTCTCGCACACCATGCCCCAGCCCTGGTTGCAGAACATGGCGGCCACGTAGTCGACGCGGTCGGTGTACGGCATGAAACCGTGGTAGCCGACCTTTTCGGAGATCTTTTCGATGGAGCGATGCAGATAGCCGACGTCAGGGATGGCCTCGCGCATTACCTCGCCGTCGGCTTTCACCACGAAGCGCAGCACGCCGTGCGTGCTGGGGTGCTGCGGCCCCATGTTGAGCGTCATCTCTTCGGTCTCGAGACCGTCGGCGCCGCTGCGCTGCACTTCAACTTCAAAGCCGGCGAGGCTCATCTGGTAACCTCTTCTTCTCCCTCGCCCCCTGGAAGAGGGTAGGGGTGAGGGCTCTTGCGCAACGCCGCCAACGCGCTCATCGCAGCAAGCTCTCTCGCCGTGTGCTGATGCCGTGATACTCCTCGGGCTCGACGAAATCTTTGCGCAGCGGATAGCCGATCCAGTCCTCCGGCATGAGCAGGCGGCGCAGATCGGAGTGGCCTTCGAACGTCACTCCGAGCAAATCGTAGATTTCGCGCTCGTGCCAGTTGGCGGCTTTCCACACGTTCTCGACGGTCGGTATGACCGGATTGTCCCGTGGCGCGTCGACCTTGAGCACGATCCAGTGCCGGTGGGCGTACGAGTAGAGGTGATAGACGACCTGGATGACGTTCTTCGCCTTGTAATCGACACCGGACTGATTCGACAGGCTGTCGAACGCCAAGTCGGGATCGTTGTGCAGGAAGCGGCAGACGGCAACAAGTGCCTCCGGTAGAACGATAATAGACGGGTCTTTCGCCTGCAGGGTGCAGTCGCCGACGCCCGCCTCGAATCGCGCTTTGAGGCGCTGATGAATTACCGCAGCTTCCATGGGGGGAACGGAGTCTGTCTGTGGTCTACGAGTCTGTTGTCCGTCGTTTGTCGTCTCAAGCGGCAGCCACCGCTTCTTTGCGCACCAGCCACTTCTCCTTCATCATCTTCTCTTGCAGCTTGAGAATCCCCTCGGTCAGGGCTTCGGGTCGTGGTGGGCAGCCGGGAATGTACACGTCGACCGGGATGACCTTGTCCACGCCGTCGCAGACGGAGTAGGCCAGCTGGAAGAGGCCGCCGCAGTTGGCGCAGCTCCCCATGGAGACCACGTAGCGCGGCTCGGGCATCTGCTCGTAAAGGATGCGGGTGCGCAACGCCATCTTGAGGGTCAGTGTGCCGGCGACGATCATGAGATCCGATTGGCGCGGGGACATGCGGGGGGCCGTCCCGAAACGGTCGACGTCGGCACGCGGTCCCTGCGTCTGCATCATCTCTATGGCGCAACACGCCAGGCCGAAGAGCATCCACCACACCGACGACTTGCGGGTCCAATTGAGAAACGCATCGGCATTGGTGGTTATCACGTTCCCCGGCAGCGAATTGATCAATGACATATGGTTCTCGCTCTCTCTCCGCCCCGGTTCACGCGGCCTTGCGCATCGAATCTTCGCTGCGGTCCGCCGCCGGTACGCGCTTCAGCCATTCGAGGTCGCCCTTGACCCAGACGTACACCAAGCCGACGAAGAGAATGCCGAGGAAGACGAGGATTTCCATGAAGACCAAGAGCCCTTGCCCTTTCATCACCCACTCACGATAGACCACGGCCACCGGATAGATGAAAGCGATCTCGACGTCGAAGACCACGAAGATCAGGGCGACCATGTAGAAGCGGATGTTGAAATTCACCCAGGCATTGCCGGTCGGCGGCTCGCCGCACTCGTACGTGCTGAGCTTGACGTGTTCCGGATTGTCCGGCCGTACCAGGCGCCCCAATGCCAACATGCCGCCGACGAAAAGGACGGCGAGCACGAAGAACACCAGCACATTGGCGAATTGAAATAACATATTGATGTCTTGGCTATCCGAGTGCCAGCTAACACACGCCTTCCGGAGAGTCAATTGAGCGTCGGCGGCGGAAACGCAGCGGAATTCCGTGTCCCGCGTGGGTTTGCGGTGCTTCGCTGCAACGACAACACCGGCGTCCTCTCCCACGCATCTTCTCAGCGCGGGAGAGGGGAGGGTGAGGGTCCGAGCTTCGCGGGCTGCCCGTGCAAACAGCTTGCAACGTTCACCGTCTACCCTCACCCCATCCCTCTCCCACGCGAAAAAACGCGCGGGGGAGGGGGATACGGTGCTCGCGAAATCCCCAACTCTAGCGCCGCAGGCGCTCGCGATACACCCGGCTCAGCGGCAGGACATTGATCGCGCCGGTCACGTCGTTGATATCGACGTAGACCTCGGTCTCGTAAACTTCCGTGAGCACCGCATAGGTGATGACCTCCGACGGGGTGCCGATGCGTACCAGCCGGCCGGCTTTGAGCAATGCGACGCGATCGCAGTACAGCGCCGCCAGGTTGAGATCGTGCAAGACGGTGAGGATGCTCCTGCCTTCGTGCTGCAGGGTTTGCAGCAGGTCGTAGATCTCGACTCCATGGCGGATGTCGAGGAAGGCTGCCGGCTCGTCGAGCAGCAGGATGTCGGCTTCCTGTGCGAGCGCGCGCGCCAGAATCACCCGTTGCCGCTCGCCACCGCTGAGCTCGTGGATGGAGCGCTCCGCCAGCTCGAGGACACCGGTGCGCTGCATGGCGCGACGCGCGACGTCGATGTCACGATCGCCCTCGAAGGCAAAGCCGCCGAGGTGCGGCGAGCGCCCCATGAGCACGACCTCGGTTACCGAGAACGGAAACTCGATCACCGTGTCTTGTGGCACCACCGCGATCGCACGCGCCAGATCGCGCCGCGAGTAGGAAGTGATCGGCCGTCCGTGAACCCGGATCTCGCCGCCGCTCGGCCGCAGCACGGCGCTCAGCAGGCGCATCAGGGTCGATTTCCCCGAGCCGTTGGGCCCGATGACCCCGAGCATCTCGCCCGGCGCCAGGGTGAGCGAGACGTCGTCGATCACCGGGGCGCGGCCGTAGCTGAAGTGGAGGCCGGAGGCCTCGATGGGTGTCATCTCCATCCGATCACCCAAACACCTTCCGCCCCTCGCGCTTCAGCAAATACACGAAGAACGGCCCGCCACACAGCGCCGTCACCACGCCGACGGGAATCTCCACGACGCCGAGCGCGGTGCGCGCCACGGTGTCGGCCCAGATCAGGAACGTCGCGCCTGCCAACAACGACGCCGGCAGCAGCAGGCGATGGTCGGCTCCCAGAATCAGCCGCATGACGTGCGGTACGATGAGGCCGACGAAGCCGATCATGCCGCTTACCGACACCACCGCGCCAACCAGGAACGACGCTCCGAGGAACGACGCGCGACGCGTGCGGTCGACGTCGACGCCTAGCTGCAAGGCTCCTTCTTCGCCGAGGCTCAGCACGTTGAGCTGCCGTGTCTGCAGCAGCAGCCAGCCGGTGCCGATCAGCGTGTACAGCCCGATCGTCGCCACCAGCCGGTAGCTCTGCGTCGCCAGGTTGCCCATCAGCCAGAACAAGATGCCTTGCGCTTGATAGAAATCGGCGATCGCGTTGACACACATGATCAACGCCCCGGCGAAGGCGTTGTAGACGACGCCTGAGAGCAGCAGCACGTAGGGCTGCAAGCGGCCGTTGACCAGTGACAGCCGATAGATCACGGCCATCGACACCAAGGCTCCGGCGGCCGCCGCCAGTGGCAGCACCGAGGCTTCCGTGAAGGTGTTGCGGCCGCCGATGATCACGGCGATCACGGCGCCCAATGCCGCGCCGCCGGACACGCCGATCAGATGCGGCTCCGCCAGCGGGTTGCGCATGAGCCCTTGCAATGCCACGCCGGCGGCAGCCAACGCCCCGCCGACGATCGCCGCCAACAAGACGCGCGGCAGCCGCGTCTCGAACAAGATGACCCGGTCGGTGTTGTTCGGTATCCCCGCCTGTAACGCGCGCCACACGTCGACGTGGACGCTGCCGATCATCGACGCCAGTATGATGGTCACCAGCAACACGGTGGCAAGCAGGAGATTGACCGCAACGAAGCGGCGCCAAGTCAGATAGGAGGTTGGGGAATTGGAGGATTGGAGGATTGGAGAATTGGAGGATTGGGGAGCCGATAATTTCAATGTCGTGCCCCCCGATCCGGATTCTCAAATCCTCCGATTCTCCAATTCTCAAATCTCTCTGGCTGAATGAAATGTGCAATCGACTCCAACGCCTCCGGCAGGCGCGGGCCCGGGCGCAGGAGTTGGTACTCCTTATATCCGTAGACGCGATGCTGCTGCACTGCCGGCAACGTCGGAAACGTCGCCCAGAATTGCAGTGCCGCGGCGGCACCGGTGCGCTCCTCGTTGCCCATGGTCGTGTCGATGATCACCTCGGGCGCTGCGGCGATCACGAACTCCAGGCTCAGATGCGGCCACAGGCCGCCGGCTTGCGCGCCCAGATTGATGCCGCGCGCCATGCCGATGAGCTCGTCCTGAAACGAGCCGCTGCCGACGGCGATCAACGGCGTCTGCCCGACGACCATCAGCACTTTGCGTGGCGGCGCGGCGGCGACGCGCGCCCGGATCGCGGCCAGGCGTGTTTCGATGCTCGCCACCAGCGCGTGCGCCTGCGCTTCGCGGCCGATGGCGCGGCCGATGGTCACCAATGAGTCTTCGATTTCGGCGATCGTGTTCGGTTCCACCACGACCACCTTCAGCCCCAAGCGTTGCAAGGCTTCCACCGGATTTTGATTGCCCGGGCTCGGCACCGCGATGACCACGTCCGGACGCTTGGCGACGATGGCTTCGATATTCGGCGTGAGGAAGTTGCCGACGCGGTCGATGCGTTGGGCCTCCGGTGGATAATCGCAATAGACGGACACCCCCACCAGCTTGTCGCCCATGCCAAGCGCGAAGACGGTTTCCGTCGCCGACGGTGCCAGCGACACGATACGCTGCACCTCCGCGGCAACGCATGGCAAAGGAAAAACATGAAGCGTGACCAGCAGCAGGGTGGGCATTGCCCACCATCGTCGTGCGTGTGATGGCATCGGACGGTGGGCCATGCCCACCCTACGTGTATCGGCTCTATACTTCACGTTTCACGCGTCACGTTTCACGTGTTCCGATCACCGCACAAACACGATATCGAACGGCGGCAAACCGAGATCGAGCGTTCCGGATGTCAGCTCCGTGCCGTCGCTGGCGCGGAAGATGCGGATGCCCGGCTTCGAGATGTCTCGATCCGCCACGAAAAGCTCATTGCGATCGTCGAGCTCGATGTCGGAGAGGTTACCACCGCTGATGAGGGTTTGCGTCACCGTGGCGGTCACCGGATCGAACGCTACCAGTGAAATGGTCGAGTCTGGCTTCTCCACCAGTGCATAGCCCAGATGATCGGACACCAGAACAAAATCGGTGATGTCGCCGCCGAGATCCGCCTCGGTGACGAAGAAGCCCTGTGCCGTTTGCGATGACAGGTCGACGCGTTCGAGGCCGCCGTCGTTCATACCAAACTTGCCAACTTCCGCCACGACGATCGCTCCATTGTAGACCGGCAGCCCCTTGGTTTGGCCGAACGGGTTCTCGCCGGTCAAGGTGATCACATTGATGGCCGTGTCTGTGGTGGTGTCGATGACCGCGATGGCCCCCGGCTCGCTGGGCATGAAGTTCGTGAGCCGTTGCAGCGACACGTATACGCGATCGCCGAGGACGACGAGCTGGTTCATGTCGGGAATTCCATCCGAATCCGCGTAGGCTGACAAATCGACGAGCCCGACGACGAAGTCGGAGCAGTCGGCATGCGCCGATGGATTCACGATCAGCAGGCTGGCTCCGGCGTAGAGCGTGACGTACGCCTTGGTGCTGTTGACGAAGGCGATGTCGTTCGGGTTGGACCCGGCCCCGGTGGAGCACTGCAGCTTCGTCGCAAAGTTATTCGCCGGATCGAGTACCTGGATATTGTCTGCACCAAAACGATTGATGACGTACACCAATCCATCATAGGTGCGCGCGACCGCGTCGTTGTTCAGCAGGCGTGACGGACTTGCCTGCGTCACCATGCGTGGCTCGTCGAGCGTGACGGTACCGAAGGAGCCGGTCTGAAAGTCCGTCGCGATCACGAAGGCGAACTGTTCCGGTGCCGGGGTCCCCGTCGGGGTTGGCGTCGGCGTGACGCCGACGAGCGCTACGTTCACGGCCACGATCAGTTCGTCGACCGTCACCTGGCCATCGCCGTCGATATCGAACGATGGGCAGCTCGACAGTGGCGCGCTGCCGAGCGCGATGTTGACGCCAATGATCAGCTCGTCGACGGTCACGGTGCCATCGCCGCTGCAGTCGCCGGGGATTCCCTGCGCCCATACGGCAGCTGCGCCGGCAGCAAGACCGATGACCGCGGCCAACATCATCCCGCCCTTTGCCCATGGTCCCCTGTGCATTCGATACCCCATTGCTAAATCCTCCCTTTCATCGCGCAGGATGGCTCTCCTCGCGGCTTGTGCTTGGCGCCTTTGCGGCTTTGCGTGAGATTTCATTGCGGCCCGGCATCAATAGTTCATCCTCACCGTTCCAAAATACGAGCGTCCCGGCAGCGGGAAGCCGGCGACGTCGCTGACCTGATTGTCGGTGATATTGCGGGCTTCGAAACTCAGGGTCAGCGCCGGCAACACCTGCCACGAGCACCCGAGCGAGTGCACGTTGCGACTTGGCACTGATTCGAAGTTTGACTCCGTGAGGGTGTTGTCGCCGACGTAGTTGAATTCGTAGAACAGCTTGCCGCGGTCATTGAATAGCTCGAGCCGCGTGTACAGCTCGTTGGCGGGCCGGCCGGGCAGCTGGTTGCCGACGTATTTGCCGTTGTTCGCCGTGCTGCGGTTCTGGGCGTCCTGGTAAGTGTAGTTCAGATCGAGGCGCACATGACTGAGCGCGGTGGCATTCACCGCCACCTCGTCGCCGCGGATGCGCGCCGCGCCGGTGTTGAACGCCTTGGTGGCGCCCGTGCCCTGATCGTGGAACACGATGATGTCGTTGATGTCGTTGTTGAAGTATGCGTATTCGATGCGCAGCGCATCGAGCGGCGGCACCGCCCACGTGAAGATGAAGCCGACGTCGCGATTCATGCCGAACTCCGGGTTCAGCTTGCCGTTGCCGATGACACTGCCGCCGTTGCCGAACAGCTCGGAGAAATTCGGCGCGCGCTCGAAGTAGCCGATGTTGCCGCGCAGCGTGAGCCACGGCCACGGCAGCAGCTGCGTCCCGATGGATGGGCTCCACAAGTTGCGGTGGTGGGTTTCGCTGGGACCAGTCGGCTCGTTGCCCAGGTTGAAGGTGGCGCTCGTCGTATCGTCGAGATGCTGGTAACGAACCGTCGGGACGAGCTGCAATTGGTCGTTGAGGAACCCGGCCACATCCTGCAGCGACATCGAGCTCTGCAATCGTGTCTGATCGGGCTGCGCGGAGGGCGTCGCCAGCGCGTTGTATGGTGAGAAGCGCTCGTCGGTCAGCTCGGTGAACCAACTGAGGGCGTGATGTGGGGTGACGTAGTACGTTCCCAGGATGTTGCCGCCGGCCTCGGTCGTCTGATCGTTGCGATCCTGATTTCCGGTGCCCAATTGTCCGTGTGGATCGCGGAAATCGACTTGCTCGTACTGGCCGAAGAGGGTCCCCGTCAGGTCGAGTCCCTCGTCGAGCCACTGCGTCGAATGCAGCCGCAGGTAGTTCACGCTGCGCAAGTCAGCGAGAGACGCGTCCTTCGACTGGAAGTGGCCGATCCCGGGCACGCCTTGATCCTTATAGAAGGTTTCGCTGGTCAGGTCGGCGCGGAGCTCCGGAAGTATCGCGTAGCCTGCTTTCAGCACGGCGTCGACCGAGTTGAAGGAATTGTTCTGGCGGGTGGAGGTGATCAATTCGCCGACCATTCCGCCCAATTTGTTATTGGGCTGGACAAAGGAGAAGTCGCCGTCGCTGCCGAGATAGGTGACATAACCCTGCAGGTCGACACCATGCACTTGCTCCGAGTGCGCCACGACGGCCTTGCGTGTCTCAAACGAGCCGTATGATGCTGAGGCCTCTGTCGTTGGCGTCACTGTCGGCGGCTTGGTGACCAGATTCACGACCCCGCCAATCGCCCCGGTGCCGAACTCGACCGGGATGGTGCCGCGGTACACCTCGATGCGCTGCAGGCTGTCGAGCGGCAGATCGCCGAGGTTCACCGTCTCATTGCGCGCGCGGGAGAGGGGAATGCCGTCGAGATAGACCTGCACCTGATTCGCCGAGGAGCCACGGATGGAGACGGTGCTGAACGCGCCGAGGCCGCCGAAACGGCGGACGGTAACGCCGACGCTGTCCGCCAGGGCATCGGCGACCGTCTCAACCTGCTCCGCGTGCGGCGCGGCGTCGATCACCGTGGCGAAGCTCGTGGGCGCCAATGCTTCGTTCTCGGTGACGCGCGGCGCGGTGACTACGACTGGTGCGACCTCCACATCTTCGGCGTTGGCGACCATGCACATGGTCATGAGGATGCACCAGGCCAGCAGTCCCGCGGCGATGTCCAGGCTCACGGCAGCCTCTCTCCGAGATGGGCGATGAGCGCTGGACAGTCGGCAGCGGTGCTGCTCGTGTCCGCGTTCACGTCGGCGCCGCCGACTTCATCGTCGCCAAACAGCGCGTCGATCAAGCGGGTGAGGTCGGATTCGTCCACGATTCCGTCGTTGTTGAGGTCCCCGGTCAACAGATCCGGTGTGGGCGTTGGTGTTGGCGATGGGGTGCTGTTCGGCGCGCACGAGTGAATGGCCGCCATCGCGTCGAGATCGAAACCGCCGGAGATGCCGGCTGGGATACGACTCCCGGAGTCCGGGATCGCATCGCCCGGATCGGTGATGCGGACGTAGGCCGCCCAGGGCAGGCCGACGTCCGCGAGATCGAAGTGGTCGCCACCCGACACGGCGGGATCGGTCGGATCGATGCCGTTGTCCGGGTTGCTGTACACCGGTGTCTGACCGGCAAGGCCAGCAAATGTGTGTGGATCGTACGGGAAAGTGACGAAATGCTCGCCGTCCTGACTGACGGCGACGATGCCGACTTCGATGAACAGCGGCCCCACCAGGGCGCCGGCGTGGAAGGCGTTTTCGAAGACGGTGAAGTCGGGGCCCGGCTGATCGCAGATGATGTTGTCACGAAATGCGAGCGTGATCGTGCCGCCGTCACCGAGGGAGACCACGTCAAGCGAGCCTTGCAGGTCGCCGCCGCCGACGGGTGGCCCGAGCACGACATCCGGAAGGTTCTCGGCGCCGAAGCCGGCGTGCGCGCCGGGCGTAAATGACACGACCGCGTCGGCGAATGGATCAGCGGCGGCTGGCTGTGCAGCCGTGAAACCGCAGAAGGCCAGCGCGACCAGTAGGCCTAGATAACCCCGCCGCCATGCGGCGGCGGGGTACGGGATGGAAAGGCGGTGGTGCATGCGCTCCGCGGCTTACGGCAAGCACCGCAGTGTCAAAGTATCGCGATCCTGCTTGGCGCGCCCGCCGGCCGGGGTGTGCGTGGCCACTGTGCGCAAGAGTTTCGATCCGGCAACATGCCTGCTGCCCACCAGGCGGGTGGGCACGGTGACCTCGACGGGGCCGACGCATTCCATCGACGTGCTCGGCATACTGGCACTTGCGGCGGCGGCTAGCGCTGCGAATTGTGGATCGAGAGGAGCGCGCCGTGGTGGCGTTACGGTGAAGCTTTCAACGCCGGCCGCTGCACACGCGGCGTTTCCGGTGACGTTGAAGCACACGCCGACTTCAAATGTGCAGACGCCGTCGGCGACACCGTCGCGATCGCAGGCGTCGCCATCACGGCAGACCGAGCGCGTCGTCGGATGGCCGAGGCGGGTGAGGACGGCCGGCGTGTCCGAGAACTCGGCGAAGCAGTCGGTCGATTTCACGCCGCCACCCGGAATCAGCGAGCCGATCGGCGTGAACGTAGTGACCTGATTGCTCCCCGCATCGAGCGCATAGACGCGTCCGCCGATGGCATCGACGGTGAGGCCCGTCGAGAAAGTGAAGCCATGCGCAAACTCGCTGACCGCGCCGCTCGGGGCGATCGCGATGATCGTGCTGCTGCTGAAGTCGCCGGTGAAGCCGCCGCTCACTAAGAGACTCCCGTCACGATTGAACGCCTGGTCGAAGGCGCCGGACAGGCCGCTCGCCAATGTGTGCACGAGCGCGCCGCTACCGTCCAACTCGACAACCCGGCCGACGAAGGTAGTGCCATCCACGTCACCGACAAAGAGGTGGCCGTTGGGTGCGAAGGCGAGGCCCGCGGTGTACCCAAAGCCGGTGGCGAAGGGTGAGAACGGTGGAAACAGGATCGAGCGATGCTTGAGCACGCTGCCGTTGGTACTGCCGGCGGCGCTGCTCACGTAAGGTTCGCCGTCCGGGCCAATGGCGAGTCCCTGGGCGAACGGCACCGAGCCGGCGGGGGCGACTTCCCGACCATTCGCGGTGACGGGCACGCTTGCCGTGCGCGGCTCCTCGATCGCGAATACCGTGTCGCCCGTGGTGGCACCGGCGACACTGCCGCCGTTGTCGGTGACGAACACGACGTCGCCGCCGGCGCTTTGGGCGAAGTTGGCCAACGAGTTGAAGCCGGTGGCCAGCGTGGTGATGGTGCCGTCGGCGTCACGCCGGATCACCGACTCGGTGCCGGCGCCGAAACTGCCTTGGCCGACGACGATCGCGGTGCCGACCACCTCGACGTCGCCCTGCGCTACGCCGGGCAGCGCAATTGAACCAACGATGTAACCGTTTGGGCCCACGATTTGGGCCGTGACCGCGCGCGCAGCGCCAATAGCGCCGAGCGCAAGAAGAATGGAACGTCGCATATTTCTAACCCCCGTGTCAGCGCTCCGGGCCGGAGCGCGGTTGATCGCCGGGCCGCTGAATGACGGCGGGAGAGAGCCGCTGGTGCAGAAAAAAACCCGGCGACGCCTATGCGTCCCGGGTATGAGTTCGGAAGCCAGCTGCGCTGCTCGCCCTCACACCCCGGAGGACTGCAAATCCGCTGCTGGGCCAGGTTTCCTGACTCCCGGCTTCCTACAAGCGGCGCCTTCCCATCCCTTTAAGACAGTGGCAAGCGTGCCGCGTTCGTTCCGGTTACAGTGGCGGGGGCCGTGCCGGCTTTGCACCGGACTTCCCTCAACCCTTCAGCGTTGCGGTGTGTATGGTCCCATTCGGTGGATGTGTCAAGCGGCAGCACGGCGGTACGGCGGTACCGGACCACCCCCGGGAAATGAACATCACGAAAGCACGAAAGTTCGAAAGCACGAAAAGGATGGAGAGTCAGGTGTCTATCCCTCACCTCGTCTCTTTCCTTTCTTCTTCGTGCTTTCGTTATTTCGTGTTTTCGTGATTCTCTGACGGTAGGCGTTCCTCAGACTCTTGGATCACGCCTGATTGGCAGTCCGCCGGCGGTATGGCTTGCCACGGCAACCGTGGTAAACGATTGGCCATGAGACGCCGCGTCGTGATCAACGTCGTCCTGAGCCTGATCGTGGCTGCGCTGTTCCTGTTTCTCGCCTTCCGGCACGTGCCGTTGGCGGACCTCGGAGCGGCGCTCGGGCGTTTCGATCTGCGCTGGCTACTCCCGGCATTTGCCATCAGCTTCACGCTGCAGGTGTTCCGCGCCTGGCGCTGGCAGTTGGAGTTGCGGCCGCTCGTGCGTATTGGGTTGGGCAAGCTGTGGGTGGTGACCAGCGTGGCCTATATGGCGATCAACCTCTTCCCGGCGCGGCTCGGCGAAGTGGTGCGGCCGTGGCTGCTGTCGCGGCGCGCAGCGGTGACGATGTCGAACGTCGTCGGCAACCTGGTCATCGAGAAGACAATGGACTCGATGGTCATCGTCTTCTACATCCTCGTCGGCTTGCTGACCACGGACAATCTCCCGGCCTGGGTGCGGCGCGGCGCGCTCGTCCCGACGGTGGCTGCCGTGGTGCTCGTCGTCCTGGTCGTATTGCTGTGGTGGAAGGGCGAGCCCTTCGTCGACCGCTGGATCGTGCGCTTCCTGCCCGAACGTTTCGGCGCCGGCTTGAAACGCGTGCTGCGGGCCTTCCTGGATGGCATGAAGATCCTGCCGGATGGCCGGTTGCTGGGCTCGGTATTCGTGGTGTCGCTGGTGTTGTGGTTCCTGCCGATCCTGTCGAGCTACGTCATCATCCGTGCCTTCAGCTTCGATGTCCCGTTCAGCGCCGCGGTCATCGTCTTCATATTCATCGGCTTCGGTACTGCGCTTCCCAATGCTCCGGGGATGATCGGCACCTACCAATATGCCTGCCAGTTGGCGCTTGGTCTTTTCGGTGTCGACGCGACATCGGCGTTGGCCTACGGCCTGGTGCTCAATGCGATTCAGCTCTTGTCGCTCGTCGCGCAAGGGCTCGTTGCCCTGCCGTTGGCGGAGGTGAGCGTCGACGATTTCCGCCGTGTGCGCCACGAGATCGTGGCCGAGGCGTGAGGTCGCTGGCCGCTGCGGTCGCAAGGCGGCTGAGACCACGCGTCGCATGCCCACCAAGCGGGCGGGGAATTTCGTTGCCCCTCGGATAGCGACCATGATACGGTCGACCAATATGAATTCTTACGACGCAGAGCCCCAGCCTGTTGCCGTAACCGTTACCGCCGCGGATGTACTGCCGGTGCCGTGGGCCAGCGTGCGGGCCGTGCTGTGGGCCGGCGTAGCATCGACCCTCTACCGCTTCCGGCGTGGTGAGGGGGCGCTGCTGGCGATCAACTTCTCCCTGATCGCATATCAGGGCATGAGCGTTCCACGCAGTATGGCGCAGGCGCTGGTGTCCGTGCTTGTCTTATTGTTGATGTATGCATTCAACGACCTGTATGACGCCCCGACCGATTCAATCAACCCCAAGAAGGATCGCTTCCTGATTGCAACGTATTTGGAACATCGACAAACCAGCGCTGTGGCGCTGGTGGTTCTGAAGCTGGGGGCGGTGGGGCTGGCGTTCGCGTCGTTGGGCGGCCGGGCCGCGCTGGCGGTCGTTGGCGTGCTCCTGGCGAATATGGTTTACTCTACGCTGCTGAAGGGCGTGCCAGTGATCGATGTAGCGTGGTGTGGTCTGTGGGGCGGGCTCTTCGCGACCATCGTAGGGGCCGCACCCTCGCTGATATTGTTGGTTGGGCTGATGACCGCGGTCTGCCACCTCTACCAGGCGCTCGACGACCGCGTCGCTGACGCCGCCAACGGCATCACGACCACAGCGGTGCGCTCGGCGCTGCTCTCAAAGAGTCTGCTCTGTGCGCTCTCGGTGTTGTTGTTCCTCAACCTGCGTGCCGCACTGGGTGGGACGTGGGCGCTGAGTGCGTGTGTACCGCTGCTGTGTTTGTTTGTCGCCGGCAATGCGCGGATAGGTTGGCTGCTCACCAAGATCTATTTCGGGGTTGTGTGGCTCTATCTGTTGGGGATCGCGCATGCGGCTGGCTGAGCAGCTCGCTCTTGGATACGCATACGGCACGAGCCTCCTCGCCTTCATGGTCGACGGGTCGCCACGGCCCTTCTCGGCCACCTTCGCGGTGACCAACCGCTGCAATCTGCGGTGTGCGTATTGCAACTGCCCGTTCATCGATCCGACGAACCTCGACCTGACGCAGATCGACCGCTTGTTCGCCCGGCTGTGGGAGATGGGCGTGCGCCGCCTGGGGTTGGCCGGCGGCGAGCCGCTGATGCGTGCGGATCTTGGCGACATCATCGCCCTCGCAAAACACCGCCGGTTCTACGTGACCGTGAACTCGAATCTCACGCTGTACGATCGGCATCCGGAGCGGTTGGAACTGGCGGACCTGGTGTACACGAGCCTCGATGGCGATGCGACGGCGCACGTCGCGGCGCGCGGCGAACGGGCCTACGACGGGGTCATGGCCGGCATCACGCAGCTGCTGCGCAGCGGGAAGCCGGTGATCGCCATTTGCGTCGTTACGGAGCACAGCATCGGGCAGACGGAGTTTCTCTTGCGGCAGGCGGAGACCATGGGCTTCCGCGTGCACTTTCAGCCGCAATGCGTCGATACCGATGTGGTGCGCGGGGAGGTGGCTTCCTCCGTTTCGAATGTGCAATTGCGCGCCTTCTGGCGCGCGCTTCTCGACGCGAAGCGGCGCGGACGCCCGATCGTCAGCTCGACGCCGTATCTCGAGTTCCTGTCGCACTGGGAGGATTTTTCGATCTCCGCGTATCACGCACCGGCGGAGCGCTGTCCGGCAGGTCGCGGGTACCTGTATATTGATCCGCAGGGCAAGGCGTACCCGTGCGCCTATACAAAAGGGAAAACCGTGCCGGTGGATCTCCTCGCGCACGACTGGCGAGTCGCCTGGGACCGCGAGGTTCCGTGCACGCGTTGCACTGTCGGGCCGATGCTAGAGTTCAATATGCTCTTCAAGCACCCGTTGGCTGCATTGCCGGAAAGCTTGCGCGCGTACAGCTGAGGCAGGAGGGAGCTGAGCTTCAATCCACCGGGCGTGCCTCCAGCGCGGCCAAGCCCATACGTGCCTCGACGAGCTGGGGCTTGAGGGCCAAGGCGGCCCGGTACTGCTCGATGGCTTCCGCAAGCCGGCCGGCCGTGGCCAGTGCCGCTCCCAGGTTGCAACGGGCCTCGGCGCGCTGCGGCTCCAGGTGCACGGCCTCGGTGTAGTGCACGAGGGCCTCGTCGGGCTGCCCCAGGGTTTCCAGGGCGATGGCGAGGTTGGTGTGTGCGGACGCCAGGTCGGGCGTGACGCGCACGGCCTCACGATACTGCGCCACCGCGCCCGTGGTGTCGCCCTGCGCGGCCAGGATTGCCGCCAGACCGGCATGGGCTTTGCCATGCAACGGATTGGTCGCGAGCGCCGCTAGATAGTGCGCCTTCGCTGCCTCGGCGTCACCGCGCCCGGCAAGGATCAGGCCGATGTTGTATTGCGCGTCGGAGTAGTACGGCTCGACCGGAGTGAACTTCGCCGCGACGCGGACAATCTCGGTGTAGTGCGGCAACGCGTCGTCGCGCCGGCCTTGCTCCATCTCCAGCAGACCAATGATGCTGTGCGCCACGTAGTTGTCCCGCGTGACTGCCAGCGCGTGCTCGAAGAGAGTCGTGGTGTCGCGCCACAGTTTCACTTGATGGGTCGTCTGGATCCCGCACGCCAGCAGCACTGCCGCGGCCGCTGCAGCGCATGCTGCCTGGCGATATTTCCAGCTCGCCAGGAGGTCGGGGATGCCCCACGCCAGGATGATGAAGATGCCGATCAACGGGACGTAGGTGAAGCGGTCGGCCATTGCCTCGCTGCCGATATGGATGAGACCGATGGCCGGTACGAGCGTGCCGACGTACCACAGCCAACCGACGAGGAGGTACGGAGAGCGGCGGCCTTCCCACAGCGCCGCGGCTGTCAGCACGACCAGTAACATGAGGCTGCCGGCGATCTTCCACATGGGCAACGGCGCCTCGAAAATGTAGAGCACCGCCAATCGTGCCGGCCAGATCATCTGCGCGAGATAGGTGGCGTACGACACCACAGCGTTCGCGGCCCGCTCCGAAAAAGGAAGCACGGCTGCTGTGGCACCGGCCTTTCCTTGTGCTGCTAAGGTGATGACGCTGACGATCCCGGCAAGCAGGATGAGCGGCAGTTTTTCGATTATCAAGGCGGCGGGGCGTTGGCGGCTCCACCTCCCCAGCGGCCAGACGTCAAGCAGGAGCAGCGCAAAGGGCAGAGTGACTGCCATCGGCTTGGACAGCAGCGCGGCAAGGAACATGAGCAGCACGACGAGGTAACGCGGTACGTTCGGGCGCCTGACGTACCCCACGTATGCCCACATCGAGAGCAGCCAAAAGCACGTGCTCAACACGTCCTTGCGCTCCGAGGCCCATGCCACCGACTCGACGTGCAGGGGATGCAGCGCGAAGAGCCCGGCGACGAACGCGCTGCGCCAGGGCCGTGCCGTCATCCGCGCCAGCACTCCGAAGAGCAGGAGGGTGTTCAGGATGTGCACGGCGACGCTGACGAGATGATGCGCCCCGGCGTTCAAGCCGAAAATCTGGTAATCGACGATGTGGGACAGCAGCGTCAGCGGATGCCAGTTGCCCATGTGGAAGGCGGTGGCGGCCCAGCCAACGCTCTTCCAGGTGAGGCCCGCGGTGACATAGGGATTGTCGACGATGTACCCATAGTCGTCGTAGCGCACGAAGGCGTTGTGGCGGATCGGGGCATAGACGATGGCGGTGGCCACGACGAGGGCGGCGGCGATTCCGCAGGAGGTGGTGCCACCGGCAGCGGTACGCCTCGGTGCGTGAACCTGCGATTGTCGGCGCACCGCCACCGCGCGGCTCATTCGTGTCGCTCGCCGGCCGACTCACGCAACGGTTGACCGGCGCGATAGAGTGCCAGCCGCTCGTTCATCGACTGTTCCAGGGCTGTGCGCCCAGCGGCATGCGCGAGCGTCAGCGCTTGCGTGGCCGCGTCCATCGCTTCGGGAAAGCGGCCGACTTCCGCGTACGCGGCGGCCAGACAGTTGAGGGCGTCGGCGTCGCCCTGCTTGGTGCGCGTCGCGGCAGCCGCGGCGAGTTGCAGCGCGCGCGCGCCATCGCGCAGGTGCGCGTCCGGTGTCGTGGCCAGCAGCCATGCCAGGGTGATCTGCGCTGGGGTGAAATCCGGCCGTTCCCTGAGGACATCGTCGAGCTCGAGAATCGCCTCGCGTGTCTGTCCGTTCTGGACGTAGGCGGTGGCCAATCCAAAGCGCGCTTCGACGAGTTGCGGCGCGAGTTGCAAGGCGGTACGAAACTGCTCGATGGCTTCCGGCACGCGGTTGGCGCTCATCAGCGCTGCTGCCAGGTTGCAGCGCGCCTCGGCCCGCTTCGGCTCCAGACGCACGCCCTCGGCGTATTGTTGGATGGCTTCGTCGACCTTCCCCATGTTCTCGAGCGTGATGGCGAGGTTGTTGTGCGCCGCCGCCAGGTCGGGCTTGATCCGGATGGCGTCGCGATAGTGCGCCACCGCGTCGTTGTTATCGCCCTGGGCGGCGAGAACCAGGCCGAGGCCCACGTGTACCTTGGCGTACGACGGATTCAGGCGCAGCGCTTGGAGGTAGTGCTCCTTGGCGGCGCCAAGATCGCCGCGCGCCGCGTAGATCAAGCCGATGTCGTAGTTCGGTTTGTCGTAGTTGGGTTGGAGCCGCAAGCTTTCGGCGAGATGGGGGAAGGCCTCGTCGCGCCGTCCCTGTTCCTGCAACGCCGAGCCGATGATGAATTGCCCGACGTAGTTGTCGGACGTGACCGCGATGGCGTGTTCGAAGAGACTGAGACTGTCGCGCCAGAAACGCAGCTGCCGCGACGTCACCACGGTGCAGGCGAGCAGCACGGCGACGGCCGCGATCGAGCCGGCGATCTCACCGTGCCGCCAACGCCCGAGGAATTCGGGAATACCCCACGCTGCCATGATGAAGATGCCTACCAACGGCAGGTACGTGAAGCGATCCGCCATGGCCTGGTCGCCCTGGTGTACCAGGCCAATGACCGGCACGAGCATGCCGAGATACCAGAGCCACCCCGTGAGCAAGTAAGGATGGCGCCGCGCGCCCCACAGTACCGCGGCGCTGGCGCCGGCGAGTCCCGCCGCGGCGCCCAGGATCTCCGCAGCCGGGAGCGGTGCGTGGAAGGGATAAAATACGGCGAGCCCGCTGGGCCACAGCATCATCAGCAGATAGGACGCGTACGCAACCAGCGCGTTCGCGGCGCGCAAGCTGAACGGCGCAGCCGCCAGCGACGCCAAGGCCCCGGCACTCCTCTGCGCTAGGTATGTGATCACGCTGACGGTCAAGGCCAGCAGCAGCAGCGGAAGTTTCTCGACAAGGAGTGCGGCGAGTGGCTTGGCGGGACCGGACGATTGGACAGGTTTCCGTCCTGCTGGGTTTCGGTGTCCCGGCGTCGGCTCCCAGCTCAAGCGCCGCAGCGGCCACACGTCGAGCAGCAACAAGACGAACGGCAGCGTGACCACCATCGGCTTCGACAACAGCGCGGCGATGTAGAGGACGACCACGGCGCGGTACGCGCGCCACGCCGGCCGCCGTACGTAGCTGACATAGGCCCAGACGGTGAGCATCCAAAAGAATGTGCTGAGCACGTCTTTGCGCTCGGAGATCCAGGCGACCGATTCGACGTGCAGCGGGTGGAGCGCGAACAAGGCAGCCACCCAGGCGCTGCGCCACGGCTGCGCGGTCATGCGCATCAGCAGGCCAAAAAGCAGCAACGTGTTGAGCAGGTGCAGGATGACGTTGCCGAGATGATGCGGGCCGGCGCTCAGCCCGAAGAGCTGGCAATCCAGCATGTGGGTGAGCGTCGTCAGGGGGTGCCACGTCGCTTGGTGCACGCCGGTCCACGCCCAGACAAACCCGTCGCGGGTCAGGCCGGCGGTGACGTGCGCGTTGTCGGTGACGTACTCTTCATCGTCGTAGTTGAGGAAGGCGTAGTTGCGGACCGGCGCGTACACGGCGGCGGTGAGCAACAGCAGCCCGAGTCCCAGCCAGAGATTGGTGGTGTGCAGCCGCCGCGGCGTCGCTTCGGCGCTCGACGGTCGGACGCTCGCGGCAGCTCGCTTACTCATTTGAGAGGGGGTCCAGGCGTGTGAAGTTTCTAAACGCCCCCGGCCGGCGACGCAAGGATTGGCGGAGCGCGGGTAGCGGTCGAGCAGCGTCGACTGGCACCGCCGGCAATGCCCCACGTGGGCAGGGCGCGCGAAATGACCCGGGCAGGGCAGTTCCGGTCTTACAAAACGCTGATGCGTTCCGTATGCTGTGGGTGTGATGATGGGTTCAGACAACGCTCGCCCCGCGTCCTGATGCGACATCCAGCGATGCGCATCTTTGCGGGACTCCTTTCGGCCTGCATCTTGGGGACGTGGTTCGGGGTCACGGCCGCGCAGGCGTGCGTCTGTGATTGCGATGGCGACGGCGAGGTGACCGTCAACGAGCTGGTCGCCGCCGTGGATATCGCGCTCGGGCTGTTCGATGTTTCGCACTGCGTCAGCGCCGACCACGATGACAACGGTGAAGTGACCGTCGATGAGGTCTTGGTGGGCGTGCTCGCTACGCTCAATGGCTGTCCGCTAGCGACCGCGACTCCGACGCCCGAGCCAAACAGCCCGACCGCCACCGCCATCGACACGGCGACGAACACCCCCACCGCTGCAGCCACGGTCACCTTCACCTTCACCTCGACCGCAACCAGCGCTCCGACGGTGTCCTTCACGGCAACCGTCAATCGCACCGCGACCAGCGTGCCGACCGCGACTGACGCGCCGACCGCGACCAACGTCCCCACGCCCAGCGCGATGGCGACATCGACCGTCGCAGCGACGGCGACGGTGACGGTTGCGGCGACCGCGACCGCGACGGCCACACCAACGGCGAAATCCCCCCCGACGGTGACCGCCACGGTGCCGATAGGTCCAACGCCGGGGGCGGTGGCGCGCACGTGTCACCTGCTGGGAGGGAGCTCGCAGCTCGCCTTGCAGTCGCGGCGGGCCCAGGTCGTGATCAACCTGACGGGCTCGCAGGTCTGGCGCTTCGCGGCGGCCCAGCCCGATGGCACGCGGAACATCGTCAGCCTGCCGAGCGATACCCATTTCGATTGCGTCGCGGCCAGTATCAGCACCTTCAAAGTTGCCGGCTGTATGCGCATGGATCCTGCTACGCAAGCACATGGCGTGATCGATTGCGCCGGCGGCGTGAGCCCGGATGGGTATGATGCGGTTGTTTCGATCGATCACAACACCAATATGAACAACGTCGGCTTTCCACAGGACCCGGAGTGCGATGACACGTATCGCAATCCCAACAACGATCCGGATGGCGAGCTCGTCACCTCCTGGCTCGAAGACGGAGGGGGGACCCACGTGCACATTGGGGTCTGCAACAGTGGCGCGCATCTGGACCGCAGCGGCGCCTTCGCGCCCGGTGGCCTGCGCCTGACGCAAAATCTCATTCTGCGCCTCTTCGTGGGGGGCACGTGCACGCCGGGCGTGTGTCCGGCCGACACCGCACCGTTCGATGCCGCTGCCGGTGACCAGCGGATCATGGCGGATATGAGCAGCGGCAGCGCCAAGGGTGTGATCTTCGATTTCGACAACATCGGCCTCACGCTCGGGACGACGGGAAGCGGAGACGGCCCCAGCATTTGCGGCTTCATCGGCAGCGATGCGTGCGCTACGTCGGCTACCGGTGCGGCGTACGCCGCGATCTGCTCCGACCCGGCGGCCGGCAGCCTCCAAACCGGGAGATTGGTGTCGGCAGTGACCTTGCTCGACCTACCGTCACCGGTTTACGACGCGGTGGCAACCATTGGGATTACGTGCCAGTAATTCGTCCTGTGCGGTATACTGATGCGGCGATTCCGCGCTGGTTCGTAAGAATACTTGCCCTTCAGCTGCTCCGACTTGTATCTTGAACCATTCGGGCTGCCGGCAGCACCGGATCCCGGGGGTTCCTGTGCGTCGAGCCGGGAGAATTTTCAGGATGGAAGATAGAAGGTAAAGGTACAGATAAGGTCCAATGCCCAACCTTTCAGATGAGGCACACGATTCGGACCGGGAGACGCCATGAGACCAAAGACTCGATCGCTGGGGTTGATGCTCGTGCTGCTCAGCGTGGCGCATGGCTGCGGCTACAATACAATGGTCACGATGCGCGAGAACATCGACGCGGCATGGGCGCAAGTGGAGAACCAGTTGCAGCGCCGGAATGATCTGATCCCGAATCTCGTCGAGGTGACCAAAGGATACGCCACGCATGAGAAAGAGATCTTCGATCACATTGCCGACGCGCGCTCACGCTTGATTGGTGCCGGCACACGCGACGCGAAGATCGATGCTGCCAACGATCTTGGCTCGGCTCTGTCGCGCTTGCTGGTGCTCGGCGAGCGCTATCCGGATCTGAAAGCCAATCAGCAGTTCGCCCGCCTCTCCGACGAGTTGGCAGGAACCGAAAACCGCATCGCCACGGAGCGTCGCCGTTATAATGAGGCCGTGCGGGACTACAACACATACATCAAGAAGATGCCGGGCAATTTTACGGCGCGGATGTTCGGGTTCACCGAGCAGAAATACTTCGAAGCGCCGAAAGAAGCGCAGCAGGTGCCCAAGGTGCAATTCTAGGCCCTGCGGGCGGCGTCTTCTCTATGGTCCGCTCCCCGTTAGGTCGCTGCGGGGTTCCAAGTTCGACAGACTACTTGGGCGGGCCAGGACGCTTACCCGCCAGGCGGCGCTTTTGCTGTGGTCAAACTGAGCGACCGGTGTTAGGAAACACGCTATGCGTTTCGCAACCAGGCGGCTGATTGGTTTGAGTTTCGGTGTGATTTTCGTGTTCGGGGCGTGCGGTGGAGGGGGCGGAAGCTCACCTTCCGCGGTGGCGCCGTGCGACGCCAACACGAAGACGTGTTACGTCCAGACAAATGGCAGCAATCAAAACATCGGCGACCAGGCAAATCCGCTCCAGACGATTTCGAAGGCGGCGGCGATCGCGACGACGGGCTATCACATCATCGTTGGCAGCGGCATCTACCACGAGACAGTCACCACCGCGACCACGGGCGCAGCGCCTGACTCCCTGACGTTTTCCGCGGTCGGGAAAGTGGTGATTGATGCCACAACCCCAGCAAACGCGGCCAATCGGGCGGGCTTCAAGCTGACGAATTCCCCAGGCACGGTGATCGATGGTTTCGAAATCATCAATGCGGCTGACGCCGGCATTGTAATCAAAAGTAACAGCCATGATTTTACCGTGCGAAACTGTAGTGTCCACGATAATCCTGGTGATGGCATTCGCATCCAGGACTCTGCGAACGTCACGGTGTTCAATAACTTGATCTACAACAACGGAACGGCAGCCCAGCCTGGTGGGGGCATCATCATTGCGGGCGTGAGCGCGGGGTCGCCCGATGCCACGATCGTCAACAACACGGTCTATGGTCATTTCGATCGTGGGCTCACGATCGGCACCACCAGTGTCGCGTCCCCAGGAGCCTTCGTGCACGACAACATCCTGCAAAACAATTCCAATGCTCCTGGCATCGACGGAAATATCAAGGTGTACACCTCTCCCCGGAGCGACCTGAACTACGACGGCAACTTCAACTTGGTCGCAAGCCCCGCAACCTACCGAGGCGTCAACAAAGGCGCGAATGACGTGAGCAGCTTGGCGCTCTTTGTTGATGTCGCGAGCGGCAACTTCCATCTTCAGACCACCAGCCCGGCGATCGACGCTGGGGATCCCGGCCTGGATCCGAATTTCGCCAACCCGCTACATCAACGAACCACCACGGGCACCGTCCTGGACACCGGCACGATCGACATAGGGTTTCATTACCCTCAGTAAGAGTGGGTTAGTAACATCCTATCGGACGTGGCAGCCCCCAGCGACCAACGGGAGCGGTCCATAGAAAAGACGCCGGCCGCAGGCCCCTCAGGGGCACTGGGCGCGCTGGCGCAGCAGGTGGTCGGCGAGTACCAGGCACGCCATGGCTTCCACGATGGGTACGGCGCGCGGCAGCACGCAGGGGTCGTGGCGCCCGCGCGCGGCGAGCGTGACGGCCTGACCCTCACGGTCGACCGTCTGCTGGGCTTGTGAGATCGTCGCCGTTGGCTTGAAGGCGACGCGGAAGACGATGTCCTCGCCGTTGCTGATGCCGCCCTGGACGCCGCCGGAGCGGTTGCTCGTCGTGCGGATGCGTCCGCTGGCATCGGTGGTGAACGGATCGTTGTGCTCGAGTCCGGTCAGCCGCGTTCCGGCGAAACCGCTGCCGATCTCGAACCCCTTGGAGGCGGGTAGGGACATCACGCTGCGCGCGAGGTCCGCTTCGAGCTTGTCGAAGACCGGGTCTCCCAGGCCCGGCGGCACGTTGCGACAAACGCACTCGACTACACCGCCGAGCGAGTCGCCGGCGCGCCGCGCCTCGTCGATGCGGGCAATCATGGCCGCGGCCGTCGCGGCATCGGGGCAGCGCGCGATATTGGCTTCGATGTCGGCAAGCGTGACATGTGTCGGGTCGACTCCCGCCTCGATGGTGTGCACCCGACTGACATACGCCAGGACCTCAACTTGAGCGCTGACCGCGAGGAGCTTGCGCGCAATGGCCCCGGCGGCAACGCGACCGATGGTTTCGCGCGCCGAGGCGCGTCCGCCGCCCTGCCAATTGCGGATGCCGTACTTGGCTTCGTACGTATAGTCGGCGTGCGACGGACGGTAGACATCTTTGAAGTCGGCGTAGGCGGCGGGCCGCGCGTCGGTATTGCGCACCGTGATGGCGATCGGCGAGCCGAGCGTGTGGCCCTCGAATAGTCCCGAGAGGATCTCGGCACGGTCCGGCTCATCACGCGGAGTAGTGATCGCGCTCTGCCCCGGGCGGCGCCGATCGAGATCCCGCTGAATCTCCTCGACGGCCAGCGGAAGGCGCGGCGGACACCCGTCGACGACCACACCGACCGCCCCACCGTGTGATTCCCCGAAGGTAGTCACCCGAAACACGTGTCCGAACGTCGAGCCCATGGGCGGAGTGTACGCAAGCGGGTACAGAGAGACAACCACGCGCAACCGGTAGGATCGTCGGAATGCAGCACGCCGGAAAAAAGCAGGAAAATGGAAAACCGGGAATCGAGAATCGGGAATTCAGAACCGGCAAATTGAACGGCGGATCAATAGGTCCGTTCTCCATTCTCGATTCCCGGTTTTCCATTTTCTTCCCCTGCGAGCAGTGAAGCCGTTCAAGACTTTCTGCGAGCGGCGGGATACACTACGCCCATGCGTTGCCTTCATTGCCAGGAGCCGGCCGGATGGTGGCGCCGCCGGTGCGGCGATTGCCGAAAACTCACCGTGGTGCTCACGGCAAACCGCGGGGCCGACATGGCGACAATGTTGGACCTATTCATCGGGGCGGGCGCGCCGCGGCACAAGATCGAGCGGTTTCTGGAAAGTGATGTTGGCGGCGCCGGAGCCGTTCGCGACCAAATCGCGGCGGACATGACCAATCAATTGCTGGAAGCCTTCGGTCAGCGCCGCCGGCAGACGCCTGACGAGGTGCGGCGCATTCGGCAGCGTGGTGCGTGGGAGTCGCTGGACCGCCCGCCGCAAGAATGATCGCTTTGACTGGCGCTAGCGCGCATACTATCATCGGCCGGTCGGTGCAGAGCTCGGGGAATGAAGCGGTTCGTGATTGGATTCGTCGTCGGCGTGGGGCTGATGTACTACTACCTTCACTACAACGACGTGATGCGCGCGGATGCCACGTCGTGGTTTACCGGTGCGGCGTCGAAATATCGTGACGACCAGCAGCATCGCGCGGCGCGCGACGTGTTGGGAGAAAGTGAGCGCGGCCACTGATGCCGAAGGCCCTCGATGACGTCCGCATCGTGGACCTCACCCGCGTGATTGCCGGCCCCTATGCCACCTCTCTGCTTGGCGACATGGGCGCTCAGATCACCAAGATCGAGCTGCCCGGTCGCGGGGATGATGCGCGCTACGGTTATCCGGCAGTCGACGGGGTGCCGATCGTTTTTCTGGCGTTGAACCGCAACAAGAAGGGCATTACGCTCGATGTCCGCAAGCCGCAGGGTGCGGAGCTATTCCGGAGACTGGTGCGGAACGCGGACGTCGTTGTCGAGAATTTTTCGGCAGGCACCATGGACAAGTGGGGCTTGGGTTACTCGGCGCTGTCGGCGATCAATCCGCGGTTGATCTATGCGACGTTGTCGGGATTTGGCCAGACGGGGCCCTATGCGCATCGCACGTCGTACGACATCATTGCGCAAGCGATGGGTGGATTGATGGCCATGACCGGGTTTCCCGATGGGCCCCCGACCCGCGGTGGGGGCGCCTTGGGCGATTTCATCGGGGGGGTGTTTACCGCGGTCGGCATCCTCACGGCGCTGCACTATCGCGATCGCACCGGCAAGGGGCAGCTCGTCGATGTCTCGAACATGGATGCCGTCTTCAGCATGCTCGATAATTGGGCCACGGTGCATGGGGTGACGGGACGACTGCCGGAACGTGGTGGCAACCGCCATCCGTTTACCGCACCGTATGATTGCTTCAAGGCGACCGACGGCTACGTGGTCATCGGGGTTGGGAATAGTCTGCTCTTTCGCGCCTTGATGAGTGCGATGGGCATGCCCGAATTGGCGCAGGATCGTCGCTTTAAGTCGGCGCCGGCGCGTCTCGAACGGCATGACGAAGTGAATCGGGTGGTGGGTGATTGGGTGAAAGATCGGAGCGTGGACGAGGTGATGGCGATCCTCGGGCCAGACGGCGCAAACATTCCGTGCGCGCCGGTGATGACAGTGGATCGCTTGATGACCGACCCGCAGATTCGCGCGCGTGAGATGGTCGTCGACCTCCCACACGAGAAATTGGGACAGATTCCGGTAGCGGGCGTGCCCTTCAAGCTGTCGGAGTCGCCTGGTCAGCTGGACCGTCTAGGGCCGGACCTTGGCGAGCACAACGATGAGATTTACCGCGGCCTGCTTGGGCTGACGGAGAGCGAGATCCGGCAACTCCAGGCGGATGGGGTGATATAGGGGCGACGATGGAGCTACCGGTCATACAGAAGTTGAAAAAGGAGCTGGCTGACTTGCAGCACGAGCTCACCCACAAGATCCCCAAGGATTTGCACGAAGCCGCCAGCCACGGCGACCTCAGCGAAAATGCCGAGTATGAAGCGGCAAAGCACCGGCAGGAGTTCGTGCGCGCGCGTATCGGCCAGATGCAAGGCCGCATCCGCGAGCTCTCCATGTACAATATCCAGTCGATTCCGCATGGTGTCGTGGCCTACGGCAGCCGGGTGACCGTTGAAGACCTCGACGAAGGCGAGACACAGGTGTTCGAGATCGTCTTCCCGGAAGAAGTGAACGCGGCGGCTGGCCAGATTTCCCTCAGCTCGCCCATCGGACGGGCCCTCCTCAACAAGACAGTTGGGGATGAGGTCGAGGTCCAGACGCCGCGTGGCAAACGCAACTATCAGATCACCGAGCTTGTGACGTTGCACGAGCGCGGCTGACACTGCCCAGGTGCGGCGTGTGGAAGGTGAAATTTCCCCACGCTCCGTCTTCTGCATTCCACGTTCCCCGAGCAACCTTGCAGGGGGCACGCAGCCTATGCTACAGAACGCCTACAACTTGGGCCGCTAGAGAAAAAAGGTGGGCCACCGTGCCCACTTTTTTATTTGAAGGCAATGAACGAAACGGTAGCCGAGCGGGTCTGGAAAATCGCTGAGCCATTGGTCACGGACGAAGGGATGGAAATGGTTGATGTCGAGTTCCGTCGTGAAAGCCAGGGTACGGTCCTCAGGCTGTATCTTGATCGCGATGGAGGCGTCAGCCTGGAGGATCTGACACGTGTCAGCCGCCAAGTGGGCGACCTGCTCGATGTCCATGATGCCGTTCCCGGCGCGTACACGCTCGAAGTCTCCTCGCCTGGGATCAATCGACGCCTGCGGCGTGCGGATCATTTCCAACGGTATCTCGGACAGCGAATCCGCGTGCGTACGCAGGCCCCGCTCGACGGGCGCCGTATCTTCGTGGGGCTGTTGACGGCTGTGGACGCGGATGGAATCACCGTCCAGCAGGATCGTGAGCCGTGCCTGATTCGCTTCACCGAGATCGCTCAGGCGAACTACGAGCCCGAGCCGGAACGGCCCAGGAGGTAAGCCCATGCAGCCGGAATTGAGCCGCGTCATTGAGCAGGTCAGCAAGGAAAAGGGGATCGACCGCACTATCGTCGTCAACGCGATCGAAGCCGCGATGCTGTCTGCCGCCCGGAAGATGGTGGCGCCGACGACGCACCTCGAAGCCAAGTTCAACCCTGAGATCGGCGAGGTGGAGCTGTTCAAGATCCTCACGGTGACGGAAACCGTGACCGATCCGGAGGCCGAGATTGGTCTGGAGGCGGCCCGCAACAACCTGGACCCGGAAGCCCAGCTCGGTGACGAGTTGCTGGAACGTCTCGATCAGCGCTATGGACGGATTGCTGCCCAAGCCGCGAAGCAGAACCTCATTCAGCGGCTGCGCGATGCCGAGCGCGACATCATCTTCAACGAGTTCAAGGACCGCAAGGGTGAACTCACGCACTCCGGGATTGTCCAGCGTTTCGAGAAGAAAAACATCATTGTCAACTTGGGGCGGACCGACGCGATCCTCCCGGAGAAAGAACAAATCCCGCGTGAGCGCTACCGCCAGGGCGACCGCATCCGGGCGTACATTCTCGAAGTGGAGATGACCAGCAAAGGGCCGCAGATCGTGCTCTCGCGCACGCATCCCGGCTTCTTGATGAAGCTGTTCGAGCAAGAAGTCCCGGAGGTCTACGAAGGCATTGTCGAGATCAAGGGCGCGGCGCGCGAGCCTGGTGGCCGTGCCAAGATCGCGGTGGTGTCGAATGATCCCGACGTTGATCCGGTGGGTGCGTGCGTCGGCATGAAGGGAACGCGCGTGCAGTCCGTCGTACAGGAGCTGCGCGGTGAGAAGATTGATATCGTCCACTGGACACCCGATCCGGCGGAGTTCGTTTGCCGGGCCCTAGCGCCGGCCAAGGTGGCGAAGATCATCATGGACGAGGATGAGCGCAGCATGGAGGTCATCGTCCCCGATGATCAGCTGTCGCTGGCCATCGGGCGCAAAGGGCAGAACGTACGGCTGGCTTCGCGCCTCAGTGGGTTCAAGCTCGACGTGCGCAGCGAGTCGGAAGCCGAGGATGAGGCGCGTCAATCGCGCGCGTCGCTGGTTGGCGTCCCGGGCATTGGTGACGTCACCGCCGAACTGCTGTATCAGAACGGCTTCAAGTCGCCGGAAGAGGTTGCGCGGGCCGAGGAATCCGCCCTGGGCGAGATCGAGGGCCTCGGTCCCGAGAAAGCCGGAGGGATTCTCAAGGCGGTGCGCGCCTACGTCGAGGCCAAGCAGATCGAGGAGGCGCAACGCCAAGAAGCCGCCGCCGCTGCTGCTGCGATCGCGGACGGAACGCCTGATGAGGCTGGCGAGGGAGAGGAAACAGCAGTTGAGCTGAGCGCCCCTCCCGAGGAGGGCAAGGCCTCGTGAGCCGGGTTCCCCTGACACCGATTCGCAGCTGTGTCGGCTGTGGCGCCCGCGCGCCACAGCCGGAGTTGTTGTGTCTGGTGAGCGCGGTGGACGGTGCGCTGCGGCTTGTCAGCCGCCGGCGGCGGACGGGACGAACCGCCTATTTGCATGATCGGCTGGCCTGCTGGGAGCGCTTCGCTGCCCGCAAAGGCGCGGTGCGATCATTGCGCCGCAGTGTCGATAAGGGTGCCCGGATCGAGTTGGTCCAGGGGCTGAAGGCGGCCGAGTTGGCAGCTACGATGAGGTGAACTGGCATGTCGTCGCGTAAACGCATACATGAGCTGGCCAAAGAGCTCGGTTGGGATGCCAAGGACCTCGTCATGAAGCTCGAGAAGGTCGGCGTGCATAATAAGCGAATCCAAAGCACGCTCACCGATGAGGAAGTCGATCGCCTCAAGGCGGCGCTGGCAGCCGAAGAAAAGCCGTCGGTGACGGTGGGCGACGAGCGCGTCGTGACCGGCATCGAAGGCGAAACGGTGGTCGAGCGCCGCGTCAAGAGCAACGTCATCCGGCGGCGTACGACGAAGGCCGAAACCGCGCCGATGCAAGAGGTGCTGCCGGTACCCATGGAAGCCGCGGGGGCGGAGGGCGAGGCGTTCGAGTCGTTCTCGTCGCCCGAATCACTGCCCGAGCCATTACCCACCCCACCGCCCGTGATGGAGATGCCCAGCGTGGCGGAAGAGCCCCGAGTCGATGTTGCCCCGCCGGCACCGCCACCTCCACCTCGGGTTGTGGAACCTCCACGCGCGGCACCGCCGCCCCCACGCTCGGGTCCGGTAGAGGGGATGCGTGGCGTCCGTGTACTCGGCAAGATCGACCTCAAGAAGGTCGAGCCGCCAGCGCCAGCCGCCGCAGATAAAGAGGCGCCGCGCGGCGCCCGACCGCCGCGCTCGGTCAACGAAGCCGTGCCGTTGGTCGTCGAGGCGGACGATGGCAAGCCGCGCAAGAAGAAGCGCCGTGTCATCAAGAAGCCGGAGATGCAAGAGGTGTCCGAGCAGGATCGGCGGCGCGGCAAGATTCCGCGCAAGAAGCGAGCCCTGCCCGGTAAAGAGCAGAAAAAGACCGAAATCACCACGCCGCGTGCAAGTAAGCGCGTCGTCCGTATCTCCGAGGTGATTACCGTCGGTGAACTGGCCAAGGCCATGGGCGTCAAGGCCGGTGAGGTCATCAAGAAGTTGATGGACGCCGGGATGATGGCCACGATCAATCAGGTCTTGGACTTCGATACGGCAAGCCTGATGGCTTCGGAGTTCGAGTACATCGTCGAGAACGTGGCCTTCGATGCCGAGTCGGTGCTCGAGGTCGAGCATGAGCAGCCCACGGATGAGCAGCTGGAGCCGCGCCCGCCGGTTGTGACGATCATGGGGCACGTCGACCATGGCAAGACGTCGCTGCTCGATGCGATCCGTCAGACGAACGTCACGGCGCAGGAAGCCGGTGGGATTACCCAGCATATTGGCGCGTACAGCGTTGAGGTGCACGGGCGCACGGTCACCTTCTTGGATACGCCCGGCCACGAAGCGTTCACGGCAATGCGATCTCGCGGGGCCAAGGTCACCGACATCGTGGTGCTCGTCGTGGCCGCCGATGATAGCGTGATGCCGCAAACGGTAGAGGCCATCAATCACGCTCGTGCCGCCGGTGTCCTGATCATCGTTGCCATCAACAAGATCGACAAGCCGGATGCCAACATCGAGCGCGTCAAGCAGGCGCTGGCCGACTACGGGCTGGTCGCCGAGGACTGGGGCGGCGACACGATCTGTGTGCCGGTTTCGGCGAAGACGAAGGAAGGGATCCCGCACTTGTTGGAGATGCTGCTGCTACAGGCGGACATCCTCGAGCTCAAGGCGAACCCCAACAAGCTGGCGCGGGGGACCATTGTGGAGGCCAAGCTCGATCGTGGTCGCGGCGCCGTGGCGACGGTGCTCGTCCAAGAAGGCACGCTGCACGTCAGCGAGCCCTTCGTTTGTGGAGGCCACTACGGCCGCGTCCGTGCAATGGTGGATGACAAAGGGCGCAAGGTGGAGACCGCCGGGCCGTCGACCCCGGTGGAAATCATCGGCCTCCAGGGTGTCCCCGAGGCGGGAAGCTCGTTCGTCGCGGTAGCCGATGAGGCCACAGCTCGCCAGGTTGCCGAGCACCGCCGCGGCAAACAACGCGAAGCCGATTTGGTGAAGACCGCGAAAGTGTCGCTGGAGGACCTCTATACCCAAATCCAGGCCGGTGACATCAAGGAACTGCGGGTGGTCGTCAAGGCCGATGTGCAGGGATCGGTGGAGGCCTTGTCCGAAGCGTTGAGCCGGCTATCAGCCGATGAAGTGCGTCTGAATATCTTGCACGCGTCGGTTGGCGGGATCACTGAGAGCGACGTGCTGCTAGCGTCGGCGTCGAACGCGGTGGTGATCGGCTTCAACGTGCGCCCCGAGTCCAAGGCGACCGACGCCGCCGAGCGTGAAGGTGTGGACCTGCGCCTTTATACGGTGATCTACGATGCGCTGAACGACGTCCGGGACGCCATGGAAGGCCTGCTGGAACCGACGATGCGTGAGAAGACGGTCGGACGTGCCGAGGTGCGGCAGGTCTTCAGCGTGCCGAGCTTTGGTGTCATCGCCGGTTCGTATGTCACCGATGGGAAGTTCACGCGCAATGCGACCGTCCGCCTAGTGCGCGACCATGTTGTCGTGCATACGGGCAAGGTGGCGAGCTTGCGGCGGTTCAAGGAGGATGCCCGCGAGGTCCAGAGCGGTTACGAGTGCGGGATCGGGCTGGAGAACTACGCCGATGTAAAGGTTGGCGACATCATTGAGGCTTTCGAAACCGAGCAGGTCATCCGCCGCCTGACGCCGGCGAGTGGGAAATCGATGGGCGCGGAGCGGCGCGTATAGCGCTGCGCGCCGCGCCGTCGCCGCGCTGCCTCAGGGCGGCTCCGGCAGTCAGCACTGTACGGGGAATCTGCAGCCGTGGTGGTTGGTGTCCTCAAGTTGACCTTGTTCCTCCCGGAAAATCACTCCTTGAAGGGGAAGCGCGGTGTCATCAAGAAAATCAAGACACGGGTGGCCAACGCCTTCAATGTTTCGATCTCGGAGTGCGACGAGCAGGACCTGTGGCAGCGCGCGGTCCTGGGGATCTGCCAAGCTGGTGCCGACGCCCCGTACGTCGAGGGCGCGCTGCGCCAGGTGGTCCGCTTCATCGACGACATGCAAGTGGCGGAGCTGGGCGAAGAAGAGCTCGAAGTCTTTCACTGTTGAATCGCCGCATCAGCCAAGGAGGGCTCGATGAGCGGCCGGCGCGCTGAACGGGTGGGCGAGGCGGTTCGCGCTGCGATTGCGGACATGCTCCTCCGTGATATCAAAGATCCGCGCATTGGTATGGTCACGCTGACGACCGTGCAACTTACCGATGACTTGCGGCATGCGAGGGTGTATTTCAGCTGTGTCGGTGATGCGGCGGCACGCGACCGCTCACTGCACGGCTTGCGCAGCGCCAGCGGCTTTATCCGCGCACAGCTCACGCGGCGGCTCCAGTTGCGGGTTGCACCGGAGGTGACATTTCTCTTCGACCCGTCGCTCGAAAATGCGGAGCGTCTTGCGAGTCTGCTCGCACACACGCACTCCAAAGACGACGAGCCTCCGGTCTGATGGCAGCATGCTGGTAGAAACGTCCGCCATGAACCTCGGTCGTATGATGGCACCCCATAGCGACCAACGGGAGCGGCCCATAGAAAAGACGCGGGGCGTAGCCCGCTAGTCATGGACGGCTTGTTCATCGTCGACAAGCCGCAGGGGGTGAGCTCTGCGGACGTCGTGCGGATCGTGAAGCGGCGGCTGGGTTGTAAGACCGGCCATCTTGGTACGCTCGATCCGTTCGCAAGCGGCGTGCTGCCGCTGTGCCTCGGGGAAGGGACGAAGGTGGCGCAGTTCCTCAACGCTGCGGACAAGGCGTACGTGGGGGTCATTCGACTGGGCAGGATGACCGACACCGGCGATCCGACCGGCAGGGTTACAGAGACCGCCGCTGTCCCGGAGCTGTGCGCGCCACAGCTCGAGGAGGTGGCGGCACGCGTACACGGTGAGCAGCTGCAGACCCCGCCAATGTACTCCGCGCTGAAGCGTGGAGGCACGCCGCTGTACAAACTGGCGCGGCAAGGCATCGAGGTCGAGCGTGAGCCGCGCCGCGTTCGTATCGACAGCGTGCAGCTCCGCCTGAATGCGCCGGATGTCATCGGCTTCGCAGTGGCCTGCTCTAAGGGAACCTACATCCGCGTGTTGGCGCAAGAGATCGCGGTCATGCTCGGATCAGTCGGCCATCTGGAGGTGTTGCGGCGCACCCGCTTTGGCCCGTTTGATATCGCGGAGGCAACGACGCTGGAGGCGTGTGAGCGCGGTGACGGAACGGTGCTGGGCTTGCGCGAGTCATTGCGTCATGTGCGGGAGATCCAACTCGATACGCCGGCGACGGCGCGCGCCCGTCGCGGCGACGTGCCGCTCTTGGCTCGCCTGCCGACGGGACACCCGGACGAGCTCGCCAAGTTGATTGGCCCGGACGGTGATCTGGTTGCGGTGATCGCCATGGTTGGCGCGACGTGGCGGTTTGCGCGCGTCTTTGCGCCGCCGCTGCGCGCGCACGGCGGCGCCATGAGCCGTGACACTTGCGGTTCCTGAACCGCGCTGGCAAGAAAAGGACAACCGCAGTCAGACGACCCGAGCGATGCCGAAACACCTCAAAAGAACAGTTCCCGTCTTGATTCTTGCGGCGATCGGATTGGGCGTCAGCGTCACTATCGATCGGGTGCACCAGCGCTTGGCCCTTGACGTCAACTACGCGAGCTTTTGCAATGTCTCCGCCGGGGTGAACTGTGACGTCGTCCTGAGCAGTCCCTACGCTGCGCTCTTCGGGGTCGCGGTGTCGCGCTGGGCGATCGTTTACTTTGCCGTCACCTTTGGTTTCGGCATCGCCGTCGCGGCGACTCGGAGTGCCCGGTGGCGACAGTGGTGTGTGACTGCGACCGTGGGACTCGCTGCATGGGGCCTGATTTTTGCGGGATACATGGCCGTCATTGCCCTCGGTGTTCTGGGAACGGTGTGCTTGCTGTGCAGCACGCTCTATCTGGTGAACATCGGGCTGTTTGTCGGTGCCTGGCGCTTGCGTTCGGCACTCCGAGTCGGTGGCCGCCGCGAACTACAGCAACGTGCTACCCAGGACCGACTGGTCATGCTCGCGGCGTTGGGGGTGATCGCCGGCCTCCTCGCGGTTGGCAGTTGGGAGGCCTTCGGACGCGCGCGGCACATACCCGACGTGGCGGAAATTTCCCGAGAGCGTCCCGATTTTTATCGTTGGTACATGGCACAGCCCATGACCGAGGTGTACGCGGACTCCCGTCCGTCGATCGGGAGTACCGACGCGGCGATTACCATCGTCGAGTTCTCCGACTTCGAGTGTGGACATTGTGCCGCCTTCCATCAGAGTCTCGAAGACGTGTTGCATCGTGGCGCCGAAAACGTCCGGGTGGTGTTCCGCCATTTTCCGCTCGACTCGGCGTGCAACCCGAAGGTGCCCACACGGTTGCATCCGCAAGCTTGCCTGGCGGCCATTGCTGCCGAGTGTGCGCTCGAGCAAGGGAAGTTCTGGGAGTATCACAACCTCCTGTTTGACAATCAGCAGCAACTCGGGCGCGAATTCCTGATCGGCTATGCGGCGCGACTGGGTTTGGATACCACTCGATTCGCGGCGTGCCTCAGCAGCGACGACGCTCGTGCGCGCGTCCAGCGAGATGCCGAGGCCGGGGCCGGGCTGGGCGTCGATTCGACGCCGACCGTGTTCATCAACGGCCGCACGATCAAAGGCGCGCTCGAGCCGGCGCGACTCGTCGATGCACTGGTGCTGGCGCGTGCCGGCCACTGACGTCCCAACCGTTGCGTCTCTGGAGCAGCAAGATCGACTCCGTCGGAAGCGCCCCCATTGCAAGGCGCGTGCGGTATCGGCACCGAAATCGCCGGCGAGGCGGTGCGCCCGGCTGTCGCTGCAGGGGGCCACGAATTGGGGAAGCATGGCCGCTCAGCACGCGTGTCGCGCTGGTCATCGGTGGCTAAATTGCGACGATGAAACAGGCATGTAGGCGTCATCGTCTTGGGGGTGGCGGGTACATGCATCGTATTGCGATATATGGCGGCGGCGCTAGGCCGCGAATTTCGCGGCGTTGGTGAACCGGCGAAAAATTTCTTGACACCCGCGTGGGGGGGGAATAATTGGGCGCTCTCTCATCGAACGGGTTCCATAGTTCTCAGTTGCATATGGCTCTTGTCGGCTGCGCGCGTCACCTTCCGGAAGCGGAAGGCGGGGCGGTCATAGGTGGGAAGTTGTGCACGGTGGCGGGGAGGAGAGACGGAAGTGGTGCGGCGGCGGCGGGTTACGGCGTTGTCCCCAGGTGTGGATAAAGCTGGCGCGCGTGGCCGACAGGATTGTTTGCTGGACTGTCGATGGATTCGAGCAAGACGGGGAGGGGCGGTACGCATGGAGGCCGAATGGATGGAAGCGCTGCCGCTGCTACGGCAGCGAATGGGCGAACGGAACTTTGCGACCTGGATCGAACCGGTGCGTTGCGCGCGGGATGCGGAGGGCTGGCGCCTGGAAGTGCCGAGTCGATTCTTCCAAGAATGGCTCTCGCGGCACTTCTTGAATACGATCCGCGAGGCGTTGGGGGCGGGAACGGTTTCGGCCCCCAGTGTACGAGTGGTGGTGCATGCGCACGACAGTGTAGCGCAACCGGTGCCCCCGGCGTCGTCGGCGGCACCGGTGCGGCCCGCGCCCGCGCCGCCGCGTCATGTCGCAGCGCGTGCGCCAAAGATTGGCCATCTCGTGGCCGAGTATACGTTCGAGAGTTTCGTGGTCGGGGAGGCCAACGCCGTGGCATGTCATGCGGCGCGTACGGTCGCGGAGACGCCCGGGCAGCGATTCAATCCGTTCTTTCTTTGGGGCGGCGTCGGTCTCGGCAAGACGCATTTGATCAATGCGCTCGCCCACGAGTTGCTCGGTCGGCCGCCGCGCCGGCGCGTGGCGGCGCTGGCGGCTGAGACGTTCATGAACACGCTGATCTCGGCGCTGCGGCACGACCAAATGGGCGCGTTTCGCGATCGCTTCCGCGACCTCGACGTGCTCATCCTCGACGACGTGCAATTTCTTGCGGGGAAGGAGCGCACCCAGGAGGAGTTCTTCCATACGTTCAATGCCCTGCACAGCGCCGGCCGCCAGGTGGTCCTGACGTCCGATAAGCCGCCGCACGAGATCAAGGAGCTGGAGCAACGGCTGCGCAGCCGCTTTGAGGGCGGGTTGATCGCGGATATCCACCCGCCAACGCCGGAGATGCGCGTGGCCATTCTGTGCAAGAAAGCCGCTCGTCATGGCGTTGAGCTCTCAGCGGATGTCGCACGTCTGGTGGCGGAGCGCAGCGGGACGACGGTGCGCGAGCTTGAAGGGGCACTGACGCGGCTCAGCGCGATGGCGGCGATGCGCGGCGTGCCCCTCGACTTGGAACTTGCTGCGCAGGTCATGCCGCCGCTTGCCAGATCTCGCAAAATGGTCTCGGTGGAGCAGGTCCAGGAGCTGGTTTGCCAGCACTTTCGCTTGTCGGTTGAGGAGCTGAGCTCGCATCGCCGGGTGCGTCCGCTGGTCTTCCCGCGGCAGGTGGCGATGTACCTCAGCCGCACGATGGCGGATGCCTCGTTCCTCAGTATCGGCGAAAAGTTCGGCGGTCGAGACCACTCGACGGTGATGTATGCGGTCCGCATGGTCGAGGAGAAACGCGCTCAGGATCCGAGTACCGGGAGCCTCCTGCGGTCGCTGGAGACACAGCTTCGCCAAGAGTCAGGGGCGCACGCTGGATAGGTCGGTTCGCCCCCTTGACTGCCCGGCGAGGGTGATTACATGTGCCCCGCGAATTCTGAAAATCGAGGTGCATCGCAGCCTCGCAAGCGGGACAGAGGAGGACCCACGATGAAGATTCGGCCACTGCAAGATCGAGTAATCGTTCAGCGGATCGAAGAAGAAGAGAAGACCAAAGGCGGTATCATCATCCCCGACACGGCGAAGGAGAAGCCCCAGGAAGGGAAGGTAATTGCCGTCGGCAAAGGAAAGGTAAACGATGACGGAGAGCTGCTGCCGCTGAGCGTGAAGGAAGGCGACAAGATCCTGTTCGGCAAGTATTCGGGGAGCGAGGTCAAAGTGAACGGCAACGACTACCTGATCATGCGCGAGGACGATATCCTCGGCGTCTTGGAAGCCTGACAGCAGCCTCGAAAGGAGCCAAACCAATGCCTGCCAAGATTGTGAAGTTCAGCGAAGAAGCCCGTAACAAGATTTTGCAGGGAGTTCGTGTCCTGGCCGACGCGGTCACGGTCACCCTGGGCCCCAAGGGCCGCAACGTGGTTCTTGAAAAGTCCTTCGGCGCACCCAACATCACCAAGGACGGCGTGACGGTTGCCAAGGAGATCCAGCTGGAAGACAAGTTCGAGAACATGGGCGCGCAGATGGTGAAGGAAGTGGCGAGCAAGACCTCGGATGTCGCCGGCGACGGCACCACCACTGCCACCGTGCTGGCGCGCGCCATCTACAGTGAGGGCGCCAAGATGGTCGCCGCCGGGCACGACCCGATGAGCATTAAGCGTGGCATCGACCGTGCCGTCGAGGCCATTATCGGCGAGCTCAAGAAGGTCTCCAAAGCGACTAAGGAACAAAAGGAGATCGCGCAGGTCGGTACCATCTCCGCCAATAACGACGCCACCATCGGTGAGATCATTGCCGAGGCAATGGAAAAGGTCGGCAAGGAAGGGGTAATCACGGTTGAAGAAGCCAAGAGCCTCGACACCACGTTGGAGGTCGTCGAAGGCATGCAGTTCGATCGCGGCTATCTCTCGCCCTACTTCGTCACCGACCCCGACAAGATGGAGGCGCGCCTGGAGGATGCCTACCTGCTGATCCATGAGAAGAAGATCAGCGCGATGAAGGACCTGTTGCCGGTCTTGGAGGCGATTGCCCGCACCGGTAAGCCTTTCATCATCATCGCGGAAGATATCGAAGGCGAAGCCCTGGCGACGCTGGTGGTCAACAAGATCCGCGGCACGCTGCACTGTGTGGCGGTGAAGGCGCCCGGATTCGGTGACCGCCGCAAGGCGATGTTGGAAGACATCGCCATCCTGACCGGCGGGAAGGTGATCGCTGAAGAACTCGGCATCAAGCTGGAGAGTATCACGGTCAACGACTTGGGTCGGGCGAAGCGCATCGTCGTGGACAAGGACAACACCACGATCGTCGACGGGGCCGGCAAGAAGTCGGATATCGAGGGTCGCATCAAGCAGATCCGGGCGCAGATCGATGATACGACTTCGGACTACGACCGCGAGAAGCTGCAGGAGCGGCTGGCGAAGCTGGTCGGGGGCGTGGCGGTGATCCGTGTTGGCGCGGCCACCGAGGTGGAGATGAAGGAGAAGAAGGCGCGCGTCGAGGATGCTTTGCATGCGACCCGCGCTGCAGTCGAGGAGGGCATCGTTCCGGGCGGCGGCGTGGCGTTGATTCGGGCGTCCGCCGGTCTCGATAATCTGAAGGTCAGTGATCAGGAGCGCGTCGGCGTCAACATCGTGCACCGCGCGATCGAGGATCCGCTGCGCTGGATCGCCAACAACGCCGGCTGGGAAGGCTCGATCGTGCTCGACAAGGTGAAGAACAACAAGGGCGCCTTCGGGTTCAACGCGGCAACCGAGGAGTTCGAAGACCTGATGAAAGCCGGGATCGTCGACCCCACCAAAGTGGTGCGCACGGCGCTGCAGAACGCCGCGTCGGTGGCGGGCTTGCTGCTGACTACCGAGGCCATGATTGCCGAGAAGCCGGAAGAAAAGAAGGCGCCGCAGATGCCGCCCGGGGGCATGGGCGATATGATGTAGTCGGTAGTCGCTGCCGTTACTCACAACGGCCCGGTCTCGCGCTGGCGTGACCGGGCCGTTTTTATTTTTCGCGGCGAGCAACTGCACCCTCTCCGGTCCCGCATCGCATCAGCTGCTCCTCGCTGGGTGGCGGCGGGAATACGTTGTCGGTCACACCCGTGTGCCGCAACGACCTGCCGAGCCGCCAAACGAAGTGCGATTGACAAAGCTAGCAGGGAAGGCGAAAAAGGCCGTCACTCATGCGACCCACCTGCCGCGCTGTTCTGTTGTCCCTTGCGATGATCGTGGTTCCGGTTTTGCGCGCCAGTGCATTTAACCCCGTGGCGGTCACTGCCGCGGACTTCAACGGCGATCGTATCGACGACGCAGCGGTTCTGGATCAAGACACCGCGAATGTCTATTTGATCAAGAGTAACGGTAATGGGACGTTCGGAACCTTCACGCCCACAACCGTCGGGACCAGAAGCTCGGGTGGCCTTGCCATCGTATCCGGTGTCTTTGGAAACAATAGCTCGGTGTCCCTGGCGGTCGCTAGCGATGGTGGAAGCCAGGCAGCGGGCGTTGTCAGCGTGTTGCTGGGGAACGGCGATGGCACCTTTGGTGGGGCACGTCCGAACAACGTCGGTCCGGAGCCGGACGCGCTTGTGGTGGCCAAACTCAAGGAGGCCGGCACCACAGGGTCGGCGTTCAACGATCTTGCCATTGTTGATAGTCAAGCGATTGCCGATCAGAACGTCTCGCTCCTATTTGGAAACAGCGACGGTACGTTTACATCGGACGTAACCACTGCAGAAACCCTTTCTATCGGCATAGCTGCCGCCGACTTTGATAAAGACGGCAACAACGACCTCGCGGTCACGAACGTATCGGGCGGAACCGGGTTGGCGATTCTTCGCAACGACCCGGGATGCAGCGATTGCCCTTCCGGGAGCACCACCTGCACGTGTACCAACGGCTTCGACCTGACCGAGCCCCAGGGCATCGGGGATGCCATGGCGATTCAAGCGGCGGACCTGAACGGCGACAGCAAGCCCGACCTTGCCGTTCTTGACGCGGACGGTGTGACGTTAGTCATCTTCATCAACACGAGCTCGGGTTCCACCATCACCTTCACGCCCACGTCCTTCGACCTCACGTTGACATCGGACGGGTTGGCTTCAGATGGGCCAAACGAAATGATCCTGGCCGACATGAACAAGGATGGCCGTCCGGATGTGGTCGCGATCAACAGTAACAATAGTGGGGTGGACGTTTTCCTGAACAACGGCTCTGGTGGATTCTCAAGCGCCCCGGTGACTATCGACGGCCTCGGCAGTGATCTGCGGGCCATCGCCAGCGGTGACTTCAACAACGATGGCAATCCCGACGTCGTGGTGACCGACTTCAGTTCTGAGCAGGCAATATTTGTCTTCGGAAACGGGAGCGGGGGCTTCACGAGCCAGGTGAGTGTTGATCTTTCGTCGGTGGTGCCCGTTGATACGTTTACGCCAGTACCAGGATCACCGAGCCCGACGGTTGTCGTTGCGACAGCCACAGTGACGCCGACACCACCGCCGACGGTGACATTCACGCCGTCAGCCACGTTGACGGCCACGCCCGTGCCGACGCCATACGGGGTGTGCAATACGCCGATCTCCGGCGAGCCGGTGGCCGTGGTGACGGGGAACTTCAATAACGATGGCAACATGGACATCGCGGTTGCCGACGATCAGAATGGCAAGGTCCTGCTGCTCTTGTCGCATATAACGAGCGGCAACGATCCTTGCGCCGTGCTGGGTCTGACGCACAACAGTGCCAACGATATCACCGGGGTTGCCAGTCCCGTGGCTCTCGCGGCCGACGATCTCGATGGCGACGGAAAGTTGGACCTGGCAGTGGTGGCGGCGGCCGGGTTGTACGTCTTTTTCGGCGATGGCCAAGGCGCATTTACGCCCGCGAGCCAGAACCCGATGGCCGCCGGGACCACCCCCAAAGGGATTGCCATCGCCAATTTCAACCGCGACGCGTTCCCCGACATTATTGTTTCGAACGAGGGCAGCGACAATGTCTCCATCTTTCTCGGGACCGGGCAGCGCCAGTTCGGCGCACCGTGCGCGATCGCGGTCGGCGGCCATGCGACCGGGGTCATCGCTACCGACCTGAACTTGGACGGTCGTCCCGATTTCGCCGTGTTCAGCGATCAGACGAACGCTGTGTATGTCCTTTTGCAAATCGGCTCCGGCAGCGGTACGCCGACACCGACACCCTCAGGTAACGTATGCCCGGCAGGGACCAGCGGGTTTCGCCCACTGACACCCCTCAATCTGCCGTTGGGTTTTGTGCCGCAGGCAATGCTGGTCAATAATCTGAATGTGAGTGACATCACCCCGGATTTTGCGCTGGCGTTTTCAGCGACGAGCGCGTCTTCGAACGGCCAGGCTCAGGTTCTACTGGGAACGGCAGTGACCGGCGGTGTGGACTACGCCGCTCAGTCGCCGTTGAGTGTGCCGGGCGGTTCGACGGCCGCTTCGCAGCCTTCCGCAATCGGCGCGGGCGATGTCAACCGCGATGGGCGGATCGATCTGGTGATCGCCGACAAGAACAACAATGCCGTTCTGGTGTTCCTGGCTCAACCGGATGGAAGCTTTGCGGTGCCGCTGGACCCGATCGCTGTACAAGGCATTGGGCCTGTCGCCGTTGCGGTTGCCGACATCGACGGTGACGGCAAGGCGGACACGGTGGTTGCCAATAAAGGTGACCACAGCATCAGCGTTTTGTTGACCGCAGCGGCGCCTTCGACACCGACGCCGCTCCCGACCTTCACACCGCTCAATACCGCAACCCCGACACCGACTATGACGGGGACTGCGACCGCGACTTCACTGCCGACGGCATCGCCGACGAACACAGTTACGCCGAAGAATACCGCCGTCCCAACCTTCACGGCAACCGCCGAGCCGCCGGCGACGCTCAAACCTGGAACCGTCAGCCTGAGCGGCGGAGGCTGCGCTCTTGGTGATGCGCGGACGGGTCCGGGCGCCGGATTGACGGTGCTCGTGCTGGCGCTGGCGGGATGGCTGCGTCGACGCGAGAGCCGCTCATTTCTGCAGCGCTGATGGCATACGGAACACCGAGGATGACGCGAATGTGGCCGGGTCGGCTCTGGGTTGCGGCATTGGTGGTCGCGGCATCGATTCCTTGTCTGGCCGAGGCGCAAGGGACACCGACGCCGGCTCCGATTCCAGGCTTTGTTGCCTGCACGTATCCGCTCGATGCGGCCCCCATTGCCATGACCACTGCTGACTTCAATCACGACGGCAACCCCGATGTTGCGGTCGTGAACAGCAACAATGTCGCCGTTCTCATCACCACCGCTGCGGAGTTTGCTCAGGGGAACTGCCTGGGTGCGATCACCCCGACGACGTTCGATCTGCCCGCAGGGAGCGCGCCGAAAGCTGTTGCCGCGGGCGATATCGATCAGGACGGGATCATCGACATCGCGGTGGCGGTCAGTGCCGGCGTTGTGCTGGCGCATGGCAAAGGGGACGGTTCGTTCGCGCCGATTGATCCGCCGCTGCCGGCGGGTGTCGATCCACGTGCGCTGGTCATCGCCGATGTCGACGGTGACGGCAGACCTGACATCGTCGTGGCCAACGGCAACGGCACCGGCGTGTCCATCCTGTATGGGCGTACGACGGGATTCGAGCCTGTCGTCAGTCTGTCATTGGGTGCACCAATAACCTCGATGCTGGTCGACAGCTTGAACCCGGATCCATTTCTTGACATCGTGGCCGTGAGCAATTTTGCCGGGGAAGCCTTCGTGCTTCTCCAAGATTCGAGCATGCCGCGGACCTTCACCACCTTGCCGGCGGTTTCCGTGGGGCTCGCGCCGACTGGAATCACGGGAGGAGACTTCGATGGCAATGGGAGCATCGACCTGGCGGTGACGAGCGGCGGTGCCAACGGGCTGGGGAAACTGGGGATCTACCTGAATCAGGTGCAGGAGAGCCAAACCACGCCGTTCGTGCAAAGCGCGCTGGTGAATACGGGCGCCGCGCTGGGGACAAATCCATCGGCGTTGGGAGTTGCCGACTTCAATCGGGACGGCTTACTCGATGCGGTGGTTGCGAATCAGGGTGACGCCAGCGTGCCGTTCTTTCTGGGGAACGGTAGCGGTGAGGTGAGCAGCGTGCCTGGCAATTGTGGTACGGCGGGAGGAAACTGCGTTGTCGGCGTGGCGCCGAATGCATTAGCGGTCGCCGATGTCGACGGTGACGGACGTCCCGATGTCATCACCGCCGACCAGGCGGGTGTCTCTCTGACCTTCTTGCTGAGCAGTAAACCCGGACCAACTCCCAGCCCGACCCCGACGACCACCGCGACGCCGAGCCCCACAACAACCGTCACCCCAAGCGCGACGCCAACCTTTGGCGGCGATTGTTGCGTGCCGCACGATGGTCCGGGATGCGCACCGGCGGCATGTGAGTCGTGTGTGAGCGGTTTGAGCGGGTTCTGTCATACTGATCAGTGGGACGACTTGTGTGTCCAGCTTGCCAACGAGGATTGCGCATCCGTCTGCGGCTGCGGCGCGCCGACACCGACACCGACTGATTCGCCCTCACCAACGGAGACGCTGCCGCCGACCGACACCCCGACGATGACGCCCACGGGGCCTCCACCACCGACGGCAACCGCAAGCGCGACGCCCACGCGCACCATCAATTCCACGTACACACCAACCCCGAGCGCGACGGCGACGCCGCCCTCGACGAATACGCCATCCCCCGGAATCACGCCAACGCCGACCTCGCAGTGCTTCGCGGCGGGGGTGTGCATTTCAGGCTCGTCCTGCGCGGTCGCATCGAGCGCGCACGGCTCGCAGGACATCGGGGTATGGCTGCTGCCGCCGCTGCTGGTTTGGTTGCGTCGTCGCCGCTCGCGTTAGCGTTAGTGAACAGTTTGATGATCGGTATCACCGCGTACAGCGCCTACGTCCCGCGTTTCCGCCTCGATCGCGCGTTGATTGCTCGCGCCTGGGGGACCTCCCAACCTGCCGGCGAGATTGCCGTCGCGAACTACGATGAGGACGCGCTGACGATGGCCAGCGAAGCCGCCCTGGCGTGTCTCTCCGATGAAGACGGCTCGCGTATCGATGGGCTCTACTTCGCCAGTACGAGCGCGCCGTATGGCGAGAAGCAGGTGGCTAGCGTCGTGGCCACCGCGTGCGATCTGCCGCGGCGGATGCAAACCGCGGACTTCGGCGGCTCGGTGCGCGCCGGCCTGAGCGCGCTTCTCGCGGCTGTGAACGCCGTACGTGCCGGGGCGCTCAGCGACGTGCTGGTTGCTGTCGCCGATACGCGGCTTGCGGCACCTGAATCGGAAATGGAGGGCCTTCTCGGGGATGGCGGGGCCGCGCTCCGCATCGGCGGCGACGCGGTCCTGGCTGAGGTGGTGGCCACTGCCTCGGTCTCGGAGGAATTCACGCATTTCTGGCGCACGGACACGCAGCGCTACCTGCAGGCATTTCCGGGTAGGTTTTCGAACACATACGGCTACTCGAGTGATCTCGCAGAAGCGATCCGTGCGTTGCTTGCCGGGCAGCACCTCGAACCGGCGGCCGTGGCAAAGCTCGCCGTCTATGCTCCCGACGCGCGAGCGGCGGTCGATCTGGCGAAAACCCTGGGCCTCGACGCGCGCAAGCAACTAGTGGCGCCACCGGTGAACAGCATCGGCAGCGCCGGCGTAGCCGATCCGTTGTTGGCCCTTGGCGCCGCGCTCGACACAGCGGCACCGGGGGATTGGATCGTGGTGGCCGCCTATGGCGAGGGCGCAGACGCGGTGCTGCTGCGCGTCACCCCGGCGCTGGCGCAGTATCGCACCAAGGCCTCCTGGAATCAGATGCTGCACGGCAAGCTGCTCTTGTCGTCGTACGAGAAGTATCTGAAATTCCGCCGCGTGGTCGAGGTCGACGAGTCCGGCGAAGCCATCAATAACGTTCTCGAGTTCAAAGAGCTGAAGCAAGACGTGCGCTTGTACGGCAGCCGCTGTCCTGCGTGTGGCACGGTTCAATTCCCGCTCGCCAAGGTCTGTATCAAATGCAAGGCGCGCGAGGGATTGTCGGACTACAAGCTGCGCAAGCAAGGCAGTATCTTCACCTTCACCGTTGATCACCTGATTGCCAACATCGAGCATCCCTTGCCGATGGCCGTCGTCGACCTGGATGGTGGCGGGCGCCTGTATCTGCAGGTGACCGATTTCACCGAGAACGAGGTCGAGATTGGCCGGCCCGTGACCCTGACCTATCGGCGCTTGCACGAGGGCGGTGGCAACCACAATTACTTCTGGAAGGCGCGCCCGTTGCGCTAGGCCTGCGGCCGGCGTCGCTTCTATGGACCGCTCCCCGTTGGGTCGCTGCAGACTTCCAAGTCCGACGGAGCCAGCGGCCTGGGATTATTTGGGGGAGCGTTGGTCATTGGATACTGCTAGGTTCCACAGACTGCTGGGCGCTCACGAGGAATCGTAATGAAGGATCAGGTGGCTGTCATTGGCGTCGGTTGTACGAAGTTCGGCGACCTCTTTGAGACCAGCTACGAGGAGCTGATCTGCGACGCCGCATTCGAGGCGTACGCGGATGCCGGCATTGAGCCGAAAGATATCGACGCCGCGTATCTCGGAACCTATATGCCTGGGCCCTCTGGTGGCAAGTCCGCCGTCTCGCTGGGTGATGCCCTGCGCTTGTACGATCGGCCGATCACCCGGGTGGAAAACTACTGCGCCACCGGTACCGACGCGTTTAGAAACGGCTGCTTGGCCATCGCATCGGGAACCTACGACATTGTGTTGGTATTGGGCGCGGAAAAGTTAAAAGACCGTGGCGGCCGCGGCTTGCCGCGCTTCGGGCATCCGCTGCTGGCAAAGGGTAACTCGGCGCCCGGCCTGTTTGCGTTGGCGGCCAACCGCTACATGCACACATTCGGCATGGGCCGCGAAATGCTCGCGAAAGTGGCGGTGAAAAATCACTACAACGGAGCCCGCAACCCGAAGGCACACCTGCGCATGGAGGTTACCGAAGAGAAGGTACTGCAAGCGCCCATGATCGCCTCGCCATTCGGGTTGTTCGATTGCTGCCCGACCACCGATGGCGCCGCCGCGGCGATCATCTGTCGCGTGGATATCGCAAAGCGGTTCCGCTCCGATTACATCTTGGTCAAAGGCTTTGGCTTGGCGGTCACCAGCGGGCGCCCGTATTTCGACCCGACCTTCGACTATCTCGGCTTTCGTTCCACCCAGATGGCGGCGCAGCAAGCGTACAAGATGGCCGGAATTTCCGCACGCGACATCAGCTTTGCCGAAGTGCACGACTGCTTCACCTGGACCGAGATCTCGAATACCGAAGATCTCGGCTTTTGTGAAAAGGGGCAGGGGGGACATCTTGCCGCAGAGGGGCGGACCTCCCTGCGCGGTGACATTCCGATCAATCCGAGCGGCGGCCTCAAGTCCTTCGGGCATCCGATCGGTGCCAGCGGCGTGCGCATGATCTACGAGTGCGTGCAGCAACTGCAGGGCAAGTGTGGCGAGCGGCAGGTGAAGCAGCCGCAACTCGGCTTGGCCCACAACGTTGGCGGTCCAGGCGCGGTTGCTTGCGTCATCATCTTGGGGAACAACTGAGGCTGTCTCATTTCCGTACCCAGCCGCAGTGGTATTTCAGTACTGGAGATGCCAACTCGGTTTGACCCGATATTTACTCTCCGCGTTTTTGCACAAGATTTTAGGGCCGCGTCCTCTGAGACGCGTGGCATGCCTCATGCTGACGTTTCGGTTGCCTTCAGAAACAATTGGCGAGAGAGACCGGAAGGGAGAGTCGCATGCAAGCGGCAGCCACACAGTGGTCGAACCAGTACAGTGGAACGAGCTTCGAGGGCGCGCTTCCTCGTTTGATTGAGCCGGAAGTCCTCCTCCCGTCGCAGTTTTACGAGCGCAACCGACATCGCACTATCCTCGAGGGGGAGCGGCGTCTGATGTTGGCGGTGCTGGAGGACGCGGTGTCCTGCTTTCAAAAGTATGCGGGGGCGACGCGCCCACGAAACAAGCGGCTGTTTCAAGAGGCGGAGGAATGGTTCATGGACGAGGACGGCAGCTGGGTGTTCTCGTTCGAGGCCATCTGCGCTGTTCTCGACATCAACTCAGAATATTTCCGCGGGCGCTTGCAGCGTTGGAAGCAAGATCTGCTGGCGCAACCGGCGAGCAGTCGCGGCAAGGTGGGACGTGTACGGCTGAGGGCCGCGCGGCGGCACAAGATCCTGCCGTTCGTGCCGCGCCGACGACACAAGACGGCGGCCTAGGGCCTGCGGCCGGCGCCACTTCGATGGCCCGCTCCCCCTTCGGGGAGCCTCAGGATAGGATTGGTCGTTGAATGCTGCCAAGTGCGACGGGCTGCGAGGTGGCTGCGGCGCCTCTATAGGGCGTCGATCAGGAGCCCGCCAAACTTCCAGAGCCACGGCAATAACGACATGACTGTGTACACCGAGGCCAGCACGTAAAGTGCTGGCCTCACCATGTCATGCTCGTGATTTCGGTTCAGCAGGAATAGGAACCCGCAGGCCTTTGCCTTGAAGAGCAACAGGGCAGGAGCAACCCCGAAGGTCGCAAACGCGGTCACGAGGATGGGGTTGCCCTCGCGCCAGCCAACCTGCAAGCCTCTGTACGTCGCGACCGCATCGAAGAGCTGCAGCGCGATATTCAGGACAAACAGCTCGTAGACCCGGTACGCTCGTGAGGACATTGATGCAGCAGTCCATATCAAGTGGTGTGCCGGGCTACAATGCGGTTAATCTCGCACCTCAATCGCGTGAGCAGACCTGAGCTCTGTCGGAAGAATGGCGGCCTTGAGATAGTCTGTCGGAGCTTGGAGTCGCTGCCAAGTCCGACAGACTGCTAGATGAGAATGCCGTCTTCTCTGAGTTGTCGGACCGCATCCGCGGGATACTTGAGGAGCTCGGCCATTACGTAATCGGTTTGTTCCCCAAGGCATGGTGCGGGGCGCCGTACGGCGCCGGGCGTACCGGTCATGTGCCACGGAATACCGATGTGCTGTCTGACGCCGACCTCCGGGTGGTTGAGACGTACGAAGAATCCGGCATCGTTGAGGTGTGCGTCCTCTGCGATGTCCTTGCTGCTGTATGACGGGAAGGCCGGGATCCCGGCCTGTTGCAGCATGCGCGTAATCTCTTCGGGGGAACGCGCGCCGGTCCATTCGGTGATGATGGTTTCGAGTTGCTCTTCATTGATCTGGCGCGCGGCGAGGCTGTGATAGCGCTCGTCCGTAGCGAGTTCCGGCCGCCCGATGCTCTCGGCGAAACGCGCCCACTCGGCGTCGTCGCGGATGGCGATCGATACCCAGCGTTGCTCGCCAGCGCAGCGGAAGACGCCGTGCGGTGCCATGTCAGGATCACGATTGCCGTTGCGCGCCGGCTGGGTGCCATTCATGGTGTAGTCCATGATCCCTTCCGGCAGGACGGCAATGGTCGTCTCCTGCTGCGATAGGTCGATGAATTGTCCCTTTCCGGTGCGTGCTCGGTACAACAACGCCGCCAAGACAGCGAACGCACCATGCAGGCCAGCCGTTGGGTCGCCGTACGAGATGCCAACATGCATCGGCGGCCATCCGGCATAGCCGGTGAGCGACGACATTCCCGACAGCGGGACTTGTGCCGGGCCGTAGGAAACGAACTCGCGTTCCGGCCCGGTTGCGCCGTATCCCGACATGGCGATCATGATGATGTCTGACTTGATCGCCTGTAGTGCGGTGTAGCCCAAGCCCAGTCGGTCCATGACGCCGGCTGAAAAGTTCTCGCACACGATATCGCTCTGCGCGATCAATTCCTTCGCAATTCCGGCGGCGCGTGGATGTTTCAGATCGAGCCCCACACTCAGCTTGCCCTGGTTGTACTGGTTGAAGTAGCCGCTCCGGTTCACGCCGAATTGGCCGTCGGCCCACGGTGGAATCATGCGGGTGACACACGGTCGGGTCGCGGTTTCGATCCGGATGACCTCCGCGCCCAGGTGTGCCAGCTGGAGCGTACAAAATGGCCCTGCCCACACCCACGTGAAGTCGGCGACGCGGATGCCTTCGAGTGGCAAGCGGTGTTCCATGTTATGCGTGACCTCCGTCCAGACTTGAAAGCGCCGATCGGTCGGCCGCACGCGTCATTGGATCTCGGGGCGAACTTGGCAGCCCGCAGCGACTCAATGGGAAACGGCCCATAGGAGATATGGCGGCCGTAGGCCTATACCACTCCAACGCGTTGGAGTGCCGCCAGTGCCGCAGTGGTCAAGCCGAGATCGCCCGCATAGATCTCGGTGTTGTGCTGCCCAAGCAGCGGTGCCGGCCGTCGGATCGCCCACGGTGTGGCGGAGAAGCGGTACGGCGCGCCTGGGTAACGCAGATTGCCGGCCTGGGGGTGATCGATCACCGCGAAAAACCCCCGGGCTTTCAAGTGATCGGATGCGAGCAGGTCTGCCATGGTCGAAACCGGCGCCAAGGGCACACGGCGAGCCTGCCCGGCATGATAGATCTCGTCAACGCTCTGGCTCTGGGCCCACTCCTGCAGCAGCAGTTTCAGCGCGTCCCAGTTCTGTGCCCGAGCGATCCGGTTGGCGAAGATCTCCAAGCCCGCCCAATCCGGATTTCCCATCACGTCGACGAACGTGTTCCACTGAGATTCTTCGACGCAGCAGAGGAAGATCCAACCGTCGCGACATTCGAGGAAGTCCAGCGGCTGGATCGGCTTCTGACCGAGTCGCGACGCAATCAAACCCATGTACGGCCAGAACTCGAACGCCAACTCGAGAATCGCCGCCACCGACTCTTGTAGTGAAATCGCCACGTGCTGCCCTTGCCGGGTTTGCAGGCGGGCGAAGAGCGCGCCCAGTGAGGCGACGGCAGCGTTGAGCCCGCCCTGAAATTCCGCTTGCTGCCCGAAGGCGCGCAAGGGTGGCAGGTCGTTGCTGCCGGGCCCCCCGCCGTTGAGATATGCGACACCGCCGGCGTTCCACAAGGTCAAGTCGGTCGCCTGATAGTCGCGGTGTGGCCCGGTCAACCCGAATGGTGTGATTGACGTCATCACGAGCTGGGGATTGCGCCTCGAGAGGGCATCGAAGTCCAACCCCTGGCGTGCCATATCCGGCGGAGGAAAGTTGTGGACCAGGAGATCGGTGTTGGCGACCAGCTCCGCCAGCAGCTCACGCCCGCGCGCGTGAGCGAGATCGAGGGTGATGCCACGCTTGTTGGTGTTGAGATAGAGAAACAAACCGCTCTTCTCGAGGTGCGCGGTTTCGCCAGGGAAGGGACCACGACGGCGCGCTCGATCCCCAACGCGCGGCGGTTCCACCTTGATGACGTCGGCCCCGAGATCCGCCATCAGTTTGGTAGCGTAGGCCGCCGCCACCATGTGGCCACATTCGATGACGCGAAGCCCCGCCAATGCTTGGTCTGCCATACGATCTCCGGTGGGCCGCAGGCTCTACCACGAAAGGGAGCCGCATTCTAGCAGGCCTTCCGAGGCGGCGGCCTTTGCGCCGCTCTCTCAATGTGATGAGGCTCTCCCGAACGTGGCAGCGCGCAGCGACCCAACGGGGAGCGGCCCATAGAAAAGTCGCTGGCCGCAGGCCCCGCAGGTCCAAATTGGCTTGACAATTGGCGCTGCGGGATGGTCAGGTAGGGTCCCGTTGAAGGAGAGTGGACGATGATCAAACTGGGTGGGCCAAAGCGCAGCAGGGCTTTGGGTGCAAGTCTTGGTGCGTTGTGCCTGGCGATGCTCGCGGTTGGCGGGTGTGGCTCGAACGGGACTGCGGGGCTGACGTTTCCCCCGAGCCCCAAGCCGGAAGCATTGGTGAAGGGTGTGGTGCAGTTGCCGTACGGCGTGCTGGCGGCGACGCAATCGCCCTGGCAGTGGGCTGCGAGACTCCATCTCTTCTCGCCGGCCTATGCGTCGCCCGATCAGTGCAATTATCCGGTCTGCAATCCGAACGTGTTCCCGGCGAGCGGCGTGCGGGTAACCCTGGAGCGCGTCGATCATGCCGACGCGGCGGACGGGGTCATCGACAACCCCGTCCCGCTGGCCCAATCCTCCGACACCGACGAGAGTGGAGGGTATACCATCAACGCGAACTCGACGGTGCCAGCGATTGAGGGATGCGGTTACATGGCCTATGTCGGCGGCGCCGATCAGCAAACGCTGACGCGCGCCTTCATTTTGACCTCGGCGGCCGCAGACACCGAAGTTGACGTGGTCAGTGAGACCGTGGTGCGCGTCGTGTTGGATCGCCTCACCAAGGCGCCGCCGGTGCAGCTCTGCGATTTCCCGCTGGGATCGCCGGGACTGCAAGGCATAACCGACGCCGTCGCCACCGCCGTCTTCACGGCCACCGGGACCAACGTCGAGGAGATGAACCAGTCGGGTTTCGAAAAGGCGATGGCCAACCAAGGCGTGAAACAAGCCATCGACCAAGCCACCGGCGTCCCGGTTGCCGATTAGGACTGCGGCTCGACGTCTTTTCTATGGCGCGCTCCCTGTTGGGTCGCTGCGGCCTGCCACGGGCGACAGGCTGCTACTGAAGCACGGCGGGCGGGACGAAAGCCAGCAGACCTTCAGGCTCGGCTGGTTCGTCGGCGTGGTGCATCGCCAGCAGGAAGTCGGTGTGCGAATAGGTGTTGGCGTCCCACTGCGCCACCTGGCGCCACGCCTCGCCAACCGACCCGCGGACGAGGAGATGGACCACTTGCTTGTCGGTCAATCCCACGGCCGCGCGTTCGCTCGGTGTCGTGCAGAACAGGATATATCCCTCGCGCTTCGTCGTGACGAAATACATGGCTCTCACTCGCTGTGCTGGCGGGTTGGACACACGCCGAGACCACCGTGGCGCACGGCGGTGGAGTAGCTCAGCACCTGCATGCCCTTGTCCCCGAATCCGCCGATATTCAGATACCCACCGTCGATGGTGCGTGTGGCGGACCAGTCCCAGGTGTTCTCCAGGAGCCGCACGCCACGCGCCGCAAAATAGAGAACCGTGTCGTATACCGCCTCGACGGCGCTGCGCCGCCGCACCGCCGTGGTGGAGACGTGCAACGTCTCGGCGTATCGCGGCAACAGCGCGTCTTGCTCCTCGTACGCCAGGTTGCGGCTCTCCTCGAGGATCTGCTTGCGCACCAGGGCCCATTCCACCGGGCACGTCTCCGTTGCGGCCAACGGTTCGAGCTCGATTCCCCAGTCGTCCTTCAGCTGATAGCCCGCCTGACGCAACAGCCGTTGGTCGAAGGCCTGCGGAAAGCGTCCCACGAGCTCCAGCAACGTGAGTGCGGTGTTGCCGTTGAGATGCGCAACCCGCAGCACCAACATCTCCCCGGCACTCCGCGCCGTTTGCAGCTGCTCGCGCGTGAACTCCAGCGGTACGACCGTTTTGGAGGCGTGGCCGAACGCGGCCATGACTTCTTCCGGACCGAGCACATCAGCGCCGAGAATGGCGCGCGCCTCTTCCAAGTTTTGTATGCGTGACATTGCCGCGCCCTTATAACAAAGCAGTCCCCCGACTCAAGGCGGCCCGCGGGCTTACGGCCAGTGGGCCTGTGACCGGCGTCCTCTCTATGGGCCGCTCCCCGTTGGGTCGCTCTGCCTTTCCAAGTCCGAAGCATTGCTTGCCTGCTCGATCGCGAATAGGCATACGCAACTTTCTGAGTCGAACTCTCGCGACGGAACCACCTAGCGACCCAACGGGGAGCGGTCGAATAGAAAAGACGCCGGGCGCAGCCCTAGCCTCCGAGTTGGTACATGTTGCGGTCTTCGGTGGAGATGCCACGCTCGAGATGATGACCTGTAGGTTTGGCGGCAACGGCTTGCATCAGCAGGCTCTGAATGGTCGCGTCGCCCGCGCCGGCGCGCAGCGCGCGGCGCAGATCGATTTCGTCGTCGTTGAGCAGGCAGAGGTGGAACTTGCCGTCGGCGGTGAGGCGCATGCGATTGCAGTTCCCGCAGTACGGCCGGCTGACCGGGCTGATGAGGCCAAGGATGCCGGCAGCGCCGGACAGGCGGAAGTTCTGCGACTCATCGGCCGGGTGTTGATCCGGCAGCAGCGCCATCGGCCCCAGCGCTTCTTCGATGCGCCGGCGCGTATCAACGTTGGAGACGTACTGCGACACCGCCGTGCGGGCGCACTCACCGCCGCCGAGCGGCATGAGCTCGATGAAGCGCACGTGCCAGCCGCGCGTCAATGTGAGGCGGGCCATGTCGACGACGTCTTCATCGTTGTAGCCGCGGGTGACCACGACGTTGAGCTTGATCGGACCGAGGCCGGCAGCCTCTGCCGCTTCAATGCCCGACCAGATCTCCTGTACGGTACCGAAGCGCATCAGTCGTTGCAGGCGCCCAGGATGCAAGGTGTCGACGTGAATGTTGACGCGCCGCAATCCGGCGGCGGCCAGCCGCGTCGCGAGACGCGGCAACAGAATCCCATTGGTTGTCATCGCCAGATCGCGCAAGCCGGGCAGTGGGGCTAGGCGTTCGACAATGGCCAGCAGATCCGGCCGCAGCGTCGGCTCACCACCCGTCAAGCGAATCTTGCGGAACCCAACCTCGAGCGCGGCGCGCGCCACTCGTTCGATCTCAGCGGCGGACAACAGCTCATCGGAGCGTGCGAATTGCAAGCCACTCAGCGGCATGCAGTACACGCAGCGCAGGTTGCAGTGATCGATGAGCGAGATGCGCAGGTAGTCGATACTGCGCCCGAAGCTGTCCTGAGGCATGCGTACCATGTCGCCGGAAGGGCAGGTTAAGTCAAGGTAGCCAGAGGCAGGGGGACGAAGGCTTCGGAGGTCACGGAATTCGCCGTCGACCGCTGTAGGCACAAGCGGCCCGCAGCCACCGCCCTGATTCTCAAGGTCCTACGGCAAGGTCTGGCGGAGGCAGCCGTCTCTGACTGCCGGTCGTATCATGCCCGAGCCGACCTTACCCTCGTCGCCACCAGTAGAACACCGGCACGCCGGACATCACCAGCAGCAAGCCCGGCCAGGTGTAGCGCGGCTTCATCACCAGCAAATCGAGCATGATGAGCGTGGCCAGCAGGATGTATCCCGCCGGGACGACTGGGTAGCCGAGGGCGCGATAGGGACGCTCGGCATTCGGTGCGGTGCGCCGCAGGATGAAAATGGCGCCGACGGTGAGCGCGTAGAATAGCAGCGCGGCGAAGATGACATAGTCGAGCAGGTCGCTGTACTCCCCGGAGAGCGTGAGCACCGCTGCCCAGAGGCCTTGCAACACCAACGCGGCGGCGGGCACGCGGCGCGTATTGAGCATGCCCGCGGCGCTGAAGAACAAGCCGTCGCGCGCCATGGCGTAGTACACGCGCGCGCCGGAAAGGATCAGCCCATTCTCACATCCAAAGGTCGAGATCATGATCCCGAGCGCCATCACCAGCGCACCGGCCGGGCCCAGCATGACTTCCATCGCCGCCGTGGCGACGCGATCGCTGGCAGCGAACTCGATGCCACGCGCACTGGGCGTTGCACCCGTCGGGGCACCGTGCAACGGCAGCGTGGTTAGATAGACGACGTTTGTGGCCAGATACAGCAGGATCACCAGGATGGTCCCGAGCGCCAAGCTCATCGGCACGGTGCGCGCCGAATCGCGCACCTCGCCGGCGGCGAACGTGATGTTGTTCCACGCATCCGACGAAAACAAGGCGCCGACCATGGCCGCGCCCAGCACCGGCAGCAGGGAGAGCGACAGGCCAGGTGCGCCCCAGAAATTCTCGAAGTTCAATTTCATGGCGGTCACGTTGCGTTCGAGCAGCAAGCCCAGGGCAATCAAGACCAGCAACGAGCCGAGCTTGGTTACGGTAAAGACGTTCTGCACCCAGCGCCCGGTGTGCAGGCCGTTGCAGTTGGCGCCGGTGAGGACGGCAATTACGACGATTCCCAGGATCTGCTGGGCCGAGATCGGCAGCCCGCCAACGTGAAAGTGCGCGTCGAGGGCCGGTACGATCACGGCTGTGAACTTGGCAAAGGCCACGGCAACCGCGGCAATCGTCCCCGTTTGAATCACCAGGAACAGCGTCCAACCGTACAAGAATCCCACCAGTGGCCCGTACGCCTCGCGCAGATACACATACTGACCGCCGGCGTGCGGCATCATGGCCGCCAACTCTCCATAGCTGAGCGCACCGACGATGGTCATGACGCCGGTGAGCAGCCATACGACCAAGAGCCAGCCGGGCGCCTGCACCTGCCGGGCAATGTCGGCTGAGACGATGAAGACTCCCGAGCCGATCATCGAGCCGGCGACGACCGCGGTGGCGTCCCACAACCCGAGGCCACGGACGAAGTCGCGCGGCGGCAATCGTTGTGCGTTGATCGCGCATCGCCGATCGCCGACCTGTGTCTGCTCTTCGGCGATCGGCGATGCGCGATCAGCCATCAGCGAACGTGCTTACCGACGGCGCGCGCGGCGTACGGGAGTTGCCTGTGCCGCTTCGAGCAACTTGCTGTGATGCCGGCTGTACGTGAAGTAGATGACCAAACCGACCAGCAGCCAGATGGTCAGCCGTGCCCAGTTGTGCCAGCCGAGCGATAGCATCAGGCCGAAGTTGAACAGAATGCCCAACGCCGGAACCACGGGCACAAACGGACAACGAAAGGGTCGCCGTTGATGCGGATTGGTGTAGCGCATGATCCATACGGCAATGCAGACGATGACGAACGCGAACAGCGTGCCGATGTTGACCATCTCGGCCAAGGCGTGAATCGGGAACAACGCCGCGACCAACGCCACCAGCGAGCCGGTGAGGATGGTCGCCTTGTGCGGTGTGCGAAAGCGCGGATGGACGGTCCCGAAAAACGAATACGGCAGCAACCCGTCCCGCGCCATCGCAAAGAAGACGCGCGGCTGGCTGAGCATGAGCACCAGGAGCACGCTGGTGATGCCGGCCACCGCGCCCAGCGAGATGATGAACACCGCGGCCGACAGCCCGTAGCGCGCGAACGCCGCCGCCAGCGGGGCGTTGATATCGATTTCCTTGTACGGCACCATCCCGGTGAGTACCGCCGACACCGCGATGTACAGGAGCGTGCACAGCAGCAGCGAGCAGATGATGCCGATCGGCACGTCGCGCTGCGGGTTGCGCGCTTCCTCGGCGTGCGTCGAGACCGAATCGAAGCCGATATAAGCGAAGAACACGTAGGCGGCCCCGCTCGCCACGCCGCTGAAGCCGAAGGGGAGGAAGGGGTGCCAGTTGGCCGTGTCGACGTGCGAAATGCCAGCGCCGATGACGAACAGCACCACCACCAGTTTCACCGCCACCATCGCCGCGTTGAATCGCGCGCTCTCCCGAATGCCGACGACCAGCACTACCGTCACCAGCAAGACGACAACTGCCGCCGGCAGGTTGAACCACGCGCCGGGTACGCTGAAGGGATCGCTGGCGATCACTTGCGGAATGTGGAGGCCGAAGAGCTCGATGAAATGCAGGAAGTACTTTGACCAGCCGTATGCCACCGTGCTTGATGCCATGCCGTATTCGAGCACCAGGTCCCAGCCGATGATCCACGCCAGCAGCTCGCCCATTGTTGCGTACGCATAGGTGTAGGCGCTGCCCGCCACCGGAATCATCGACGCAAATTCGGCGTAGCAGAGTGCGGCAAAGGCGCAGCCGAGGCCGGCGACGACAAACGATAGGACCAGGCCGGGGCCGGCATGATCGTGCGCCGCCAGACCGGTGAGCACGAAGATTCCGGCACCAATGATCGCACCGACGCCCAAAGCCGTGAGCGAGACGGGACCGAGCACGCGTCGCAAGCGGTTGTCGCTTGCCATCTCCTCTTCGAGAAGCTTGATGCTCTTCACTGCAAACAGTTGCTCGCGTAGATTCATCCCGGCCTCGGTGAATGCGGGCGCACCATAAGCAATGGGTTGGGAGCCGTCAACGGAGAAGATGGATTCGCGCGACGCGGACACTGCGACAATCGGAAAGACGGCGGGATGGAAGTCATGGCTCCCCATCTTGCTGATCGTGGCAGTCGGTTTCGCGTTTGCACCGGCGCTGCGTAGCGCGTTCGTCTTGTGGGACGACGACCTCAACATCACCGACAATACGGCGTTCCGCGGCTTCACGGGGACGCATCTGCGTTGGATGTTCAGCACGCTCCATGGCGGCCACTACCAGCCGCTCACCTGGCTGACGTTCGCCCTCGATCATGCCCTGTGGGGACTCGACGCGACGGGTTACCACCTGACCAATGTCCTCCTGCACGCGGTGAACACCGTGTTAGTGTATCTGTTGGTGCAGGCGCTGCTCGCGCGTGCGTGGATGCATCGGCCGCTCCCGGATTTCCGTGTGGCGGCCGCCGTCGGGACGCTGTTCTTTGGGCTCCACCCGCTACGCGTGGAATCGGTGGCCTGGGTCACCGAGCGGCGCGATGTCCTCTCGGCCTGCTTCTATCTGCTTGCGCTTCTGACGTATCTGCAGATGCAGGACCCCGCCGCCGGCAAGTCACGACGCCGCACCTGGTACGCGGTCTCGGTCGGATGCTTCGCGCTCTCGGTGCTTGCGAAGGCGTGGGGTATTACGTTTCCGTTCGTTCTTCTGGCGCTCGACGTATACCCCCTGCGGCGAATCGGCGGGCTTCATGCTGAGGCTGTTGAAGCATGGCGCCGGGTTTCTCAGCAGTCGGTAGCCGCGGTGCTCTTGGAGAAGCTTCCATTTGCGGCCCTCGCCGTGGGTGCTGCGGCGCTGGCCTGGCTCGCGCAGTCGCAGACGGAGGGGATTCGCAGCCTCGCGCAGCACGGTGTAGCCGCGCGCGTGGCACAAGCCGCGTACGGGCTGTCCTTCTACCTGTGGAAGACGCTCGCCCCGGTGCACCTGTCGCCGTTGTATCTGCTCGAGCCGATCCTCAATCCGTTGGAACCGCGCTACGTGTTCGCGGCCATCGTGGTGGTGAGCCTGACTGCCGGGCTCGTTGCTTTCCGACATCGCTGGCCATGGGCTCTGGCTGCGTGGAGCGTGTATGTCCTGATCGTGTCGCCGGTGCTTGGGCTCACGCAAGTCGGCCCACAGTTGGTCGCCGATCGATATACCTATCTCGCGTGCCTCCCGGCCGCCGCGTTGGTGGCGGCCGCTGTACAACGCTGGGCGGTGCAGCGCGCCGTCGTGCTGGCCGCTGCGTGTGCGGCGCTGGCGCTGCTGGGGGCGCAGACGTTGCGTCAATGTGGCATCTGGCGCAACTCGCTGGCGCTGTGGGAATCTGCGGTACGCCTCGATCCGGGGAACTATTACGCGTTTACCAACCGTGGGCTGGCGCAGGAAAGGCTGCGCGACAATCTGGACGCCGCCATCGCCGACTACACCACGGCCATTCAATTAAATCCAAACCACGCAACCGCGCTGTTCAACCGCGGTCATGCGCGCGAGCTGCGCGGCGACCTCGCTGGCGCGATTGCCGACTACAGTGCCGCGTTACACGCCGATCCACGGCACGTCATGGCGTGCTACAACCGCGGCCTTGTACGACAGCAGCAGGGCGATCTGGCCGGAGCGGCGGATGACTTTGCGCATGCGCTCGAACTAACGCCGCCCGGTTGGGACGGGCGTGATCGCATCGTGCGCAGCCTGAGCGGCGTCCGTGCCGGATTGTGAGGACGAGGCACTTTTGGAACACGGGTGATTGCCTTTGTGTCACCGCTAGTGTATCGGCCTCGAAATGCAACGGAAACTGCTCTCCATTGTCTCCATCGTGCTCGGTGTCGTCTTCCTCGCGCTCGCAGCGGTCTATTGGAGCGTCCCTGCCTCGTCGCTGCCGCATGCCTTCCCCGGCTACTTGGCGGATTCGCCAAAGATCCACTTCAAGCATGGCTTGGGGGCATTCCTCCTGGGCATTGGAGCGTTCGTGTACGCCTGGTTCGCAGGCGGGCCCTCCTCAAAGTAGGGCGAACGAGGCGAGCACGACGAGGCCGACCGCGCAGCAATAGAGGCCGAACGGCCGGAGGGTCTGGGTTTCGAAATAGTGCAGCAGCCATCGTACCGATAGATATGCGGTGCCGCCGGCGGCGAGTGCTCCGATCAACATTGGCCCAAGAAAAAATTGGGTATTCGTGGTGGTCAGCAACTCCGGAAGCTTCAGCACTGACGCTGCGCCAATGATCGGCGTGGCGAGCAGGAACGAGAACCGCGCCGCGTCCTCGTAGGACAGGTCTGCCAACAATCCGCCGGCAATCGTTGCGCCGGTCCGCGAAAATCCCGGGAGGAGTGCGATGCACTGCAGCAGGCCAACCGTGATCGTTTGTCTCCAGGTGAGCGTCGCCAGCCGCCGGTCGCTCTCGAGCGGCGAGGTAGGAGGAAGCGCAACTTTCTTCCGCCGCAGCGCATCCGCGGCGAGAAGCATCAGGCCGTTGAGGACCAGCACGAGAGCCACGATGCCGGGAGCGGCGAAGAGATTCTTGAGGGCTTCCTCGAACAACAGACCCAGGACGCCCGCGGGCACGGTGGCCACGACGAGCAGCCAGCCGAGCTTGCCGTCGGGGTTGTCCGCCGCGACCACCCGCTCACGGAGCGAAATGCCCATACCGCGAATGATCCGCAACCAGTCCCGCCCGAAGAACCCAAACAGCACGAGCGCCGTTGCCGTGTGGGTGAGAACCAGGAAGGTCAGAAACAACGGGTCGTGTTGATCAATGTGCCAGCGGGCGATCCAGGGAAGCAGAACACTGTGCCCCAAGCTCGAGACTGGAAAGAGCTCTGTGGCCCCCTGGAGAATGCCGAAGATCAAGGCGGCGAAATAAGTCATGCGGGCACCGTATACCGTTCCGCGCCGCCGTCTGGTACGGTTCGACGCGTTGGGGAACGGCGTCGGTAATTCATTTCTGGAAGGAAGGCAATATAGGTGGCCACGATTCGTGCCGTTTTTCTCGATGTGGGCTGGACGCTAGCCTATCCACGCACCTCCATGTGGCGCATCTTTGCCGACTTGTGCGCCGAGTCCGGCATTGCCACGACCCCCGCGCAGTGCGAGCAATTGGTGCGTTCGCTGTCACGCGCCACGCACCCGTACGCCGAGCAGCAGTTCCGCGGCGGCACGCAGTACGCCGATTCCGACGCCGAGTTTGCCGGGATGTTCGCGCAGATGGGCCAGGTTGTCTTTGCGCAGATGGGTGTTGGCGGGGGCTACGACGCGCTCATGCAGCGCTTCCTGCGCTGCTTCTGGAACGAGTCGAACTGGAGCGTTTTCCCCGACGTGATCGAGGTCCTCGAGGCGTTGCGCGGGCGGCAGGTGCGACTGGGGGTGCTCTCGAATGCGCCGTCGAATCTCCCCAGCTTCCTGGACCGGCTCGGCGTCGCGCCCCTGCTCGATTTCAGTGTCGTGTCGGCGCTCGCAGGGGTGAAGAAACCGGATCGGCGTATCTTCGAAATGGCACTGTCACGCGCCGGCGTCGTCCCGGCTGAAGCACTGCATGTCGGCGACATGTATCTCGAAGATGTTCTGGGCGCCCGCGCCGTCGGCATCAATACGCTGTTGATCGAGCGCGGCGGACACTCGCTGTTTCCGAGCTATCGCGAGTCGGAAGGCAGAGGCCTCGATCCGGACGCCGTGATTAACGATCTCAGAGCTGTCCTGGCACGGGTGGAAGGCTCGACCGTGCCTTAGGGATCGCCAGGGTATGGAAAGCAGGAAACACGAAATGGAAAACGGGAAACTGGTCAACTGGAGATTCGTGCGCTCGCGGGTTGACCGGTTTGGCATTTCGGGTTCCGTCGTCTGCTGTTTTCCATTCTCTTCATGCCACGCCTGATAGACCAACCCGGCGTCAGGCCGCGTTGATGTGCTGCGCGATCCGTGTCGCAAACGCCATGATCGATTCTTGCGGATTGACGCCGGTGCACGTCGGAAAGATGCTGCCATCGGCGACGAACAGGCGCTCGGTGCCGTGCACCTGGCCGCGCAGATCGACCACGCCGGCGTCGGGGTTGGGACTCATGCGGCAGGTGCCCATCGGATGAAAGCCCGTGGGATTGAGGGCGTCCGGCCGCCAATGGCCGGTGTCGAGCGCGGCGAGGTCGGCCGGGCGTGTGACCTCGCGCAGGCCGGGCAATCCAACTTGTACGCGGCGGGCCCCGGCGGCGAGGAAGATCTGCGCCGCCAGCTTGATGCCGCGGATCAGCCGTTGCGCATCGAATTGGTTCAAGGTGTACAGAATGATCGGTCGGCCGCGCTTGCCGAGCGACACGACGCGCCCACTCGAGGTGTCCGACACGAACAGCCCGGTCGCCGCAACATGCTTGAATTCGCCGAACACCTGCTTGGCCTGCATCCCGGTGGGCCGGAGAATACTCGATCCCATCGTCGGCATGGGATTGGTGACCTCGATCAAGACTTCGTCGGAATCCATCAAGTGGTCGACAAAGTAGGATTGCAGCGTGCCGCGCCAGGCGAACAGCTCTTCGTCGAAGATGGCGTGGACGCCAAGGGCCGGGTGCAGCCGCAGATTGCGTCCGAGCTGACCGCTGCGCCGGCCGATGCCATTGGCGCGCAAGAGCAGCGGGGTGTGAATCGTGCCCGCGGCCACCACGACGGTGTCGGCCCGCACCCGTAGGCGGCCACGCACCTCGTCCGTGTGGCGGTCGAGAATCGTCGCTTCGACCCCGACCGCGCGGCCGTGCTCGATGAGCAGCTGCTCGGCTCGACAGCGCGCGAAGATGCGCGCGCGGTTGGCGCACGCAAGCGGCAGGTAGGAGAGGTGCATCGCTTGCTTCGCGTCGCTCGGACAGCCGAAGGCGCAGGCGCCGCAGCCGCGGCAGCCCTTGATGTTGCGGCGGATGGGCTCGCCATGCAGCCCCAGGGCGCGGACACCGCGGTCGAAGACCTCGGCGTTTTTGCCGATGATCTCCCACGGGACCGGCATCACGTTCATGACCTGCTCGACGCGGTCGAACAGCGGCGCCAGCGAGGCGGAGTCGTAGCCCTCCAAACCAAACTCTGACTCCCAGCGACGCAGGACTTTGTCGGGGGTGCGAAAGCACGTGCCCGAATTGATGACGGTGGTGCCGCCGACGGCCTTGCCCAGCGGCAGCGGGACGAGTGGCCGGCCGAGCGCCATGGTGCCGCCCTCGTCGCGATAGGTGCGTAATACGCGCGCAAAGGGAGGGCCGTGGAAGTCGTCCTGGGTGAAGTAGTCCCCTTCTTCAATGATGAGTACGGAGAGACCGGCCTCGGCGAGTTCCTTGGCAACCACGGCACCGCCGGCGCCGGAGCCGATGATGCACACGTCGACCCGTTCGTCGACGTCGCCCTTGATCTGCGGGTGGACCAGCGGCGACAAGCGCGGGCCCGGTGTCGGTGTGGTGCGGTCGATACAGGAGTGCGTATACCCGATGGCCGCCTCGACTTCGCTGGCGGCCCCGTAGGCGAAGCTACACAAATGGGCGAGCAGCACGAGGGGGTAACGCCGCCACGGGTAATGGCTGTGCTGCGCCTGGTCGACCACCTGCTGGCGCGCGGCTGCATCCAGACGCGAGAAGGGCTTGAGGTGCCGCGACAGGACGGTGCTGTACTCCCACGCGGTGATCAGCTGCGCGATCTGCCGGCGTCGACTCGGGGCGAAGAGCATGAGGTAGTGGTTCAGCTTGCCCGCGGCGTCGACGTCCGTTGCCCCGAGCGGGAACGGCCCTCCGTGGGGAATGAGAATATCAGCCAGGGCCGTCAGCGTTACGAGCTGGCGGCGATTCAGCGCTCCGGCGGTCTGCGACTCGAACATGGGGCGCATTCTGCGATTCATGGAAGCAAAACGCAAAGTCTCGGAGTGATCTTCCTACGGTGGTGGAGCCGGCAAATGTCAGGGGAGCGACGTGTGGCAGCGCGAGCCTGGAGATGATTTTGGAGCTATTGCCAACTCCGCGGCGTTGCGTCGACCTGATCCTGCCGGCGGGATGTTGAACGGCGGCCGACTAGCGCGTGCATTGCAAGGCTTCCGTGCAGGTGGGCACCGTCATGTCAGCGGTCCCATCGGCATTGAAGTCAAACGCGACGCTGCCGGCGTTGCCGAACTCAATGCGAGCGTCGGTGCCATCCGCACGCCGGATCAGGAGGCGGCCGTCCACCGCGCATTCCGAGCCGCGCAGAAACTGAAGCGGTGTGGCCGTGCGGACGTCCACCTCACCCAGGCAGTCATCGGTCAGCGAACCATCGAGGGTTGCGACCGTGTTGCCATTACCTTGGTCGATGAGACTGGCTTGAGTCGCGTGGAAGGCCCCGGAAAAGCGTGCGTGGCTCACGTGGTCCTGCACGTCCAGGGCCCCACTTGCGATGAGACGCCTCGCACACGGGCTGCCCGACGAGGTGACGGCGAGAGACAGCGCATGCGCGGACAGCGCCACGTCGAGGGCGCCTGCGTCCGCCTGATCGGCGCGCGCGCCATCAAACAACTCGGTGCCATTGTCCCCGGCGCAGCCCTGGCCCGCGGGCGTGAACGTCTCGGTCAGATTCGCGGAGAAACGCTCGATGACGGTGCCGCTGGAATCGGAGACCGTGCCCAGGAAGTCGGTCGTCTGGAAGCTAAGCATGACTTGTTGCGGCAGGTCACCGGACGCGCAAACGCCGCGCGCCGCCACCGTCACCACAAGATTGCCGCTGGCGACGATGACGTCACCGGTCGTGGAATCGACAATTCCGCAGCCCGAGAGCGCTAAGGTTACGGTGCTGCCGTTGCCGCTTTCACTGCACGAGGCATCAACCGTACCGCCGTGCGCGCAGGAGCCGGCCGTGGCGGACACAGCGTTGTCCGCAGTATCCGCCGCATAGGTGAGTGCGCTGGTGTACGTGCGTAACCTACGCCACACGGCGGCCGGTTGCGCCGGCGCGCTCGTGTGCGTACCGCTTACGGCTCCCTGCGCGACGAACGCCGCAAGCGCGACCACCGTCGATGTTGCGATGCCGGCCGCCTGCTCGACGGCTTCCGCCGGAGCCGCGGTCGGCTGTGGCGTGGCGGTCGGTTGCGCGGAAGCGCCGCCAACGGCGCCAACACCGCCAGCGCCGCAAGCGGTAACGCTGGCGCAGAGCAGGAAGAACAGTGTTGCCCGCCAGGGTCGAGTCATTGGCTCCGTCTCCGCCGTCGTCTGAAGCGAGTGGGCCGTGCGCGTAGCGCGGCAATGCGCATGCAAGATAACGAAGGGAGCAGTACAAGACAAGTGAGCATGGATAAGTTGGTAACGAGGAGGCGATGCGTGTTGCATGGAGAGCGCGCAGCGAACGCCGGAGAGGTTCGACGTGTCCGAACCGTTCAAGGCAAGGCTCCTGAAGCAAGATGTCAATTTCAATGGTACTCAGCGCGGTGGCCTCGCACATCCGCCTGAGATGCGGAAGGTACGAGAGTACGCTGACGGCGTGATGCGCGAGATTGTGACCGACGCCTGCGAGACGCTTTACAGAAGCCATACCCAAGCCGAACAGGCGATTGTCATTTGATGCGGGCGTCTCGGGGCGTCTGCAAGGCTACTGGGCTCCGTCGTTGGTGACAAGTTTGCGGAGACGCGTGATCGCGCTGTCGTAACGCTCGATGGCAGCAAGAATCGGTTGACGCTTGTCTGGGCTCGGGCCCGCGGTCTCGAGGTCGTGCCCCAGCTTGTCGCGATATGCGAGGAAAAAGTCGAGCGTGTCGCGGCGCTCCTCGGGTCGGTTCAACTCCGCCATGCGCTCGGCGACGCTGAAGTAGATTTCGGGATGCTGCAGGTCGTCCTCGGTGAACCGGTCGTTCGTGCGGAAACGCTGCTCTTGCTTGCTCTCGTCGGCGCCCGCGCGTGCGATGCTCGCCAAGTCGAAGACCGGTGGTGCCGGTCGCGCCTGAGGCGCCGGCACCGCTGGCCGCGGTGCGGCGGGCGCGGCGGGCAGCTCCCCGCGCGGCAAGCGGTAGGACGGTACCCGCACACTCTCCTTCGCGGAGCCTGCCGTGTCCGGCGGACGCGCGTCAAGGAGAGCGGACGGGAGCGGTGGTGCATTGTTCGCGGTCGACCGGTACAGGCCCAGCGCCGCAAGCAGGACGGCTACCAATACCAGTGTGATGTCTCGCCCGCGGGACGTACGCCTCTGCGCCATTTCCTTGCGTCAACGGATGCCGAGGTAAGGGTTGAATTGGTAGGTGACGTCGACCGGCTCACTGAACGTGAGCTGACGCAGCACCGTGCGGGCTGGATCCATGGTCCAGTCCCCGGGTGCGAGATTGCCGTGATTTTGCGCCCACCAGGCGGTGCCCGCGTCGGCCGCGTAGTCGTCCCCGTCCATCGCTCCGCCGATGTATGGGCTGCCGTTACCGGCGACACCCGGATAGGTGAATGCACTGTCGAAGGTCATCCCATTGCCGAGGCATGAGCGCAGCACCCAGACGTCATCCCAGATTGAGATCAAGTTGTAGGGGTACTTGAAGTTGTACCACTGACCGCCGCTTGGATTTGACGGCACCGACGGTGTCGCGGTCTCACTCGGGTAGTACATGACGCCGTCGTTGCCCGACGAGCCGACCATGTCGTCTGGGTGCGTGCAGTACGGCCCGTTGTTGTCCCACCAGTCGCAGATGCCGTGGCCCTTCGACTCGATGTAGATCGCCGGCCGCGGGTCGTTCACGCCCACCGACGTGTCGGTGAACAGGCCGAAGCCGCGCTCCGGATCATCGTCGAGATCGTCCGCATCGGGCCCCGTGCCGCCGCTGATGCCGTCGTTGGCCAGGGCATACTCATAGAAGCTGGTGTGTGCCTCGGTTTCCATCAGGCGGAACCGCCCGTAGGTCGAGCCGTCCTTCTGGATCATCATCACGAGATTTTCGGTATCGTTCTCGTGGCAGTCGGAGAACGGCCCGCAGGTTCCAAAAAAGACATCGTCCCAGTCACGTGGATGGAACGTGTGGTAGTGAATGAACCAGTGCGTCGATGTCTCGAGCACGTCATAGTAGATGTATGGGGCGATACCGGCGCTGGGCAGATTGTCCCAGTTGTCGTTGCCGCGCCAGTCGTTGTCGTAGTTGACCTTGCCGATCAGGTCCGCGTTCCACTTGCTGGCGGTGTCCTGCAGGATGATCGGTGCCCAGCGGTACGCAAGGCTGCGGTAGAATGCCGGCTCCGTATACGACTCGCTGTCCGGGTTGCAGGGTTGCGGGGCTACCAGTGTCGGTGACGCCGTCGGCGTTGCCGACAACGTCGGGACCGGTGTGAGCGTTGCCGTGCTCGACGGCGAGCATGTCGCGGTGACAGAGTCGGTGGCGGTATTCGTCGGCGTCGACGTTGGGATGTCGGTGCTCATGACGGTAGCGGGCGGGGTATCGGTGGCGCTGTGAGTCGGCGTATCGATCGCTGTCGGCGCGCTAGTCGGCGTGGAGGTAGGCTTGCTTGTCGGCGTCCGCGTGGGTGTGGCGCTCGGCGTGGAGGTTCGGGTGTTGGTGGGGAGCACGGTGCTTGTCGGCGTCGCTGTCAAGGTTGATGTAGACGAAGGGACGGAGGTCCAAGTAGGTGTCGGCGTAGTGGTCGGTGTGGAAGGCGGCGTGGACGTCGGAGTCGGGGTGAATCGCGTACACGTGGTGTGTCCTCCCAATGGGTTCGCGCACGACCATCCGGGCTCAACCCGGCATGCTTGGTCACAGCCGTCACCGCTGTCACGGTTGCCATCGTCGCAGGTTTCGTGATCCAGTTGCACACGGCTGTCACCGCAGGTGCTGGGCACACATTTCAAGGTCAGGGAGTCGGTGTCCGTTGCCCCGTTGAGGACTATTCCCTTGATGCGGAAATTCTTCTGGGCGCGCAGTGTCTTCCCGGTCGTCAGCCGGCGCAATGGCACGATGATGTCGAGCGGCGCCGTGCAAAGATTCGGTGTGGCATTCGGGAGGTGCAGTGTCGCGATGCCACCGGCGAGCGCCGCCAGGTTCGCCACATCAGCCGCGCTGCTGGCCAGCTTCGGCGCCTGCACGCCGATCGAGAGGAGCTGTGAAGGCGCGCACGCGGGGAGGCGCGGGTCGGCGTTGTTGATGCACAGACCGACATGAAACGTGCAACTCGCGTTGGCCAAGTCGGCGTCGACATCGCAGCGTGGGTCACCCTCGTAACACACGAGAGTTGTCCTGGGGATGCCTCTGGTGGTGAGTGGTGGCAGCAGGGTGAGTGACCACTCCAGGTTGCAGTCCGTCTGCGTCGCCCCACCGCCGGGAACGCAGCCGTTGGCGGCGCCGCTTTCGGTGCAGAGTCCGCCCGCCGCCGGCGTAACCGCCGCGCCGAAGCAGATCAGAAGACCCGCGAGCGCGGATATGACCATCGCGTTGACTGTCACAGTCGGGTCCGCTCGAGCTGTAATTCCCGAAAGGAGACTACCCGACTTCTCTGGAAGGTGTCAATTTACAAGCGTGCGGTGATTCTCGTGGACTCCAGCGCTGCTCGACAGTGTGTCGATGCTCGGGCCAGCGCAAACGGGACCGAGCCTCGACGGTGTCGCTATTTGAGGCGACAAATCACCCGTTCCCGGCCGCCCCGGCATCCGTATGAACGCCTCGATGGGCACCGCGCTATGCTGCGCCTGCCGCAGTTGGCGGGAGCGCCAGATGGTGTAGAGCACGGGGAGCACCTCAAGGGTCAAGAAGGCACTGGTCACCAGCCCGCCCAGCATCGGCGCCGCAACACGGCGCATGATCTCGGCTCCCGCTCCCTCCGCCCACAAGAGTGGTAGGAGGCTGGCGGCCATCGTCGTGATGGTCATGAGCTTCGGTCGCAGGCGTTGCACGGTGCCCTCCGCGTGCGCCGCCACGATGTCGGCGCGGCTGCGCAGCCGTCCCTCGCGCACGCGGCGGTAGAAGGCCTCGTCGATGTAGACGACCATTACCACACCGGTCTGCATCGCCAGACCGACAACGGACAGCAGGCCCACCCACACGGGAGCCGAAAGCGGGTAGCGCAGCAAGTACAGCGTCCAAATGCTTCCAACCAACGCAAATGGCACGGCGGCGAGCACGAGCAGCGCTTCGATGAGACTGCGGAACTGGAGATACAACAGACCGAGCATGGAGAGCGCGACGATCGGTACGATCCATTTCAGCCGCTGCTGGCCCGCGAGCAGAAGGCCATACTGGCCGGTCCATTCGATGCGCTCCGCGGGATCGAGTTGGAGAAGGCCGGCACGTGCCGCCGTGTCCACGGCGCGCTGCGCGCGTTCGACGTAGCTCTGGACATCGGTGCCTTCGGTCAAGTCCACATAAACGTAGGCACAGATCTCACCGCGCTCCGTACGCAACGCCGCCGGCCGTCTCGAGTACGTGGGGTGTCCGAGCAGAGCCAGCGGCACAGGTTGGCCCACCGTCTGCGAGCCCGTCAGTGCGGCGCGCACAGTAATCTCCCGCAGCTCATCGGCGGGGCCGCGCGGTCGCACGTCCGGTGGCTCAGGCGTGAGGCGCACGCGTAACCGCCGGCCGTCTTGCTCGATTTCGCCGATCTGGCCGCCGGTCGTCAGCAGGTCGACGACGGACTGAATTGCCGCCGGGTCGACGCCGTGGCGCGCGGCGGCAGCGGCGTCGGTCTCGAATGCCAGCCATGTTTCCCCACCGAGCGCCTCGAAAACGGCGCTGCGAGTTCCGGGGACGCGGTCGATCACGGCGCGCAGCGCCGTCCCGATCGTATCGAGGCGCTGGGGATCGGACGAGACGATACGAATGCCTACGGGCGTTCGCACCCCTGTTGCCATCATGTCCATGCGGGCGCGCGCCGGCGCGGTCCAGGCGCTCGTCCAGCCGGGCAGACGGACGGCGCGGTCCAACTCGTCGACCAACTCTGCCGTCGTACGCGGTGCCTCTTCCGGCCAAAAGAAACGGAGCACGGGCCGCAGCGCTTTGGGTGTCCCGCTCGAATACCAGCGGGGGTGCGCGACCTTCGGCCACTCCGCTCGCGGACGCAGACGAATTGTGGTCTCCGCCATCGAGTACGGCGCCGGGTCGGTACCGGTGTCCGCGCGTCCGACCTTGCCGAATACCGTCGCCACCTCGCCGAAGCGGCTCATCGCCAGGTCCTGCCAGAAGAGCTGAAATGCGGCCTGATCCGGGACCACGCCCGGGAGCGTCGTCGGCATGTAGAGGAGATCGCCCTCGTCGACGCGCGGCAGGAATTCGCCCCCGAGCTTCGACGCGATCGGCAGACAAGAGGCCAGCGCCAGCGCGGCGGTCATCAGCGTGAGAGCGGGACGGCTCAACGCGAAGTGAACGAAGGGGCGATACAGCCGAACCAGGCCGCGCGTCAGCGGGTTCGCGAACTCCGGGATCACCCGCCCGCGCAGCAAACAATCACGCAATGCTGGCGCGAGCGTCAACGTCACCAACGCAGCGGAGGCGATGACCAGCGTCTTGGTGAGCACCAGTGGGCGCAGGAGTCGCCCGGTTTCACCGGAGAACGCGAACACGGGCAGGAAGGACAGCGCGGTAATGACGAGTGCGGTCAAGATAGCCGGCGCGAGCGCCTGGGCAGCGGCGACCAGCTGGGTGCGCCGGTCCTCCGCCGATGCTGCTGGATCTACGCTTTCGAGGCGGCGGTGGCACGCCTCGAGCGCGACAATGTCGGCGTCGACCGCCAGGCCGAGCGCGATGCCGATCCCGCCCAGGCTCATGATCGTGGCCGGAATGCCGAACAGCCACATGGCGCCGAAGGTCAGGAGCAGCACGACCGGAAGCGTGGCCAGCGGTACCAACGCGCTGCGCGCATGCAGCAGAAAAACAAGGATGACCAGCACCACCACGGCGACCTCCTCGCCGAGCGCGCGCAGTAAGGTGTGGCGGACGCGGGCGGCGAGATCGGCGCGGTCGTAGACGATGGCCACATGGACGTCGGCCGCCGCCCCGGAGTCGAGCCGTCCCGGATCAGCGGCGCGATGCGGCAGCCGGCGGCATTCCCGCGCGAGGGTGCGTTTGGCCTCCTCCACGAGGGAGGCGATATCGGCATCGCGCTTGGCGATGACGATGCCGCCGACGGCTTGCGCGCCCGCGACATCGGCCATGCCGGTCTGCGTGTCCTCGGTGAGGCGCACGAGCGCAACGTCGCGAATCCGTGCGGCGTCCTCCGTGTCTTTGCGCACCGGGATCGCTTCGAGGTCGGCGAGTGAGAGCTTTGCGAGGCCGCCGCCGGCTGCAAATGCCGGACGCAGCGCGGACCACACATCGGTGAAGGCAAGACCGCGCTCGCGCAGCTCACGTGGTCGCACATCGATGCGAACCTGCCGCAGGTCGCCGCCCACTGAGGCCACCTCGGCCACGCCCGGAATCGACGAGATTGCTGGGCGCAGGACGTCTTCCTGGAACCGCCGGAGATCGAGCAGCGACGAGACGCGGGCCGGATCGGTCAGCGCGTACTCGAGGACCCAGCCGGTGCTCGATGCCGCCGGACCCACCTGGAGGCGGACGCCAGGAGGCAGCTTGGGATGGACGCGGGCGACGCGGGCGAGGATCGCCTGATGTGCGGCGTCGAGGCCCGCCGCCGACGGGAATACCACGTCGACGTACGCCATGCCCGACATCGTCCATCCGCGGATTGCTTTGACTCCGGGCACGTCAGCGAGTCCCTGCGTCAGCACCGTCGTAACCGCCGTCGCGACCTCGGAGGCGGGGTGTCCCATCCAGTCTGCGACCAAGCCGATTTGCGGATCGGCGAGATCGGGGATGACGTCGCCGGACAGCCGACGCCGCGCTGCATCCCCTGCCACGGCGAGGATCGCTGCCGCGATGATGACGACCCAATGATGCCGGGAGCACCACGCGACCAGGCTGGCAATCACGGCGTGACCCAAACCATCTCGCCCGCTTGGGTGTCCAAGCGGCGATCCGCATCGAGAAAGAACGTTGCTCGTGCCACGACGCGCTCATTCACGTGCAAGCCCGAGAGGACCACCGCGAATCCTTCCTTGAGGAAGGTCTCGCCGATCTCTATGGGCCGCTTCTCGAGCTTGAAACCGCCGAGCGATGCGAGCACGTAGGGGCCCTCGGGAGACTGTACGATGGCGGAGGCAGGGACGGTCAGTACTTGCCGTGGCCGCGGTGCCAGCTCCAGCCAGCCGACCTGCCCGGGCTGTAGGCCTGCGGTTGGCGTCCGTTCTAGGGCCCGCTCCCCCCTTCGGGGAGCCTCAGGACAGGATTGGTCGCGAGGGGCTGCCAAGCTCGACGGGTTGCTCGGTGCCGCATCCGGCCGGAAGCGTAGCCGCGACGTCGATTGATCCCACCGGACCTCGGGGTCCGCGGTCCGGCGGACCGCAACCGTGGTGTCCGGCGCTTGCGTGAGGGTGAACGATCCCGGCTCGTCGGCCCGCAAGGCCGCGACTTGATCGCGATAGAAGACGGCGGTAATCGTCCCGTCTCTTTCCACCCATGCCGGCCCGCGCAGCTCACGGTCGCTGAACAGCAGCGACCGCTTGCGCACGAAGTCGATGATGTTGTGCTTGCGCACATTTTCTACGGCCGCCACGTCGGCCATTCCAGGCGCCTCGCGGGAGGGCATCGGGGCGTCGTGGCCGACGGGCTCGAGCGCCATGCCGCAGATCGGACATTCGCCCCGCGCCGCCGCGCGCACGTCCGGATGCATGGGGCAGGCGTAGCGCGTTCCGGAGTCACCACCCGTATGGTCTCGGACGGTGATGACGGCGGCGGCAACCAGGGCCCCGGCTGCCAGGAGCAAGAGGAGGACACGAAACGCGACGATCAACGAGCGCGAAGCGGGCGGCCGCTCCCCTCCCGGAATCTTCGCCCTCTCGTTCGAATTCCCCACGGACTCCTTCACAACTCACCGCTTCCGAGGCTCATGCCGCCGCGCGCGGCGGCATGAGCCTCGGGGACGGCTTCGTCGTGTCACTTCTCGATGAGCAGCGGACGCATGAACTCGTTGTCTTCGTGGTCGAGAATGTGACAGTGCTCGACGTAGCCGGGGCCCTCCGTCGGGTCGAACGGGAACGGATTCTGGCCCGCGACCGCCCCGTCGACCGGCACGTCCTGCGGCGCCCAACGCAACGCCAGCGTCGTGATCGTGCCAGGGAACATCTTGATGGTGTCCTTCCAACCCGCATCGATCGGATCGGGTGGCATGACCGGGCACATGCCTTGGGCGCACGCACCCTGCTGCGTGTACTTCGCATCGTCGAAGTTGATGTTGCCGCCGAGTGCGTCGGCCGAGTTCAGGATGTTGTAATCCCTGGGCGGGCCAAAACCGGGAATGTACGTGCCGGGCGCGAAATTGAAACCGTTGAACGTACCGCCAGGGAAGGCAGCGATCCAATCGGTGAGGTAGGTGTCCACGTCGAATGTCTGGCGCGAGATCACCTGGAACTGGATCAGATGGATATGGATGGGATGCGCATCGCCAGTCAGGTTGGCGACTTCCCAATTTTCGGTAGAGCCTTGCTGGGGGGTTTCAGTGGACGAAACCCCATGGCCGTTCGGAGTCGAGCCGGGAACCTGCTCCGTCGTCCCCTGGCGATTGCCATTCCACTTCGTGTTGTTGATCAAGCTCTCGACCGGATCACCCTCGTCAACCGGAGAGCCGGGGCTGTCTGGGTCGTCGGGCACGCCCTCCTCCTCGACCAAGATGAGTTGGCGCACTTTGTCAGGCGGGATGGTCTTGATGTCGACGATGGAGTTGGCGCGCAGGGCAGGGTGGTCCCCTGCTGGGTTGAAGGTCGTGTCGGTTCCCTGCAGGGGCAGATCGACCTTGAACTGCATGACCAGTCCGTCGGCTGTAGCATCGGGTGCGCCGAAGCCCACCGGACCACCGCTCGGGAAGGGAATGACGGCGAAGTTCTTCAACGTGAACGTTTTGCCGGCCTGCCCAGAGAAATCGACGATCAGATCGGCGCGCTCCGCCGGGGCGAGAAACAAGCACGCCGCGCCGGCTTCGGGATCGACGTTGTTGCCGATCGGTGAGCCGGCGCACGCGTCAGGGCCGTTCGCTGGATCGTCCAGCTCAACCGGCGCATCCAAAAATCCGCCGTCGGAACCGATCTGCCAGATCGCGGGGCCAGGGGCGCCGTTCATGTGCATGTCGACGTTCTGCTGATCGAACAGCTGCATGATCAAGAAACGGGCGTTGCAGCCGTTGAGTGTGCGGAAGCGATAACGACGTGGCTCAACCTCCAAGACCGGCCAGCTCTTGCCGTTGACGGTCATGACGTCGCCAAAGAACTCCGGAATCCAGAACGGGTGCGTGTCCGGATTTCCCGGCGGCCCGTTCAAGTTCAACGGATTGTCCGAATACGGAAAATACAACTGGCCGTTGGTATCGAATTGGCGATCCTGGATCAGCAGCTCGACTTCCTGGTTGCCTGACGGCAAGGTGATGGGGTTGTTGGCACTGCCGGTATCGCGGCTGTCGCGAATGAAGTAGAAGCCCGCCAAGCCGGCAAAGACATTTTCGCGCACGACACCGAGCGTGTGGTCGTGGAACCACAGCGTCGTGGCCTCTTGCTGATTCACATAGTTGTACATGTTGGTGACAAATGCAGGTCCGGTCTCAGCCTGGCCGGGTATGAACCAGGCGTCCGGGTGGCCATCGAACTGGGAGAGGACCTCGGCGCCGTGCAGGTGCACGACCGCGGGAATCGGGCCGACAAACGGTTGGGTGCAGGGTTCCGCCAGGGGCGGCCCATTCACGCAGTTGTTGTTCGCGGTGGTGCCGAGCGGATCTGCCCAGTGCAGCGTCTGGTCGACGGTGAGCAGGCCTTGAAGGACCGTGTTGGTCAGGCTGTTGGTGTACGTCACGTTCGTGGGGGTGCCTTGCCGCGCCTCGATCGTGCGCGCCGGCCAGCTCGGACCCACGCCGTTGAGGTTGTACCCCCAGAGGAAGGTGCCGTTGTTGTACGGAGGCTTGCGGCCGCGGTACACCGCTTCGGGAAGCACCTTCTGCTGGAACTCCTGCATATCGACGCTGAGCGGCTGCGTGCCGTCGGCGCGGCGGCCGTTGAACGTCGGTAGCGCATCGACGAAGCGCGGAATCAACGTACCCTTCAGCGGCATCTGCGGCGGCGGAGGAGTGACCGGGACGCTGACGTCGTGTTCGCCGCAGCCCATTGCGGCGACGGCCACACAGCACGCCGCCGCCCAGGATAGCCCGCGCCGGTTGGGTGTCACGCCACGAGAGAACGAGAACTGGAAGTGTCGTGCGCGCCTCATGCCTGCTCCCTCCTTCTTTCACCGGCAAGGCGAGATGCTCAGCCCGTCTTGCCCTTGACCCACGTCCGTGGCGGGTTCCCTATCACACAATGAAAATGACTTTCAACATCATGCTCCTGAGGTGCCTGAGGTGCGCAGATAAACCCAGCGGAGCGCCTGCCGGCGGGACTCGTCTCAGCGCCCGGGCGGTCGAACCGTTTCGGGTGACGGCGGCGGCGGTGCTCCGGCCCGGTGCACGGATAGCTTGATCGCTACCGGCTGAATGTTCTCGATCGACAGGTCGGTAGGATGCCGGATGTTCTGCTGCGCGATCTGAAAGGTGCGCCGTCCGGTTTTGGCGAGGCTCGCGTCAACCATGACGGCCACGCCGCCACGGTCGAACAGGTAGAAGGCGCGCGCCGGGCCGCGAAAGGTGACGTCGACGGCGCTGGGCGCCATGTCGTCGACCACATAGCCGTCGGGTAGATTGATCACGCTGACCGGGAGTGTGAAGGTGGACTCGGCGGGCCGTGAGCCGGGCACATACAGATACCACAGGCCCAGTACCAGCAGTAACGACGCAACCTTTTCGAGCCAGTTGCGACGGATCAGATCCATGCTGAGCCAGCCCCGCTTCTGCGGGGGCTGCTGCGCGTCGCGAAATTCCTGCAACACGGCACCCAGGGCCAGCGGGTTTTCGAGCTCATAGAGCCGGCCGTCCTTGGCAACGGAAATGCGGCCGCGCTCTTCGGAGACGACGACACACAGCGCATCGGTGAGCTCGGCCAGTCCCAATGCGGCGCTGTGACGCGTGCCGACACCAACCAGCTGGCGGAAATCCTTCGACAAGGGCAGATGCACGGCGAAGGCGGTGACGCGATCGTTCTCCACGATCGCTGCGCCATCGTGGCCGGGGGAATGCGGGTCGAAGAGGCTCTTCACCAGCGGTACGCTGAGCTGACCGTTGAGCGGGATGCCGCCCTGCAGGTGCCGCTGCACGAGTTGCTGCCCCGGCAGGACCACCAGAGCGCCGATGCGATCGCGGGCGCAGTCCGTCAAGCTGCGCACCAGCAGCGCGGCGGGGTCGGCGGCGCTGACACCCGGCCGGCCGCGCCGCAGGCTCCACATCGCGATGCGCTCGAACAACTGCCGCAGTTCCTCCTGAAAGATGACCACGACGATCACCACGAAGATGGCGAAGAAGCCTTGCAGCATCCAGGCGGTGAGCTGCAGGCCGAGGGCGCGCGCCACGATGTAGACGACGCTCAAGATCAAAATGCCGATCGCAACAAATGCGGCCCGCGTTTGCCGCAGCAGGGCCATCAGGGTGTAGACGAAGGCGGTGACCACGATGATGTCGAGCCCATCGGTGACGTGGAGATCGAAGAACGGCGCCAGCCACTGTGAAACCACCGCGAGCATGGCCCGTCACTGCGGAGCCGCGGCACTGTGCAGCAAGGCCACGGGACAGGTATGGAGGACGCTGGCAAGCGGCAGGGCCGGAGCATCGTCCTCCACAACCAGAACCTCTCCGGTGATGACATTGCGATAGCTGCGGCCGGCATCCGCGGGCGGCAATAGGAGCCGGCTGTCGCTCCAGGTGTCCGCGCCGATCGGGAGGATGCGACGCGCGGCGGTGAGCGGGACAACCAGACGGGGCGCGACCACCACGACGCTGACGTCGCCGAGGCGGCGCGCAAAGGCTACGACATGGTCGCCGCCCCCCCCGACCGCCGCCAACGGCTCGTATGTCCCGTCGACGAACAACGGCTCCAAGCGGCGCCGCAGCCGCAACGCCGTGGCGGTGAGCAAGAGCTTGATGCGGCCGTCGCCCCAGGCGCTGAGCAAGCGAGCAATGGCGGCGGCGCGCTGGCTGGCATCGCCCGGCTGTGGATGAAGCAGTGGCTCCATTTCGTCGAGCATGTGGCGCCGGCGCCCATAGTCCACGGCGCGGCGGTTGTCCGGATCGACGAGACTGAGATCCCACAGCTCGGTCCCCTGATAGAAATCGGGGACGCCAGGCGATGCGACCTTGAGCACGACCTGCGCCAGCGAGTTGATCATCCCGGCCCATGCGATCCGACTCTGGAAGGGCAGAAACGCGTGCAGGAAGCGGGCGCCGGAGGGACCGGCCAGCGTGCGTTCCACGAAGTGCCGCAGCGCGTCCTCGTAGGCCGTGTTCTGCGTAATCCAGCTGGTGTGCACCTTGGCCTCGCGCGCCGCCTTGATCATGAAGTCGCGTACGCGCGCCAGGAGGGCATCGTCGGGCGCCAGCGGGACGCCGCTGGACTCGGGCGGCCAGATCGCCAGCAGCGTCTGATAGAAGAGGTATTCGTCGTTGCGATCCGGAGCCGGAATACCGTCGATGATGGTGCGGTTGCGCATGGTGAGTCGGGCCCAGCGCGACAGCTGCCGGCCCCACTCCTCAGGCAGCTCCGAGAGCACATTGAGCCGAGCCCGCGCGTCCTCGCCGCGTTTGGTGTCATGGGTCGCGGTTGCCAGCATCGTCCGCGGCGACGCGGCGCGCCGTCGCTGATTGGCGGCGTGAAATTCCTCGACGGAGCAGCCGAAACGCTCGGGGTTGCCGCCGACCTCGTTGAGCGACAGCAAGCGGTTGAAGCGGTAAAAGGCGGTATCTTCGACGCCCTTGGCTTGTACCGGACCCGTGTACTGCTGGAACTTCATGGCAAACGCCAGCCGCTGGTCCGCCGGGCGCAGCGCCGCGGCTGGTTCTGGCAGTAACACCTCCCGTACGAACGCAAAGATGGACGGCTCCATGGTGGCGTTGCGGCGGCGGGCGCGACGGATCGCGGTGTCGACGGTGGCGCGATCGACGTCGGTGATGGACGTCGCCGACACGTAAGCGCGATACGTGGGAAAGCACGCGACGACTTCCTGTAAGACGTCGCGCAGGCTGTTGAGGGTGAAGTCGCGAGTGCGGCGGTCGCGTTCCGAGAGGCGATTGAGCGCGTACGCCAGTACGTTCAACTCGCTGGCCATGGGTACGTCCATGATGAACTTCTTGCCGGCGTACGCCACGTCCGGGAAGGCGGTGCGTTGGTGCGTAAATCGTCCGTAGATCCTTGTCAGGGCGCGCTGGTTGGCGCGGTCGACAAAGATGCCGTTCAGGTCGTTGAGGAAGTCGTAGCCGCTGGTGCCGGCCACCGGCCATTGGGACGGCAGCGATTCGCCCGCCGCCAGAATCTTTTCCACGACCACGTAGAAGGACGGACTTGGCTGGCTCGCCGGCTCTGACAGCCGGCCGGCCGCGGCGACCTGGAGGCGATCGAGGTACTGCGCCGGATCGTGCAAGCCGTCAATGTGATCGATACGCAGGCCGCTGATCCGCCCGTCGGTGACGAGGCGCAGAATTAGGCCGTGCGTTGCGGTGAAGACATGCGCGCGCTCCATGCGCAGGCCGGCGAGATGATTGATGTCGAAGAAGCGGCGATAGTTGATTTCGTGCGACGCCGTCCGCCAGTACGCCAGCCGGTACGGCTGCGCTTCGAGCAGCCCGTGCAGGGCGTTGAAGCTTTCCGGCTGCGTCGGGTCGCCGTTGAACACGCGTACCGCGTCCTCGATGTGTTGCAGGATACGCGGCGCGCTCGCCGCCAGGCGCTGCAACCGATCGCGCGCCACGGCGTTCTCCCGATGGCGCTCGGCGATGCGCTCCGGGTTGCTATCGGTGTACACGGGTAGGTTGCGCAGCGCCGTCACGATGCTCAGATACTCGGACAGCGTCTGGTTTTCGCCGAGGTCGCGGCGCACCTCGGCGAGGCCGTGCTCCAATACCTGGGACAGTTGTTGCGGGTTGGTCGGCAGGTTGTGGTCGAAGTAGTGCAACGAGAACGCGCCGTCGGCGAAGGCGAGCCGGATTTCGCCACGCTCCAGAGTCCGTCCGTACTGATCACCGAGAATCGGCAGCAGCACCTTGCCGTGCAGCTCGTCTTTGACCGGCACCCAGTCGATGTCGAAGAAATCGGCGTAGGGTGAGCACAGGCCGTGTTCCAGCACGTCGCGCCACCACGGGTTGGCGGCCGGGTCGATGCCCATGTGGTTCGGCACGCAGTCGACGACCAGTCCCATGCCGCGCGTACCGAGCGCGTCGCTGAAGGCGGTGAATTCCTCTTCCGAGCCCACCTCGGGGTTGAGCTGCGCATGATCGCAAATGTTGTAGCCGTGCGTACTGCCGGGGGTGGCTTTGAGGAAGGGTGAGGCGTAGCAATCGGTCACGCCGAGGGTGTCGAGATAAGGCACGAGCTCGCGCGCATCGGTGAAGCGAAAGCCGCGATGAAACTGCAGGCGGTAGGTGCTGACCGGCATGCGTGTCGAGGCATCGCGTCGGCTCCCGGTGCTCATGAATGTTCATCATCACCCGCAACGCTGATCGCGGCAAGCAACGATGACAGCCGCTGGAAAGATTCCTCCCCAATGCTCTGTTCGCTCGAAAAATGGCAATATGGGCTTGCGCCGCAGGCGGCGAGGAGAATCGTCAACATGAACAGAATAAATACGAAGCGTCGCATGCCTGCTCCTAGAACAGGATGCTTGAGATGGTCAATCAATCGACAACCACAGGCGCAAGAGATGGCGTTTGCCCTCGGGCTCGGGGTTGTCTTCGTATTCCGTGCGCGCGTGCAGGATGGTGTGGTTCGACAGCCATTGGATGTCACCGCGTTCGAGCTGCATGTCAAGGTAAAGGTCGGGATCGGCGGCGAGCTCTTCGTAGAGGTCGAGGAGATCCCGTTCCTCGGTCGTGAACGGCGCCACATCGGGGTGGCGCGTCACTGAGCGGAAATAGTCGCTGTGATAGAAGGTGCGCAGGCGGCTGCCGTCAAAGCAGCACGGCGCGATCGGCACGTAGCGCAGCCCACCGGAGGTGTCTTCGTTGCGCAGGTCGAGCAAGAACGGCTCATAGAGCCGGCCGACGAGAGCGGGGCGGCGCTGCAGGAGCCGGTTGTACACGGTCACCGAGCTGACGATGCGGCTGGCGCCGCCGCGCTTGGCGCCGCGCAGGCACAGCAGCCCGACGACGTCGGCGGCGTCGCAGTGATAGGCGATGGTCGCGGTGGTCCGATAGAGTCGCACGTACGGATCGTCGGCGCGGTCGCCGGTATCGACGACGTGACCGAGGAGATCGCCCTGCGGGTTCTGCGCGCCCGGGCGCCCCATGTGCAGTCCCAGGCACCAGAAGACGATCTCGGATTCAGCTTGTGACCAGCTGTCCACCGGCACGCCGGCGACCACGTGAAAGCCGCGCCCCGTGGTCAGCTCGCTGCGCCAGCGGGCAATCTCCGCTGACAGCGCCGGCAGCGGAAAGTCCGCAGCGGTCAGGTCGCCCGTCGGCTTCCCGGTTGCCTTTGCATGGCGGAGCGCGTTCCGCAGCTCTTCCACCTGCGCAGACACGAGCGGCGTGCGCCAGACCGTCTGCCGCACCATTTCGTTGCCCGCCCAGCTCGCAGGCCCGGAAAGCGGCACGGTTACAGGGTCTACGTGCGGCCGATGGAAGTAGTGCGCCGCTTGCTCAGCGTAGGAACGGAAACCCATAGACAGCATTCTCACGCAAAGCCGCAAAGGCGCAAAGGTGCAGAACTGAGAAATTGAAGACGAGAGGTAGTCTTCACGTTAGGTCTCATGTTGAGTTTGTCGTGCGCAAGGATTTCGTGATTCTCTGCGCCCGTTGCGGCTTGGCGCCTTTGCGTGAGTTTTCTTTTGCATCTGGCTAACCGGGCAAGCTTCCTGAACGGTCACGCACCGTTCAGTGCAAGCTGCGACTGGCGCTCGTGAGGAAGAGCTTCCAATTCGCGAGTACTTGCCGGCCGCTGTCGTCGGTGGCCGCGGCGGTGTTGAAGTGGCTGGTCATGTAGTAGAGGCGCTCGGTTTCCGTCTGCTGTGCCGCGCTCTCGGCGTTACCGAAACGCTGTGACAAGTACGCCGGAGGCATGGACTGGCTGTACAGCGTCGCCCGCACGTCGTCGACGCGCGCCAGGGTCGCCGCGTCGAGGCTGACGAGGTATTGGAGCTCGTCCGCGCCGGTGCGTTGCGGATCGACGTAATCGGGATCGTCCTGCGCGCTCCCCGGCGTCACGGCCAAGGCCTGGATGTATGGGGAGCCGAAGGTCTCATAGAAACGTGGATCATACCCTTGTGGCCGGATGCGATTGTCCTTCACGATTGCGGAACGGTGCAGGAAGCTCGTGGTGACCTGGCCGCGCGAGTCCTCGACGCCTTCTTCGTAGATCTGAACCTGATCCTCCTGCGTGATGAGCTGATAGTGCGGCTGGAACCCGGCCGCGGGGAACTGCTGCGGTTGTTCGGTCGGCAGCACCACGTCGCTCGTTCCGGCGACCAGAGCTCCCAGCGTATTGGTCCGCCCCGAGGCCCAGAGGATATTGCCCGCGGCATCGCCCACCAGCAGCTCGATGAAGATGCGTCGGAAGCCGACACCGGACGGCAGCTTGTGCCCGCTCCGATTGGTGATGCGCACGCCGACCCGCAGCTTGCCGTCCGGCGTCGTGTCGAGAGAGACGATCTCCGCGGTTGCCGTCTGGTGTTGCGCCATGTCGACGATCGAACCTTCCCCAAGCAGCAGATTCGGATAGTCGAGCGACGTGCGGGAGAAGCGCTCCGCCTGGCGGAAACCGAGGAGCAGGGGAAACTGCTGGAAGAGCTCGTTGAGAAAGAGGTTGAGCCCGTGCAGCGAATGGCGCGCGTACGGACTGCGTTCCGGCGCGGTGATCTCGGTATCCGACACTCGGTTGGTGGTGGGTGGGAAGCCGGCGGACTCGAAGTTGGCGATCTTGAACTTCAGTGGCGTGTCGGCATAGCGGTTCGGCATGTGGCAATCCTGGCACGATTGGCTGCGCGAGCGGTTGGGCGCGTAGTCGCTGTTCAGCCACTCCAGATGCGTCGCTTGCTCGTAGCTGAAGCCGGATTGGACGCCGTCATTGGTGAAGATGGGGAGCAGCACGTTGTGGCAGCTGCCGCACATGTCGGGGTTGGTGACTTGCGTGCCGAGGTGCGGTGTGATGCCCAGGGCGTTGTGCATCGGCTTGGTGGTGACCTCGTCGTACGGGCCGTACTCCTCGTCGAGCGGCCCGGTGACGAAGTTGCCGGTGAAAGTGCTCTCGTCACCGAGGTCCTGCGCGGCGATGCGGTGACAGACGTTGCAGGAGATCCCATCGCGTGCCAGCGCGCCGTATTGTTGTTCGGTGTTAGGGACGGACTCCGGCCATTGCGTGACCATGTCGAGCCGGAAGGGCCGGCCGAACGGTACCTGTGGCGGCGGCGCTACGCCGAACAGCGCCTGGCAGGCGCTGTTGCCCTGCGATGGCGTATCGGCGGCGAGCTGGCGCTGGCCCATGACCCCGTGGCAGTGCAAGCAGGTGTCTTCGATGCACGCCGTCATATCCGGCAGCAGATGGGTTTCACTCTCGAGTTGCGCGAAGAAGATCGGATCGCGCCCGGCGACGCCCATGGGGGAGACGTTCCATTCGCCGTACGGGGAGAGGTTGATGGTTTGTACACTGCCGTTCTTCTCTTGCTGAACGGTCATGTTGGACGTGTCGGCGAGGTATTCGAGGGCGTCATGGCAGGGCGCGCACTCGTCGGAGGTCAGGAAGGACGTTGGCCCATTCGGCGCAGAGGTGACGTGATCGTAGGTTTGCGCCGGCAGGCGTGACTGCCAGGCCGTCGCGAAGCTGACCTCGCCAAGCTGATCGTAGAAGGAGAGGAAGCTGCCGCTCGCAGTGGCCAAGGGCAGGGCGAAGGGCGTGTCGAACCCGGCGCTGGCGGCGCGCGTGCCCGCACCGTGGGAGGCGAGGGGCGTGGCCAGCGGGTCGCGCGGCTGGTTGAACGCCAGCACGTGGGTATCGAGGCCAGCCCCCGGGTCGACGGGGCCCGTGGCGGCGAACTGTTTGTAGCGGATGCTCTTGCCGAGCGGGTTGTTGAGCGAGGCGAAGGTCTGTTCGTTCACGGCGGAGGAGTGGCAGCTGAAGCAAAAGGCGCCGTACTGACATTGCGGCGAGAGGACATTGGGAATCTTGTCGGGGTTGGCGGAGAAATATCCAGTCGGATACCAGGTGGGATCGGGTCCACTCGGCGCCACGAGCTCGGGAAGGTACGATTCGTCCGGGAAGGCGCTGCGGTCGACGATCGGTGGGTCGACGCGCTCCTCCGGATACAATGGAAACTGGTCGCGCTGCATGATCGGCCAGAACCAGCGATCGTAGGCATTCTCGTTGTTCTTGATCATCATGGCCCACGCTTGCGGCGCGACGTCGGCGTTGATCACCATGCAGCCCTCGGGATCGAGCGTCACGTCGAGCGCGGTATCGATGACGTGCATTTCCTTGATGATCATGGCGCCTTCGGGCAGCTCGCCTTGACGGCCATTGCACAGCCAGTCGATCACCTCCGGCGAGTAGTAGATACGCACGGGCAAGTGCGTGCCGTAGTTGCTGCCGCTGCCGATTTCACCGACGTACGGACCGGTGAAACGCCAGGTGGCATCGGCCAACCAGCCGAGCTCGGTCTTGTAGGACTCGGCTTTGACGAACTTCTCAAGGGCGATCTCGTAGCGGTTCTTGTCCGCCAATTGGGTCATGGGCGGTGGATTGCGCAAGGCGTCGGGCAGCGGCTTGCCGCGGTTCGGGTGCGTGATGCACCACTCGGCAACTGCAGCGGGCGTCGCCCCGGCGAGCGAGTCCGGGCACACCCACTGTTGGGGATCCGCCGGCAGCCCCTGCGGTGGTACGGGGGTGTTGTTCGTGGAGACCGAAGTGCCTTCGCTGCACGCCGACAGGAATGCCAACCAGAGGAGGGCGGGGAGCCAGCGCGCGGCGCTCTTCATGGCCGGCCGCGATTACTCGCCTCCTGCTTGCTTCGCTTCCCGCTTCTTCATCATGCGCGTTTCGAACTGCTCGCGCATCTCGGCCTTGGAGGCGAGGTAGTGCTGGAACTGCTCGGGCGTCAGCACCTTCTTGAGCTCGGCCTCCTTGTCCTGGTTGACCTCCTTCATCTCCCACATCTCTCGCAGGGGACGTTCCGATCCTTCCAGGATGGGCTGCATCTTTTTCGCATACTTCAGGTTGATGTCGCGCACCTGACTCAGCTGGCTGTCCGACAGGCTCAGCTTCGCCTTCATCATCTCGGTGAGCACGGCGGCGCGCTCTTCGGGCGTCGTCTTCTTGAGATCGGCAAGCTGCTGTGCGGTCGCGGCAGGCGCAAGAACGAGCCACAACGAGACCGCAGCGAAAATCGCCATCGGCGTTGTTCGCATCGCATGAACCTCCATCCCGCATCGATATACGTTCTCGCTGTCAAGGAAAAGCCCCGCCTCGCCGCCTCGCGTCTTGGCTTGGCTGGCGTCTGCACAAGAGAAAGAAAGTCGTTGCAGTTTTTGTTCAAGAAGGCATTTTGGGAAAACGCGCAGTCTGGACGGTGTGTTTTCGAGAAGAGGAGAGGGGTGATGCGAACCATGATGAGGAGTGTGCTCCCTTGTTGTTTAGCCCTGGCCCTACTGGTGTCGGCGTGCGGAGAAAAAACCACCACGGTGGCCGTCGCACCGCCGACCCCGGCGCCGACAGGGCTGCCGACCGTGGGCGTGCCTGGCGAGACGAAGCCGCAGTTCAATTGGGGCTACCCGCTCTACTCGCAATACGACAACAGCGGCAAACACATCGGCAAAACGCTCTACCAGACAGACCCCCTGTGCATCGCGCGCCTGCAGTTCTATGACTGCGCCTTCGTCAACGCACAGACGCCGGATACGCCGCAGACGAATCCGACGATGGCCAGCTCCGCCATGACCGGCGGCATGGATTCCTGCACCGACGCGATCGGAGATGAGCAGCCGAGCTATTGCCTCCCGGCGGACGTGTGCAATCCCACCATGCAGAACAACGCCTGGGCGCCGGGACAGGCAAGCCTCGACAATCTGGCGTGGCAGCTGTTCATCGCGCTCAATTGGCCGGCCGATGCAAACCAGCCGGGCTATCCGGACGTCTCCAAGAAGCTCGGCGATGCGGATCCCGCGGGCAGCGGCCACGCCAAGGCGGTGTGGCTCGACTATCCCTCACCGGAAGACCTCTTTGCCGTTCCGTCGCCGTGTGGAACCTCCGCGCTCTCGATGACCTCCAAGCTGTCCGACGCCTTTCTCAGCAAGCAGCCGCCGCTGGGCGCGCTCGGGCCCCTCGGGGGCAGCCTCGAGGCGGGTGGCGGCGTTCTCGTCGACCAGAACCATCATGTCGTGTACGAAGAGATCCGCGAAAACCGCACCATGTGGGAGTTCATCGTCAACCAGAACGATTACTGGATGACCGGCAGCAGCCTGGCCGCGCTGCAGCAAAGCCTCACGCGCAATTACAACGACCCTCCCGGTCAAACGCCGGGCGGATTTCCGGCCGCGATCGTCACGGACAACAGTATTCCCGGTGACATCGGCGCCATGGAGGTGAAAGCGGCGTGGAAACAGTTGACGCCCGACGAGGTGGCCTCGGGAACCTACTACACGCGCACCTTCACCCTGTACGATGCGAGCGCGCCGGCCGACCAGCAGTGCACGCCGCGTTCCATGGGCCTGATCGGCATGCACATCGAATACATGCCGGCGCTCTTCGGCAACCCCGAGTGGATCTGGGCGACTTTCGAGCACAAGCTGAACGTGCCGACGGCGGGGGTCAACGACGGCGCGACGCAGTTCTCGCTCTACAATCCGAACTGCACACCGGTCAAAACGGAGCAGGAGTGCGCCACGTACGACCGCACCAAAGATTCACCCGCGGACTTCCAGTGCTGCCCGAATCTCGCGCTCTACGGCAGCAGCTCGACCCTGCCGCCCAACCCGGCGGACATCGCACCCAATCAGGTGACGCGCGACCGCAACCCTTCGACGTCGACCATCCTGCCGACGGATTGCACCGGCGAGTACATCAGCGCGATCACCAAGTACTTCGGCGCCTCGAACGTCTTCCAGAACTATTTCCTGGTGAGCACGCAGTGGCCGCTGCGCGGCGCGTCAACGAATTTCCCGTTCTATGCGCCGGCCTTCGCGGCGAATTTCCCCTGCACCTTGCGCAACACGACGCTGGAGACTTTCAGCGTGGACAGCACGCCACCGGCGACCACCGGCTGCACGTCGGCGACCAATACGGCGCATTCGTATTGCCGGAGCTGCAACGGCGACTGCGTGGATACGGCGGCCAGCGCCGCGGAAGCCTGCCCCGGCGGCGAGGATGCGGCAAATCAATTCGGCACCGCCGACTGTATGGGCTGTCACGGCATGTACGCGCACCAGAACTCGTCGTTCGTGTTTACGCATCGGCCCTGCTGCGTGCGCAAGGACGGCACCCTGCCGAACACCTGCGGCCCCATTTTACAGACGGCATCGTGTACGGCGCACCCGACGTGTACCTGGGTCGAGAGTGATCCGATGTGTCAGGGCGGGTGACGGCGGGAGATCTCACGCAAAGCCGCCAAGACGCAAAGTGCAAGACGCTGAGAGTGGACGGTGTCTTTACTTTGCGGCGTGGCGTCTTGGCGCGAGAAAGTTGGAAGCAGTATCGGCGGGGGTGCGCTTAACGATCCCGGAAGTCAGTCAGCGGCGATGCGTCGATCAGGCTCATTTCGAAGCGTGGCTGCATGACGCCGTCATCGGCGTTGAACTCGCGCGTCAGGTACGAGTACTCCAGCATGAGGCCGTTGGGGTCCTTGAAGTAGATCGACTTCGCCCACTCATGGTCGACCACCGGGGTGACCTTCACCCCTTTGCCGATGAGCTCGGCGCGCTTGGCGTCCAACTCCGCGGCGCTGCCGGCTTCGAAGGCGAAGTGATAGACGCCCTCGGGCATACCGAGCGGGCGGTTGAGGCCGCCGTCGAACTCCAGCGGCGCACCGGGCACGCCACGCGGCTCCATGAAGGCCAGCAGCTGCTGCTGGCCGGTGTCGAAGAACACATGCCGGATCTCGCCGCCCTCCTTTACCTTGATGATGTCGCAGCGCACCGCCTTGAATCCGAGCACGCCCTCGTAGAAGGCGCGCGTCGCGCTCATGTCGAGCGTTGCCAAGCTGATATGCGACCAGCCCTTGCTTGCCATTGCCTCTCCTCCTCGGCCGCGGACGAGCCGCGCGGCCAGAATCCGTGGATAAGCGGAGCGATACCACGCGCACGGTGACCGGCCAAGACGTCAGTGTGGGCCGGTGAGTGGCAACGCCGGCCCGGGCCAGGCAAGATAGACGGATGAACAGACTGTACACGCTCATGGTCGTCGGTGCGTTGCTGGCTCCGGCGGTCATCGTGCGAGGACTGGACAAGCGCGGAGCCATAGCGGTTACCCGACTCCTGAAGACGACGGAGAGCTGGGATCACAAGCCCATCGTGTATCCCGATGGAACACCCGAAGTCACCGGAAGTGTGGTCGAGATCGCTCCCGGCGGCGAGACCGGGTGGCATCAGCATTCCGCCCCATCGTTTGCGATGGTATTGGAAGGTACTTTGGAGGTGGCGTTGAAGAACGGCGAGGTCAAACGGCTGCAAGCCGGCGACGCCCTGGCCGAAGTGGTGAACACGTTGCACAACGGCCGCAACGTCGGCTCAACTCCGGTCAAGCTTGTCGTGTTTTACGTTGGTAAGGTCGGACAAACTCTGACGGTTGAGGAACGCGAGGTGGAATCGTCCTTGCCGTGATCGTCGCGTCTACTGGGGGAAGGCGATTGAAGCGAAGAAGACATGGACCTGTCACTGCAAGCCAAAGTTGCGCTGGTTACCGGCGCCGGACGCGGGATCGGGCGCGCCATTGCGCTCGAGTTGGCGCGCGCCGGTGCCCGGATTGCGGTCGGCGACATCCATCTTGGCAAGTATCAGGGCGAGCGGTACTACCGCCTGTCGCGGCGCGTGTCCGGCGAGGATGAAGATATTCCCACGGCACAGGCCGTGATGGAGCTCGGTTCACAAGCCATCGCGCTCGAGTTCGATGTGGCGGATGAAGATCAGGTGCAGGCGGCAGTGACACGGGCCACCGCCGAGCTCGGGCCGATCGACGTTCTGGTCAACAATGCGGGGATCGTGAACCACCTGGCGCCGATCGCCCACATGCCGCGCGCCGCCTGGGATCGGGAGCTCGCGGTGAATCTGAGCGGCGGGTTCTCGTGCATCCAGGCCACCGTCCCCGCGATGGCTGCGCGTGGCTGGGGTCGCGTCATCAACATGTCCTCGGTCGCGGCCGAAATCCCATCACCGTTGCAGCCGGCGTATGCCGCCAGCAAGGCCGGCGTGATCGCACTCACAAGACGGTCGCCAAGGAGTACGGCAACCGCGGCGTGACCTGCAACGCCGTGTTGCCGGGTCTCATCGCAACCCCGTTGGTCCTCTCGATGCCAGACGAGGCGCGCCAGCCGATGCTCCGTCAGGTGCCGGCCGGCCGCCTGGGGCAGGTCAGCGAGATCGCCGCCGTCGTCGCTTTCCTCGCGTCGCCGGCGGCGGGCTTCGTCAACGGCGCCGCGATTCCCGTAGACGGTGGCTGGCTCGTCGGTCCGCCACTGGGCGTGGACTAAAAACACAGACCACAGACCACAGACAATAGGCGCCGTCTCTTCAGGCGCGCTCTCGAAGGATGCGATCTGGGCACGATGCCGCTTATCTCACTGGCATTACGGCGAGGCAGCTGGTGCACACCGCACTGGGCAGTGGCGTACTATGCGATGGACGTTCCCTGCAGTTGTGACTGTGCGTTTGCCAGGGTGATCGGAGGCGGACGCGTGGTTCCCGCCACGCTTCGCTCTTGGCACACCTTGTGCCTCACCTGAAGGCGGAGGTTTACAACGATGATACCCTTCGCATTGACGATGCCATCCCCGATCCCCGTGTTGCCCCTGTTTTCGTTCGCTGGCGCGTTGTCTGGGCTGCTGCTCGCTGGCGCGGCCGCCGCTGGGTTCCTGGTCTGGGCTGCATGCTCCGCGCGGGCCCGCACCTCGATTACAGGAGTGCGGTCGCTGCCGGTCGTGCCGCGCTCATCCACGCGGCCGATCAGGCACGGGTCGTTAGCCGCATAGACAGCCGAGGCGATGTGCAGAAGGCAGCGACGGTGCCAAAACGGGAATGGCGGCGCGCCTGGCGCGCGCTGCCCATCTTCACCGCCGACCCGACGCGCATCGAGGAGGTCTTCGAGATCACCGACGCATTGTCGGGCCGCGGTTCCGAGCGCGCCTTTCAAGAGTTTTAGGCGCATCGGGATGGGCGGCGCCTGCTGGTGGAGCGGCCGTCGCTATTGGGGCAGCGCTCTCCGATCGAGCGGCTTTGCGAGTCCTCGCGGTCGGATCGTTCGGGCGCGCCTACGTTGCGTTCATGGAGGCCGGAGCGCCTTCCGTCGACGGGCTCGTGCAAGCGGAAGGCGATGGCCGCACCGGGTTACAAACAGGGATTCGAGGATTCGATCGACGGTTTCAGGGTCACCGCGTTCGCGACATGGGAGTAGCTTGCGTCAATCTGGAGGGTTGCGCCGTCACCGCGGTTTGCAGTAGCTCAGCTGGTAGAAGCGACCCCAATGTTGCTCTCCGAATCAGACAGCGCCGCGCCGGCGATTGAGCTTGGCATCGCCGAGGTGACGGCCTCGCCCGACGTGGTGCGCCGTACCATTGTCGGCACGTGTGCGATGCTGTGGTACCAGGGCTTCACAATGGCGATCAATGGCATCGGGGCGCCATGGATCGCGAAGAGCTTCGCGCTCAACGAATCCGGGATCGCTCGCATGTACGCCTGGATCTCGGTGTCGGCGCTCGGCGCGTTGATCCTGTCGCGCTGTGCCGACCGCCTCGGACGGCGGCGCGTGTTGCTGTGGTGCATGACGGCGACGCCGCTGTGCGCGTTTGGCGCGGCGCTGTCGTTCAACCCGCTGGTGTTCACGGCCTTCGAAATCGCGCTCTACGCCTTCATCGCCGCCACCTTGTCGAGCGCGGTGGTAATGCTGGCGGAGACGTTGCCGATCGCCGAGCGTGCCCGCGGCCAAAGCTTTGCGGGCCTGGCGGTTGCCTTGGGGGGCGGGCTGTGCCTGATGCTCATGCCGCTGCTCGACAGCTTCGGAATGTCGTGGCGTTGGCTGCTGGTTCTGGCGACGGGCGGGGTATTGGGGGTGCCGTTCGTGACCCGGGTCATCCCGGAGAGCGCGCGCTGGGAACGGGCGGCCGCGAGCGGCGCGACACAGCGCGCCGCGTTCTACGATGTCTTCGGCCCGCGCTATCGCGCGCGCGCCGTTCCCATGCTCGCCGCGTACCTGCTCAATACGATTGCCGTGAACGCGGCAACCAGCTGGGGCTACTTCCACGCGGTGTCGGTGGTCGGCCTCTCTGCCGCAGCGGCCAGCGTGATGATGCTCACTGGCGGCGGGGTCAGCCTGCTCGGGTTCCCCATGGGCGCCTGGAGCGCGGAACGTTTCGGCCGCGTGCCGACTGTCGTGGGCTTCGGCGTGTTGGTCGCGGCGGGATCGCTCTTCTTCTACTGGGGGCCCCCGGTTGGTTTCGGCTCTCCCGGAGTATGGCTTGCCGCGGGCTTCTGCTGGTTTTCCTTGGCAGTGAACGCCGCCACGGTTGCCGGTAATGCGGCGGCGACGGAACTGTTTCCGACTCCGCTGCGTGGCACGATCATCGGCTGGTTTACGCTGATGGCCGCGATTGCGACCGTCTCCTCCCAGGCGGTCATCGCGGTGCTGGCGGAACGTCTGGGCGGTTTGTCCGTTGTGGTCGGCTACCTGGCGCTGTTGGCGATTCCCGGAGCGATCGTCTTTGGCCTCTATATCGATGAGACCCGTGGCATGTCGCTGGAAGTGGCCGCGCACGAGGAAAGCGCCGCCTGACGACGGTTGTGCACCGGCCGCCGGATGCGCTACGGGTGGCCGTATGCATTCCGTGAGCTCATCGCGGTTAGAACGCTCCTGCCGATGGCGAGGTCCGCGCGGATGACGCATGCATGGCCGTCCGCCGACACCAGTCGAGTGCCGTTCTGGGTGTACGCCGATCCGGTGATCTACGCGCGCGAGCAGGAGTCCATTTTTCAAGGCGCGAGTTGGTGCTACGTGGGACTGAGCGCCGAGATTCCCACGGCCGGTGATTTCAAACGCAGCGCGGTCGGCGATATGCCCGTCGTGGTCGTGCGCGACCGCAACGGTGTCGCCAATGTCGTCGTCAACCGCTGCGCGCACCGCGGCGTGCAGTTTTGCCAACAGCCCTTCGGCAATGCCCGCGAGTTCATGTGTCCCTATCATCAATGGACCTACAATCTGCGGGGCGACCTCGTCGGCGTGCCCTTCCGCCGCGGCCTGCGCAAGCAAGGTGGCATGCCGGCTGACTTCGAGCTCGAGGCGCATGCGTTGCAGCGGTTGCGCGTCGCCGAGCGTCACGGCGTGATTTTCGCCTCGTTCAATGATGCGATGCCGACGCTCGAGGACTATCTCGGGCCGACGATGCTGGAGTATTTCGACCGGGTCTTCGACGGCCGCGAGTTGCGCATCCTCGGCTACATGCGCCAGCGGATCGGCAGCAACTGGAAGCTGATGTTCGAGAACATCAAGGACCCGTACCACGCCAGCTTGCTGCACGTGTTCCTCGTGACATTCGGTTTATTTCGCGCCGATCAGCCGTCGGCGGTGAAAATGGACGAGCACGGACGCCATGCGGTGCTGGTATCGAGCAAAGGCGACCAGCAAGCGACCGATGCGACCGCGGAGATGAAGTCGTTCATCGCCGACTTCACGCTGCACGATCCGACGTTGCTGCAACCGGTGCGCGAATTTCCCGGCACGGCCACCGTGGTGATGCAAACCATCTGGCCGAATCTCATCGTGCAGCAGCAATCGAATACCCTGGCGACGCGGCAGTTGGTGACCCGCGGCCCGGAAGCCTTCGAGTTGGTGTGGACCTTCTTCGGCTACGCCGCCGACAGCGACGAGATGACGCGCATCCGCTTGCGGCAGGCCAACCTCATGGGTCCCGCCGGTCTGGTGTCGGTCGACGACAGCGAGATGATGGAATTCTCGCAGCAAGGCGTTCGCTGTTCGCCCGGAAGCGCCGCGGTGCTCGAGCTCGGTGGGCGCGACTGCGATGATGCGCCGCACATGATCACCGAGACGGCGATGCGGGGCTTTTACAAGTACTATCGAGAAGTGATGGGGCTTTCGGCTGCCTCGGCCTGACCCACACCATGAGCACGCTGCGCGACGAGATCGAAGATCTCTATGCCGCCTATGTTGATTGTCTCGACGGTGGCGAGCTCGATCGCTGGCCGGAAATGTTCACCGACGCCTGCCTCTACAAGATTGTCCCGCGCGAGAATTTCGAGCGCGGGCTGCCGTTGGCGTTGATGCTGTGCGAAAGCAAGGGCATGCTGCGCGATCGTGTCGCAACCCTACGCCGCAGCAGCGTCTACGCGCCGCGGGCACTGCGCCACCTGGTCAGCAACCTCCGCATCAAGACCGTCGCTCCCCCAAGCCCGCAAGCCCCCAACCCAAGCCCGGGTAAAGCGTTGGAGGGCTCGATCCACGTCGAGGCCAATTACGCCGTATTCCAGTCGCTCGTCGATCAGCCGACGCAAGTGTTCAACGTCGGCAGGTATCTCGATCAGCTCGTGCGCGAGGACGGGCAGTTGAAGTTCAAGGAGAAGCTGTGTGTATTCGATTCGGTGCTCGTTCCTGGATCACTGATCTATCCGCTGTAGGGCCGGCAGCCGGCGGCCCTGGGGGCGGCAGCTTTTCTATGGGCCGCTCCCCCCTTCGGGGAGCCTCAGGGCAGGATTGGTCGCTGTGGGCTGCCAAGGGCGGCACGCTGCCAGACCGAGGCTGTGCTACGCTGCTGGTCCGGGGAGACTGTTGATGACTACGATTGCCGAAACCAGTATGGGTAAAGTTGCCGGGGTCGAAGACGCCGGGGTGCATGTCTTCCGCGGGATTCCCTACGCGCGTCCGCCCATCGGCACGCTGCGCTTCCGTTCTCCGCAACCTCCGACCGCGTGGGCCGGGGTGCGTGAGGCGACACGCTTTGGGCCGGCGGCGTCGCAGAATCCCAGCATGCTTGGGCCGCTGCTCGGGCTCGACGTCGGCCAGCTTGGCGAGGATTGCTTGTATCTCAACGTGTGGACACCGAACCCCCGCCACGGCCGCCGTCCGGTGATGGTCTGGATTCACGGTGGCGCGTTCGTCATGGGCGCCGGCTCACAGCTGTTGTATGACGGCCAGGTTCTGGCGCGCCGCGGCGATGTGGTTGTGGTGACCATCAACTATCGTCTCGGCGCTTTCGGATTCCTCCACCTAGACGAGCTGACGGAAGGTGCGCTGCCGGCGACCGGCAACGAAGGTCTCCTCGACCAGATCGCGGCGCTCGAGTGGGTACACGACAACATCGCTGCCTTTGGCGGCGATCCGCACAACGTCACCATCTTCGGGGAGTCGGCGGGCTCGATCAGCGTCGCGACGTTGCTCGGCACGCCGCGCGCCCAGGGCTTGTTCCACCGTGCGATTCTGCAAAGTGGCTCGGCAAATTTCGTCTCGACGCGCCAGCACGCTGCGCGGGTCACCGCGGCGGTGCTCAAGGAGTTGCAGCTCGATCGCGCGACGATCGCGCGGCTGTCGGATCTTCCCGCGGCGGCAATTCTCGAGGCGCAGCTGCGCGCGTATGTGGCGCTCCTACCGCGGTTGCGTGGCTTGCCGTTTTCGCCGGTTGTCGACGGCGATGTGCTGCCCCAGCATCCGTTCGTGGCGCTGCGCGACGGTCTTTCAAAGGACGTGAGCGTGCTCGTGGGCACCAACCTGGACGAGATGAGGCTCTTTGGATTGATGGACCCGCGGGCGCGCAGCCTCGATGACGCCGGCCTCATTCGCCGCTGCGAGCGCGTCATCCCCGGGGCGGATGCGGCCGGCATGAGTCACGGCCGCCGCGCGGTGGCAACCTATCGTCAGGCGCGCGACCGGCGCGGGCTCGGCGTCACGCCACCGGAGTTATGGTTTGCGATCGATTCGGACCGCGCTTTCCGCTATGGAGCCATGCGCCTTGCCGAGTTGCAGGCGGTGCATCAGCCACAAACCTATGCGTACCTGTTCACCTGGACCTCGCCGTTCATGGAGGGCATGCTCGGGGCCTGTCACGCGCTGGAGATTCCATTCGTCTTCGGGACACTGACCCATCCGATGGTGGCGCGGTTTACCGGTAGTGGCCCGCGGGCCGACAGGTTGGCGGAGGACATGCAGGACGCCTGGCTGACCTTCGCGCACAATGGCCGCCCTGCGGGCGAAGGGCTCGAGACGTGGAACCCGTACGATGCCACCCGGCGCGCGACGATGATCTTGGGTGACGAGTCACGCCTCGAAGGTGCGCCGTACGAGGAGGAGCGCCGTTTCTGGGAGTTCTGGGACGCAATCATTCTGGACTGAAGAGGGGAAGTCGCAAGGCACAAGGCAAAACGGAAAAGTCAAAACGCCAAAGGAGGACCGGTTTTGACTTTTGCATTTTGACTTTTGCCTTGTGGCGTCGAGAATGGCTGGTGCTGTCTGGTGAAAGGCAATCAAAGAGCTGACCGGTAGAAGAGAGGAATTGGAATGGCCATTGAGCTCACGGTACAGGGAACCTGCGACGCACGGTTTTTGCCGGTGCGCGAGGTCTTCGTTGAGAATTTCAATTCGTTCGGCGAGACCGGGGCGTCGTTGGCGATCACGCTCGACGGCAAGTCGGTGGTCGACATCTGGGCCGGTTATGCCGATGCCGCGCGTACCCAACAGTGGAAGCGTGACACCATCGCCAACGTCTACTCGACGACGAAGGGAATGACCGCAATCTGTGCGCACCGGCTGGTGGATCAAGGGCGCTTGGATCTCGACGCCCCGGTGGCGAAGTATTGGCCGGAGTTTGCGGCGGCCGGCAAGGAGCGCTTGCCGGTGCGTTATCTCCTCAGCCATCAAGCCGGCATGGCGGCGGTGCGCCAGCCGTTGGCGCCGGACGCCGTGTACGACTGGGAGACCATGGCTGGGGCGCTGGCACAGCAGGAGCCGTGGTGGGAGCCGGGAAGCAAACATGGCTACCACGCGCTTACCTACGGGTGGCTGGTCGGCGAGGTGATCCGCCGGCTGAGTGGGAAGAGCGTCGGCGCGTTCTTCCGCGATGAGGTGGCGCAGCCGTTCGGGATCGACTGCCAGATCGGCTTGCCGGCGGCCGAGGACGTGCGGGTGGCGCCATTGACGCCACCACCGCCGCCGCCGCCGGAGCAGCTCGACCTGCTGATGGCGATTCTCAAAGACCCGGAGTCCCTGCTCGCAAAGTCGTTCATCAACCCGCCGATCTTGCCCGAGGCCGCGAATTCCCGGGAATGGCGGGGTGCCGAGATTCCCGCGGCCAACGGCCACACCAACGCCCGTGCGCTCGCCGGTGTCTACGGTATCCTCGCATGCGGTGGCGCCGTCAACGGGCGGCGACTGTTGAGCCGCCAGAGCATCCAGCACGCGAGCACCGAACAGGCGAATGGACCGGACGCGCTGCTGCCGATGCATACGTGCTTTGGTCTTGGCTTCATGTTGTCCACACCCAACGAAAAGATGGGGCCGAACCCGCGTACCTTCGGGCACGGCGGCATGGGTGGCTCGATGGCGTTTGCCGACCCGGAAGCCGGCGTCGGCTTTGGATATGTGATGAATGAGATGCATACCGGCCTCTGGCTGATCGATCCGCGGCCGGCGGCAATCATCGCGGCACTGTACCGCTGTCTGTAGGGGGCCTGCGGCCGGCATATTTTTGTGGGCCGCTCGCGTTGGTCGTGTGGGCCGCCAGGTCCCGACAGGGTGTACCGCCAGCATCGATCGCTATTGCTCGCGAGGAACTGCCGAGCACCGGCCTCAGAGGCCGATAGGCTGTTGGCAAAATAGATTGTGCTGGTAAGCTGCTGGGTATGATCGAGCGATCCACGGGGGGGAGCATGACAAGAGCTACGGTGACGGTCGCTGTATGTACCCAACTACTCTGCGCCGCGACCGCATTCGCGGCGACGACGCCGCAGCAGAATTGCGACAAAGCCCGCCTGACGGCGTGGAAGCTCTTCCAGACTTGCGTGGAAAACACAGTAGCGACCAGGGCGGGCGGGGCGAGCCGAGATTTCCAAGCGACGTTCGCGCGGTGCAGACACACGTATTTTAAGAGGTGGTCCACCTTCCAACAGAGCAGGTCGCTCCTTACGAGCACGTGTATTGGTACTCGGGTCACGGACAACGGCGATGGAACGGTGACCGACAATTTGAGCGGGTTGGTCTGGGAGAAGAAGACGAACGCGGACAGCACGCCGAATCCGGGGGATGCGAACGATGCGGATAATACGTACACCTGGAGTACCGGCGCACCGTACAAGGGAACCGGCAGCGTGTTTACCAGCTACCTGTCCAGCGTGAATGGAGCCGGTTTCGCGGCGGCGAATAACTGGCGGCTGCCGACCTTGGCCGAGCTCCAGAGTATTCTGCGCGACTATCCCTGCGCGATGGCATCAGGGACCCCCACCTGTACGTGCGCATCGTCGCCGTGTATCGACGCGACCTTCGGATCGACGATGGCCAACGCCTACTGGTGCATCACCAGCTTCATCGGCGATGCCTCCCACGCATGGCAGGTATCCTTTCAAAACGGCGACGCCATCGACAACGCCAAGGTGTCCAGCGATTTCGTGCGTGGCGTACGCGGCGGCTTGTGATCCCGCTGCGGGATCGGGCTTGAAAAATTGCATTCAAACCTCCCCGGCCGTCGCTGAATTCAGGAAGCAAGTCTGCGCTGCGACACAGACGCGGTGCCCTCAGACCTGGCAGGTGCGGCCGTGGCAGTCCGCAGCGACCAATCCTGCCCAGAGGCTCCCCGAAGGGGGGAGCGGACCATAGAAGAGACGCCGGCCGCAGGCCCTACTCTGCGCCCCAAGGCAGGGCGGCGTACGACCACGTTTCCGTCAGCGCGCCGCTTTCGTTGCTCAGAAACGCGCGCAGCTCCAGCGCCTGCGTAGTCTTCGGGCGCACCTGAAAACTGAGGCGCCAGCCTCCGGTCGCCGGATTCTTTACGATCTGTTGATCGATGAGCTCACCGGCGGCCGCGCCACTTGCGATCGTTACCGTCGGGCGTGGCGGCCGATCGGCCGGGATGCTCTCGAGAGTCTTGCCGGCGAAGTCGATTACAAAGCGATAGACGTTTTCCTGCGTACCCCAATCGCGGCGTGTGGCGACCACCCGGCCGCCGGGTGGTCGGCCGGGATCATCGCCGTACCAATACAGCGTGTATGCGAAGGCAGCGGCCTCGCCGGGCTTGGGGAGCTTGGTCGGCACCCAATATGCGACGATGTTGTCGTTGATGTCGGTGTTCGTCGGCAACTCCACCAGGTCGACGTGCCCCTTGCCCCAGTCGCCGCGCGGAGCCACCCAGACGCTCGGGCGCAGCTCGGTGTGCGCCTCGAGATCCTGGTGGTGATCGAAATCGCGATCCCGCTGCAGCAAGCCAAAGCCGCGAGGATTCTGCATCTGCAACGCGCTGACCTGGGTACTGTGGGGGTTCTTGAGCGGTCGCCACAGCCATTCACCGGAGGTGGAGTGCAACAGCAGACCATCGGAGTCGTGCACCTCGGGACGAAAATCGACAAACGGGTGCACGCTGTTTTCCCCGTGAAAGAACATGCTGGTGAGCGGGGCGATGCCCAGCACTTCCACCGGACGACGCAGAAACAGGCGCGCGTCGACGTCCACCAGCGTCTGCTCGCCCGGCTGCACGACGAACCGATACGCCCCGGTGATACTCGGCCCGTCGAGCAGCGCATAGATGGTCAGCTGCGTCGCATCGGCAGCCGGAGTTACGAGCCAGTATTCCTTGAAGTCGGGAAACTCCTCCGGTGAGGAGGCGATCGTATTGATCGCGACCCCGCGCGCCGAGATCCCAAAACCCTGGTCTCGGCCGACTGCGCGGAAGTAGCTGGCGCCGAGAAACACGATGACTTCGTCGTAATATCCCGCCGCCTTGATCGGTGCGTGGATGCGGAAGCCGGCGTAGCCGAGATCCGGCGGGATCGCGCTGGCGAAGTCGTTCTTCCCATAGTCGAACTCATCGGACGACGAGATCACCGGCTGGACGCCTTCCGCGGTGACTTCGTGGACCGCGATCGTGCGTGGGTAGTAGAGGCCGGGGTGGAAGAACTGCACCTCGAACGGCAGGTGGCGGTCGCGCCACAGGGCGTGATCAGAGCGAAAGCGGATGTCTCGCCACTGATCGTACGTAATGTTCAGCAGCCACGCCGGTACCTGCGCCCGCGTGTCCGTGTAGGGCTCGCGAGCCTGCTGTTTCGCGGTGGCGACGACGTCATCGAAATCGAAGGCGGCAGCCGGTAGTGCATTTCCAGCACACAGGTAGGCGGCGAGCAGCGTCCACGGAAGCGCCCGGGCAACCACCAGATGTCTCAGCCGATGAATGCCCGCCCGTGCCGTCGTCCACCACACCATCACAGCCTCCTCAATTGGCTCGTTTTCCGCTCCAACCGCCGGCGCCAACGCCGGCGCTCAAGCGGTGCGCAGCTCCGACGTACAATGCGGGCAGCGCGTCGCCTTGAGAGCGATCTTGGAGATGCAAAACGGGCAATCCTTGGTGGTCGGAGTGCTTTCAGGCTTCGCCTGAAAACGATTGACCTGCTGGATCAGCAGAAAGATGGCGAAGGCGACGATGACGAAATCGATCACCGTGTTGAGAAACAGCCCGTAGTTCAAGGTCGGCACCCCGGCCACCTTCGCTTCTGCCAGGGTGTTGAAATGATCGTGCGTGGAGAGGGTGACGAAGAGGTTTGAGAAATCGACCTTTCCCAACAGCAGCCCAATCGGTGGCATCAAGACGTCACCGACAAACGACGTGATGATCTTCCCGAACGACGCACCGATGATGATGCCAACGGCCATGTCGAGCACGTTGCCGCGCATCGCGAACGCTTTGAATTCCTTCAACATGATGTCCTCCTCTCAAACAGTGGTTTCTGGTCCCTGGTCATTGGTGTCTGGTCTTCTACTCCAATCGTCGTCACGATCCAGACCCCATCGGGAGAATTAGCACGCATCTTACCAGGGTCGAGGGAGCAGAAACCAATCGTGTTCTGCTTGAAGCCGGCAGAGGCCTCTGCTCAGATGCCCCAACGTGTATCTCGGAATCGATCTCGGTACGTCCGCGCTGAAGCTGGTGCTGGTCGATGACCAGCAGTGCGAAATTCAGCAAGTCGGCATTCCTCTGGGGCTGCAACGCCCGCAGCCCTTGTGGTCTGAACAGGACCCAGGAGCATGGTGGCAGGCGACGCAGCTGGCGCTCGACACTCTCCGGGAACGACGGCCACGCGAATTGGCGGCGGTGCGGGGCATTGGGCTTGCCGGACAGATGCATGGCGCGGTGTTGCTCGGCGGCGGCGACCTGGTGCTACGGCCGGCAATCCTGTGGAACGACGGGCGCAGTGCTGTGCAATGCGTGACGTTGGAGACGCGCGAGCCGCGCAGCCGCGACATCACCGGCAACCGCGCCATGCCGGGGTTTACCGCACCGAAGCTGCTCTGGGTGGCGGAGCATGAGCCGGAAATATTTCGGCAGATCCAGCGCGTCCTGCTGCCCAAGGACTATCTGCGCCTCTGCCTTTCCGGAACATACGCGTCCGAGATGTCCGACGCCGCGGGTACCCTGTGGCTGGACGTCGCCGCACGCGCGTGGTCGCCGGCCATGCTCGCGGCAACGGGGCTGAGCGTCGAGGCGATGCCGCGACTGTTCGAAGGCTCGGAGCCGACGGGCGTCTTGCGGCCGTCGCTCGCGGACCGCTGGGGCATGCGCCGGGATGTCGTGGTCGCGGGCGGGGGCGGTGACAATGCAGCGGGAGCGGTCGGCATTGGCGTAATCGACGCGGGACAGGCGTTCCTGTCATTGGGGACGTCGGGCGTGTACTTCGCTGCGGGGGCGCGCTTCGCGCCCAATCCGCAACGCGCCGTGCATGCCTTTTGTCACTGCCTGCCCTCGATGTGGCATCAGATGTCCGTGATCCTGAGTGCCGCCAGCTGCCTGTCATGGGCGGCCGCGCTCACCGGCGCCGCCGGCGCAGCCGCCCTGCTGGAAGAAGTCGCTGCCGCCGATCGTGATCCTGGAGTGATCTTCCTGCCCTACCTTTCGGGCGAGCGCACACCGCACAATGATCCGCACGCCAAGGGGGTCTTCTTCGGCCTCACGCATGCGACGACGCGCGCGGACCTGGGCCGCGCGGTGCTCGAAGGCGTCGCGTTTGCATTCGCGGATGGTCAGGACGCCTTGCGCGCTGCCGGCGCGGAGATCCACGCGGTGTCGGTGATCGGCGGCGGGGCGCGCAGCGCGTTGTGGGGGCGCATCCTGGCGAGCGCCCTCGATCAGCCGCTGCATTACCACAGCAGTGGCGACGTCGGCCCGGCATTTGGAGCGGCGCGTCTGGCGCGGCTGGCGGTCCGCGGCGAGACGGCGCGTGCTGTCTGCGTTGCGCCGCCGGTCACCCACATCGTGGAGCCCGATCCGGCGCTGCGGGCCCGCTATGGCGACCGCCTCATGACCTATCGGCGCCTGTATCGCCAGCTGCGTGAGGTCTTCGCGCTCTGCGCTGATCGGACATGAGGAGAAACCCCGACGGACACGAGGAACACGAAGGCTACGGAGTCATGAAGCCCAGTCACCGAGAAGATGAAAGGCCGCGCTCCCTCGCCTATGCCACTTCCGGCAGGGGAGAGGGTGAGGGTGCGGGCTGCAAGCAGTCTGCGCCCCCGAGTTGCCAAAGGAGTAGAAGATGACCGAACCGTTTTTCACCGGCGTTGAGCGTATCCGCTACGAGGGACCGCAGACCGACAACCCGCTCGCCTTTCGCTACTACGACCCCGATCGCGTCGTGCTCGGCAAGCCGATGCGAGACCATCTCCGGTTCGCGGTGTGCTACTGGCACACGTTCGGCTGGGCCGGGGCGGACATGTTTGGCGGGGATATTTTCCAGCGGCCGTGGCTCTCGGGCGGCGACCCGATGGTGTGGGCGCGGCGCAAGACGGAAGTCGCGTTCGAATTCTTCCAGGCCTTGGGCGCGCCGTTCTTTACGTTTCATGACCGCGACGTGGCGCCGGAGGGCGCAACCCTGGCTGCGAGCGAGGCCAATCTCGATCGTCTCGTGGATCAGATCGAAGCGGCGATGAGCCACAGCGGCGTCAAGCTGCTGTGGGGTACGGCGAACTTGTTCAGCCACCCACGCTATGCCGCCGGCGCGGCAACCAACCCCGATCCCGAAGTGTTCGCCTATGCTGCGGCGCAGGTGTGCAAGGCGATGGAGGTGACGCAGCGGCTCGGTGGCGCGAACTATGTGCTCTGGGGCGGTCGTGAAGGCTACGACACGCTGCTCAATACCGACCTGCGGCGCGAGCTCGAGCAGCTCGCGCGTTTCATGCAGTTGGTCGTCGACCACAAGTACAAGGTCGGATTTACCGGGACGCTCCTGATCGAGCCGAAACCGATGGAGCCGACGAAGCATCAGTACGACTACGATGCGTCTGCGGTCCACGCCTTCCTATGCACAGTCGGCCTCGAGCGCGAGATCAAGCTGAATATCGAAGTGAACCACGCCACCCTGGCCGGACACAGTTTCGAGCACGAAGTCGCGTATGCGATTGCCAACGACCTCTTCGGCAGTGTCGACATCAACCGGGGCGATCCGCAGCTCGGTTGGGACACTGACCAATTTCCGAACAACAGCGACGACATCACGCTGGCGCTGTACACGATCCTTCGGGCGGGTGGTCTAACTGCCGGCGGGTTCAACTTCGACGCCAAGCTGCGCCGCCAGAGCGTCGATCCGCTCGACCTTTTTCACGCGCACATCGGTGGCATCGACACACTGGCGCGGGCGCTGCTGCGCGCTGCGCGGCTGATCGAAGACGGCGGGCTCGCTGCGTTCTTGAAGGAACGCTACGCCGGCTGGGATACAGAGCTCGGGCGCGACATCCTCACCGGCAAACGCAGCCTGGCAGAGCTTGGCCAGCTGATCCGCACGCGTGGCATCGAGCCGCAGCCACGCTCCGGGCGCCAGGAGCAGTTGGAGAACCTGGTCAACCGCTACGTGTGAACAGGCGCCTCGGGTCCTTGCCGTCCGTTCGAACAGAGCAGCCCGCAGCGACCCAACGGGGAGCGGCCCATAGAAAAGACGCCGGCCGCAGGCCTAGCGCGAGAAGTCACGCGGCGAGGCGCGGACGGCGCGGTCGAACGCCCAGCCGCGAATGAGGTCGACCTGCTCCTTCATGGTCTTCGACAGCGGCACGATGGTCGACGCGACGTTGAGCAGGTCGTCATCGGTGACGTCACGCTCTTCGAGGCGGGCCGCGGTCATCGCCGAGATGACGCACTGTTCGACCTCGGCACCGGTCCAGCCCTTGGTGAAACGCTTCATGCGCTCGACGTTGAAGCCCGACGGGTCGACGCCGCGCCGCTGCAGATGGACCTTGAAGACCTCGACGCGTTCGTCATCGGTGGGCAAGTCGACGAAGAAGACTTCATCGAAGCGGCCTTTGCGAATCATCTCGGCGGGGAGCAAATCGATGCGGTTGGCGGTGGCGCCGACGAACAGTCCGCGTGCCTTTTCCTGCATCCATGTGAGAAAGAAGCCAAAGATGCGTCCCTGGTCGCCCTCTTTTGCCTGGGTGCTGATGCCGGCCTCGATTTCATCGAACCAGACGACCGCCGGGGCCATGTCCTCCAGCATCCGGCACGCTTGCACGAAGGCGCCCTCGGGTTTGCCGTGACGACCGGAGAAGATCTCGATCATATCGATACGGTACAGCGGCAGCTCGAAGCACGACGCGATGGCCTTGACCGACAGGCTCTTTCCGCAGCCCGAGATGCCCATGATCAAAACGCCCTTGGGCACGATTTCAGCGCTCACCTCATCGCGCATCAGGAACAGCTTGCGCCGGTCCATGAGCCACTGCTTCAGCGTTTCCAACCCGCCGATTGCTTCGACGCCGCTGGCGTCGGCCACAAACTCGATCATGCCGGTGCGGTTGACCAGCAACTTCTTTTCCTGTTGCAAGGCGTGCACCGATCCCGAATCCAGCGCGTGGCCCTGGGCGACGGCGCGCCGCACCGCGTGGCGTGCCTCGTCGAGCGTCAGCCCTTGCACGGCGCGGCCCAGCTGCAGCAGCGTGGCGTCACTGGTATCGACCTTGTGTCCTGCGGCACTGATGACGGCCGCTTCGCGCCGCAGGAAGCTGACCAGCTCCACGAGATCGGGCACGTTGAGCTCGATGTACACCATCTCACGCTCGAGCTCTTCGGGTACGAACTTTACGGGCGATGAGATGACGGTGAACTTGCCGCGATCGAAGCAGCTGGCGTACAGATCCCGCAAGCGGCGGACGATCTCCGCCTCGCGCATGGGTTCGTGAAAATCCTTCAGGTGAAAGATCGCGGGTTGCTCGTAGGCGGCGATGTAGTCGAGCGCGGCACGTGGCCCCATGGCGTCGACCGTCACCGCGGTGCCGTCCTCACGGCGCATGCCCTCGGTGAGACTCCACACCAGGACCGGGACGGGGGCCTTGAAGAAATGCGCCGCTGCCTCGTGCAATAGATCGCTGATGCGGTGCTCCTCCGCGGAGCGGATGTAGGTCAGCGGGCGTCCCGATTCGATGATCTCGCGCAGCTCGCGCAGCGAATGGCTTTCCTGCTGTGGTGATGTCATGGTCGGTGGACTGTTCAGTGAGACTTGGCGGCTGGTGCGGTGGCGATGGCGATCTTGTCGGCACCAGCCTCCTTGGCAATGGTCATGATCTGCACCGCTTGCTCGAGGACGACGTTGCGATCGCCTTGCAGGATGACATTGCGCTCGCCTCCCTTTTGAAAGGTCGCTTCGAGCGCCGCCTTCAGTTCATCGAGCTCGAGCGCTTTGCCGTTCACCTCGATACGGTGGTCGGCGGTGGCGGTGATCATCACGCCTGACGGCTCGGCACCGCCGGCACCGGCGCGCGGTAGGTTTACCTTCGTCCCCTGCTGAGTCAGGGCCGTGCTGGTGACCATGAAGATGATCAGTAGCACTAGGAAGATGTCGGTGAGCGGCGTGACGTTGATCTCGGCGACGATATCGCCGTCACCACCCTCGCTTTCAACGGGACTGAGCGACACGGGAGATGGTTCCCTCGCGTGGGCGCGGGCGCAGCGCCACGAGCAATTCATCGGTCCACTCGCGCCACACGGCCGAGAGATTGCCGATGCGCACCATGAACGCGTTGTAGGCGAAGATGGACAGTACGCCGACGAGCAAACCGCCCGCGGTGGCGATCAAGGCTTCCGAAATGCCGGCGGCGACCACGGCGAAACCGCCCGAGCCGCTGGCCGCCATGTTTTCGAAGGCGCGAATGATACCGAGGACCGTTCCGAGGAGGCCGATAAACGGTGCCAGGCTGCCGACGGTGCCCAGCAGCCAGATGTGGCGCTTCAGGCGTCGCGTGGTTTCCGCGTGGCGCCGAATGGCAATGCGGCCGCGCAGATCCTCGTCACCCTCGAGATTGCTGAGCACCGCCTTGTAGACGATGCCGAGCGGCGAGCTGTCGCGCCGCGCAATGGCCAGCGCGTCGGTGGCGTTCCCGTCGTCGGTAGCCTCGCACACCTGCTGGTGCAGGCGGGTCGCGGCGCGCGCTGCACGGATGATCGTCCAGAGGCGCTCCATGATGACCGCCACACTGACGACCGAGCACAACAGCAGCGGATACATCACCACGCCGCCGTTTTCGATCAGCGTGAGAAAATCGCGTCCGTCCATGGTGCGGTCAGCTATAGCTGACGCTCCGCAGGGGCGCAATTCACGAGCCGTGAGTCGTGTTCGTAGAGAAGCCCTCACCCCGGCGCTCTCGCAAAATGGAGAGGGAGAAAACGCTCTTCTCTTTTCGAGCGCGAGTACGAACACGAGCACGATTGCCGCTTTTGTTGACATGCTCCGCAGGCGGTTCCACAGTGCGCGAGCATGCCGAAGACACTGGCCATTCCTGCGGAAGAGATCGAGATCACGGAGGAGGCGGACGTCGTGGTCATCGGCGGCGGATCGGCCGGGGTCGCCGCGGCGGTGACGGCAGCGCGACTCGGGCTGCGCACTGTGCTGGTCGAAGAGTTCCCGTTCTTCGGCGGCATGTCGACGGGGGGCTGCGTCGGGACCTTTTGCGGCTTCTTCTATCGCGACGCGGCCGGGGAGTTTGCGCCGGTGGTTGGCGGCTACGCGATGCAAGTCATGCGCGCGCTGCAGTGCCGCGGCATGTCCTACGGACCGGTGCCCTTCAAGACGACCGCGGCGGTGCCATATGTCCCGTGGGGCCTGAAGCTGCTGCTCGACGAGTTGGTGTGCGCTGAATCCCGCTTGAAGGTGTACCTCCACGCGACGTTCCTGCAATCGCTGGTGGCGGACCGCCACATTGTCGGCGTTACGGTGCAGACGCGCTCGGGGCGGTATGCGTTCAGGGCTCGGCACTACATCGACGCCAGCGGCGATGCCGCGCTCGCCCGCGCCGCGGGCGTGGAGACGATGCAGGGCGAGGCGATGCAGTATCCGTCGATGATGTTCTACATGCAGCATGTCGACCTCGGCGCGGCGCTGGCCGACTTTGGAAAGCTGAACGCGTTGATCGAGGAGCACTTCCAACGTGAGGGATTGCCGCGCAAGTCGGGTAACATCATTCCAACCGGGCGGCACGGCGAGGTGCTGGTGGCGATGAGCCGCGTCGGCAGCGGCGGGCGTGCGCTCGACGCCGCGGCGGCCGACGAACTCACCATGGGCGAAATAGCCGGCCGCGAACAAGCGGCGCGTTTGGCAGGTTTCCTGATCCGCTACATGCCGGGCTTCTCGGAGGCCTTCCTTGCGGACACGGCGCCGCGCCTGGGGGTGCGGGAAACGCGCAAGATCGTTGGGCGGTATCAGCTCGAAGAAGACGACGTGCTGGGGGGCCGCAAGTTCGACGACGGTGTGTGCCGTTCGGCCTGGCCGGTCGAGCTGCATGTCGGCGGCGGCGAGACCGAGTGGAAGTTTCTCGACCAGGGCCTGTACTATACGGTGCCGTATCGCTGTCTGTTGCCGCGGGAGATCGACAACCTCGTCGTTGCCGGGCGCTGCATTTCGGCCAAACGCGAGGCCTTTGCGTCGGTGCGTGTCATCGGCCCCTGTATGGGCGAAGGCCAGGCCGCTGCCGCGGCCAGCTGGGTTGGCGCCACCACCAACGTGCCGCTGCCGGCGATTGACATCGAGATGCTGCGCGCCCAACTCACAGCGCTGGGCGCGCTGGTCTAAGGCCTGCGGCCGGCGTCTGTTCTATAGGCGGCCCCGGTGGTCGCTCGCAGCCTGTCGGACTTGGCAGTGCCTAGCGATCAACGGGAGCGGACCATGGAACCGGCGCCGACCGCAGGTCCTGGGGCCGGCGTTGGGAGCGTTGTCGTATCAGCAGTATCCAGACCATCGGCAGGAAGCAGGTTGCCGTTTCGATGAAGCCGGATTGCAGGTGAGCCAGGAACGACGGCCCGAACCACAGCAGCAGCAGTCCCCAGCTCAAGGCGGTGGTCCACACGACCTCGCTGCGACCGCGCGGGATGACCCAGAGGATGAAGAGATCGTAGGTGGTGTTGTGCGGCATGAGCGACGCGAGCAGCAACACGCGTGCATCGCGATCGCGCAGGCAGGTGAGCGCCGGCAGGATGAAGATGCCGGGAATGGTCAGCAGCGGCACGTACCATACGGTGCGGTAGCGGTCGATGCGCAGCGCGTCGGAGCCGACATGAAACCCGAGCTTGTCCAGCCACTCGACGGGCCACGACGGCATCGCCAGCAGGCTGGCGATGGCTACCAGCGCGATCGCCACCACCGCCGTACGGTTCAAACGGGTGGCCACTATCGGCAGCGCGGCTTGTGGTTTCACGAGCACCAGAAACGATAGGACTGGAAAAAATGCGGCGGCGGCGATGAGTGGTGACCACTGAAGTGTCGCGAACGCGGACAAAAAAGGAGCCGAGAGGAAGATCAGCAATCGGGTATAACCCTGCTGGGTGATGGCGAATGCCAGCAATCCGGCTGAAATCCCGAAGAACAGACCGACGGCCACTTCCTTCGGCAGCCAGACAAACGGTAGGCCACACACCGCGGCCGGTAGCGGATACGGAAGGTTGAAGAAGTTGTACGGATGGTCGTATGGGTTGCGGCCGGCAAGCAGATCGGTGGCCATGTCGATAGGCCTCTCGAAATCGCCCGCTCCGCCGTGCGCGAGGTAAACGCGCCCGAGCCAGCACAAGAGGCCAAGTGTCCCGCCGATCAACGTGGCAACCAGGAGGCGAGCCCCCAGCGACGGGCGGCTGCCGGGAACGGTGCGCGGCTCAGAGTCGGAGTGTGTGCACTGTTCCATCAAGGCAAACGGCCTTGTGCTGATAGTACAGCTGGGATCTCGTTCGCAAGCCAGGACGTGCGCACCGCGGAGGCGGCACGTGACAAACCTCCCGCGGCCTCGAAGCGCGCGCCACGTTCGTGCTATCAGGTCGTCCACTATGGCGGCCTTGGAGCAGGGCGCGGGCGACGATTGCCTGGCCATCGAACGGGCATTCCCGGCGTTGCGCGGCCGCTTGCCGCGCGCGCACCTGACCCAGTTGCCGACGCGCGTGCAGCGCCTCGATCGGCTGGCTGCCTCGTTGGCAGCCGACGCGCTATGGGTGAAGCGCGACGACGAAAGTGGGACGCTGTACGGCGGCAACAAGCCGCGCAAGCTCGAGTTCCTGCTCGGCGACGCCCTGGCGCGGGGCAAGCGGTCGGTGATTACCTCGGGCGGTATCGGCACGCATCATGGCCTGGCAACGGCCATCTGCGCGCGCCGGGTCGGATTGAGGACGATCCTGTTGCTGCTGAAACAACCCGTCACCGAGCACGTGCGGCGCTGCCTGCTGCTCGATCACGCCGCCGGCGCCGAGCTGCACTACGCTGCCACGGTGCCGTCGCTGGCTTGGCGCGGCCTCGGTGTGTGCGCCGGCGAGCTGGCGCGCGGCCAGCTGCCCTATATTATTCCGACCGGCGGGACATCGGCGCGCGGCACGATCGGGTACGTCAACGCCGCGTTGGAGCTGCGCGAGCAGATCGCCGCCGGTGCGCTGCCGGATCCAGACTGGATCTTTGTGCCGATGGGTAGCGGCGGTACCGTGGCCGGCCTGGTGCTTGGTGCCAAGCTGGCCCGGCTGCGCGGCCGCGTCGTGGCGGTGCTGGTCTCCGACATCTTCCCGCCGTCAGCGGCGCAGCTGAGCCGCCTGGCGACCAAGACGTTGGACTTGTTGCGCCGCTACGATGCGCACATCCCGCCCGTGACGGTGACGCGCGACGACTTTCGCATCCTGCGCGACTACGTGGGGCCGGGATATGGTGCGCCCACGGAAGGCGGGCGCCGGGCGCGCGATACCCTGCAGCAGCTCGAAGGCATTCACCTGGAGACGACCTACACCGCGAAATGCCTGGCGGCGATGCTGAACGCGGTGCGGACCGCGGCGTGTCGCGGCACGGTGCTGTTCTGGAATACCTACAGCAGCGTCGACGCGGCCGCGCATCTCGGCCCATTGCCGGACTTTCGGAACCTCCCAGAAGCGCTGCACGAGTTCTTCATTGGGCCGGCGTTGCCGGCGTAGCGGATGCTCGCAACACCGCCTTGCAAATCGCCGGGGATGCGACTAGCTGACCCGCATGGCGGCGGTGGTTTCTCGGCGGTCGTTTCTGCGCTGGACGGCGTTCAGTGCCGGCCTGTTGGCGGTCTCCCGGCTCCGTCTTGCACCGGGGCTCGCGGCGACCGCGCCTCCGGTCACTGGTTTGCGTGTGCTGACGCCGCCGCAGGCGGAAATTTTTGCGGTCATCGTCGAGCGCATGGTGGCCTCCGGCGCTCCCGATATGCCGGCCGTGCGTGAGACCCAGGCGATCGAGACGATCGACCAGGCCCTGCTGCAGCTCGACCCGACGGCGCAAACGCAGCTCAGCTGGCTGATTACGCTGTTCGAGTGGGGACCTCCGGTGTTGCAGCTCAAGCTGCATCGATTCAGCAAGCTCAGTCCGCAGGAACAAGATGCCTACCTCCGTGATTGGGCCACCAGCAGCATTGCCACGCGACGTATCGCGTTCCAGGCACTCAAGAATTTGTCGTTTCTCGGCTACTACGCGCAGGACGCCACGTGGAAAGGGATTCACTACGACGGCCCGTGGGCGCCGCGGCCGCCGCGCGTACTGAGCGCTGAGTGCTGAGTGCTGAGTGCGATGATTACCAAGGGCGCGCAAATTTCCGGCGACCTCACCTTGAAGGCGGAGGTGTGCGTCATCGGCAGCGGGGCGGGTGGTGCCGTGGTGGCGAAAGAGTTGGCCGAGGCGGGGCGTGACGTCGTCGTCCTCGAGCAGGGCGGGCACTACACCAGCGCCGATTTCACGCAGCGAGAAGATGAGATGATGCCGCTGCTCTACGAAGACATGGGACAGCGCATGACCGTCGATCAAACGATCGGCATCATGCAGGGCCGCAACGTCGGCGGCTCGACGGTGCACAACCTCTGCTACTGCTTTCGGACCCCGCAGCCGATCCTGGAGAAGTGGAAGCGCGAGGACGGCCTGCGCGACATGTCGTATGCGCAGATGGTGCCGTCGTTCGAGCGCGTCGAGCGCATGCTCAAGGTGAAGGACATCCTGCCGCACGAGATCAACACACTGAACAATAAGGTGCGCGACGGCTGCGAGAAGCTCGGCTACCACGGTCTGATCGCACGCCACAATCGGGAGAGCTGCACGACCAGCGGCTTCTGTCTGCTGGGCTGCCCGTTCGACGCCAAGCAGAGCATGCTCATCACCTACATCCCTGCGGCGTCGAACGCCGGGGCGCGCATTTACGCCGATTGTCCCGTGAAAAAAATTCACGCCGACGGTGGGCGGGTGCGTGCGGTCGAAGGCGTCGTGGTGGATGCGTGCAACCGGCCGCGATCCCGCGTGCGGGTTGACGCACCGGTCGTCGTGCTCTCGGCCGGGGCGATCAACTCGCCGCAGATTCTCCTCAACAGCGAGATCGCCAACGGCAGCGGCCAGGTGGGCCGCAACCTGCACTTGCACCCCAGCATCGTGCTCGCCGGCCTCTACGACGAGGACATCTACGGCTACCGCGGCGTGCCGCAGAGCTACTACGTCGACGAGTTCATCAATCTCGACAAGGATCCGGACAGCGGCTACATCCTGATGCCGGTGTACGGATTCCCGGTGGCAACGGCCTCACAGGTGCCGGGCTTCGGCCGCGAGCACTGGGAGGTGATGCGCAACTACCATCGCATGGTGGGCCTCCTGGTGTTGATGCATGACCAGTCGTCCGGTGCGGTACGTGTCGGCCGCCACGGCAAGCCGGAGATCACCTACCACGTGAATGCCAAGGAGCAGCAGTTGTTCGTTGAAGGCATGAAGCACTGTGCTGAGATCCTCTTTGCCAGCGGTGCTAAGCAGGTCATGGTGCCGTACACCGAGATGCTGATGCTCAAGCCCGGCGACGATCTGCGCGCCATCGATCGGCGCGGCGTGCGCGAGGGCGATATTCCCATTGCGTCGACGCACCCGCAGAGCACCTGCAAGATGGGCGAAGACCCGGCGCGCTCGGTGGTGAATTCGTGGTGCCAGTCACATGAGGTGAAGAATTTGTTCGTCTGCGACATGAGTGTGTTTCCCTCGTCGTTGGGGGCGCCGCCGCAGATCTCGACAGCGGCGATCGCGGACCGGACGGCGCATTACATCAAGGACAATTGGAAGCAGTTGGTCGGCTGAAGAGTAAAACGTGAAACGTGAAACGTAAGAAGAACCGAAGCGAAATCCGGAATTACGTTTTACGGTTTACGTTTTATGTTGCATGGCTCCCGCTGTTTCTCGCCAATCAATCGCACGCCGATCAAACCATCACCCTGGTGCAACGCCAGCTTGCGTCCGATTCCCCCGCGGCGCCGTTCGAGGACCTCCTGACTGACGCACGCAAGCTGGCGGCGACGACCACGCCGGCTTGGAAGAGTGCCGACGGCGACCTGGCAGCGTGGGGACCGGCGCTGATCTTCGCACATCTGGATCAAAGCGTGGCGACGGACACCGTGGTCGACCTGGCCGGGCCGCTCACCGCCGACGGAACTGCACCGGTGCTGATGTTCCGTACGCTCGGCCTCTATGCGGCCAAGAGCCGTGTGCCGTTTGCCGATACCCCGGCATTGAAGACGGCGGTGAGTCGCAACCTGCGCGCCATCGAGCACGCCACCAGCGACCTCGACACGTTTACCGGTGGGCCCGGTCTCAACGGCTGGGGCAGCATCGGTGCCGGCGCCTGGCTTGCGTACCTGGAAATGCTCTATCCGGACTATTGGGACCTCGGCGATCCGGGCGCCGAACCCTGGGGGCGCGACGGCGTCCGCATCGTCGATCAATTGCTGGTCCGTGGCGTGTTGCCGGACGGCAAGGGCTGGCGCCGCGATCCGCGCGACGAGCAGCTGACGTTGTGGCCGAATGCACTGGCGATCTACGCATTGGTGAAGGCGTACGAGAACGAAGAGCTGGTGAAGTACGAGTCAGCTGCCATGGCCGCGGCCAGTGCGGTGAACGGGCTGCGCGCGGACGATGGGAGCTACTATTCGAGCGCCGCCCGAACGGAGAAGGATCCCCGCGCCAACGTCTACCTCGCCGGGGCGTTGCTGCTGTTGTTCAAGGATACCGGCGAAGCCCAATATCGCGACCATGCCTTGCGGATACTGCATTGGCTGACCAACGGTGCCGCCGCGGCGGTGGCGCAAGACGGTGCGCTCGGTGCGCACATTGCCTACCTCGTGGTACTTGCCGATAGCCTGGCGACACAGCCCTTCGAAAACCTCTTGGGCCGGCGGCCCATGTGGATTGGACGCGAGGCTGGGGGGGCATCGCCGCTGGCGGTGGCGCAAATGGCGGATCGTCTACGTCGGGCGGACTTTCGCTACCGCGAGATGTTCGACGCTGTCCTGGGCACGCTGACCCAGCACGTGCCGCAAGCCGCTGGTGACGTGGCGTACGACTATGGTGACGCGCCCGGCTACGCCACTCAGGTACTGCTCAGTGGCGGCGGCGCGGCGATGGCTGCGCCGATCATTGAGCGCCAGGAGCACCTGCTGTCGTGGCCACGGCCGCGCAATTTCGACGAGATCTCGTTTGGCGCCGATGCGCTCTTGGCGGCAGCGCTGCGCGTCGATGATTCGGGTGCAGCGGCGGCGCACCGGTCGTTGCGCCGCTACTTGTTCTTGTCGGGCACGCTGGCGTTCTTCGACGGCGACTACTTCGATTGGCTCGACAAGTTCACCAATCGCGGCGGCTTCGATTACGGACCGACGGTCATCGGTGCACAGGTCGCAGCGCCGCAATTGCGCTATGCCGAACGCTTCCCTGACGAGGCGATCGCGGGCGTGCTCCACCCGTTACAGGTTGGCCGCGGATTGCTGGACGGTGCCGATCGCGCGGCCTGGGATGCGCCGCGGCATATCTACCGGTCGCGCGATGGCAGCGCCGCCGTTGCGCTGCTGCCGAACGCGATGATGATCATCGATCTTGTCGAAGCGCAGCACGTCACGGCTGACGCGGCGTACCTGGCACGAGCCGAGGAAGTGGCGCATGGCTTGGATGTCTTGTGGGATGATCAACGGGGCGGCTATTTCGCCAGCTCCGAGCAGATGGGCGAGAACGCGTATGAGTCCCTCTCCACCAACAGTTATGCCGCGTTGGCGCTGTTGCGATTGTCAGAGGCCACGCAGCAGCCCGCCTATCGCGCGCGTGCGCTGCGCATCTTCGACTTCATCAACCGCGACCTGTACGCCAAGGGAATCATCTATCATCATCTCTATCGCGGCCGGCGAGCCACCGGCGATATCTGGTGTAGCGGCTGTAACTGGCGAGTGCTCAGCGAACTCGCTGAGCTGGCCGCGAAGTAGAGTTGTTGTGGAGGTGCGCTGCTGCGGGAAACGCAGCGTCGAAACGAATGCCAGGATTGTCGAGCGTAGCAGCCCCTAGCGACCAATCCTGTCCTGAGGCTCCCCGAAGGGGGGAGCGGACCATAGAAAAGACGCTGGCCGCAGGCCTAGCGAAACAAATCAAACTCCCGCTTCCTGATGAGGGCCTTGGCGTCCCCCGCTGCGGGCGTGAACGCGTAGCCGCGGATGAGGACAGCGGGGATGCCGGCGCCTTTGCGCATCAGCAAGCCGGCGGCGGCGGCCAACGCGTCCGCTTGGGCCATGACGGTATGATGCAGCTCGCGGCCATTGAGGTCGCGCTCGCCGCGCAGGTCGAGCTGCGCCTCCATGCCGGCGAGGCCGAGGGCGAAGTCGACGAGGCCCTCGCGCCAGGGGCGGCCGAAAGTGTCGGTGATCAGAATGGCAACCTCGGGGCCGGTCGCCGTGCGCAGCGCCGTGCGCAGCGCTTGCGCGGAGGCGTCGGGATCTTGCGGCAGCAGGATCACGATATCCGGTCCCAGGCTGTTTGACTCGTCGACGCCCGCATTGGCGCAGACCCATCCGGGGCCCGTCTCGACGATCAGATGGCCGCGATCCATTTTGATGATGCGCTGGGTCTCACGCAGGATCACCTCGATGATGCGCGGGTCCTTGTCGGTGGTCTGCGCAGCGAGCTGGCATGCAAACGGGGAGGCGACAATGTCGCTGAGGTGCGCGATCCGTCCCTCGGCCTTCGAGACGATCTTCTGGCAGATGACCACGATATCCCCGTTGGTCAGGCGCAGATCGGCGCGATCGAGAGCGGCGCGCAGCAGCGCCGCGAGATCATCCCCAGGTTGCACCGCGGGGATTCCGGGAATGGCGCTGATGGTGATGCTCATCGATGCAGTTCCTCGAGCACGGCGGCGGCGAGCCGCCGGGATTTATCGGGAGTGGTCATTACCGTATCGGCGACCAGCGGGCGCATGCCGAGATCGGCGACGCGCGTGGCCAGGGCGGCGTCACGCTCGTCGAGGACGAAAATGTCGGCGAGACCGGCATACAGACGGGCGACGCCCACCGGCGACACCTCGTGCCCGAGGCCGCGCAGCATGCGATGCAGCGGCCCCTTGATCGGCGCGCCGGCGACAATCGGGCTGATGGCGGCGATGCGTGCGTTGGTTGTCCGCAGCGCCGTGCGCATGCCGGGCAGTGCCAGAATCGGATCGATGCTTACCAGCGGGTTGCTCGGTGGAATGATCAGGAAGGCCGCCTGGCGTACGGCGCGCAGGACGCCAGCCGCCGGTTGTGCCCCCCGCGCGCCACGCAGCGTGATCCGCGTCACCCGGCCGCGGCCGCGACGGCGAACCAGATACTGCTGGAAGGGCAGGGGGGGATGACCGGCCACCGTGACGAAGGTGCGTACCGGATCGTCGCTCATGGGTAGGACCGTGGCGCGGATCCGATGGGCTCGGACGATGGCGGCGGTGGCCGCGCTCAACGTCTTGCCCCGATGGAGCGCATCGGTGCGAAAGATGTGCGTGGCGAGATCGCGATCACCCAGGCGGAACCAGGTGGCGTCGTAGAAGCGCGCCAGCGCCCCGAGGCACGCCATGCTGTCGTTGCGCACGCCCCAGCCCGGTGTCGGTGCCACCACCCCGGCGAGCGTGTAGATGATCGTGTCGACATCCGGCGAGACGTGCAGGCCGAAGAACGTCTCGTCGTCGCCGGTGTTGACGATGACCGTGAGCCGGCGCAGATCAAGAAGCGAGTGGAGACCCCGTAGGAAGCGCGCCGCGCCCACTCCTCCAGCCAACACCGTCACTTGTTCCGTGCGCCGCGCCATGCGAGACCCTGCCATACAGTGTTGTGCGTTCTACGGGAATACGCCCGATGCCTTCGATGAGCGTGCGAATCGTCTCGACGGGGAGATACTCGCCGGCGTCGGCGCCGGCGGACTTGGAAATCTGCTCCTCCATCAGCGTGCCGCCGAAGTCGTTGCAGCCCGCGAGCAGGCTCAGTTGCCCCAGCTCGGTGCCCAGCTTCACCCACGAGGTTTGCAGGTTGTTGATCCAGCCGCGGAGCATCAATCGGCAGAAGGCGTACATGCGCATATCCACCGCGCCTTTCGGTGGCGGGTCGACCAGACCCTTTTGGTACAGCGCCGTGTAGGTGTGAATGAAGCGCAGCGGCACGAACTCCGTGAAACCGCCGGTCTCTTTTTGGATCGACCGAATCAGCTCGACGTGGCGTACCACGTGCTCGGGCTTCTCGACGTGCGCATACATGACGGTCGAGGTGGTGCGCACACCGAGCTTGTGTGCCGTGGTAATGATTTCGATCCAGGTGCGAACGTCGACCTTCTTGTGACTGAGGATTTCGCGGACATCGTCGTCGAGAATCTCCGCCGCGGTGCCGGGGATGGTGTCGAGTCCCGCATCCTTCAACATCTGGATGTAGTCGCGATAGCTCATTCCGGTCCGACGCGTGCCGTACATGATCTCCATCGGGGAGAAGGCATGGATGTGCATGAGCGGGTATTTTGCCTTGATGGCCATGAGCAGGTCACGGTAGCCGAAGGCATCCATCTCGGGGTTGATCCCGCCTTGCATGCAGATCTCGGTGGCGCCGCGGTCCACCGCATCCTGCACCTTGTGCAGCACGTCGTCCGTGCTGTCGGTGCGCGCATCATCATCCTTGCGGTGACGGGCAAAGGCGCAGAACTGACAGCCGACGAAACAGACGTTGGTGAAGTTGATGTTGCGGTTCACGACGTAGGTGACCTCGGGACCGACGTCGATCTCACGAATGTAATCGGCGGTGCGCACGAGGGCGGCGAAGTCGGGGCCTTCGGCGTGCAGGAGGGCCATGCCGTCGTCGAAGCCGAGCTCGTTGCCGGCGAGCGCACGCTCGAGAATGGCTGCGAATCGAGGATGCGCCGCGGCGACGACGGTTTCCAGTGGCCGCGTGTCCCGCATCAGCGGGCGGAGCTGGCTCATCAACATGGTGATACTCCTCTCTCGGCGGCGCACCGGCTAACGCGGGCGTGCAGCCCCGAATCGAGAAACCCGGGACGCTCGATGTACTCGGCATAGATCGGCAGGCGCGCTTGCAGCGTGAATCCCTCAGCGCGACACGTGTCGGCCAACACCGCGACGTGCGGCCAGGGTGCCTCGGGGTTTACATAGTCCTTGGTCAGGGGTGAGATGCCGCCCCAATCGTTGATGCCGGCGGCGAGCAGCAGGCGGTGATCGTAGGGACTCAGGTTTGGCGGCGCTTGAAGATTCATGTCGGGGCACATCAGGCGAGCGACGGCGATCGTGCGGGCGATCGCCAAACTCTCAGGCTCCGGATGCGCGGCCATCGGCGTGGTCGGCTTGGCGCGAAAGTTCTGGATGATGATTTCCTGGATGTGGCCATAGGCGTGATGCAGCTCGCGAATCGCGGCCAAACTGGCCACAACCTCGGCGCGCGTTTCGCCGATGCCCAGCAGGATTCCGGTGGTGAACGGGATTGCCAGCTCGCCGGCGGTGCGCATCATCTCAAGGCGCAGCGCCGGATCCTTGTCGGGCGCATAGTGATGCACCTCGCCTTTGCGACGCAGACGCGGGCTGATGTTCTCGAGCATCAGCCCCATGCTGGCGTTGACCGGCTTCAGCATGGCCATCTCGTCACGACTCATCAGGCCCGCGTTCGTATGGGGCAGCAGCCCAGCGTCGACGGCGATCTCGCAGGCTTGGCGGACGTAGCCGATGGTGCTGCTGTGCCCCAGGACGTCGAGCGTGTGCCGATAGCCACGAAACGCCACCTCGGGCTTGTCGCCGAGGCACATCAATGCCTCGATGCATCCCAAGGCATGCCCGTGTTGCGCGCTGGCGCGGATCTCCTCGGGGAGCATGGTCCACGCATGCGCGTCGTCCGGATCGGCGCGGAAGGTACAGTAGGCGCAGCGGTCGCGACACAGGTTGGTGACCGGGAAGAAGACCTTCGGCGAGTAGGTGACGATGGTGCCTTTGATCGCGGTGCGGACATGACCGGCGACGGCGAGGACCGCGCTGATTTCGTCCGCCGCCTCAGCGTCGAGCAGCGTCAACGCTTCGGCCTCGCTGAGGCTGAACCCTGCGAGGGCGCGATCCAGCGGCTGCCGAACCGCCGCGCGGAGACCGCTCAATCGCGTCGGGACTCCGACGGCATCAATGACGGACGGCATGCGCTGTAGCTACCATAACCCCGGTGGCAGGAGTAGAGGGGCGGAGAGACGACAGACAACAGACGCTCAGACAACAGACCACGACGAGATCAGTCCGTTGTCTCCGAGTCGGTTGTCTGTTGTCTTTCCTTTAGGCGCTGAGCTGGGTCAGCTGGCGGCGCACTCGCAGGGCGAGCAGCCCGTCCTCGCCGCGATTGTCGCGCAGGAAGCGGCTGACGCGTGGCCATTCCCAGGCATCGAAGATTTCGGTGCAGCGCGTCAGTAGCTCTTGGTAGCACTCGGTTGGCATGCGGGCGACGCTGACGGCCGGGTCGTCGGCGGCGTCGAACGCGATCTCCAAGTCATCGGGAGGAATGTGGCTCACGACGTCGTGCACGACGGAGATGAAGCGGTCGAGCTTCGTCGGGCGCAGCGTGTGCGGGAAGAATTGCCGATCCAGGCCGCGGCGGAGATCGCGATCATCGACCTCGACCTCCGAGGTCGGGCTGTCGAGCTCACCAGGCGCAAAGCGATAGGTGCGCGGCTCCTCGATCGACTCACGGCGGCCAATGACGATGTAATGTTGCTCACCGTCCGTGGCCTGGAAGGTCAGTGTGCCCATCGGGTCCCAGAGCGGCCGATCGGAGGCCGCGTCGTCACCTTGCCGGACCAGGCGCGCGGTGTGGTGGGTGGCGTGGCTGGCGGCGAAGCAGGCGAAGTCCTCGTTTTCCTCGAGCGCCTGGTCCGCTGGGATCACACCGGCCGCTTCGACGGGTTGCAGGACGCCACAGTCGTGGCAGGCGAGAAAGATATGCTTGGTTGGCCAGTTCATCAGTGCAGGTGATTCGCTGGGTTGGGCCGAGCCGGAATGGTGACGATGAATTGCGTGCCCTTGCCGACTTCGGTGCGCACGCGGATCGCGCCGCCGAGCAACTCGATCAGCCGGGTTGCCAAGCGCAAGCCGATGCCGAGGCCGCGAAAGCGCCGGCGCGCCGAAGAGTCGGCTTGCGTAAGACCCTCGAGCGCCTGCGTGACTTCATCGCCATGCATGCCGATACCGGTGTCACTCACGTCGATCTCGACGGCGTTCGGTTGGGAGGCTTGCCGGACGCCGACGGAGACCACGCCGCCGGGAGTGAACTTGACCGCGTTATCGAGGAGTGCCCACAGGGTGCGCTCGATCTTCTCCTCGTCACTGATGACCGACAGACCACCAGGGGGCAGCTCGGCGCGCAACAAGAGGCCTTTTTCCGCCGCCAGGGGACGAAACTTCGCTACTGACCGCGCCACCAACTCGTTCACGTTGAAGGGTTGGATGTTGATCGCCACCTCACCGGCATCGAGCGCGTTGAGTAACAAAACCCCTTCGACCATGTTGAGGAGCTCGAAGGAATTGATCTGGATGCGCTCCAGCGCCGTGCGCTGATCAGGGGTCACGACATCCTGCAGCTCGTCGTTCAGAATCGCGCTGTAGCCGATGACGGCGCTGAGTGGCGTGCGCAGCTCGTGCGACAGGTTCGCCAGGAAATCCTCTTTCATGCGCCGATTGCGCAGACTCGAACGGCGCCGGGCGACGGCGCGGCCGACGAGGTCGGAAATCTGCGGCACATCGAATGGTTTCGAGATGTAGTCGAACGCCCCGAAGCGCAGGCCGCGAACCGCAGTGTCGAGCGAGCTGTATCCGGTGACGACAATAACTTCGATGTCCGGGTCAAACTCCTTGATGCGCTCCATGACCTCGATGCCGGACATGCTGGGCATCCGCAGATCAAGGGTGACGACATCAATCGGCATCGTATGGATGATTTCCAACGCTTGCTGTCCGCCGTTGGCCATGAAGACGTTGTACGACGGCTTGAAGATCATCCGCAGGGACTCGGCTGGTCCGCGTTCGTCGTCGACGATCAGGAGTGAAGCTCTGTCTTCCATGGACCGGCCACCTCGTTGCCGGGCGCGTTGAGCATCCTCGGTGCCAAGCGGCTTATCATGCGAGCATGGAGGTGAAGTATCAATATGGAAGTTGCTGTTATCGTAGGGAAAGGTACTAGTTGGGTCGAACGGTTCTGTGCCCCTGTCAGTGCGACCAGCGGCACAAAGTTGTACGCCGATTGACGGAATATTAACGCCGGTGTCGAATCGGCGGCGGAAATGAGCGCGTGGGCGCGCTGTTTGTGCGATTCAGGCCGGCGTACATTTTTGAACGACGGCCGGGATTGCACGAAGAAGTGCGAGGACCTGCTCGTTCGGCTGTTGCCGATGCGCGGGAACTGATCCAGTCACCGGTCCGCCGGACAACCTCAGCACCGACCTGCGCTGCCTGCCGGTGCACACATCGACACCGGCGACGGTTGTCGTCTGCGGCGCCCATTTGGCGGCGTTCCAGACGCCGGTAGCAGTCTGCGGCGGTCATTTGGCAGCGTTCCAGACGACCGCCGCGGACTGCGCCGGTCATTTGGCAATGTTCCAGACGACCGCTGCAGACTGCGCCGGTCGTTTGGCAATGTTCCAGACGACCGCCGCAGACTGCGCCGGTCGTTTGGCAATGTTCCAGACGACCGCTGCAGACTGCGCCGGTCGTTTGGCAATGTTCCAGACGACCGCTGCAGACTGCGCCGGCTGTTTGGCAGTGTTCCAGACGTCGCTCCCAGGCTCATCTCCGCCATGACTGCAACGCGACATGTCTCGGGAGCGCTCGGCTGAATATTGGCGTGACATCTGGCCGCGCTGAGACGCGGTGCCCGCGCCGCCGAGGACGAGGGCGCACCGGATCTCTATGCCGCCTTGTTTGGACGCCTGGCGCGGCCGAGCAAGAAGAGCGCGAAGGCGACGCCGCCCCGGCACCAGCAAACCCGGCGTGACACATCCACGAGCAGGCTGCTGAAAAGACCCAGCCCCATGCTTCGAGAGCCTCAGCATGAGCGGATCCCCTCCCGGATCTATTGACGTTCTCCGCTCAGCCTGAGGCTCTCTAAGTATGTTCTCCGCGCTTGCCACTTGGTTTTCCCCCAGCCTTAAGCGGGTTCTGACCTTGCGCTTTACGTGCGTGACGCGATATCGAACGCGCAGGGTACTCGGTGACTCGAGCCTGGAACGCGAGCCGGATGTGCGAATGCATGAGACCACGAAGCGATCGGGAAGTTGTGCACTTGCGACACCCGCAATCGTGACCCTCTTCACGCTGTTCGCCGTCAACAGGGCGTTCGGCTTTGCTTGCATTCAAACAAGCAGCGGCCAGTGCATTCACTGGGCGCAGCATGCCGCAACCGTCGAGACATTCCTCGGAGCTCCAACGCTGCCCCCGCTGGCCAACGGGACCCTAACCTGGGACCAGAACGTGCTGAGCGCGGCGACGGAGTGGAACAGCAGCGGCGCGAACTTTCAGTTTACCGTGGCGGTGGGCGGGCAACTCTTCGATCCGTGCAGCTCCACACCAGGAACCCACGTGTGCGTCAATACCGGGCCGATCGGAAACAATCCGGTGATCTTCCGCTCTACCTTCTGCGGTATGGGCTTTGGCGACATCCTCGAACTGGTGAACGACTGCTGGGATCAGAGCGGCGGCATCATCAACGCTCCGGTCTTTGTGAACAGCACCGTGTCGTGGAACGCCTACGACGGCCCGTTGCAGTTTCCGAACGGCCAGCCGGCCTATGACATCCGCCGCGTGCTGTTGCACGACTTTGGTCACGTCCTCGGCCTCGATCATCCTGACGCGCATGGGCAGACGGTCAACGCGATCATGAACAGCCGGGTGAGCGACCTCGATCGCCTGCAACCGGACGACAGCAGCGGAATCCTGTCGCTCTACGGTAGCAGTCTGCCCCCGTCGGGATGTGCGGGCGACTGCAACGGCGACGGCGAGGTCACCGTCGACGAGATTATCACCATGGTGAACATCGACCTGGGCTCTGCGCCGCCTTCCGAATGCACGGCTGGCGACGCGAACCATGACCAGGTCATCACGATCGATGAGTTGGTGGGCGCAGTGAATGCGGCGCTCAGCGGTTGTTCACAGCTGCCTGACTTGCACGGGCGTGCAGTGTCGGTGGCGGTCGAGACGTCCTCCCCGCCGTTCGACTATATCGACTTGAGCGGACAGGGATTTGGCTGGGATTACGACACCGTGGGTGAAATCTGCCGGCGGCTCAACTGCGTTGCGCAGTTCGAGCCGACGAGCTTCCAGGGGGTTTTCAATGCGGTGAATGGCGGGCAGTTCGATGTGCTCGCTGATGGCGTGACGATTACCGCCCAGCGGCAGCAGTTGGTGAGCTTCTCGACCCCCTACGTTACCGTCGATGAGGTGCTCCTGGTACCGGCGGGCGAGATTGAGACGCTCGCGCAATTCAAGCTCGACCCTACGAACATCGTCGGGGCACAGTCCGGAACGACCAACGAGCAGACCGCGATCAACTCGTTCGGTGCCGCCCGGGTGACCACCGCGCCAACCGATCCGCAGATCGTGAGCGCCGTGTTGACCGGGACGATCGCGGGGGCGGTGCTCGACAGCGTCGCAGCCAACACCTTTGCGCGCGGCAATCCCGGCCAATTGAAAACGTTGGGTACGTTGATCAGCGGCGACCAACTCGCGTTTGCCTTTCCGCCGCACAGCACCCTGGTCGGTGCCTTCAACGCCGCGTTGCAATCCATGATGAACGACGGCACGCTGACCGCGTTGAACATCAGGTGGGGGGTGGTGCCGTAGGCGAAGCCGGCGCTGCCCGAGGTCGGGCCACATGCGCTGCGTCACACGTTCGCCTCGCTGCTCATTGGCCTCGGCAAACCAGTGAGCCAGGTCTCCAAGCTCCTCGGCCACAAGAATCCCAAGTTGACGCTGAAGGCCTACACGCACTGGTTCAAGGGCGAGTCGTCGGGGGGTGCGATGGCTGATCTTGCGGCGGTGATTCGCCATCGCGGAAACGAGCATGCGCACCGTGATGATTGAGCATCCGGGACTAGTGTTTCTTCCGGTTCATCAGCGCGCTAAGGGCCTTCGTCAGTTCGACTTCATCCTTTAATGCATGACCAAGGCGTTCGGATAGATCTGACAAAACGACGCGCACGCTGCTCGCGATCTCAAGGCACTCTTCGTCCGAGCGCCCATGCACGCCATCGCTGAGCGCGCCGTGAAGCAGCGCCAGCGGGCTGTGGCCATTGACGAGCAGGCTTTGCGGGATCGCCCCTTTCGCCATATCGAGGGCCTTCGAGAACTGCGTTTCCTCGACGGCGCGCCGTAGCACCCTCACCGTTTCCGGTTCAGCGTTCAGCTTCTCGGCGACTTTGATAATCTCGGCGAGGATACGGTTCTTTTGATTCTCGACGACGCGACGGTAGTAGATGAACGCTCCAACACCGAGACCCTGGTTCTCGCCCCTGCGCCCCTTGAGGAACTCTTCGCGGTCCGGGCCGATTAGCGTAATCAGTCGAGCAGGCTTAGGAGGACCAAAGGGGGGTAACTCTCCAAATTTGCAGCACTGACCAGGTGCCAGCTGGGCTACATGTATTTTCGCAGCAAGTGCAAAGGTCGTTGTTGTGCGCTGGCAATTGGCACATAGGTACGTCAGGTAGATGGAGCGAAACGCCTCTGTAACAAGGCCAGGTTCCTCCTTGCCGATCCAGCGGAAGAATCGCAAGCCATTACACGAGTCGTGCGGGCAGTGCAGCTGCAACTCCGGCGTATTGATCAGATCGAAAAGTCGGTTTATTCCTGAATTCGCTCGGTAGGCTGATTTCGCGAGGTCGGCGATTTCGACCTGCTGATTAGGTGGCACGGACTCTAGGAAATTCGCGAGCGTGAATTCAACCGATTCCTCGCGGGACTCCTCGTTTTCGCTTCGATCCAGATGACATTGCCTACAGTGTAGCCGCGCAGTCCCCGTTGCTCGATCACCGGACGGATAGCAAATTGGTAGCAGGAGACGCGGTGACCGATGTCGCGGCGCGCACCTAGCCGATCGCCCCTACTGCGCGGCGTCTCCCTCGCCCGCAATCCCAAGCTTATCCATCTTGTACTTCAGAATGCGGCGAGTCGTTCCGAGAAGCTCCGCGGCGCGCGTCTGGTTGTACTCGGCCTGCGCGAGCGCCCGTTGGATCAGGTCCTGCTCGAACTGGTCGACGGCTTCGTTCAGGCGTGTCTCGCCGCGCAGGACGCTTTGCTGAGCGGGATGTGTCGTCCGTTCACCATTGTTCAAGTACTGAGGTAGGTCGTCGGGGGTCATGACTTGTTCGTGCGACAGCACCAACGCGCGCTCGACGAGATTTTCAAGCTCGCGGACGTTGCCGGGCCAGGAATACTGCAGGAGCATGTCGAGGGCCTCGCTGCTGAAGGTCTTCTCGGGAATCTTCAGCTCATTGGCCTTGGCCTTGAGGAAGTGCTGCATGAGCGCGACGATATCCTCACGGCGTTCGCGTAGCGGCGGCAGATGGACCGAAACGACGTTGAGGCGATAGTACAAGTCGGATCGGAAGGTACCTTCGCGCATGCCTTTGTGGAGATCGCGATTGGTGGCCGCGACGACGCGCACGTCCACCCGGACCGGACGCTCGCCGCCGATACGGTTGAACTCGCCCTGCTCGAGGACGCGGAGGATCTTCGCCTGGGTATTGGAGGGCATGTCGCCGATCTCGTCGAGGAAGAGCGTGCCTTGGTCCGCCAGCTCGAACTGCCCCAACTTCTTGGCGTAGGCGTCGGTGAAGGAACCGCGCTCGTGGCCGAAGAGCTCACTCTCGAGCAGGTTTTCGGGAATGGCGGCGCAATTGAGCGTAATCAACGGCTGCTGTGCGCGCGGGCTGTGGTAGTGAATGGCCTTGGCGATCAGCTCCTTCCCGGTGCCGCTCTCGCCAGTGATGAGCACGGTGGTCTTGAGCGGCGCGACCATTGAAACGGTTCGCAACGCGGTTTGCATTTTGGCGGCGCGACCGATGATGTTCTCGAAACCAAAGCGGATGCCGACTTCGGCGCGTAAGGCCTCGACCTCCCGCGCCAAGGCCGTCGACTCGACGGCACGCTCGACGATGAGGATCAACTCGTCGACGTCAAAAGGCTTCGTCACATAGTCGAAAGCCCCCAGCTTCATCGCGGTGACCGCGGTCTTCACCGTCTTGGTGGCGGTCAGCATGATGACTTGCGGGGTAGGGGCGCGTTCCTTGATGCGTTCCAGGATCTCGAGACCATCCGCACCCGGCATCAGAATGTCGAGCAAGACCACATCCAGCGGTGTTTGTGCGATCAGCTCGAGCGCCTGCGTCCCCGAGGGCGCGGTAAGCATCTCGTAGCGATCCTTGAGCACCATCCGCACGGATTCGCGGACACCGGGTTCATCGTCAACGATTAAGACTCGCCGTTTTTCCATTAGATCTCACCGTTCTTCGATCGTCGGGTGGCAACGACTCCTGGCTGGGTAGCGACACGGTGATCGTTGTCTGTTGACCTGCATTGAGCGACTCTAGCTGCCCGCCGTTGCGTTCGACCAGAGCGCGGGCAAATACCAGCCCCAACGGGGCTTCGGGTTCTGCTTGTGAGTGATCCAGCATACTGGCGAGCTTTCCAGCGGTCGACTTGTGCTTCGACGCAAACTCAAAGGCCGCTCCGGTCGGCGCGCCCAGCGCGCGGATGGTGATCGTCTCGCCCTCGTCCAAGTCCCGAATAATGACGCGCAGGAGATTCTCGAAGGCGTGGACAAGTTGTGCAGCGTCCACGAAAACGGGTGCAAAATCCGCGGGCTGAAAGTTCAGGGCTAGCCGGCGCTCCGTCAGCAGCGGACTCAGATCGGTCAGGCAAGAGGTCAGCAGCGCATTCAGGCCGATATTTTCGGGAACCGGGGCGCGAAAGCGGCTGAACTGAAGAAGATTGTCGAGGGCACGATCCATCCGCGCGACCGCTTCATTAGTGAGACGGCTCACTTGCTGGCGGCCGTCGTCATCTTGCAGCAGCCGCTCCAGATGCTGGGAGACGGTCTTGATCATGACCATCGGATTTTTGAACTCATGGGCCAGCTCGTTGATGACCAGGTCTACCGTTTCGATCGAGGGCGGTGCGCTCACCGGCTTCGGGGCTCGCGGGTGGTCAGTGTTCGCCTGGTGCAGCGTCAGCCGCCCGTATCCGAATAGCAGGTCGTCTTGGTCGATCGTGTCGCGTTGGACCAGCGCCAGGGTGCGGGTGAGCACCGTCTCCAGCTCAGCCAGGTTGCCAAACCAGAGATACCGTTCCAGCCGCTCCATCGCACGCCGCGTGAACTCTACCGGGGTACGCGCCAGGCTCTGTGTCAGCTCGTTGCTGAGGTGCTCTACCAAAGTGGGGATGTCGGCGACCCGTTCCCGGAGGCGAGGCAGAATGATCGGCAGCACACTGAGCCGGTAGAAGAGGTCTTTCCCGAAGCTCGAAAGCCGCGCGAGATCTTCGAGGGTTGCGGCAGTGGTGCAGATGAGTCGCACGGAGTGCCAGCCCGCGTCGGAGTGCACACCACCGCAGTCGAGGATCTCCCGCAGAACCTGTTGGCTTTCGGTGCCGATCTCTGCGAGATCGGAGACGAGCAGAGTCAGGTTCCCAGCAGCGAGCCCGGCCGTTTGCACCAGCGCGGATCGGGTGCAGGCTGATGCCGACAGTTGGACGAAGCGGCCAGGTTGGCCGAGCGCATGAATGGCCCTGGCCAGGCGGACCTTGCCGGTTCCGACGGCGCCACAAAGCAGCACAGGCAGCAACGTGTGGCCCGCCCGCTGTGCGAGCAGCCCCGCTTCCTTTGGAATCACCGGGTAATCGATGGAGAGCTGCGCGCCGGAGACCGGGCGTCCCGCAGTGCTGCTTTCGAGTAACATGTGGAGCTTGGCGCGCAATTCCTGCGGCTCGAAGGCCGGGGAGAGGGTTGCCCATTGGGGGCTGGCGAATGGGGGCGCGGTCTGACCGGTCTGGAGCCAGAGGACGGGGGCGCTTGCCGTAAAGCGGGATGCCGTATCCCCAAGAACGCAGTCGTCACCGACGATCAGCGCCACACAGGCGCGGGCGGCGGACGGTTTGTGGCGAAATTCCTCAGGCGAAAGACATTCAACCGCGTAACCATCACTCAAGACGATGGCCAGCGTTTCGCGGACGGCAGGAGAGCTATGGATGACGCAGACGCGCGGACTCTCCACTCAACTTCCTCCTCCCCTTCGTGCCGGCGACAATACCCCCAGACAAACCTCGCAGGTCTACTCCTATTTCTTTTCGGGAAAGTCAATTGGCAGTTGGAGATTTGTCGCCAATGCTGCCTGGCACACGGGTGGATGAGCGAACGCAGAATTCGCTTGAAAAAGTTTAAACTGCCATGGTAACAGTCCAAGGCTGGTAAGAAGCGCGGCAGGGACGAAAAATTCCCGTTTTGGAGATGGTTGCCCGGGAGCCGTCGTTCAAGGCGGATGGCAACGTCGGCCTGTGGCGGTGGTTGAGCAGGCGCGCACGGAAACGAGGACGACGTGGGAACGGCAGTGGAGTCGAGTGCGGTGGCGAAGGCGGAGAGCGAGATCAGCGGCGACGATGGCCAAATCGTTGTGCTGCAGCCGCATGTCGTCGAGAACGCCGGCCACGTCCTCGGCAACATGTTCCAGCGGATTTATCATCTCGTTGAGCGCACCCATGCTGGCGACGTGGCCATGGCCGTCGATCTGGACAGCAGCATTCGCCGGCTGGAGGCCTTTCTTCAATTGCTGATGGACTATGTCGCGCCGCTGTCGCTCTCCGTGCAAGAGGTGTTGTCGAGCGATGTTGTCCAAAGCATGGCGCAGCAGGTGGATAACGCGGTGGGTCAGCCGGTGACAATTGAAGGCGAAGGTCCCGCGGACGGCCGCCTCTTGGTGGACGCGGGCCGTTTGGCGCGCGCCTTTGGTCTGTTGCGCCTGCGATTGCGCCGTCAACCGGGTTGCGAAGAGGCTATTCGAATCAAGATTGCAAGACGAACCGATGTTGCATCGTTGGCGTTGACGATTGTGATCCCTGGCGGTTGCGTTTTGGAGAGCTCCTCCGAATCCGAGATTCAATGGGCCGTGGCTGAGAAGCTGCTCGAGATTCATGGCGGAATGTTGGAACAGAGTCCGACTGCTTCAGGAGGCGTATTGTGGGAAATAATGCTTCCGCTCCAGTCGTAGGGCAGGTGCCAGTGCTCCCCACTCGAATTCTGATTGTTGACGACGACCCGCTGATTCGGCGCCAGCTCGAGGGGTTGTACTCGACGCACGGGTATGACGTGGAAGCGGCGGCGACCGTCGACGAAGCGCTCGACAAGCTCGATGGAGCCGAGTTCACCATTGCCGTGGTCGACCTCAAAATTCCGGGGAGTGACGGCGTGACGCTGACCAAGGAGATTCGCGAGCGTTGGCCAAACGTCGATGTGATCATGATCACCGGCTACGGCAGCATCAAGGGTGCAGTGGAAGCGATGCGGCAAGGGGCCTACGATTATATTACGAAACCCTTCGAACCTGACGATATCCTGCTAGCGACGCAAAAAGTGCTGGAACGGCGACGTCTGCTGGACGAGATCGAGTATCTGCGCCGGCAGCTATCGGATCGCTACACGTTCGGCAACATGATCAGTCGTGACCCCGTCATGCTCGAGGTCTTCTCGACCATCGAAATGCTGGCCTCGAGTGAAGTGACCGTGGTTATCACCGGCGAGTCCGGTACGGGGAAGGAACTGGTGGCCCGCGCCATCCATTTCCATGGCAAGCGCAAGGCCGGACGTTTTGTGCCGATCAACTGCGCGGCGGTTCCCGACGCGCTACTGGAGAGTGAGCTCTTCGGGTACGAACGCGGTGCCTTTACCGGGGCGATGCAGGAGCGTGTCGGCAAGATCGAGTTCGCCAGCGGCGGCACATTGTTCCTCGACGAGGTGGAGAGTATTCCGCTTCCCATGCAGGCAAAGCTCCTGCGGGTGTTGGAGGATCGTGCCGTTGAGCGCCTTGGGAGCAATCGCAGGATTAGCCTCGACATTCGCATCGTTGCCGCCACCAACCAGGATCTCCAGCGTGCGGTGGCAGCGGGTACCATGCGCGAAGATTTCTACTACCGGATCAATGTGGTTCCCGTGCATCTCCCGCCGCTACGTGAGCGCATTGCCGACGTGCCGCTTCTGGTCGCCGACTTTCTGCGCAACAACCAGTTGGCGCGGGAAAAGGGGATCAATCGCGTCTCGGAGCGGGCACTGGCGCCGCTCATGGCGCATACCTGGCCCGGGAATGTCCGCGAGTTACTGAATGTGATGGAGCGTGCCGTCTTGCGCGCCAAGGGCGACACTATTCGTGAGATCGACTTACCAGGCGGTGAGTCGCGCGCCGTAGCGCGGCCCGATCAGTCGGATTTCCGCTTGCCACTACGGCAGTTCCTGCGGGCCACGGAGCGACAATACTTGATGCGCGTGTTGAATCAGTACCACGGCAGCATTGCACCCACCGCACGCCATGCCGTCATCGATCAAGCCACGCTACACCGGAAAATTCGGCTGCACGGCATACGGCCCAACGAGCTACGCGGGCGCGGGCCGGCTAACCAGGTTGAATCATGAAAATGGAATTGAAGAGGACTGGCGCCGCTGCAAGATTCCAGGGCGGCACGGCAACCTGTCTGGCGAGAATGCAAGGGTATGTTCAAGGATGGTTGCACGGCCGCAGTTGTTTGGCTCTGGCACACGCATTGCGCCAACTCGGCGGGATAGCCCATGTACTGTGATTTCTACCAATTGACGGAACGCCCGTTCAACGTCACGCCCGATCCCAAGTTTCTCTATCTCAACGCCCGCTATCGGGAAGCCATCGCGTCGCTGAACTACGGGATCACGCAGCGTAAGGGATTCATCACATTGATAGGCGAGGCGGGCACGGGCAAGACTACGTTGCTCAAGAAGATTCTCGAGGATCTCGATCCGAAAACCAGGACCGTTTTCATCTTCAATACGAATGTCACCTTCGAGGAGATCCTCGAATACATCTTCGCAGAGTTCGATCTCCCCGTGCTCAACGGCAGGAAGCTGTATATGCTTCAGCGTCTCAATGCCTTTCTCCTGGAGGAGTTGCGCAATGGCGGCAATGTCGCCCTCCTGATCGACGAGGCGCAAGACCTCGAGTTCTCGGTGCTCGAAGACCTCCGGCTACTCTCGAATCTCGAAACGGCAAAGGAAAAGATCCTGCAGATTGTGTTGTCGGGACAACCCGAGCTTGGTCAAAAGCTCAGCAATCCCGGGTTGCGACAGCTGCGGCAGCGCATCGGGATCAATTGTCGGCTGCCTCCCTTGTCGCGGGATGAAGTGACCGAGTACATCCAATACCGCCTGGAAGCCACCCACTGTCCCAACCTCAAACTGTTCTCCCGCGAGGCGGAGGATCAGATTTTTCGTTTCTCACGCGGCATTCCCCGTCTGGTCAACGTGGTGTCCGACAACGCCCTGGTGATCGGCTACGCACTCGGCAAGAAGCAGATCGGCGCGGACATCATCGCCGAGGCGGCAGCCGATCTGATGTCGGTTGAGCCGCAGCTTGGCGATTTCAGGGAGCCGCCGATCAGCGTGCCGGCGCCCCCACCTCCCGAGGGGCTTGCGAGCCGATGGCGCGCGCGCCTCGGTGTAACCGGCGTCGTTCTCGCCGTAGGGTTGCTGGGGCTGTTCTCCGTCGGGCGGACCATGTTGAACCGGCACGCCGATGACGTGCAGCTGGCAGGGGCGCCAGCACCCGCCGCACGACTGGAGGTCATCCGACCAGGGAGTGAGCCGCGTGGCACTGGTGTCGGGTACCCGTCCGCACCGGCAGCGGCGCTCGGCGAGCAAGCCGCTGTCAGCGACATTGTGAGCGCGAAGCCGCTTCCCGAGCCGGCAGCCGCCGTGCCGGCGCCAACAAATCCTGCCACCGCGCCGCTCGAGCCGCGTGTAGAGCCTGAACAGAAAAGGGCCGCGCTGCCAGACCCACAAGTACCGAAACCTGACGCCGCCGCATCCACATTGCCGGCAGCGCCGAAGCAGGAAGCGGCGGCGCCGAAGCCGCAAGTAGAATCTCCCCACCAAGAAGCCATGCTCGCCAAGCACGAGGTCGCTCCTCCCAAACAGGAAGCGGCAGCTCCCACGCCGGAAGTCGCAGCTCCGAAGCGAGAGGCGGCGGTTCCCAAGCAGGAAGCTGTCGTTCCCAAACCGCCCGTTGCAGCCATTAAGGCGGACGACAATGGGAGCACGAACCCTTCCAGTTTTGGCGGCGCGCCGGCGCGACTCGACAGCGGCCAGTTCACGCCAGTGGTGGCGCGCGTGGGCGATTCCGTTTCGGCCATTGCACGCAGGGAGTATGGCCAAGCGAGTTATACGGTCCTCGATCTGCTGGAACTGGCGAATCCAGACCTACGGAATCTTGATAGTATTTCTGTCGGACAGACAATTCGCGTCCCAGCGCTCACGGAGGGCTTTCCGATCCTCATTGATGCATCGGGCGAGTACGCGTTGCTGGTGTTTTCGACGCCACAGCAACGCCGCGCGGCTGCGCTACAGAGCGCGCTTCGCAGCCGTGGTTTTCAGGCAACCGTGACGGCCGGCACTGCGGGCTTGGGAAGACCGTTGTATCGCGTCGTTATTCCGGGCCCTGCCGGTCGGGATGACGCCGTCGGGGTTGGCAGACAGGTGCAGAAGGTTTTCCGTGAGGATAAGCGCCTGGCGCAACTCGGAGAGTAGGGTGAAGGGTCTGACATGGATGCGCTGAGTCCGCGGTGGTACGTCATTGGTGCGAAGGCGAGGCGGGAGCGGTTTGCGCAGGATCAGCTGGCGCGGCGTGGGGTGGTGACGTTCCTGCCGCGCATCGTCGAGTCTCCAGCTGGCAGCGACAGATCCGTCATCGCCCCGCTGTTCCCTGGGTATCTCTTCGTCCAAATCGATATCGAGGACCAGTATTTTGACGTGGTGTGGACGCCGGGCGTGAGGAAGTTCATCGGCGTCGGGGTGTTGCCGTGTCCCGTGGACGATTCCGTAGTCGAGTTCCTGCAGGTGCGGACCGGACCCGAGGGTATCCTCCGAGTGATGCCGAGTTTTCGCCGCGGAGAGCACGTGCGAATTACGCACGGTCCGCTGGAAGGATTGGTAGGCATTATCGAGAGTCCCGGCTCGGGTCGGGGACGCGTTCGGGTTCTCATGGAGCTCTTGCGGCGCCAAACGCGAGTTGAGGTGCCGCAAGAAATAATCGAGCGCATTTCGGCCTGACGGCTGGGGCGTTCTGGGCGACCCGTAAGGGTGCAGCCCCATTCGAGTACGTTTGGTTCGACCTGCAGCGCGGGGAGGGTTAGCGGAATCGATGGGCGGAGCTATGTGCAGCGCACTCGTAGGTGTGTAGTAGATTGCGATGAAAGCAAGTGAAGTAGCCTGGTCATTGACGGCAGCGGCAGTCGGCGGCGCGTGCGGGGGGGCGATCGTCGGACTTGTGGAAGCCGGTCTGCTCACCGTGTCTAGCGGACCGGGAGGGGAATACTGGCTGTTTCCATTCGCCGTTGCGAGTTATGGCCTTGGGGGGATGATTATCGGCATCGGGTTCGCGATCGCGGCGACCGTGCTGTTGCGTTCGAAGTGCGATTGCTTCAGTCCCGCAGCGGCGTTGGCGCTCTTGCTGCTGGGCGGCGTCGTCGCACGGTACCACATCATTCAGCGCGTATTTCATGAAGAACTGGTGATGGTTTCCCCGCTAGGCATCGCGGTGCACATCGGCCTGGTGGTCGGCATCGGCCTGGTGGCTTTGGGGGCGATGTCTGTCGGGCGCGTGCTCCAGCGGCACCAACGCGGTGTCACCGTCGGCGGCGCCTGTCTCGTCGCCACCATGGGCGTGAGTACTGGCGCTGCGGTGCTGGCTGCGCCGCATAAGGATGCGACTCCGGTCGCTCGTAACACCGCTCCGGGGGCCGCGGGACACCCCAATGTCATTCTTATTGTCACGGACACCCTGCGGGCGGATGCGGTGGGCATCTTTGGTGCTGGGCCCAAAGCCAGCCCGGCGTTGGATCGGCTGGCTGCCGAGTCGGTACGGTTTCCACACGCCTACTCGCAGTCGAGTTGGACGCGACCGTCGGTGGCGACGATCCTCACCTCCCAGTATCCATCTGTGCACGGCGCGGTGCACAAGCTGGATCCGCTCCCGGACGGGGTGACCACCTTGGCGGAGGCATTTCGGGCGGCGGGGTACTGGACCGCTGGATTCGTCAGCAACATCAATGTCGCTCCCGTCTTCAACTTCCAGCAAGGGTTCGAGGAGTACACCTATCTGGAACCTGACTTCTATTTCCTGGCGACCGACTCGGCAACGCGCCTGGCGATTTATAAGGGATTGCGCGTCCTCCATGAGCGCTTCTATGGCGATCGCATCTACTTCAACCATTACTATCAGGACGCGGCCGTGGTGGATGAAGCCGTCGGAAACTGGCTCCAGCAGGGCCCGCCGCAGCCGTTCTTCCTGCTGATTCATTACATGGATCCCCACGATCCCTACTTCGAGCATCCGTATAACGGTCACGGTATCGCGCGGGTCACGAACCCGAATCCGCCGCGTGATCGACTCAACGAGATGCGGACCTTGTATGCGGAGGATGTGAGCTACCTCGATGCGCATTTGGAAAAGCTCTTTGCTCGTCTGCGAGCGCTTGGTTTGTATGACGATACGGTGATTGCGTTGAGCGCCGATCATGGCGAAGAGTTCCAGGAGCATGGCGGGTGGTGGCACGGAACGAGCCTCTACGAGGAGGTGGTGCACGTACCGCTGATCATCAAGCGCGCTCATGAGCGGCGTGCCGGTGATACTGAGGTCCGGGTGGCACGCACGCTCGACATTGCTCCTACGTTGATGGCCGCTGCCGGGCTCACTGTGCCGGCGGCTTTTGCCGGACGGGATCTCTTCGGGACGGACGCTGGGACGCCGGAGCCGCTGTTTGCTGAGGAGGATCTGGAAGGAAACCTTCTGGCGTCGCTGCGTGTAGGTTCGTGGAAGGTCATCACCGCGAATCCTGCCAATCCCCGGGGCCTCCAGCCGGTCGAGCTCTATGACCTCAACCAGGATGCCGGCGAGCGGCGCAATCTCGCGGCCGAGGAGTCCACGCGCGCGGCAGACATGCTCCGTCAGTTGGCACAGGAGCGCTCGCGTATCGGCCGCCGTGCAAGCTGAGAGCGAACATGTTGCTGATCATCGGACTTGACGGCGCGACCTGGGACCTGCTCGACTTATGGATCGAGCAGGGGTGCCTGCCGCACTTGGCGCGACTGCGCGCAGACGCCACGTGGGGACCATTGGCGTCCACAATGCCCCCCGCGACCCTACCCAGTTGGGCCACCTTCATGACCGGTGTGAACCCGGGCAAGCATGGCATCTTCGATTTCACGCGACGGCAGCTTGGAACATATGACGTGCGGTTCGTAAATTCGACGTTTCGCAAATCGCCAACCGTGTGGAGGTTGCTCAGCGATGCCGGTCGTCGCGTCTGCGTATTGGGCGTACCAGGCACGTATCCGCCGGAGTCAGTGAACGGCTGCATGATCAGTGGCTTCGATACGCCAGTGACGACGCGCGCCGACGCCTCATTCATCACCCCTGCCGAGCTTGCGCCACTCGTCCAAGCTGCCGGTGGATTTCCCTTCGCGGATTTTCAAGAGTTTCGCCTTGATCGGAATTGGCATCGGCGGGCGCTTGGGCGTTTGCTTCGCGGTGTTGAAATAAAGACGCGTTTGGCCCGAACGCTGCTCAGCCGTGATTCCTGGGATTGCTTCATGGTGCTCTTTGGGGAGTCGGACACCGTTGCCCATCATTTTTGGCGGTATCACGATCCCCGGTCACCGCGCTTCGATCCAGCGGGCGCGCGCGAGTTCGGCGATGCAATTCGGCACGTGTACGAGGCGCTCGATGCGGCGGTGGGCTTGCTCACCGAGGTTGTGCCGGAAGCAACCGTGCTGATCGCGTCGGATCACGGGTTTGGCGGGACGGGGCGCAAGGCAGTGTATCTCAACCACTGGCTACGCGAGTACGGGCTACAGTCCGCCAAGCCGCGGCGTAGCGGCGGGCACGTAGCGGGACGCGTAAAGCGTGCCGCGCTGCGCGTCCTGCCGGCAGGCCTGCAGGCGCGGGCGTTTCGATTGAAAGGGGGACGGTGGGCGAGCCGTCTGGAGTCTCGGGCGCGTTTTGCGGGAATCAACTGGGCACAGACACGCGCATTTTCCGAGGAGCTCAACTACTTCCCGAACGTGTGGCTCAATCTGAAGGGACGGGAGCCGGAGGGCGTGGTGGCTCCCAGCGATTACGACCGCGTGTGTGCTGACGTGTGCGCCGCCGCCGCCGGGCTCAGAGACCCGGAGCACCAGCAACCAATCGTTCGCCGCGCATGGCGGCGCGAAGATCTCTACCACGGTCCCTGGGTGCAGTATGCGCCGGATATCATCCTCGAATTCAACCTTGATCGGGCCTATTCCTACGCCTGCTTGCCAACCCCGGAGGATGGAACCCCGGGGGCGGTTCGTATCCTCGACGAGGCGGCGTGTAGCGGCGGTAAGCTCGCTGGTATGAACGGCAGCCACCGTGAAGCGGGGATTTTCCTCTTAGCCAATGATGCACGTGGCGCCGGTGGCTATCGCGGCGATGTCCAAATTGCCGATATGGCCCCGACGATCCTTGATCTGTGTGAAGTCGAGCCCCATGCAGAATTCGATGGAAGAACTGTTTCAGCCGTTGTAAGCCGTAGGACAGAGTCTGCGACGGACAATGCGGCGTTCGAGCGAAGTGAGCGGGTATATGGCCCAGCTGAAGAGGACGAGATTGCGGCACGCCTAGTCGATCTGGGGTATTTGCAATGAGAGCGAGACACGCGACTGCAGAGGAACCTTTGCGCATTGCCATGGTGGCGGCGTGTCCGTTTCCCTCGTTGCGTGGCTCACAGGTGCTGATCCGTGAGCTGGCGCAGGCCCTGGCAGATCGGGGACATACGGTGCACGTGGTCACCTACCCACAAGGGGAGAGTTTGGTGGCGGTGCACGGGATCCGCGTGCATCGAGCCCACGCGCCGTGGTTTGCCGCACGCGGCTGGCCATGGGTGTGGCGTCGCCTGGTGCTCGATGTCAGCCTTGCCTTGGCCTTGTACCGGATCGTCCGTCAGGCGCAGATTCAGGTGATCCACGCGCATAACTACGAAGCGCCATTGGCCAGTTTTCTGGTGCGTTGGATGACCGGCGTGCCGGTTGTCTATCACTCGCACAACGCCTTGAGCGACGAATTGGCGTATTACGTCGCCCCTGGTTGGCGGCGTCGCCTCGCGCACCACCTCGGTAGTATCCTCGACCGCCAGGTGCCGCGGCGTGCCGACTACAGCATTGCCTTGACCTGCGAGCTCGAGAGCTTCCTTCGGCGCTGCGGTGTGACCAAAGTGGCGACGATCTCCCCAACCAGTGCCCCGCCGCCAGCCGGCGTCCACGACGGCAGTGGTGGCTTCGCGGGCAGGTTCGCGGTCATGTATACGGGCAACCTCGATCCGTATCAGGACCTCGACGTGCTCTGGGCCGGGGTCATCAATCTCTTGGCCGTGGTGCCAGAGACCCTACTGCTGGTGGTAACGCACGAGGTCAACTGGGAGCGGCGTGGCGGGAGCCGCTTGGTTCAACTCGTTGAGGCCGGTGCGGCGCAGGTGATTGTGGCACCGACGTTCTCCGCGGTCCGCCGATTGATGGCGCGCGCCGACGTGCTAGTGTGCCCGCGCCGATCGTGGTCTGGGTTTCCGATTAAGCTGTTGAATTATATGGTGGCTGGACGTCCGATCGTGGCCGCTGAAGGCTCGGCGAAAGGGATGATTGACGGGGAAACCGGACTCGTTTTCCGCAACGGGGATGCCGAGGACCTGGCGTCGGTGCTGCGCCGCCTGGCGTACGATCCCACATTGCGGGTACGCTGTGGTGAACGGGCACGGACAAAAGCGCTCGAGGCTGGGACGCGCCAGCGGAATATCGAGCAGATCGAAGGAATCTATGCGCGGATTCGTGCCGTTGACGGCGGTGCGATGGGAGCAGTGGCGAAAGAAACACGATTGCGGGGATTGATAGCCTTTTCCAAGGATCGTATAAGCGCCGCGTCCGGGGAAATGCCGCGGTAAGGCAGAAAGCATGCGATACGTCAGCAAATGGCGGAGTAGGATACTCGCAATGTCGATTGCGGTGTGCTCGTGTGGGCGGCCGGCGATGCAACCCGTGTCTTTGCCGATCTTGGATACCGTGCCAGACACGCCCCCGGTCACCGAGTCCGCTATCTACCATCTCCAGCCTGGCGATCTCGTGCGCGTCAAGTTTCTGTATCACCCGGATCTCGACCTCAAGGTTCCCATCCGGCCCGACGGTGTCATTACCTTGCAGATGGCCGGCGACATTCATGCGGCTGGCCTGACCACGGACGAGCTCGAAAAGGTCATCAAGGACCGCACCAGTGACCGCCTGCGCGAGCCTGAGGTCTCGGTTCTTGTCGCCCAATTGGGAGATCGGAAAGTTTACGTCGGCGGCGAGGTGCGCCTTCCCGGCTTTGTTGCCTTTCACGAGGGTATGACTCCACTCCAGGCGGTGATGGATCGTGGCGGGTTCACGGATGCGGCGCGTATCGACAGCGTGCTCCGCGTATCGCCAATACATAGTGAATATCAGGGAACACGGCTCGACTTCACCAAGCCGCTTTCAGCGGGCATAGCCGAACAGAACCGTCTCGCGGCAGGTGATGTCCTCTTTGTGCCCCGAACGTTCATCGGCGACGTGAACGCCTTCGTCCGACTGTACATTCGGGGCGTGCTGCCGATCGAACCACGGGTCGGTGCGGGAACCACTTTCTAAGGCTTAGGGAACATCTCGAAAATGGCGCACGAACCTCCACGTCGTACCCGTCCGGGCAGTAACACTCCGGGAAATGCCAGCTTGCTGGGAAATCAGCATGGCAGTAACCAGGGGGGTGGCAACAACGGTGGGAATAACGGCACGTACGGGCACAGCGGTGCCGCCGGGTCGCAAGCCGGTAGCGATCAGATCCGCGACATCTTGCACGTGATCTTCAAACGCAAGCGGCTGATTGGTGTAATATTCCTAATGGTTGTGCTGCCTGCTCTGCTAACCACCGCGCTGCGCAAACCCAGCTACATTGCTACAGCGAAGGTGGAAATCTCGACCCAGCGCTCGGATCCCACCCTGCAGCCGACCGACCTGACGCGATTGGAGACGATCCAACTCAATGAATCGCTCGTCAATTCTGAAGTTCACGTGATCAGCAGCCGCGATCTCCTTGAGCAGGTCGTGCTGAAGCTGGCGCCATCCCACGATGGCAATGGCGCGATCAAAGAGGGAACGAAAACCGCCTCCTACGGCGACCAGATATTGAATCTGTCGCAGAACCTTGCGGTTACGCCGATCAAGGCGTCCAACATTATTCAGATCGACTACAAGGCGTCCGACGCGATGGCCGCCACGCGGATGGTCAACCGTGTCGTGGATGAATACCTGGCTTTCCACGCGGTGGTTCATGGCAGGCAGGGACTCTCTCGGTTCTACGACGAGCAAGGTCGCCTGTTGGAGCAAGAGTCGCGCAAGGCCGACGAAGCCCTGGTGAATTTTTCTGCAACTGAGGGCGTTGTCTCCCCCAAAGATGAAATCCAGGCGACGGTGCGGATGGTTGGAGAGGTCGGCGGGGCGCTCCGCGACATCAATGTCGGCATTTCGGGAACAGAGGAACGCATCCGCGTCGTGCGCGACCAGTTGGCGGCCCAACCTGAGGTTGTCAAACGCTCGCAATATCTTGAAGTCAATCCGGTGGTAACGCAGTTGAGCGCACAGCTCGTCGATCGTGAGGTCGATCGCGTGACCTTGCTGCGCAAGTACACGGACAAGGACCGTCACGTGCGCGATAACGCCGATGAGATCACCGATATTCGCTCCCAGCTGGAATCCGAGTTGCATGACCGCCCGACGGTGATTGCGCATCAGTTGTACCGCGCCAACCCGATTCGCGAAGAACGGATGCACACGTTACTCGATTTGGAGAGCCAGCTGCGGGAGATGCGGGCTCGCGAAGCCAATCTCGACGAGCAGCTGAGCCGTGCGAATCGTTACCTCATGAGTCTGCAGCAGAAGAGTGTCGAGTTCGATCGACTGGACCAAGAACGGAAGAGCCGGCGTGACACCTACGAGCTCTATGTCAAACGCGAACAGGAAGCCCGCATCAGCCGCGCGATGGACGAGCAAAAGCTGGTCAATGTTGACGTTATTCAGCGGCCGGCGTTGCCGTTGGCGCGCGCGGATCTGCAGCGCGTTTCGGTGGCGGTATCACTGATCGCCGGGTTGGTGCTTGGATTGGCCGCCGCGTTTGCGCGTGAGTTCTTGAGCCCAACGTTGCACTCGGAAGCTGACGTCGGCCGGCATCTTGGATTGCCGCTGATGGCAAGCATCGCAGACACGGCAAAGGCATAAGGCGAACGGACGGACAGATCGTGAGCAAGATCTACGAAGCCCTGAGGAAGGCCGAGCAAGAGCGGGAGAGCAGTCGGCCACGGCCGAGCCTGCCACCTAGCCGATCCACTGACTCCGGCGGGCATGCTACCGCGGTGCAGGAGCAGTACCAGAAGCTACGCGCGAGCCTGGTGACAGTGGCAATTCCCTCGGGCCTGCATACCATCCTGATCACGGAGGCGCGTCACGGTGAGGGCGCTACGACCGTCGCCATCGGACTGGCGAGTGCCCTTGCCCGGGATCGCGAGTCTCGGGTCCTGCTCGTTGAAGCCAACCTGCGGACGCCGTCCCTGAGCGCAATCCTGGCGTTGCCCACGACCACTGGGCTGGCAGATTTTGCGGCGGGACGGGTTGCCCCGGACGCGCTGCCTATCCGGCTTGAAGAATCGAACTTCTCAGTTGTTGCGGCCGGCGACGCCCCGGGGGCGGTCGATACGGAGGTTATCGATGGCCTGTTGTCGCATTTGCACGCACAGTATGACTTCATTGTTGTGGACGCGGCGCCAGTGAACAATTATGCCGAAACGAGTGTCCTGTCGACAAAGGTCGACGGTGTGATTTTGGTGATCGAGGCGGACCAAACGCCCGTTTCCGAAGCGGACGCCGCCAAACGCCAGCTTGAAAATGTCGGCGCTCGGATTCTGGGCGTGGTCCTCAACCGACGTCGGTCATACCTTCCAGCTTTTCTGGAGAGCGTTCTCTAAGGGCTCAGCATCGTGCAGGCAGTCGGTACACCACCACGAATATCCGCGCGCAACCTCGCGCCAGCTTTCTTGCTGGTCACGGGGGCCGCGGTGATTGCGGCAGGCATGATCGCGGTGGGTCCCATGACGTTTGTTCCGGTCTTTGGCCTGTTGTTCTTCGCGTTGGTGTTCGCATACCCCGAGTATGGTATCGCTCTCTTTCTATCCACCTTCTTGGTTACCTATCCAGCGGCCCTCCAGGGCAGCGGATTCCTGACCATCAATAATATCTTGGGTGGCGTCTTCGTAATTTTGCTGACGTATAAGGTGTATCGTGAGCGGGACTGGTGGTTCGTTCATAGTCGTGAAATGCAGATATTGGGATTCGTGTTTCTCATGTTCTACCTTTCCGATAAATTTAATGGTCCCGATCCACGATTGCTACCGCTGCTTGGAGTCGTGGAGCACGGTGCCGAGAATATGCGTACGTTTGTAACTCGTAGTATATTCATCCTGTTCTTTATAAATTTTGTCCGCACGCCGCAACATGTGCTTTTGATTTACCTCCTCGCCGTCGTCTTGATGGTGATCAGTGCCATCACGGGTGTCCAGGGCGTTATGCACGGTGGGGGGTTGTACGGCTACCGAGCTGTTGGCGGTGGGGTCATCGCCTCTGCGGCCAATCCCAACCGGCTGGCAATGTTTGCGATTTTGGCCATTGCGGAGCTGTACTACCTCACGACGTGGGTTTCATTTCCTGGCATTACCCTGCTGGTCAGCCCGTTGGTTGGTGTTTTGGGCCTGTGCGTCTTCATGACCGCGTCGCGTAGCGGCCTGCTGGGGCTCGCGGTGTGCGCCATAGCGATCATCGTCGAGGAAGGGTTCAGCGCAAGAAAACTCCTGGGTTACGGTCTAACGGCAGCGCTGGTTTTCGTGCTCGTGATCCAGTTCACGCCGGCGAAAACGCTGGAGCGGATTACCAACCTGCCGTTCACTCAAGGCGGGGCGACGGGCCTCGGCGCGTCTTCCCTGGAGCGACGTGAGTACAACTGGGAGCAAGCCCTGGAAATCTTCCGGCAGAATCCGTTTCTGGGTGTCGGCATCGGCAACTGGGAACTGGCGCGCTTTCTTCAAGATCCAACCCATGCGACGGGTGCGCCGCACAGCTCGTATCTACTCGCGTTGTGTGAGGGCGGTATCTTTTGTCTGGGGGGATACCTGATGTTGCTCTGGCGGTGTTGGCGCAACATCGGTTTTGCGGAGCACTATATGGAGGACCCGAGCTTTCCTCTTTCCCGGAACCTGCGATGGGTCGTCAAGAGTACGAAGACGGACTTCATCGTCCTGGTATTCTTTTCCCTGTTTGCCGACCTGTGGCAACTCGTGATCCTGTTTTGGTTGGTTGGCATCAGTATCGTGATCCGCCGAATGGTCGAGCAGACCCTGCTCCAAGAGGAATTCGCGGGCTAACTGAGGGTTTCCGACATGCCATGGACGCGGCTGTTCACACCGATTTCCCCCCGGTTTTCAATGCTGGTTGCCAGGTGATGTTTTTTATTCGGACAATCGCCAACCTGTGGTACAGTAGGCGCAGCATGTGCATTTCATGCTCGAGCGATGTGGGCATTCCACCGACCGTGGATCCGGCCCTAGCCCGGGGAGACACAAGGACAGACTGGACGTGGCGATGATCAGCGCGACGGCGACGACGTACGCCGACTTCTTGCGTGCCATGGGGCATCGCGTAGTCCAAACCCGTTCGGGCTATTGGTACAACGCCAGTCGTTTCTTCTATTTGAGCGCGCCGCCGCATCGGGTTTCGAGCCCGACGGACGACGAGTTGCAGTTGGTTCTCCGCCAATGGCCCTGCCTCGGGGTTCGCTTTGCGGCGCCGTTCCAGGGCAGTGGCAAGCTGAGTTATCAGATCGTGTGCGACAACCATGAGTACGGGCTTGATGCGTTGAGTGCGAACGTGCGCAGCAAAGTCCGCCGCGGCCTCAAACGCTGTACCGTTGCTTCGGTGCCGTTCGACGTGGTCGTGTCCGCCGGCCGCCGCGCTCACGCGGATACCCTGGCGCGGCAGGGCCGTCAGGGCGTATTGGCGGATGAAACCTGGGAGCGCTTCTGGGCGGCTGCCGCGTTAACTCCGGGTGTGGAGGTGTGGGGTGCCTGGAGTGCCGCCGATGTGCTCGCAGCTTTTCTCGTGACGGTGACCTTTGAGGAGAGTGTCGAATTCCTCCTTGCACGCTCCTGTAGCGACGAGCTCCATGCCTACCCCAATAACGCGTTGCTGTTTCAGGTGACCGAAGAGATGCTGACGCGCCGTTGTGTGCCCGAGATCACGTTTGGTTTGGAGTCCCTTGAGCCGGTGGGACCGCTTGATCAGTTCAAGTTCAGCATGGGCTTTCGGACGCGGCCTCTGCGCCAGCGCATCGTTTTTCAACCCTTGGTGCGTGCGCTCGTTCGCCGCGCGCCGGTGCGGGCATTGTTCCATCACTGGACAGAGCGGCACGGCGCCGAGAAGGTCTTCTGGAGAAAAGCCGCGGGGCTGTTGCGTTTCGCCGAGGAGGGCGGACTCTAAGCGGCCATGGGTAAGCTCGCATACCTCTTCCCCGCCTTTCCGGTGTTTCATCAGACGTTTGTCCTTTGGGAGGTACTGGGGCTGAAGCGCAACGGCGTGTTACCAACAATCTATTCGCTCCGCCAAGGTACGGCGGAGCAGCAACCTGAGGGACGCGACGTAGCGAGCGAAGTGATTTATCTGCCGCGCGTGCTTTCCGGGCCGGTCGTCCGTGCAAATTGGCGCCTGCTGCGAGCCGATGGGCGTCGCTATTTGGGATTGTATGCGACGGTCCTGGCGGCGTGGTGGGCGGACGGCGACGTGGTCCAGGAGCGGCCGGCAACTCAGGCCAGAGTGACGTTTGCCAATCGCTTCCGCGGCTGGTTCAACCGCAGCCCGCTCTTGTATCTCCTGAAGTCACTCCTGTTGGTCCCCGTCGGGGCGTACCTTGCCGAGGAGCTTGAGGCGCAGGGCATCACGCATCTGCATGCCCATTGGGCGACCTATCCGGCTACCGTTGCGTATGTGGCCCATTTGGTGTCAGGCATTTCTTTCAGTATCAGCGCACATGCCTATGACATCTACATGGTGCAACGCATGCTCTCGGCCAAGGTGCGGGCGGCCCGCTTTGTGGTCACTTGCGCCAAGACAAACGCCGCCTTCCTTGAGCGCGTGGTCGGCCCTGATCTCGGGAAGAAGATCATTGTCAGTTATCATGGTGTCGACGTCGGGCGATTCACGCCCGCTGCCGCCGAGATCCGTCCCCAAGGGCAATTGCGGCTGGTGTCATGTGGCCAGCTGCAACGCTACAAGGGCATGCACTTGCTCATCGACGCCTGTGCCGAGTTGGTGCGCCAAGGGCTGACGATCGAGTGCGCCATCGTAGGTGAGGGGCTGGAGCGGGCAAGCTTGCAGCGTCAGATTGAAGGCTACGGGCTCGAGAAGCAGGTCCGCTTACTGGGCGCGCGACCGCACGCCGAGGTAGCCGAGTTGGTGGGCGCCGCCGATGTCTTCGTGCTGGCCAGCGAGCTGGCGGGGCGCTCACGCCGGCGTGATGTCATCGCCAACGTCATCGTCGAAGCGATGGCGGCTGGGCTTCCGGTGGTCGCATCAGCCATACCAGGCGTCGAGGAACTCATCGACGAGGGCGTCACTGGATATCTCGTCCCTCCCAATGAGGTGGCGGGTTTCGCCGCGGCGGTGCGGCGACTGGCCGACCATCCCGAGGAGCGACGGCGGTTCGGTATCGCGGCACGCCGCCGGATTCTCCAGGATTTCGACAGTCAAAAGAACATCCGAGCTCTCGTGGAGTTGCTCGGCGGAGGTTCGGTCGAACTATCGCCGCCACGCGCCGCCGCGGTGGGGAGCAACTGCTAGTGGTGGTCTGGAATGTCACGCGCAGTGGTAGGGCCCTGCGGCACGTTGTTCCCTTCTGTTGCGGGTGCATGTGCGCAGGGGACTCAGTGGGAGTGGACACGTGAAGAGTAATGTACAGGTGAAGACGCCCCCGGCGGCAGCACCGACCAGCCTGCCGTTCTATCGGCCAGACATCGGCGAGGAAGAGATCGCCGCAGTGGTCGAGACGCTGCGCTCTGGTTGGCTCACCGTCGGACCCCGCACCCACGAGTTCGAGCAGGCTTTTGGCGAGTACATTGGCGCGCCGCACGCGGTGGCAGTTAGCTCATGCACCGCGGCGTTGCACCTGGCGCTCGACGCGCTCGATCTGCAACCGCACGATGAAGTGATCACCAGTACGCTGACCTTCACAGCTACCGGCGCAACGATTATTCACGCCGGCGCGCGACCGGTGCTCGTCGACTGTACACCCGACACGTTGAATCTCGATCCGGCGGACGTGGCGAGGAAAATCACGGCGCGCACGCGCGCCATCGTTCCGGTGCACTTTGCGGGACATCCCGCAGCTATGGACGACATTCTGGCACTGGCGCGCTCCCATCAGATCACCGTGGTTGAAGATGCCGCGCATGCCCTGCCGGCGAGCTATCGTGGCCGGCGCATCGGTACGATCGGGAATGTGACTGCGTTCAGCTTCTATGCGACCAAGAATCTGTGTGCCGGTGAGGGAGGCATGCTGACGACGGCCGATGCGGCGATCGTCGAGCGCCTGCGGACGCGCCGCTTGCACGGGATGAGTCGTGACGCGTGGCGACGCTACAGCAGCGAAGGCTCGTGGCGCTACGACGTGTCGTATCCCGGTTTCAAGTACAACATGACGGACACAGCGGCGGCACTAGGGCTCGTGCAACTGCGGCGTCTGCCAGCGATGCATCAACGCCGCCAAGAGCTGGCACGGCAGTATTCGGAATTGCTGGCTGAGTGCGCGGCCCTGCAGCTTCCGGTGACATTGCCGGATGTCGAGCACGCGTGGCATTTGTATGCCGTCCGCTTGCGCCCGGAACGTCTGGACATTCACCGGGATGGGGTCATCGAGGAGCTCAAGGCGGCGGGGATCGCGAGTCAGGTGCATTTCATCCCGCTCCACTTGCATTCCTTTTATCGCGATGCGTTCGGATATCGCCCCGAGGACTTTCCGGTCGCCTCGGATGCGGCGGAGACTCTCCTGTCGCTGCCCTTCTTTACCCTGATGTCGGATGACGACGTGCGTCTCGTGGCGGTCACGTTGCGGAGGATTCTCGATGCACATCGACGTTGACCTCGCTGAAGCTGCGCCGCCGGCAGTGCCGGGCGGCGCGGCGATGGCCGCAGCGTGCCGCCGCGCCATGACGCCAGCCGGCGTTCTAGCCAAGCACGCGGTGGACTTCGCGCTGGCACTGCTCGGCGTAATTTGCTTGTTGCCGGTAATCGCGTTGGTAGCGGTATTCATCAAGCTCGACTCTCCCGGCCCGGTATTTTTCAGGCAGAAGCGGGCTGGGCGCAACGGCAAACTGTTCGAGATCTTCAAGTTCCGAACGATGGTCCAGGGCGCGTACCTGATGGGATCCCGTCTGACGGTGAAACGTGACCCGCGAATCACACGCCTTGGCCGCTTCTTGCGCTGGTCGAAAATCGACGAATTGCCGCAGCTCTTCAACGTCTTACGCGGCGAGATGAGCCTCATCGGCCCGCGACCCGAGGATCCGCACTTCGTGAAGTTCTACACCGCGAACCAGCGCCGGGTGCTGTCGTTGCGGCCCGGCATCGTGGGCCCCAGCCAAATTCTCGGACGCGATGAGGTCGAAGAATACCCTGATGGGTTGAAGGACACGGAGCAGTACTATATCGAGCATATTCTCCCCCCGAAGCTCCAGCGCGATCTTGAGTACGTCGAAACGACTACCTTTTCGGCCGACATGCTCTTGCTGATGCGTGGTGTGTGGATCACGGTCCGCGGTGCCTTCCGCGCCAAATACATTTGGCGACGCCGTCGCCGCATCGCACTGATGGGTGCGGATGTGCTGTTGGCGGTCGGCTCGTACATGCTAGCGTGTTTGATCCGCTTTGATTGGCAGTGGCCGGACGCCCTCTATACGTGGCAAACCCTGATGCTGATTGCGCTGCTCCGACCCATGCTGCTCGTATATTTCGGCGGCTATCAGGGCATTCTGTCCTACTTCGGATTGTGGGACTTGATGGCTCTGTTCAAAGCGGTCACCGTCGGCTCGATTGTGGTCGCCGGGTTGACCTATTTTGTCGGATCGCAAGAACATCCACGCTCGATATTCGTGATCGACTGGGCGTTGCTGCTCTTCCTGCTGGCCAGTAGTCGCTATCTGCTGCGCATCTGGGCGCGACGCCATCCGCTAGGTGCGCGTCGTATTCGGGAGAAGGCGATGATTGTTGGCGCCGACCGCGGCGGCGAGCAGATTGGCCGGGCGTTGATCGAAGACCCGGCCGCTGGCTACGAGCTCGTGGGCTTCATTGATGAAGCGCAAGAGCGTTGGGGGTCGCGGATTCATGGCGTCAAGGTGCTGGGCGGCCCAGCTGAGCTGCGCCTGGCACTGTCGGCCAAGGCGGTCCGCGTCGTATTTGTTTGTCTGTCGGATCTCGAGGAGACCGTGGCACGCGAAGTGGCGGACATCTGTGCCGGAAGCGGCGTGGAGTGCCGAATGCTGCCGGCGCTCAGTGAGCTGTTGAATACAGACAGCTTTACGACAGAGCGGTCCGGTCTGCTCGCCTCCGCGTCGGCGGCGGCACACGGCGCTCGGTAGTCAGAATCGCGGTATCGGAGGAGAACATCATGAGTAGGGACATTGTTTTGGTTACCGGAGGGGCTGGGTACATCGGGTCCCACCTGGTGCGGAAGCTTTTGCATCAGGGCCACCGCGTGCGCGTACTGGATAAGTTCTTGTATGGCGAACACGGGATTGTCGATCTGCGCGGCGACCCCAACCTCGAGCTGCGTTACGGTGATATCTGCAACATCCGAGACGTTGTGCAAGCGGTGAACGGCGTGCGCGCCGTTGTGGCGCTGGCGGCGCTGGTCGGGGATGCGGCGTGCGATCTTGATCCGCGGGAAGCCCTCACCACGAACTTCGAGTCGACCCGATGCTTACTCGAGAGCTGCCGGGAGGCCGGTGTGGAACGCCTGGTGTTTGCCTCGTCTTGCAGCGTATACGGAGCCAACGGCAGCGATTTGCTGCGCGAAGATTCGCATTTGAACCCGGTTTCCCTCTATGCGCGCACGCGCATCATGTCGGAAGAAGTGCTCATGGACGAACACGGCGCGGTGGAGGTAGTCATTTTGCGCCTCTCGACGGTCTGTGGGCTGTCGCCCCGAATGCGCTTCGATCTCATGGTCAATACGATCACCGCACGCGCCAGCGTCGACGGCCGCGTGCGAATCGTCGGGGCGAATCAGTGGCGACCGCATCTTCACGTGCAGGACGCGGCTGCGGCTTTTGCGCAAGCGGTGGAGGCACCGGCCGCAGTTGCAGCGGGACAGGTGTTCAACGTCGGCGCGGAAAGTCTCAACTTCACGGTCGGTGAGATCGCCGATAAAGTCGTGGCGCAGATTCCCGGTACGGTCGTCGAGTATTTCGATCACATCGAGGACCGCCGCAGCTATCGGGTTGCGTTTGACCACATTCGCGACACGCTGGGGTTCGTGCCGGCGCATACCGTTGACGATGCCATCCGCGAAGTGCGCATGGTTCTCCAAACGGGGGCGGTGCGGAACTATGGAGACGAGCTGTACCACAATGTGAAGTCGCTGCAGCGCAATAGCCGCCAGAGCGTGCCTGCCTGAAGAACTTCGATCCCGATCCGTTGGTTGCAAGAGATGATGAATACTCCGCGTCTTCGCGTCGCGTTGTTGGGGTGCGGCCGCATCGCGCAGACCCACTGTGGTTATTTGCGCCAGATCCCACAGGTTGAGTTGGTTGGCGCGTGCGACGTCAACCCGGCCGGCCGGGAAGCGTTTACCAGTCGCTGGCAGCTCCCCTCGTACGCCGAGGTGGATGAGTTGCTCGATGCTGCCCAGCCACAGGTCGTACATGTCGTGACACCACCGTCGACGCACGCTCCACTTGCAATCCGCCTGCTCAATGCCGGTGTGCATGTGCTCGTCGAAAAGCCCATGGCACTCACCACCGCCGAAGCCGACGACATGCGCAACGCGGCACGGCGTAACCGGCGGTATCTCACCGTCAACCACAACCGCTGGTTCGATCCCGTCGTGCAACAGGCGCGTCAGCTGTTGGCGGCAGGGACGCTGGGCGCGCTTGCTGGGGTCGAGGTCTTTCAGGGCGCCGCCGCAGGGGAAGTGGACGCCCCGCCCGGACAATTGGCGCACTGGAGCACAGAGCTGCCGGGAGGGATTCTCTGCAATTTGGCTCCGCACCCGATGTACATGCTGCGGGGATTCGTCGGCGCGGTCGAACAGGTGGAGGTTGTCGCGCAGCGGGATGCGCACGGGCGCCTCAGTGAGCTGCGCGCGATCGTGGCTGGCGAATTTGCATTGGGAGGCGTGACCATTTCATTACAGGCCCGCCCGTTTATGAATCGCCTCACCTTGTTTGGGACACAAATGACGGCCGAGGTGAATCTCAACAACATGACGTTGATTACCCGGCAGACGCGCCGGGTGCCCAAACTCATCGGCAAGGTGCTTCCGAATCTCGATGAGGCGTTGCAGCTGGTGAAGGCAACCGTGAGCAACAGCATCGAGTTCGTCCGCGGCCGGCAACGCTACTTTCCAGGCATGGGCGTCCATTTCCGCGCCCTGTATGGTGCGCTTGCAAGCGGTGGAGAGCCTCCGGTCAGTGCCGACGAAGGTTACGAGGCAGTGGCGCTGCAACAGCAGATTTGGGAACGCGCGGGTGCGAACGTGCCCAACGGGCTGCGCATGGCGGTCGGCGAATGAAGGCGTTGGTTACTGGAGCCAACGGGTTCTTGGGCCGACGGATCGTCCGTCGCCTGCTCGCGGAGGGAGTCGCGGTGCGGGCGTTTGTGCGGCCGGGGCACGGCGGGCTGGATGGTGCCACCGAATGCTTCGAGGGCGATCTCGGCGACGACGCGGCGGTCACCGCGGCGGTCACCGGGGTCGATTGGGTGGTCCACGCGGCCGCCCGTGTCGATACCAAGGGAACCTGGGAGGCGTTTGCGGAGGCCAATATTCGCGGGACCCGTCGCATCATTCGGGCGGCGCATAGCGCCGGCGTGCGACGGTTCGTGCACATCAGCTCATTGGGTGTCTACGCGGTGCCGCACGGCGGTGTCACCATTACTGAAGACAGTCCATACGAGAGTGAAAGTAGTACCCGCGGGCATTACAGTCGCTCGAAACTTGCGGCGGATCGTTTGGCGCTGCGCGAGGCCGAGCGCGGCGCGCCAGTCGTCGTGCTGCGTCCGGGGTTGCTCTACGGACCGGGGAAGCGCCCGCCCTTGGCGCGACAAAGCTTTACGGTGGCTGGTGTGCGGCTCCTCTTGGCGAGTCCGGCCTACACCCTGCCGATGACGTACGTGGACAACGTTGCCGATGCGGTCCTGTTGGCGCTCACGTGCCCGGACGCCGTGGGTCACGCCTTCACGGTGGTCGACGAAAACGTGCGACAACGCGAGTACGTTGCGACCTACCGCCGCATCTCCGGTGAGCGCTGGCGTTCGTTGTTCTTGCCTGTTGGGCTGGTGGCGCTGGCGGCGCTGGTTCTCGAACGCAGCATGCGTCTCGCTCGGCGGCGCTCGCCAGTGACGTACTATCAGGTGCGCCGCGCGACCGACAGTGCGTGGTACGACTGCTCGCGGGCGCAGCGGGTGCTGGGGTGGACACCGGCTGTCAGCTTGCCGGAAGGACTGCGACAGAGCTTCGAATCGCTGCAGGAGCCACCATCGGGCACGCCGCCGGCGGCGCTGGCCGCGAGCCCAGCGGTATGAAGCCGCGTGAGAGCAGCGGTATGAAGCCGATCGATCGCTCGGAGGATTTGCAGAAGTACTACCAGGATCGGGGTGTCGTCACCACATACATGGACCGTCGTACGGCGCAGCCTTTGAATGGCTTGCTGCACCGGCGCCAGGTGGCGTTCCTGTGCGAGTCTCTGCAGCCACGCGCACCCCGAAGAGTACTCGAGATCGCCTGTGGCCCCGGTCGTTTAACGGCGGCCATGCGCGGCGTCCCGTTCGGTGTGGCTATCGATGCCAGCCAGCCAATGCTGGAAACGGCGCAGCAGCGTATGAACGGTAGCGCCGGACATTGGTCGTTTCTGCGCAGCGATGCCTTTGTACTTCCAGTGCGCGATGCGTCGTTCGATGCGGTATACACGCTACGCTTCGTGCGCCACTTTCAGACCGAGGACCGACTGCGGTTGTATCGCGAGATCCAGCGCGTCTTGCGGCCACACGGCATATTCATCGTCGATGCGCTTAACCGCGACGTCTCGTATCCGTCGCGCCTGAAGCGTGGCCTCGATCACTATCAGATCTACGACGTGCTCTACCGTCCTGGTGAAGTTGAGGCGGAGCTCGCGGCGGCCGGGTTTCGGGTGCTCGCCGTCGAAGGCATGCTCCGGCACTTTCCGCTGCAACAACGCCTCAATCGCCTGCGCTTTCGGCTGGGCGGCCTGGCGCGCGTGTTGATCGACGCCCTCGAACGCGTGCCGGGGCAGCGACCATCCACGTGGATGGTGCTCTGCGAGAAGCCCGGCTGAGCGGCCGCTCGGTTTCTCGGTTCGGCAGGTTTGCTACGGTCGATAGCTGGGGCGTGTCTCGCCTAACTTTGGAACGTCATGAACGATTTATTCGAGCGAGCTGTGCACCATGCGCAGCACCGCGGCGCGAAGATCGCGATCTCGAAATGGAGCCCCGGAGGGGTGGGGTTGGTGGAGACGCCGTATGCAGACCTCCTCCAGAAGGCGCGCAGCTTCGCCGCGCTGCTGGCACAACTCACGCCGTCGCATGCGATGCTTCCCATGCTGGTTGGGAAATCGGCCGAAAGCATTGCCGCTATGCTCGGAGCAGTCGCGACACGCCGGCCGTTTTGCTTCCTCAATACGAAATGCCGCGGTCCGCAGATCGCCGCGGTTCTCGATGCAACCCGAGCACCGCTCTGTCTCGTCGACGCGCCCGGACTGATCGCGCTGAAGGGGGCGTGGAAGGAACATCCGCGGATCACGAAGACGACGTGGCTCATCGTCGATGCAACCGCACTGTCCGGCATCTATGCGGAAGCCGCCGACGCTCTGCGGGCGGTGGCACGTGTCATTGAGTGCGCCGGCCAAGCGCCATTCGAGTGGGAAGCCCCGCCCTATGATCAGCCGCGGCCGGATAGGGCGGCAGCCTGCCTCTTTACCTCGGGATCGACCGGCAAACCAAAAGGAGTGTTGGTCAGTGAGGAGGATCTTGTCCGTCGCACGGAGGCCGAGATCAGCTGGTTCGGGCTCAGTGAACACGATGTCTTACTGAGTATTCTGCCGTTTTCATTCGATGTGGGGTTGAACCAGTTGACGACGGCACTGACCACGGGCGCAGAGATCGTGCTCCTCGATTCCTGGCTGCCGGCAGATATCCTCACCATCAGCGAACGGCGCAAGGTGACGGGCATTTCGGGGGTACCGTCGATTTGGCTCGACATGCTCAAGTCCGCGACCGGTTTCGAAACCGGCGGCCGGCACGCATCACTGCGCTACATCACGGTTTCAGGGGGAAGTCTCGCCGTGCGCGACTTTCAGCGTCTCACGGCAAGGCTCGCCGGAATCCAGGTCTTCAAAACGTACGGCCAGACCGAAGCCTTCAGGGCGACTTCACTCCGACCCGAAGACTCGGTGCGCAAGCTTGAGAGCGTCGGGCAGCCATTCCCGGGAACGCATGTGTACATCGTCGGGGAGGATGCGACGCGCTGCCGCACCGGGGAAATCGGCGAGGTGGTTCATAGCGGGCTGGGCATGATGATGGGGTATCTGGAAGACGCCGATCGCCATTCCGAGCGCCAGGGGAAGCTCCGCGAAAACCCCTTTCGTGGCGCCGATGATCCGTCGCCCTTGGCCATCTTTACGGGCGACATGGGGTACGTTGATGCAGAGGGCTACCTCTACCTCAAGGGCCGCCGCGACGGCATGGTGAAGGTCATGGGAAACCGCGTGTATCCGCAGGAGGTGGCCGACCAGATCGCTACCATCCCCGGCGTCTTGGAGGCGGCGGTCACCGGTCTATCGCGCGCCGACGGCCAGACAGCATTGGTGGCGTTCCTTCGGGTCCCGTCGGGCGCGACGCTCTCGGTTGCCGCCGTTCGCAAAGCACTCAGTGCAAAGGTTCCTGCGTTCATGGTACCGAGTCAAATCGTCATGGTGGACCATATTCCCCGAACCGCGAGCGGCAAACCTGATCAACGCCGCCTCGTCGAAGAGCTCGCGGCGAGTGGTGCGCGCCAATGAGCGATGTGTCGCGCGGGGAACGAGGCCTCCCCCAGCACCGGCGGTGGTTACCGGCCAACCTTGGCAGACCCCAAACCGAGTTGTCGTTGCGCGTGCTGCGCCCCCTGGCGAGCCAGGTTCCAGAAGTAGTCAATATCCTCGCGCTTGACGATCAAGACATCGAACAGGGACAACTTGGCGGTAGGCAGGAAGAAGGCAAGCAACACCGCACACGCGGCGCAGTACGAAATGGCCGTCGCCATCGAGGCCCCCACGATGCCGAGCGCAGGGATCATGAACACGTTGAGCCCCAAGTTCATGAGCAAGGCCGGAACCCCGGCGGCGATATTCACGCGTTGCAGGTTGCGGCTCGTAAAGTCGCGGGTGAGGATGGTGAACACGGACATGGCGACCACGCCCACCGCAGCCCAGGGCAAAGGCGCGCCGGCCGGCGCGTAGGCGCGTCCGTACCACAGCACGATGACGTACGGGCCCAGGACTGCGAGAACCACGGCGCAGAGGCCGGCAATCAGCAGGGTTCGACGGCAAGCCTGGGCTGTCAGCTTGTGAATCTCATCCTTCGTGGCCAGTGCCAGGCGTGGATAGAGCACCAGCCCGACCGCCTGAGGAATCTCGAGGATCAATTCGGTAAAGCGCAGGGCCAGGGAGTAAAAGCCGGTCTCCGCAGGATTCAGATAGTACGAGATCATGTACACGTCGGCGCGCAGGAGCCCGTGCTGGGTGACCGTCTGCGCGTACGACTTGAGGCCGAAAACCAATTGCTGGCGCAGCAGACCGCGATTCAAGCGCACCGTGAATGGAATGCTGCGCCGCATGGTGACCACCAACCAGGCGATGTTGATGAGGGTGACGACCGTGTGGATGACCACCGCGGCGAACAGCCCCATGTGCAGCAACAGCAAGCAGACCGCGATCGCGGCCACCCGCAACACTTCGCTGAAAAGCAGGCGAGTGTTGTAGATGTCGAAGCGTCCGACGGCTTGCAGAACGCCGTACAGGTAACCGTCGAGCAGAATGAGCGGTACGCGCACCAGCGCCAGGGCGAGCGCCCACGTCGGCACCCCACGCAACACGCTCACGAAGAGATCACTGCGGAACAGCCACATGGTGCCGGCCACCACCGTGCCGAGCACCAGTGCGAGCGCGGTCGAGTTCGAGGCCACGTCGATGCTTGACCGACCTTCGCGGTTGATGAAATATACGTTGGCTTGTGTGATTCCGAGCTTGACGAAGGTCACCGCCGTTTCCGGCAGCAATAGCACCAGCGACAAGATTCCCCGATCGTACGGTCCGAGTTTGCGCGCCAGGATCACGCCACCGAGTAAACCAAGAAATGACCACGCCGCGCGCGTTCCGAAAATGCCCGCGATGTCGCGGGACAGCCGTCGCCGTTTCACGTCTTACTCAGCGTCACAGAGGGCGCTGCGGGCGGGCACAATGACGCCGTACTCCACCGCAATCGCCAGTGTTTGGCGTCCAACACGGCACGCGGCAAAGGATCTCGTCTCAGCGCTGTCCATGGCTTGTAGATCCCAACTCATATCGGAGCGGTCCGCGACTTTCAACGCACGGACGTGTTGCGCCTACCCGACGATCGCCGCGCAGTGGACGCCTGGCGTCGACGACCGCCGGGGACGTGGAAGCAGCGGGGCACGATGACTGCCGCCTCCTTGCAGCCGATCAGCGGGACGTTGGCGGGGGTCACCTTCCGTTTCAATTGCGATGTGGCGCCGCTTCTGGAATACAGTCGGATGCATCTTGCGCCGGTGATTGGTCCGCCGATACCTCTGCCGCGCATTGACAGCACGCTGCGCTGGCACGACGGGCAGCCGCCTGCCGATCGACTCGCAACCCACACCCACCTGGCGCACATGGAGCGCATCGATCGTGACCTCTATGTTGGTGGTGAGCAACTGTCCTGGTTTCGGGTTGATGACTTGCGCGATCTGTTCTTGCAATTGCGGTGGAAGGATGGCCGTTTGCTCGTCGAAGGGGACTTCTACTACCGCCTCGGTCACAGTCGATTCACCGATTCGGCGCGGCGGCTCCGGCAATGGCGGCGGCGCGCGGCTCTGCGCGCGCGGCGCTTTACGACCCTGCTCGCGTATCTCGTCTACTACCCGTGCTGGTGGTGGATGGAACAGATGACGGAATACCATCCCATCCATGCCGCGGCCGTATTGACGAACGGCGGCGTCATTCTGCTGGCGGGCGCCAGCGGAGTGGGCAAGTCGACCTTGTCCACCGCGCTGGCCCTCGCACCGGGCAACCGTTTGCTCTCGGACAGCTTCGTGCTGCACCGGGGGCGCGATGTTTTGCCGGTGCGTGAACCCGTGTTGCTCGACGCCTTTGCGCGCCGCTGGCTGGCAACCGGGGATGGTGAGCTGCAGCCCTTGAAGCGGGGCTACGGGCTACAGCGGGCGGGCTACCACTTTCCCGCGACCCGCCTGGCTGACGGCGGCCGGGCGATGCTACTGGTGTTTCCGCGGCGCAGCCCGGAGCCGTTCGTGCGCGCTGTCCGCAGCGATGATGCGCACCGGCGCCTGAGTGCCGCGAACCTGATCATCAATGATCTGCGCCGCTATTGGGCGTTCGCCGCGGTGATGGAGCAACTGGTTCCCGCCGGCTTGGTGGCGCGACGCGAAGCGCAACTGGCACAGCTCGCAGCAGCGGTGCCGTGCTATGACTTCGGCGTGACCGCCGAGATGACCAGCGCTGCGACCGTCGAAGCGATTCTGCGCCTGACGCGCGACGAGCCGCGACGGGTGGTGAACGCGCGCCCGTGAACGGCACCGATGATTCGCGTCTTATTCGTGGAGGCCTCGAGCGGCGGGGTCCTGGGCGGCTCACTCACGGGTCTCTACCATCTGATCCGTGGCCTCGACCGTCGGCAGTTCGCGCCGGCCATGGTGCTCTATGAGCCGAAAGAGGTGGAAGCCGATCTGCGTGCCATGGATGTGCCAGTTTACCACGTCCGCCGCCGGCGCGTCCCAAAGCAACACGCGCTGCTCAAGTACGACGGCTACCAACGCGCCAAAGGGTCGCGCCGTATTCGCGCCGTGTTGAACGTCGGCCGCCAGGCCTTGCGGCTGGTCGCAGAAGAAGGGCCCGCCGCACTGCAGTTGGCGGGAATCATTCGCCGCGCGCGTGCCGACGTGGTGCATCTCGGCAACGGGGTGCGGGCCAACTTCGACGGGATCTTGGCGTGTCTGCTCACCCGCACGCCTTGCGTGTGCCATGTGAAAGGCTTTGAGAAGTACTCCGGACGCGAACGCTGGATCGCGCCGCGCATCGACGCGCTGGTCTGTATGACGCAGGCCGTCGAGGCGCACTGCGTGCGCGCCGGCATACGCGGGCGGCGCACCCACGTGGTCTACGATGCTGTCGACGAAGCGGCCTTTACGCCGCAACGCACCGCGGCCAGCGTCCGGACGGAGCTCGGCATCGCCAATGGCGCGCCCTGCCTCGGCGTGATCGGCAACATTCAAGAATGGAAGGGGCAGGCGGTGCTCGTCGAGGCGATGGCTCGAGTCGTCGACGCAGTGCCCGACGCGCGCGGGCTCATCATTGGCGGGGTGCATCGGGCCGGCGCGGCGTACCATGAGCAGCTCCAGAACCGCATCCGTGAGCTGCATCTTGAACGCTGCATCTCCATTACCGGGTTCCGCAGCGACGTCGCCGACGTCATCAACGCGCTCGACGTGATCGTGCACACCTCCGTGCGTCCCGAGCCGTTTGGACGCGTCATTCTCGAAGGCATGCTCCTGGGGAAGGCGGTGGTCGCGACTGCCGCCGGCGGCGTGCCCGAAATGATCCGGGAGGGCGAGACCGGCTTTCTAACGGAGCCCGGCGATGCGGCTCAACTCGCCGCGCGCTTGATTCCCCTGCTGCGCGATCCGGAGTTGCGGCGGCAGGTGGGGGCGCGGGCACAAACCTGGGCGCGGCAGCGCTTCGCTCTACAGCGGCACGCCGCGGAGATGGCAGCTATCTATCACAGCTTGGTGAAGGGACACTGAACGGATGCGTATTCTGGGAATTTCGTGCTTCTACCACGACGCGGCGGCGGCACTGATCGAAGATGGACAACTCATCGCGGCTGCCGAAGAGGAACGCTTCAGTCGCAAAAAACACGACTCCGGTTTCCCGAAGCTCGCCATCCAGTTCTGTCTCGATACGGCTGGTATCGGGGTGCAGGACCTTGACCACGTCGTCTTTTACGAAAAGCCGTTTGTGAAGTTCGAGCGCATTCTCACGACGGCACTCCAGGTCGTACCGAAGTCGTGGAAGGTCTTCGGCGATGCCATGACCACCTGGCTGCTCGATAAGCTGTGGGTGAAGAATTACATCCACCAGGAACTCGGCTTGCCGGCGGACCGCATCTTGTTCAGCGAGCATCACCTGTCGCACGCCGCCAGCACCTTTTTGTGCTCGCCCTTCGACGAGGCGGCGATCCTCACGGTCGACGGCGTCGGCGAGTGGGCCACGGCGACAATGGGGCGTGGGAAGGGGACCGATATTAAACTGCTGCGCGAGATCCGCTTTCCGCATTCCGTTGGCTTGCTGTACAGCGCGTTCACCGCCTTCCTCGGCTTCGAGGTCAACGAGGGCGAGTACAAGGTGATGGGCATGGCGCCGTACGGCACGCCGCGCTACGTCGACAAGGTCTACAAGCTGATCACCCTCGGCGCCGACGGCAGCTTCTGGCTGAACATGGACTACTTCTGCTTCCATCACTCCTCGACGCAGACGTACAACCAGAAGTTCCTCGATCTCTTCGGCGAGGCGCGGGACCCGTCGTGGCATTTCTTCACGGAGACATCCGGCTATCCCCAGTACTTCGAGCCGAAACCAGCCAACTTCAGCGAGCTGGCAAAGAAGAACCAATACTATGCTGATGTCGCCGCCAGCATCCAGCAGGTGACCGAGGAAATCGTGCTGGCGATGGCGCGCCAGCTGCATGCCGAAACCGGATTGGACAAGCTGTGCATGGCAGGCGGTGTGGCGCTCAACAGCGTCGCCAACGGCCGCATCATTCGCGAGACGCCGATTCGCGAGGTGTTCGTCCAACCCGCGGCCGGCGACGGTGGCGGTGCCTTGGGTGCCGCCCTTTACGCGTATCACTGTGCTCTCGGCAAGCCCCGCAGCTTCGTAATGAAACACGCGTACTGGGGCCAGGAATTCAGCCAGGGGGCGATCAACGACTTCGCGCGCGGCTGCGGCATGCCGTTTCAATCGTATACCAAGGAAGAGGCGCTGTTGGACGCCGTGGTCGAGGAGCTCACGGCGGGACACGTCATCGGCTGGTACCAAGGGCGCTTCGAATGGGGCCCACGCGCCCTCGGCAGCCGCAGCATCATTGCCGATCCCCGCCGCACCGATATGAAGGAGATCGTCAACGTCAAGATCAAGTTCCGCGAACCGTTCCGCCCGTTCGCACCGTCCGTGCTGGCGGAGTCTGCCGAGCGCTATTTCGATTTACCCGATGCGCCGCGACACTACCCGGCGCGCTTCATGTTGTATGTCGTCGATGTGAAACCGGGACAGGGGGAGGTGCTCCCGGCCATTACCCACGTTGACAACACGGCGCGCCTGCAGGCCGTCCATAAGACCGAAAGCCCTCTCTACTACAACTTGATCGATCGCTTCGGCCAAGCCACCGGTGTCCCAGTGATTCTGAATACGTCGTTCAACTTGAAGGGCGAGGCCATTGTGACCTCGCCGGCCGACGCATTCAGCACCTTTGCGCGCAGCGGCATCGACGCACTGGTGATGGGAAACTGCGTTGTCCGCAAACCATCTTGAGGCCACGTGAAAGGTCGCGAATGGGTGGCGGGCATCGCCCTGGCCACGATCGGAGTATTGGTAGGCCTCGTCGCGCTCGAGGTCGGCGTGCGTTACCTGCACTTGGTGCCGGATCGGTTCTGGGAGCCGGATGCCTCTCGCGGTGTGCGCTTGATTGCCGGCAAGCGGGGATGGTGGACGCAGGAAGACCGCGAGTTCCTCGTGCCCGTACAGATCAACGGCGCTGGTTGGCGCGATGTCGAGCACGCATATGCGAAGCCGGCGGGGACCTTTCGCATCTTGATCGTGGGCGATTCGTTCGTCGAGGCGATGCATGTGCCGCTCGAGGCCACGTTTCCACGGTTGCTGGAGACCGAGCTGAATCAGGACGCCAAGGGTGCGCACATTGAAGTCGTCAGCACCGGCGTGAGTGGGTATGGCACGGCCGGCGAGTTGCTGCTCTTCGAGCAGGAAGGCAAGCGCTATCAGCCGGATCTCGTCGTGCTGGCCTTCTATCCGGGCAACGACGTGAAAAATAACAGTCCGACCCTCGAAGATACGCTCAAGCCGGTGTACGGGGCGGATGGGTCGTTGCAGAAGGTCGTGAGCACTGAACCCCACAAGAAGAAGCCACACGGTTGGCGCGGACTGATCGCGCGCTCGGCGGCGTATCACTACTTTCGCCAGGTGCTGCTGCTGCGGCATCCGCAGTTGGCGCAGCGGCTGGTGCATTTCGGGTTGCTGAAGCGTGACGCCGTGAAAACGGCGCCACAGAACGCCGGAATTCCGGCGGACTACGGCATCTATGCTACTGTGCCATCACCCCAGTGGCAGGAGGCGTGGCAGCACACCGAGGCGCTGCTCGCGCGTTTTCAACAAGCCGTGAATGCCAGCGGCGCGCGCTTCATGGTGGCGGTGCTGTCGTCGCGCGATCAGGTCTATCCCAAATGGTGGCAAGAAATCATCTCGGCGCATCCGGCGATGCAGGGGCAGCAATGGAATCTCGACGAGCCGCAACACCGCGTCGAAGCGTGGTGCGGCGCGCATGATGTTCCCTGGGTGGCGTTGACGCCGGCGTTTCGGGAAGCCGCGGCGCATGACGATGCGCCTTTGCATTACCATCACGACGGTCACTTCACCGCCGCGGGGCACCGCGTGGCGGCAAGCGTGTTGAAAAACCACCTGGAACAACACCGGCTGATACCGGTACAGTAGAAAGAGGAGTGAGTGATGAAACTCGCACAGGGAATGCGGCAACGTTTTGGGATCGCGGGAGAGCTCATGGGCTTTCTGTGGGAACGCAAGCTGTGGTGGCTGATCCCCATGGTGTTGGTCCTGCTGGTGTTCGGCGGCCTGATGGTGACGGCGCAGAGCTCCGCTTTGGGACCATTCATCTATACGCTGTTCTAGATCGAGAGGTGATATGGACCGTGCCCCCAAGCACGTCGTCTCCGTGGGGCGAGGGACGATCACACTGTTCATCTGCGCGCTGCTGATCGGCGGCGTCTGTCGCGCGCAACAACCGCCGACGGCGACCATCTTCGTACGCAGTACCGGCGATGATTCGAATGACGGGTCGACGCCAGCCACAGCGTTGCGGACCATCCGCCATGCGGCGGAGTCGATCAATAACCCCGGCGATTACGTCGTCGTTGGCCCCGGTACGTATCGTGAGGGCAATATCAGCCCGGCTCACAACGGAATCGAGAACCATCCCGTTGTGTTTCTTGCTGACACGACCGGCACACTCACTGGTGATCCGCCCGGCGCGGTGATCGTCATGCCACCTGCAGACCAGACGACGGGGTTCATCCTCCTGGGCCGCCACGACATCCAGATTGACGGTTTCACGGTGATTGGCGCGAGCGACGCCGGGATTCAGATCCGGCACGATAACGGCAGCGGTCTCAACAGTTACTCAGTCTCGGTGACCAACAACGTCGTACGTGGTGGCGCGAAACGCGGCATCGATGTCCTGGTCGACGACGGCGCCGCGGACAGCGGCACCGCCACAACCGACAACGGATCTGCGCGAGTCACGGTTGTCAGTGGCAACACGACAAGCGACAACGGCTCCTCGGGAATTACCGTTCAAGGCGAGCCGAGCTCCAGCGTGACTGTCGAGATTTCGAATAATTCGGTGACGGGTAACCAAGGGCCGGGTATGTTGGTTCAGGGTGTCGACGCCGGTTCGATCGACGAGAATGCGATCAGCAATTCTGTCGGCACTGGCCTGCTGATCCGGCGCAGCTCGCAGCTCATGGTGTCGCGGAACGCGGTAAACGCCAATCAAAACGGCGGGATCGGCCTCGGTACAGGCGAAGTCGCCGTCGGCGATTGCAACGGCGACGGTGAAGTGAGCGTCGACGAGCTGTTGGTTGGGGTGAACGTGGCGCTCGGAAACCAGACCGTCGATGCCTGCCCGGCATTCGATCCCTACGGCAACGGCGAGGTCACCATTACCGAGCTGATCAGCGGGATCAACGCGGCGCTCGGTGCCGTCATTACCACCACCTTCGACAGCAACGTGACGATCACCGACAACACGCTTGCGAACAACGCGACCTTTGGCATCGATGTGCACGCCACGAAACAGGTGACGGTGCAGCGCAACCAGGTGTTGCACAGCGGAACCGGCGCGCTGTCGATCCGGATGTCGGGCGCAGGCGCCGCGGCGACGGTGACGGCAAATACGTTGGGAACCAGCGGGGCCACGGGCCTCTTCCTGAGTGGGATGCCGCAAGGCACGGTGCAGAACAACGTCGTCTTCAGCAACGCCGATACGGGGATCACCGTGCGCGAGGCAAGCAATCTGCAGATAGCCAACAATCTGATCTACGCCAACCAGAGCCATGGTATCGCGATCGGGACCGGCAGCAGCAGCGATGCGGCACCCAATGCCACCATCGTGAACAACACGCTCTATCAGAACGGTGGCTTGGGCCTTGTCGTGGGCAACGACATGGCTGCCTCACCAGGATCGTTGGTGGTGAACAACATCTTCAACGGGAATACCGGGGGAGGGATTGGCGTCCAACGCCTGTCGGCGGACGCGGGTTATATCACCGGGTTCAATCTCAACACCGATGGGTATGGACCCGACACGCGCGCCAGCGTGTATGACTTCTCCGGCGATCCGCTCTTCGTCAATCCTCCCGGCGCGGACGGCGTCCTCGGCGGTGATGGATTTGCCGATGATGACTTCCGGTTGCGCAACAGTAGCGATCCGTCTCAACGCAGTGCGGCTATTGATGCGGGGTCTGGTCCGACGAGCAATCTGGGGATCACCGGCGAAGCGGAAGTGGGTAATCAGACCGACACCGGTACGGTCGATCTCGGATATCACTACAACGCGTCCATGAGTCAGGACATAACGGTGACCGCGCCTGACGTGTACATGCCCATCTACGTTCGCGTAAACGGTGACGCCAGCAACGATGGCCTGTCGCCCGCCCACGCCTTGAATTCCATCCATGCCGCCGGGTTGAAGGCGACTTCGGGGACCACCATCATTGTCGGTCCCGGGCGCTACAACGAGGGTGACATTCGGGTGAAAGATCTGGCTCGGAACATCACCTTTCTTGCGGATCCGAGCGGCAGCGCCACCGGCGATCCGCCGGGCGTGGTTTTGGTCGACGCCACAGGCACGCTGACCGACGCGGGAACTCCCACGGGCACGGGGTTCGTTCTCGTCGACGGGCCCGGCGCCATCATCGACGGCTTCCATGTGACCGGCGGCAACGATGCTGGTATCCAAGTCCGCACGGGGTCGGACGGCGCCCAGATTCGCAACAACGTCGTCTTCTCGAATCAACGCGGCGGCATCGAGGCGCTGGGGGTGCCGGATGTGCAGATCGAGAACAATCTGGTGTACGCGAACGGTGAAAGTGGCATCTGGGTCGCGGAAGGCGACAATGGGTATGTCGTGAACAACACATCGTACGCCAACGGCGCTTCCGGGGTGCTGGTCGGAGGAGGCGAAGGGCTCGTGGCGACCCAGGGGACCCGTGTCATGCGCAATATCGTGCAAGGGAACCAGAAGGGTGTTCTGGTTAGCGACAATGCGTTCGAAGGATACATGACTGGCTTTAATGTATCGTTCGATGGCTACGCCGGTCACACGCCGCGCGCGGATTCCGATTTCATCAGCGACCCCCTCTTGGTGGATCCTGCCGGGGCCGATGGCATCCTGGGCGGCGCCGGTTTTGCCGACGACGATTTTCACTTGCTGCAAGATGGGATCTCCGTCAGCCCGGCGGTCGATATCGACTACGGTGAGCGGGACACGCTGACCAATGGCTCAACCCGTGAGGATGGCGTCCCAGACAGCGGCAACGACGATGCTGGCTACCACTACCCGATCCTTGTCCAGACGCCGCGCAACAGCCCAACGCCGACGAACGCTACGGCCACGAAGACCCCCACGCGGACGCCGACGGCGACCATCATGCCGCCAACCGCAACGGCGACAAGCACCCCGCCGCCGACACCGACGAGCACACCGCTGCCGACACCGACGAGCACACCGCTGCCGACGGCGACCGCGACTCCCGTCCCACCAACCGGAACGCCGACCCCAACTGCGACGGACACGCCGATGCCGCCAACAGCGACATCCACTCCGCTGCCGCCAACGGCGACGGATACTCCGACATCAACCGCTACCCTAGTGCCACCAACAGCGACCGACACGCCGGCGCCGCCGACGCCCACGGATACCATGATGGCTCCGCCACTCACGGATACTCCGACGCCGACGGAAACACCGGTTCCCCCGTTAGCGACGGATACCCCGATACCTCCAACGCCGACGGACACCCCGGTCGCTGCCACACCCACTGACACACCCGTGGAGGAGGCGACGCCAATAGACACCCCGATGGACCCGACACCGACGGAGACGCCGGTGAGCCCGACGGCGACGGATACGCCGGGGACACCGTAACGACGCCGCGGTGTACGGTAGAAGAACCAACCCGGACAGAACGGACGGCGCAAAGCAGTGGCGGAAAACGCTAGCCATACGATCAGGCAACGGCTGAACGTCGCCTATGTCATCAAGTCGATGGAGGTCGGCGGCAGCCAGACGCACTTGACGCACGTCTTGCGCCAGCTCGACCGTACGCGTTTCGAACCGACACTGTACTGCCTGACTGGCGAGGGCGTGTTGCTCGATACCGTGCGCGAGTTGGGAGTGCCGGTCATTGCGCCGGCCCCAGGTCTGGGATTCAAGGGGGCGGCGTTGATGCTTCGAATCGGCGCGCTGACGCGGGCGTTCCGCGCGGCGCGCGTGGACATCGTGCACAACTATCTGCTGCGTGCCAATCTGGTGGGTTCGGTGAGTGCGCGGCTGGCGCGGGTCCCGCTTGTCCTCTGCAGCAAGCGCGGTTGCCACGACCGCCGCGGTTTCGAGTTGGTCAGCGCCAAGATCGGCAACCGGCTGGCCGATCGCGTCACGGTGAATGCCGAAGCGGTGCGTGACTTCGTCCACGACAACGAAGGCTGCCCGCGCGAGAAGATGGTGGTCATTCCGAGCGGCGTCGACACTGATCGTTTCCGCCCGCTCCCCGCAGCCGCATTCAAGGCGCGCCTCGGCCTGCTCGAATCGCGCCGGGTGGTCGGCGTGGTCACGCGCATGCGGGTACGCAAGGGGGTCGAAGAATTCATCCGCGCCATCGGGCGGCTGCGCGAATCCCAGCCCGATACACACGGGGTCATCGTCGGCGAGGTGAGCCTCGACGACACGTTGCAGGCGCTGGTGCGCGCCCTCGGTCTGCAGGACCATCTCTCGCTCCTCGGCCGGCGGAGTGACATGCCCGAAGTGCTGTCGGCGTTCGATGTCTTCGTCTTGTCCTCGCATGACGAAGGCATGTCGAACGCCATCCTCGAGGCGATGGCGATGGAGAAGGCAGTGGTTGCCACCGATGTCGGTGGCACGGGCGAGGTGGTTCGCCACGGTCAGAGCGGTCTGCTGGTGCCGCCCAAGGATCCAGAAGCACTCGCGCTGGCGATTGGCGAGGTGCTGTCGCAACCGGCACGTGCGCTGGAGATGGGACGACTCGGTCGACGCATTGTCGAACAAAACTTCTCCGCGCATTCCATGGTGCGACAGATGGAGCGCCTGTATCTGGATCTTCTGGCCGCGCGCGGCGTCCTTGCGGCGCGCGCGGCGCAATCTGCCGTATGAACGAGAGGGGTATGAACGTTACGTATATCGGGCACGCTTGCATTCTGGTGGAGTCGGGTGGCACGCGCATCCTGATGGATCCGTGGCTGGTGGATCCGACATATCACGGAACCTGGTGGCACTATCCGCCGCTGAAGCTGGGCCTCCGCGATCTGCCGAAGATCGACTACCTGTACATATCGCACGAGCACCCAGACCACTTTGATCCTGCAACGCTGCGGCAGCTCGACAAGGACGTGACGGTCATCATCGCCGATTTCAAACGTAAGCGCTTTCGCGAGCGCCTGGCGGCCATTGGCTTTCGCAGGATCAATGAGGTCGGCTTTGGTCAGGAGCTGCGGTTGAACGGGAGCGGCTTGTCGGTACGCCTGATCTCGCCCGACCGTCCCTGGGATGACAGTGCCATTCTGATCAAAGATGCGCAGACCACGGTGCTTAACGTCAACGACTGTCACCTCGACGAGGCGACGCTCGAACGCCTCGGCCACGAGCAGCCGATCGACCTGTCGTTCCTCACGTTTACCGGTGCGAGCCAGTATCCCGGCTGCTTTGAGTTTCCGTTGGCGTCGAAGATCGAGCGCTGGCGGCAATCGAAGCAGGCGCATCTGGAAGAGTTCGTCAACTGGGCGCAGCTGCTGCGCACCAAACGCGCCGTGCCGGCCGCTGGCAACTTCGCCTTGCTGGCTCCCGATCAGCTCTTCATGAATACCGATGACTACGTCAACACACCGCAAGATGCGGTCGACCTCCTGCGTGCCAAAGCACCAGAGATCGAGGCGCTGCAGATGAATCCTGGCGACACGTGGGCTGCCGACGGCACGCTGACGCGCATGGCGCCGCCGCCCGATTGGAGCCGCCGCTTGGAGCACATCGAGGCGCTCAGCCGACAGCACCACGCGCAAATCGCGGAGGGCTTCGCGAGCGAAGGCGAGCCGCCCGCCGACCTCTACGAACGCTTCCGGGACTATTTCAACGGCTTGCTGGCGGCGGACGCGTCCATTGCCAAGCGCATCAACATCGTCACGTGGTGGGTGGTGGATGGCACACACGGCGGCGACTGGGTGATCGACTTCACGCGCGAACGGGACTGGGTGTCTCGTGGCGTGCCGCCGCAGTGGAACCTGCGGCTCAAGTTTCCGGCGCGCCTGGTGTCCCAAGGGGTCACCGGCCAGGCGATTTGGGACAACCTGGTGCTGTCATTCCGGGTCCGCCTGGCGCGCAACCCGGATCGCTATATGAAGGAGTTCTGGACCTGGCTCAGCAAGCTCTGAGGGGGGCAGCGGTCGGCGGGCCTGCGGCCGGCGTCTTTTCTATGGGCCGCTCCGCGTTGCGTCGCTGCGGGCGTGCCCGGAGGAATGATGGTGCGAGCCCGGTGCCTCACGGTTCAGGAAAGTGACGTGCTTGTTCAGGATGAAGATTGATGGCTGAACCGCTCAACGTTGTCCTCGTGGTGCTGGAAAGTGTCCGTGCGGACCATCTGTCCTGCGCGGGGTATGCGCGCGAGACGACGCCGTTCCTCGACCGCGTCGCGCGCGAGGGGGTTCGCTTCGCGAACATGATCACCACGGCGCCGTGGACGTTGCCAGCGCATGCGTCCCTGTTCACCGGTCTACACGCTGCGACGCACGGAGCGACGGAAGAGCGCCGGTTCCTGTCGGCGCGCCCCACGTTGCTGCCGGAGTATGCGAAGGCGGCCGGGTATCGCACCGCCGCCTGGTGCGTCAACCCGTGGGTTAGCCCGGAAACCGGCTTCGGACGCGGCTTTGACGTCTTCTTCACGCAGCGCCATCACAACCGTCTCGCCGCGGCGTTGCAGTACGGCCGCAAAGCCAGTGATCGTCTTTTGCGCCGCAAGGATGCCGGCGCCCGCCGCACCAACGATGCGCTGAAGCGCTGGGTGGCGTCGAGTGCGCAGCCCTTCTTTGCCTTCGTGCACTACAATGACACCCATCTCCCCTTCGACCCGCCGCCTCCTTACAATCGCCTGTTTCTTCCCAAAGGGATCGTGCCGGCGCAGGTACGGGCGCTCAATCAAGACGGCAATCGCTGTGTAGCGCGTGACGTCGAGATGACTGAATCGGACTTCAGCATTGCCACGGCACTGTACGATGGCGCGCTGCGCTATGTGGACAATCGCCTGCGAGAGATCGCCGACCTTCTGCAGACACGCGGCGAATGGGAGCGCACGCTGTTCGTCGTCGTCGGCGATCATGGCGAGCATCTCGGCGAGCGCGGGATGCTCGGTCACGGGTTCGCGTTGTCGGAACCGCTCCTGCGTGTCCCCTTGCTGCTGCGTTGTCCGCCGCGCCTCCCGCAGGGTTTCGTGGTCGACGAATTGGCGGCAACCACGGATGTGCTGCCGACGATTCTATCGTTACTGGGCATTGCGGCCGACGGGGTGCACGAGCAGGGGCGGGCTCTCATCGATGCGGGGCGCGCCACCCCCGGTCCGGCATTTACGGTCACCGAGCGCTTCCGCCCGAGCCTGTCGGCATTCCAACAACGCTTCCCGCACTGCGACACGCGTCCGTTCGATGTTCGGCAAAAGGCCCTCCGGACGAAACACGAGAAGTTCATCTGGCGGTCGGACGAGGCGAACGAGCTCTACGATCTCCGCACCGACCCCGGTGAAGCGCAGAACCTGATCGAACGTGACCCGGGGCGTGCTGATGCGCTGCGGCGGCAGCTCTTCGACTGGCTGGCTGCCGTGGAGAAGTACGAGGCTGCCGAAAGCGCACCGGACCCGGGTGACCGCATGCGGCACGAATTCCGCGCTATGGGATATCTGGTGTGACGCCAACCCAGCGGCGCGCGCTACTGCTGATTCTAGTGGTGAGCTTGTGCGTGAACACGGTGGGGCTGCGCTGGGGCGTGCCGAACGGCAACGCGACCTGGGCGACCGACGCCCTCCGGCCATTGGTGCCGATGGCGGTGATCAAACGCGCCTTCCTGGATGAGCACTGGAACTCGGGATGGTTCATGAAGTACCCGCTCGGGCATCCGATGGTCCTGGTGGGCGCGCAGGCGCCGTTGGTTGCGTGGATGCGACTCTCGGGAGAATTCCGCAAGCCGAGCGGGACATACCCGTTTGGATTTCGGCACCCCGAGCGCTCGCTGTCGATGCTCGAAGTGATCGCGCGCCTGGTCAGCGTATTGATGGGGGTCGGCCTCGTGGCGCTGGCGTATGCGACCGGGGCACTGTTGTTCGGGACCGTTGCGGGTTGGGCAGCCGCCGTGTTGATAGCCGGGTGTTACCCGGTGGTCTTCTATGCGCACACCACCAACGTCGATGTCCCCGCGCTCTTCTGGGCGGCCGCGTCCGTCTGGGCCGCGTTGGTTGCCGCCGAGCGCGATTCGCGGGCCGCCGCCGTCGTAACCGGTGCGAGTGTGGGCATGGCGCTGTGCACCAAGGAGCAGAGTCTCGGCATCGTCGCCATGGTGCCGGTCGTGTGGGTGTTGCAGCGCTTTGCACGGCCTGGTCAGCGCTGGCAGGGCACCCTGCGCCAGTGTGTCGCGGCGGCCGTGGGCTTCGTGGTGGTCATGGCGGTTGCGGGGAATATGCTCTGGAACCCGACCGGCCTGAGCAATCGCTGGCGTTATCTGGCGGGCGTGCTGCCGGAAGCCATCCGCGTCAAATACTTTCCGTATCAGTCGATGATCCAGGTGCCGAAGGTGACGACCATCAGTGGTGAGATCCAGCACGTGGTGAAGGTGTTCAGCGTCGCTGCGCAGGGCGTGACGCTGCCGCTCTTCGCGCTGTGCCTGGCTGGAATCGTGTGGGCGCTGTGGCGCCGTCCTCGCCAGGCGGCGATTCTATTGCTGCTGCTCCTTGGGTACTACGTCTTGTCGTCGCGGGCGCTGGTCCTCGTGCCGGTGCGCTACACGATGCCGTTGATGTACGTCTTCCTGCTCTTCGGCGGCGCCGCCGCGGGCGCGCTCATCGATGCCGCTGGAGCGCTCAAGAGTGGCGCCGCGCGTACGGCGGCGACCGTGGGGTTGGTCGCCCTGGCCGGCATGGCGCTGCTCCCCGGCATCGAGGTCGACGCGTTGCTCGTGCATGACCCGCGCTACAAGGCGGAAACCTGGTTGCGCAAGCATGTGCCACCCACGGCGCACATCGAAACCTATCAGCCGCTGACGTACCTGCCGCGCTTCGGCCCGGAGAGACAGCTGGTGCAAGTGCCGGTAGAGGACCGTTCGATCGCAAAGTTCCAGCAGCGGCAGCCCGACGTCGTGGTGATGAGCAGTGGAGGCCGTGCGGGTTTGAGCGGACGCCTGCGTCGCGATTGGAAACCTGGCAGCTCGATCATGGTCGAGTCAGGCTCGGCGGCGGAATTCCTGCAGGCGCTGCGCACTGAGCAGCTGGGCTATCACCCGGTCGCCCATTTCCACACGCCGACGTGGTGGATCACGCCGCGCATCAACAGCCTGGATCCGGAGATCACCATCTTTGCACGACAGCCGCAGAACGACGGCGTGAGTTGAACGATGAGCGCCGGCAAAGCAATCTGGTACCTCGTGTTCCACACTGTCTATGGGGTGGTGAAGTATCTGCCGATGCTCGGCGGTGACGTATTGCGGTACGCCGTGCTCAAGGTGTTCCTGAAGCGCATCGACGGCTGGGTCTGGTTCCGGGACAACGTCACCATTTGGTTTCCCGAGGGCATCAGCATTGGCGGCGGCAGTACGGTGGGCGAGAACTGTTTCTTGGACGGTTACGGCGGCTTGACCATCGGCCGTTTCGTGCAGATGGCGCACGGCACGTCGGTGATCTCTGAAGATCATGGTTTCGCGACACGCAAGGTGCCGATCGGGCGGCAGACGAAGACGCCGGGTCCGATCGTTATCGGCGATGACGTGTGGGTCGGTTGTGGCGTGCGCATTCTGAAGGGTGTCACGATCGGCACCGGAGCGATCATCGGGGCGGGCGCCGTGGTGACGAAGGATGTGCCCCCGTACAGCATCGTTGGTGGTGTGCCGGCGCGGGTCATCGGCATGCGGCCGGACGATACCGTCCCCGGGGAGGAAGCCCCGGCGGAGTTGCGAAAGCACGGGTGAGCGTGCGCCGGCCGCAGCGGGTTGCGCTGGTCATCGGGCAGCTGACCCGGGGCGGCGCGGAAGGTCAGCTCGTGCAGCTGGTCCGTGGCCTGGACCGGGCGCGCTTCGAGCCGATTGTCTACTGTCTCTCGGCAAAGACGGAACCGTTGGGCCTCGAGATTGCCGCGAGCGGAACGCCGTTGCGCTCGCTGACTGGCGCGGCACTGCGGCGGGCGCAACGGTTGGCGGTACACTTCGAGGAAGACCAGATCGACGTGGTACACGCGTGGCTCTATCCCGCCAATGCCATGGCGACTGCGGCGCACGTCTTGCGGTCCGCACGCCCGCTGATCACGTCAGCGCGCAATTGCAAGGTTCAGGGGTGGGTGAGCCGGCTCGCGAATGTCGTGGCCTTCCGCTCGAGCCGCGCAATTGTTGCAAACTCGCGGGATGTGGCCGCCTACATTACCCGGACGTATGCAGCGCCGAGCCGCCCGATTCGGGTGATTTACAACGGGATCGATGTCGAGCGCTTTCATCCCAACGGTTGGCATGTCGAGGCGGGGCCGATTGTGACCATCGGACGTTTGGTGCCTCAGAAGAATCACGACTTGTTCTTGCGCGCCGCTGCGGCACTGAGCCGTGAAGTGCCTGCCGCGCGTTTCACCATCGTTGGCGACGGACCGTTGCGTGCGATGCTGGAGCGGCAGGCGAGCCAGCTCGGTATCGCCGACCGTGTGGCATTTGCCGGAGAGCGCAATGATGTCGATGCAATCGTGCGCGCCGCATCGTTATTCTGGCTCACCTCGATGTGGGAAGGCATGCCAAACGTGGTGCTCGAGGCCATGGCGAGCGGTGTCCCCGTGGTGGCCACCAACGTCGGCGGAACCCGTGAGCTGGTGCGGGAAGGCGTCGACGGCTACGTCGTGGCACGCGGCGATGCCACGGCGTTCGTGCGCCACTCGCGCACGCTGCTGCTCGAGGCGGGAATGCGCCGGGCGTTTTCGGCGGCGGCGCGCGTCCGCGCCGAGACGTTCTCAACAGCGCAGATGGTCGAGGCCATGATGCGGCTTTACGACGAGGTGATCCAGTGACGGAGCAGCTGCCGCTGGTATCCGTGGTCATCCCGATGCGCAACGAGGGCGCGCATATCTCGGCATGCATCGATTCGGTGTTGGCGCAAGCCTACCCGCCCGATCGCCTCGAGGTCATCGTCGTGGATGGCGACTCCGACGACACGTCCATGGACGTGCTGCGCGGCTACGGCACGCGCCTGCGGATCTTCCACAATCCCTCCCGCATCGTGCCCACGGCGATGAACATTGGGATCCGTGCCGCTCGCGGCGACGTTATCGCCCGGGTCGATGCCCACACTTTGCTCGATCCCGACTACCTGCGCATCGGCATCGAGACCCTGCAACGGACGGCTGCGGACAACGTCGGTGGACCGATGCGCAGCGTCGGCGGCGGCGCGTTGGGGGATGCGATCGCGCTGGCGATGGCGTCACGGTTCGGGATCGGCGCATATTTTCATTTCGCGGCCGAAGATCGCGAGGTCGACACGGTCTACATGGGCATGTATCCCCGGGCCGTTTTCGAGCGTATCGGGCTGTTCGACGAGGAACTGGTGCGCAATCAAGACGACGAGCTCAACTACCGGCTGCGCAAGGCCGGTGGCTCGATCTTCATCACCACACGCATGCGCTCGCGCTATCAAAATCGCCAGAGCCTGAAGACCCTGTGGCGGCAGTTCTTTCAGTACGGAATGTGGAAGATTCGCGTGTTGCAGAAGCATCCGCGGCAGATGAGCCCGCGCCAGTTCGTCCCGCCGTTTTTTGTGCTGGCCGTGATCAGTACGGCGTTGGCGGCGCCTTGGCTCCGGTTTGCCAGGTGGCTCCTGCTGGCGGCCCTTGGCGCGTATGCGGCCGCGCTGCTCGCCGCTGCTTGTACCGTTGCACGGCAACATGGCTGGCGCCATTTCGCGCGCGTATTGGCTGCGTTTGCAACCATGCATCTGAGCTGGGGGAGCGGGTTCCTGGTGGGCGCGGTGCGCTTTGCGGACCGCTGGTTTGCAAACGAGCCGCCGCCGCCGCCGTTGCAGACGGGCGAGGTGCCCACGGTGGCGTGATGCACCAGTGGGTTGAAGAAACCGGATCGGCCGCTAGCAGCCTGTCGGACGTGGCCGCCCTTAGCGACCAACGGGCGCGGGCAATAGAAGGGACGTCGACCGCCCATCCTAGCCCTGATGTGACATTAATCAGGCCGTTTTCAAGAGCCGATCGAGCCGCCTGAAGCGTTCCGCGACTGCGGGAGAGCAGCCGACA